>Ga0182741_1003483_pt1 | contig 16719 bp, 9 predicted proteins | sample eDN5th37CBELigOP_FD_128874 | JGI IMG/M metagenome (GOLD analysis project Ga0182741, IMG submission 128874) | Enriched Organic Plus compost microbial communities from Emeryville, California, USA - eDNA 5th pass 37_C BE-Lig OP (version 2) (version 2) ...
CCGTCCTCGCGCCAGTGGGTGGCGTGCTCGGTGACGCCGAGGGTGACGCGCTCGGTGTCGTCGACCCGGAAGAACACGAGGACGGGCTTGCTCTTGGCCTTGGCGTAGCCGGGCATCCCGTACCAGAGGCGGGGCACGAGGTCGGGGTTCGCCCCGGTGATGACCTCGTGGAGGCGGGTGGCCACGTCCTGGAACGCGGGCAACTCGGCGATCTTCGCCAGCACCGCGTCCGCACCGTCACGCGTCTGCGCCATCGGCGCTCCTTCCGTCGAGCGAGTCCAGGAGGCGCCCCAGGTTGTCGAGGCGCGCCTCCCACAGCGGCTCGAACGAGCCGAGCCAGCGCTCGAGCTCGGTGAACCGTCGGGCCTCGAGGCGGTAGAGCCGCCGCTTGGCCACGCGCTCGCCGACGACGATCCCGGCCTCCGCGAGCACCTTCAGGTGCTTGGACACCTGCGGCTGGCGGATGCCGAGCGCCTCGGCGATGTCGCCCACCGACGACGGGCCGCCGCGCAGGAGCTCGACGATCCGCAGCCGGCTGGGCTCGCCCAGCGCGCTGAAGGTCATGGTCATGGCCTCCACGCCGACCACCCTACGAACCATTCGTATTCCTGTCAAGGAATATGATTGGTGGCGCGGGCCCGGTCAGGTGAAGAGGGCGGCGGCGATGGCGCGGCACTCGGCCTCGACGTGGTCGTCGAGGTCGGGCCACGGGAAGCTCGGCTTGGCGATGCGCAGGGAGACGAGGCCGTGCACGTGGGTCCACAGCGACAGCGCGGCGCCCATGACGTCCACCCCCGGGCGCAGCCGCCCGGCGTCGGCCACCGCCTGCACGGTCTCCACCAGGGCGAGGAAGGCGCCGGAGTGCATCTCGTGGCGGTACTCCTCGGGGGTGAGCTCCCAGTGGCCCATGAACATGATCCGGTAGGTCTCGGGGTGCTCGAGCCCGAAGCGGATGTACGCCCGCCCGCAGGCCAGCACCGCCTCCACCGGGTCGGACTCCCCCGCCACCTCGGCCCGCAGCTCGACCTCGAGGCGCCCGAACTGCCGGTGGCAGACGGCGAACATGAGGCTCGCCTTGTCCTCGAAGTGCCGGTAGATCGACGGCGCGGTCACCCCCACCCGGTTGGCGACGGCCCGGATCGACACCGCCTCCTCGGACTGGGTCTCGACGAGCAGCGCCTCGGCGGCGTCGAGGATCTCGGCGCGCAGCGCCTCACCCTGCCCTCGCGGGGCTCGCGTTCGCCCGGCCGGCCTCATCACCCCCCATCATGGCCGCGGCCGGCCGGCACCCCCGGGTCAGCGCCCACGGCGGCGAGCGCGGGCTCCAGCTCCTCCCCCGTCGACGGGTCGAGGGCGTCGAGGTCGAGGTGCTCGCGGATGCCGACCCGGTCGTGCACCCGCCGCAGGAACCCGGGCGCCCACCAGTTGGCGCCGCCGGCGAGGCGCATGAACGCCGGCACGAGCGTGGCCCGGATGAGGAAGGCGTCCATGAGCACCGCGAGGGCGAGGCCGATGCCGAAGAGCTTGATGAAGCTCACCCGGGCCGAGGCCATGGCGATGAACACCACGGCGATGAGCAGCGCCGCCGCGGTGACGATGCGACCGGTCCGCTCGAGGCCGAGCGCCACGGAGCGCTCGTTGTCGCCCGTGCGGTCGTGCTCCTCCTTGATCCGGGACAGGAGGAACACCTCGTAGTCCATGGACAGGCCGAAGGCGATGCAGAACATGAGGATCGGCATCGTCACGGCGGTGGTGCCGGTGGCGGTGACGCCGAGCAGGTCCGAGAGGTGGCCGTCCTGGAAGATCCAGACCATCGCCCCGAAGGTGGCGCTGAGCGACAGGACGTTGAGCACGAGCGCCTTGAGCGGGATGACCACCGACCCGAACATCAGGAAGAGGAGCACGGTGGTGATGCCCCCGATGAGGGCGAGGGCGAGCGGCATGCGGTCGAGCAGCGCGTCGGTGGCGTCGACGAGCTGCGCCGAGGGGCCGGTGACGGCCACCTCGAAGGGCGGCGGGGTGCCCCGGATGGCGGCGACGAACGCCTCGCCCTCGGTGGAGATCGGCTCGATCGTATCGTCGGGGACCACCGAGAGGTAGGTGGCGCCGTCGACCCGGAAGCGGTCGACGAAGCCGGGCGGGGTGAGCTGGGGACCGAGCAGCTGGCCGTCGACGGCGATGCCCGCCGCGCTGTCGACCCGGGCCACGCCGTCGAGGGCCGAGAGGCGGGCCGCGTAGTCGCCGATCTCGTCGAGGCGGGCGTCCACGTCGCCGATGCCGGTGGCGACGACGGAGGCGGCGCCGGCCTCCTGCGAGGTGAACCCGTCGCGGATCGCGTCGGACACCTGGCGCGAGCTGAACGAGGTGGGCAGCACCCGGTCGTCGGGCACCCCGGGCTCGACGTGCAGGAACGGCGCGCCGAGGACCACGAGCAGCGCGACGACGGCGGTGGCGATCGGGACGGGGCGGCGCATCGTGGCGACGGCCATGCGGTGCCAGAACCCGTCCTCGTCGGCGCGGGTGCGGGCCGGGCGCAGCGACCAGCGGTCGATGCGGTGGCCGAGCGCGGCGAGCATCGCCGGCAGCACGAGCACGGAGTACAGGCCGGCGAGCAGGGAGACGGCCACGCCGGCGTAGGCGAAGCTGCGCAGGAAGCCGAACGGGAAGACGAGCAGCGCCAGGAGCGACACGGCGACGGTGCCGGCGCTGAAGGCCACGGTGCGCCCGGCGGTGCGGACGGTGCGCACCACGGCCACGGCCGGCTCGTGCCCCGCGGCGAGCTCCTCCCGGTACCGGGACACGACGAAGAGCGAGTAGTCGATGGCCAGGCCGAGGCCCATGGCGGTGGTGAGGTTGAGGGCGAAGATCGACACCTCGGTGAGGCTGTTGATCACCCGCAGCACGACGAAGGTCGACACCACCGAGAGGCCGCCGACGGCCAGGGGCAGGAGCGCAGCGACCACGCCGCGGAACACGAAGAGCAGGAGCACGAGCGTGATCGGCACGGCGATGAGCTCGGCCCGCAGCAGGTCCTCCTCGATCGACTCGCCGACCTGGCGGAACACCTCGGCGAAGCCGCCGACGGCCACCTCGTAGCCGTCGCCCGCACGGGTGAAGGCGGGCGAGATGGCCTCGATGCGCTCGGTGACGTGGTCGTCGTCGCCGTCGATGCGGGCCAGCACGAGGGCCTCGGTGCGGTCGGCGGAGCGCAGCGGCGGGGCGCCGCCGAGGGTCCAGTAGCTGATCACCTCGGTCACGTCGGGCTCGGCGGCCAGCTCCTCGCCGAGCGCGGTGCCGACCTCGGCGAGGTCGTCGACGGTGCCCTCGGTGGCCCGCACGAGCAGGACGACGTTGGGGACGCCGGCGCCGAAGACGTCCTCGAGCGCGGCGTCGGCGCGCGCCGACTCGGAGTCGGGGTCCTCGAAGCCGCCGCTGTGCAGCTCGGCGGCGACGCCGCCGCCGACGGCCCCGGCGAGGGCGAAGGCGACGACGGCGAGCACGAGGACGAGGCGGCGCCGGGCGATGGCGACACGAGCGAGTGCAGCGAGCACGGGCGATTCCCCCTGGAGGTCCGAGCGCCGCTGGTAACGGCGCTAACGTAACGGTGTTACTCAACGCCGGGTCGGGCGCGCTTGTCCAGGTGACATCGGACACAGGCCGCCGATCCGGCTCGAGGTGGGGAATCCCGACCCGCTCGGTAGCGTTTCCCTTCTTGAGTCGCCCGCACTCAGGTTTGGAGAGCCGACCGTGAGCAACCTCGACACGAACGCCCTACCCGTCCTGCCCCTGCCCGACGGCGTCGTGCTGCCCGGCATGGTCATCACCGTGGCCCTCGAGTCGGACCACGCCAAGGCCGCGGCCGAGGCGGCCAGCCAGGACCGCCAGGTCCTGCTCGTCCCCAAGGTCGGCGACCGCTTCGCCACCATCGGCACCACCGCCACGATCGAGTCCACCGGCACCCTCCCCGGCGGCACCACCGCGCTCGTCGTGCGGGCCACCGGCCGGGCCCGGATCGGCGCCGGCGTCGTCGGCACCGGCGCCGGCCTGTGGGTGACCGCGGAGCCGATCGAGGAGGGGCCGCCCAGCGAGGAGGCCATCGCCCTCGGCGAGGAGCTGCGGGCCACGCTGCGGGTGCTGCTCGAGCCGCTCGGCGACCGCCAGGCCCGCAGCATCCTGCGCAGCGTCGACCACGACGACCCCGGCGCCCTGGCCGACCTCGTCGGCTGGTGGCCGGAGCTGTCCACCGAGCGCAAGGTGCAGCTGCTCGAGACCGTCGACGTCACCGAGCGGGTGCGGCTCGTCCTCGGCTGGGCCAAGGAGGCGCTGGCCGAGCGGGAGCTGTCCGAGAAGATCGCCACCGAGGTCCGCGAGGGCCTCGACCAGGACCAGCGCGAGCACCTGCTGCGCCGGCAGATGGAGGCCATCCGCAAGGAGCTCGGCGAGGACGACGAGGCCGCCGAGACCGTCGCGGCCTACCGGGAGCGGATCGACGCCCTGGAGGCGGCCGGCGTGGCCGACGACGTCGTCAAGGCGCTGCGCAAGGAGCTCGCCCGCTTCGAGCGGATGCCCGAGCAGAACATGGAGCGGGGCTGGATCCAGGCCTGGCTCGACACGGTCCTCGGCATCCCGTGGACCGAGCGCAGCGAGGAGCACCTCGACGTCGCCGAGGCGCGCGCCGTCCTCGACGCCGACCACACCGGCCTCGACGAGGTCAAGGAGCGCATCGTCGAGCTGCTCGCCATCCGCAAGCTGCGCGCCGAGCGGGGCATCGAGGAGCAGGGCACCGCCCGCCGCAAGCCCGGCGCCATCATCGCCCTGGCCGGCCCGCCCGGCGTCGGCAAGACCTCGCTCGGCGAGTCGATCGCCCGGGCCCTGGGCCGCTCGTTCGTGCGGGTCGCGCTCGGCGGCGTGCGCGACGAGGCGGAGATCCGCGGTCACCGCCGCACCTACGTCGGCGCCCAGCCGGGCCGCATCGTCCGGGCCCTCACCGAGGCCGGCACGATGAACCCCGTCGTGCTCCTCGACGAGGTCGACAAGCTCGGCAGCGACTTCCGGGGCGACCCGGCGGCGGCGCTGCTCGAGGTGCTCGACCCGGCCCAGAACCACACGTTCCGGGACCACTACCTCGAGGTCGACCTCGACCTGTCCGACGTGCTGTTCATCGCCACCGCCAACGTGCTGGAGACGATCCCCGGGCCGCTGCTCGACCGGCTCGAGGTCATCACCCTCGACGGCTACACCGAGGACGAGAAGGTTGCCATCGCCCGCGACCACCTCCTCCCCCGGCAGGTGCACGACAACGGCCTGCGGCCCGGCGAGGTCCAGGTCACCGAGGCCGCGCTGCGGGAGATCGTGAGCGGCTACACCCGCGAGGCCGGCGTGCGCGAGCTCGAGCGCCAGCTCGGCAAGGCGCTGCGCAAGGTCGCCGTGCGGGTGGCCGACGGCGCCCCCACCCCGGTCGTGATCGACGTGGACGAGGTGGCCGAGCTGCTCGGCCGGCGCCGGTTCCACGCCGAGGACCTGGCCGAGCGGGTCGCCGTGCCCGGCGTGGCCACCGGCCTGGCCGTCACCGGCGTGGGCGGCGACGTGCTCTTCGTCGAGGCCACCGCGATGGACGGCGAGCCCGGGCTGACCGTGACCGGCCAGCTCGGCGACGTGATGAAGGAGTCGGCCCAGATCGCCCTGTCCTGGGTGCGCAGCCACCGCGAGGCGCTGGGCATCCCGGCCGAGGCGCTGGCCCGCCGGTTCCACGTCCACTTCCCCGCCGGCGCGGTCCCCAAGGACGGCCCGTCGGCCGGCATCACGATGACCACCGCGCTCGTCTCGCTGCTCACCGGCCGCCTGGTGCGGCGCGAGGTGGCGATGACCGGCGAGGTCACCCTGTCCGGTCGGGTGCTGCCGATCGGCGGGGTGAAGCAGAAGGTGCTGGCCGCCCACCGCTTCGGGATCACCGAGGTGATCCTCCCGAAGCGCAACGAGCCCGACCTCGACGACCTGCCCGACGACGTGCGGGAGGCGATGACGATCCACCTCGTGTCCGACGTGTCCGAGGTGCTCGACCTCGCCCTCGACCCCGTCGAGGTGCCCGCCGCCGCCTGATCCCGCGGACCGGGTCCGGCGGCGGCCGGCGCGCTCGGTAGCGTCGCCCGGCATGACCGAGCTCGACGTCGCTGGCATCTTCGAACCCGACGGCGACCGGTGGGTCCCCACCCCGATCGCCACCGGTCCCTGGTCCCCGGACGCGCTCCACGGCGGGCCGGCCACCGCCCTCGCCGGCCGGCTCGTCCTCGAGCACGAGCCCGGCGACACCGCCTGGTTCCTGTCCCGCCTCACCGTCGAGCTCATCCGCCCGGTCCCCCATGCGCCGCTGTCGGTGGCGATCGAGCTGCGCCGCCCCGGCAAGCGGGTGCAGGTGCTCGACGCCGTCGTCACCGACCCCGACGGCACGGAGGTCCTCTGGGCTCGCGGCGTGCGGCTGGCGCAGGCCGACAACGGGCTCGACGAGGCGACGGTCCCCGGGCCCGGGCCTCGGCCCCTGCCCGGCCCCGAGGCCAGCCGGCCCTTCGGGTTCGAGGACCTCGTCATCCCGTGGACGACCTTCGGGGAGGCGTACGAGTTCCGCCTCGCCGACGGCACCCCCTTCCGCGAGCTCGGCCCGGCGGCGGTGTGGAGCCGGCTCAAGGTGCCGCTCCTCGCCGGCCAGGAGATCCACCCGCTCGACCGGGCCCTCACCCTGGCCGACTTCCCGAACGGGTTCGGCAACTCGGTGCCCTTCGACCGCTTCGCCTACATCAACCCCGACCTCACGGTCTCGCTGCACCGGCTCCCGGAGGGCGAGTGGGTGCTGCTCGACGCGGCGATGCACCCCCGCAGCACGGGCCACGGCACCGCCGAGGGCGCGCTGCGAGACGAGCAGGGCCTGCTCGGCACCTCGCTGCAGTCGCTGCTCATCGCCCCGCGGTAGGACCTCAGCCGACGGCCACGCCCCGCCGGTGGCCCCGCCCCGGACCGAGCGCCAGCCGGCGCGCGTTCGCGGCCCCGAACCTGACCACCGGCGCCAGCCGCGGGCGGTCGAGGGCCCGCGCCTCGGTGTCACAGCGGGCGCGTAGCCTCGCCGCGATGGCGCTGGAGGTGGTGTGGACCCCCTACGGGCGGGAGGCGGCGGAGGCGCTGCGGGCGGCGATCGCGCGGGTCAAGGCCGGCGACCCGCTGGCGCCCGTCACCGTCGTCGTGCCCTCGAACCACGTCGGCGTGGCCGCCCGCCGGCTCCTCGCCTCGGGCGCCATCGGCCCGGTCACCGACGCCGGCACCGGCATCGCCGCGGTCACCTTCGTCACCCCGTACCGGCTGGGCGAGCTGCTCGGCGCCGCCGCGCTCGCCGCCGCCGGGAAGCGGCCGGTGTCCACCCCGGTCCTCGCCGCTGCGGTGCGGGCCGAGCTGGCCGCCGCGCCCGGGCTGTTCGCCCCCGTCGCCGCCCACCCCGCCACCGAGGCCGCGCTCGTCGCCACCTACCGGGAGCTGCGCGACGCCTCCCCCGCCGCGCTCGACGCCCTCGCCGCCACCAGCGCCCGGGCCGCCGAGGTCGTGCGCCTCCACCGGGCGGTGCGGGCGCGCCTCGAGCCGGCGTGGTCCGACGAGGAGGACCTGCTCGCCACCGCCGCCGCCCACGCCGGCAGCGCCACCGCCCGGGCCCTCGGCGCCGTCGTCGTCCACCTCCCGCAGCGGCTCACCCGCCACGCCGCCGGACTGCTGCGCGCGCTGGCCGAGCACCTGCCCACCACCGTCGTCGCCGGCACCACCGGCATCCCGGCCGCCGATGCGGAGGTGTCGCGCTCGCTGGTCCGGCTCGGCGTCGACGGCACCCCGCCACCGGGGGTGGGCCGTCCCGCACCGGTGCAGGCCGGGGCCACGGAGATCGTCACCGCGTCCGACGCCGACGAGGAGGTGCGGGCCGCCGTGCGCACCGTCGTCGACGCGGTGCGGTCCGGCACCCGGCTCGATCGCATCGCCGTGCTCCACGCCACCCCCGAGCCCTACGCCCGGCTCGCCCACGAGCAGCTCCACGCCGCCGAGATCCCGACCAACGGCGCGGCCGTGGTGCCCCTCGCCGGCCGCGTCGCCGGCCGGGCCCTGCTCGAGCTCCTCGCCCTGCCCGACAGCGGCTACCGCCGCCAGGACGTGCTGGCGTGGCTGTCGTCGGGCCCGGTGCTCCACGAGGGCCGCTCGGCGCCGGTGGCGGCGTGGGAGCGGATCTCCCGGGAGGCCGCCGTGGTGGCTGGGCGGGCGCAGTGGGACGAGCGGCTCGAGGCCTTCGCCGCCCAGGAGGAGGCCAAGGCCGTCGACGCCGAGGGCGACGAGGAGCAGCCGGTGTGGCTGGCCGAGCGAGCCCGCGCCCAGGCCGAGCGGGCCCGGGCGCTGCGCCGCTTCGTGCTGCGGGTGATCGACGACCTCACCCGCGCCGCGGCGGCGCCCCGCCCGTGGGGCGAGCACGCGGCCTGGGCGCAGCGGTGGCTGCACGACCTGCTCGGCCCGGCCACCCGCCGCGCCGACTGGCCCGAGCCGGAGCGCAAGGCGGCCGAGCGGGTGGAGGAGGCGCTGCGCCGCCTCGCCGCCCTCGACGGGGTCGAGGGCCCGGTGCCGCTCGACGTGTTCGCCCGCACCCTCGCCGTCGAGCTCGAGACCGACCTCGGCCGCGTCGGCCGCTTCGGGGAGGGCGTGCTCGTCGGGTCCGTCGAGATGGGCATCGGGCTCGACCTCGACCTCGTCGTGGTCCTCGGCCTGGCCGAGGGCACGTTCCCGGCCACCGTCCGGGACGACTCCCTGCTCCCCGACCGCGAGCGCGCCGCGGCCGACGGCGAGCTCGAGCTGCGGGCCGACCGGGTGGAGCGCCAGCACCGCCACCTCCTCGCCGCGCTCGCCGGCGCCCGCCGCCACCTCCTCACCGTCCCGCGCGGCGACCTGCGCCGAAGCTCGGAGCGGGTGCCGTCGCGCTGGGCGCTCGACCTGGCCGGCGCGCTGGCCGGCGCCAGCGCGCCGTGGTGGGGCGAGGACCTCCTGGGCGCGTCCGAGCCGTGGGTCCGACACGTCGCGTCGTTCGACGCCGGGCTGCGCCACGCGCCCCAGCCCGCCACCGACCAGGAGCACCGCCTCGTGTCGCTCCTCGCCACCGGGGGCCGCCTCGAGGCCACCGACGACGCCCGCACCCGGGCCGCCGCCGAGGTGGTGCTCGCCCGCAAGAGCCGCGCCTTCACCCGCTTCGACGGCAACCTCGCCGGCCGCGGGCTCGACATCCCCACGCCGGTGGGCTCGCTGACCTCGGCCACCCGCCTCGAGCGGTGGGCCGCCTGCCCGCGCGCCTACCTGATCGAGGACCTCCTGCGGGCCTCCCCGGTGGAGAACCCCGAGGACGAGCTCGAGATGAGCGCGCTCGAGCGAGGCAGCCTCGTCCACCAGGTCCTCGAGGACTTCCTCACCGAGGTGCTGGCCCGGCCCCCGCACGAGCAGCCCGGCCCGTTCCAGCCCTGGACCGACGCCGACCACCGCCGCATCGAGGAGCTGGGCCGGAGCCGCTGCGACGAGTGGGAGGCCAAGGGCCTCACCGGGCGCCCGATCTTCTGGCGGCGCGACCGGCGGCGCATCCTCGCCGACCTCCACGCCGTGCTCGACCGGGACAGCACCCACCGGGCGGCCCGTCGCACCACGCCGCTCGCCGCCGAGCTCGGGTTCGGGTTCGCGGGGGACGACCCGCCGGTGGAGGTGTCCCTGCCCGACGGGCGGGTCCTGCGCTTCCGGGGCCGGGCCGACCGGCTCGACCGCGCCGACGACGGCACCCTCCACGTCATCGACTACAAGACCGGCAGCCACATCGGCTACCGCGGGCTCGGCCCCCACGACCCGGTCCTCGCCGGCACCAAGCTCCAGCTGCCGATCTACGGGCTCGCCGCCCGGGCCCACCGGGGCGAGCCGTACGCGCCGGTGCACGCCGAGTACTGGTTCGCCACCTCCAAGGGCGGGTTCCACCGGATCGGCTACGACGTGACCGACGAGGTCCTGGCTCGCACCCGCGAGGTGCTCGGCGCCATCGTCGAGGGCATCGAGGCCGGTCGGTTCCCCGCCCACCCCGACGGCTCCTCCACGAGCTGGCGCGTGTCCTGCCACTCGTGCGATCCCGACGGCCTCGGCACCGTCGACCTCCGCCGCCAGTGGGAGCGCAAGCGCCACCACCCGGCGATGGCCCCCTACGCCGACCTGGCCGAGCCGCTCGACGACGAGGACGAGGAGGTCCCCGCGTGACCGCCGCGCCCGCCACCGACGCCCGCCCGCCGGTGCCCGACGAGGCCGCCCGCCAGCGGATCCGCACCGACCTCGGCGCCACGCTGTTCGTCGAGGCCGGGGCCGGGTCCGGCAAGACGACCGCGCTCGTCGACCGGGTCGTCGCGCTCGTCACCTCCGGCGCTGCGGAGCTGGCGCGCATCGCCGCGATCACCTTCACCGAGAAGGCCGGGGCCGAGCTGCGGGACCGGATCCGCCAGGTCCTGCAGACCACGGCCGACCACCCGGACACGCCGCCGGAGGAGGCGGCCCGCTGCCGGGTGGCGCTCGACCAGCTCGACGGCGCCGCCATCGGCACGCTGCACGCCTTCGCCCAGCGGATCCTCGCCGAGCACCCCGTCGAGGCCGCCCTGCCGCCCCGCATCGAGGTGCTCGACGAGGTCACCTCCGGGATCGAGTTCGACCGCCGCTGGGCCCGCACCCTCGACCGGCTCCTCGAGGACCCCACGCTCGAGCGCACGCTGCTCCTCCTCGCCGCCGCGAACGTGAAGCCCACCGGGCTGCGAGCCCTGGCCCGGGCGTTCGACGCGTCGTGGGACCTCGTCGTCGACCGGGTGCCGCCCGACGAGCCCGAGCCGCCGCACGTGTCGGCCGCGCTCCCGGGCCTGCTCCGGGAGATCGAGCTGCTCGGCGAGTGGGGTGCCCACTGCCTCAACTCGGACGACAAGCTCATGGCCGAGATCTCCGAGATCCTCGCCTGGGCGCAGCGGCTGCGCGATGCGGCGGGCGACGAGCTGGCGGCGATCGAGCTGCTCGGGGACGGCCGCCCGAAGTTCAGCGCCCGCCACGGCCGCAAGGAGCACTGGCGCGACGACTGCAAGGCCGACGTCCAGGACGCCGTCCGGGCCGCTGGGCGCCTCGTCGAGGAGACCCGCCTCAACGTGCTGCAGGCCTGCGCCCGGCACCTCGGCTCCGCGCTGCGGACCCACACCCTCGCCGCCGCCGAGGAGCGGCGGGCCAGCGGCCGCCTCGAGTTCCACGACCTGCTCGTGCTCGCCCGGCAGGTCCTCCGCCACCCCGAGCACGGGCCGGCGGTGCGCCGGTCGCTGCAGGAGCGGTACCAGCGGCTGCTGCTCGACGAGTTCCAGGACACCGACCCGATCCAGATCGACCTGGCCGTGCGCATCGCCGCCCTCGACCCCGACACGGCCGGGGAGGGCGAGTGGTCCGAGATCGAGGTGGCCCCCGGACGGCTCTTCATGGTCGGGGACCCGAAGCAGTCGATCTACCGGTTCCGCCGGGCCGACATCGCCGTGTTCCTCGAGGCCAAGCGCCGCTTCGGCGAGGACGGCGGCGGGCTCGTCGAGCTCACCTCGAACTTCCGCACCGCGGACCCGATCATCGCCTGGGTCAACGCCACGTTCGGCGCGCTCCTCGCCGAGGCCCCGGACCACGACATCGAGGTGCCGTCCCAGCCGGCCTACGTCGGTCTCGACGCGCAGCGCCCGGCCCCGCCCACGGGGCCGGCCGTGGCGGTGGTCGGCCCGATCCCCCACCCGAAGGACACGAAGGCCGAGCCGATGCGGGCGGCCGAGGCGCGCGACGTCGCCAACGCCGTCGTCACCGCGGTGCGCGAGGGCTGGAGCGTGCGCGACGGCGACGGGTGGCGGCCGGCCCGGCTCGGGGACATCACGATCCTCGTCCCGGCCCGCACCTCGCTCCCCTACCTCGAGGACGAGCTCGAGGCCGCCGGGGTGCCGTTCCGCACCGAGTCGTCGTCGCTCGTGTACGCCACCCGCGCCGTGCGGGACCTGCTCATGGTCCTGCGCGCGGCCGACGACCCCACCGACCACCTCGCCGTCGTCTCTGCGCTGCGCACCCCGCTGCTGGCCTGCGGGGACGACGACCTCCTCCGCTACCGGCTCGAGCACGGGGCTCGCTGGTCGTACACCACCCCCGACCCGCCCGACCCCGCCGCCGGACCGGTGCAGGCCGGGCTCGCCTACCTGCGGGAGCTCCACGAGGCCCGCCACTGGTCGTCGCCGGCCGAGCTGCTCGACCGCATCGTCCGGGACCGGCGGGCCCTCGAGCTGGGCTTCGCCGAGGGCCGACCCCGCGACGTGTGGCGCCGCCTGCGGTTCGTCGTCGACCAGGCCCGGGCCTGGAGCGAGGCCACCGGTGGCACCCTGCGGGCCTACCTCGCCTGGGTGCGGCAGCAGACCGTCGAAGGGGCTCGGGTCACCGAGGCGGTGCTGCCCGAGACCGACGACGACGCCGTGCGGATCATGACGATCCACGCCGCCAAGGGCCTGGAGTTCCCGATCACGATCGTCTCGGGCATGTCCACCGGCGCTCAGGGCCCCCGCAGCTCGGTCGACGTGTACTTCCCCCACGGTGGCGGTTCGGTCGGCTACCGCCTCGGCAAGGAGGTGGTCACCGAGGAGTGGGAGCAGAGCAGGCCCATCGACGAGCAGATGAGCTACGACGAGCGGGTCCGGCTCCTCTACGTGGCCGCCACCCGGGCCAAGGACCACCTCGTCGTGTCGCTGCACCGGCGCGAGCGCAGCAGCGAGCCCAAGGCGATCAACCGCACGAACGCCGAGATCCTCGTGGCCGGGATGGGCGGCACGGTCGAGCACCTGCGCGACCTCAGCGGCCGGGCCGACCCGCTGCCGGTGGACCCCCAGCACGTCCCGCCACCGCCCGAGCCGTTCGCCGAGTGGGCCGCCGCCCGCGCCGACGCGCTGGCCCGGGCCTCCCGGCCGGGGGCGGTGGCGGCCACCGCCCTCACCGACGAGGGCGGCCCCGACACCGGCGCAGAGCCCCCCGTCCCGCCCGCGGCGCCGCCGAGCGCGGCGGCGGGGGTGGAGGCGGCCCGCCAGCCGTCGCTCTTCGACGTCCCGGCCGAGCCGGCCGCCGCCGAGCCTCCGCCGGCTGACGCCGCGCCGGCCGAGAGCCGCGCCCCCGATCCGGGCCTGCAGAAGCGCCCCCGCGACCTCGACCTGCCGCCGTGGCTGAAGGGGCGCTACGGCACCGCGGTGGGCCGGGCCGTCCACGGCGTCCTCCAGACGATCGACCTCGCCACCGGCGATGGCCTCGACGCCGCCGTGGCCGCCCAGTGCCAGGCCGAGGCGGTGCCCGAGCGCGCCGACGAGGTGCGCGCCCTCGTCGAGGAGGCGCTCGCCGCACCCGTCGTCCGCGCCGCGGCGGCCGCCCCCCACTGGCGGGAGGTGTACGCCTGCGCCCCGGTGGGCGACCGGCTGCTCGAGGGCTACGTCGACCTGCTCTACCGCAGCGCCGAGGGACTCGTCGTCGTCGACCACAAGACGAGCGCCACCGCCGACCCCGACGAGCTGGACCGCCGCGTCGCCGGCTACCGCCTCCAGGGCGCCGCCTACGCCCTGACCGTGGCCGCCACCACCGGCGAGCCGGTGCCCCGGGTGGTGTTCCTCTTCCTCACGCCGGACGGCGCCGTCGAGCGCGACCTGCCGGACCTCCCCGCCGCCGTCGCCGAGGTGGAGCGGCTCGTGCGGTCCGGGGCCGAGGTCCTCGTCGGGTGACCGGCAACCGGCTGCTGGATCGCGGGGCCTCACCGGTAGCGTCGTCGGGATGATCGCCGCCACCCCCGACACCCCCCTCTCCCGGCGGCTGACCACCCTGGCGGCTGGCCTCGTGCTCGTCGCGGTGGGCGTGGCCCTCATGATCCGGGCAGAGCTCGGGGTGGCGCCCTACGACGTGCTCACCACCGGCCTGGCCGAGGCCACCGGCCTCGAGATCGGGCTGGCCGCGATGCTGCTGCCGCTGCTGTTCACCCTGCTCGGCTGGGCGCTCGGCCGCCGGCCCGGGCCGGGCACGGTGCTCGCCGTCCTGCTCGTGGGCCCGATCCTCGGGCTCGTCCTGCGCCTTGTCCCCGAGCAGGAGCTGCTGGCGATGCGGATCCCGCTCTTCGCGCTCGGGTTCGCGGCGATCGCCGCCGGCATCACCGCGGTGATCGTCGCCGAGCTCGGTCCGGGCCCGGCCGAGATCGTGATGCTGGCGATCCACGACCGGGGCCGGCCGCTGGCCCCCACCCGAACCGGGATCGAGCTCGCGTGCGTGGCGGTCGGCTGGGCCCTCGGCGGCCAGATCGGCGCCGGCACCGTGGTGGTCGCCCTCCTCATCGGACCGGTCCTGAAGCACCTGCTCGCCTTCGCCGGGTATCCGGCCGTCCCCCCGCCGTCGGCTCGTGGCACCGAGCCGGGCGAGCAGCCGCCCACCGACCTCGACGAGGTGGTCGACTGCGCCGCTCCCGGCGCGTGATCCTGGAGCCGTGAGCCGGGTGGCGGCCGTGCTGGCCGAGGTCGTGGGCGCGCTGCCCGGAGGGGGCGAAGCCCGAGCCGGTCAGGTGGAGATGGCCGAGGCGGTCGCGGCCACGATCGCGGGCACCGCCCCCACCCCCCACCTCGCCGTGCAGGCCGGCACCGGCACGGGCAAGACGCTCGCCTACCTCGTCCCCACCGTGCTCGCCGGGAAGAAGACCGTCGTCGCCACGGCCACCAAGGCCCTGCAGGACCAGCTGGCCGGCAAGGACCTGCCGTTCCTGCAGGCGCGGATGCCGGAGCACTTCGAGTGGGCGGTCCTGAAGGGCCGGGCCAACTACCTGTGCCTCCAGCGCCTGGCCGAGCTCACCGCCAAGGACGCCGGCGGCGAGCAGCTCGCCCTCGACGGGGTGGCCGAGCGGGCACCGGCCGAGGAGCTGCTGGCGCTCGCCCGCTGGGCGGCCACCACCGCCACCGGCGACCGGGCCGAGCTCGACGTCGAGCCGTCCCCGCAGGCGTGGGCTGCGGTCAGCGTCACCGCCCGAGAGTGCCCCGGTGCCAACCGCTGCCCGAGCGGTGACGTGTGCTTCGCCGAGGGGGCTCGGCTGCGAGCCGCCGAGGCGGACGTGGTGGTCGTCAACCTCCACCTCTACGGCCTCGACCTCGCCGCGGGCGGGGTGATCCTCCCCGACCACGAGGTGGTGATCGTCGACGAGGCCCACCAGCTGGAGGAGATCGTCTCGGCCACCGCCGGGGTGGACCTCACCGGCGGCCGGTTCACCGACCTGGCCCGGCGCACCCGCGGCGTGATCGAGGACGACCAGCTGGCCGCCGGGGTCGAAGACGCCGGCCACCTCGTGAGCGAGGTGCTGCGCCCCCACCGCGACGAGCGGCTCCGCCGCCTCCCCGACGACCTGGCCGGCGTGCTCGCCGTCGCTCGGGGAAGGCTCGAGCAGGTGCTGGCGGCGGCGAAGAAGGTGCCAGCGGACGCCCCCGAGGAGAGCCGCTCGCGGGCGCTGCGGGTCCAGCAGGCGGCCAGCGCGCTGCTCGACGACCTCCAGGCGATCGAGCTCGTGTCCAGCCACGAGGTGATGTGGGTCGAGGGCAGCGAGGCCAACCCCGTGCTGCGGGTGGCGCCGGTCGACGTGTCCGAGGTGCTGCGCGAGGGCCTGTGGAGCAAGCGCACCGGCATCCTCACCAGCGCCACGCTGCCGGCCCACCTGCCCGAGCGGCTCGGCCTCGCCCGCGACGAGGTGACCGAGCTCGACGTCGGCAGCCCGTTCGACTACCAGGCCCACGCCGTCCTCTACTGCGCCGCCCACCTCCCCGATCCCCGCAGCCCCGCCTACCTCGACGCCATGGTCGACGAGCTGGTGGACCTGATCGCCGCCGCCGGGGGCCGCACGCTCGGGCTGTTCACGTCGTTCCGGGTGCTCGACGCCGCCGCCGAGGCGGTGGCCGACCGGGTCGACGTGGAGGTGCTCACGCAGCGCTCGCTGCCCAAGGCCCGGCTCCTCGAGCGCTTCGCCGCCGAGGAGGAGACCTGCCTGTTCGCCACGATGGGGTTCTGGCAGGGGGTGGACGTGCCCGGCCGCGCGCTCAGCCTCGTCGCCATCGACCGCATCCCCTTCGGCCGGCCCGACGAGCCGCTGCTGCAAGCCCGCCGCGAGCGGGCCGGTCCGGCCGCGTTCAGCCTCATCGACCTGCCCCGGGCCACGACGCTCCTGGCCCAGGGCGCGGGGCGGCTCATCCGCTCGGCCACCGATCGCGGGGTCGTCGCCGTCCTCGACCCCCGCCTGGCCACCGCCCGCTACCGCTGGGAGGTCGTCAACGCGCTGCCGCCGATGCGCCGGACCAAGGACCGCGACGAGGTCCGCCGGGTCCTCGAGGCGATCCGCGACGGCCGCTGACCGCCCGAGGGGTCGCGCGCGCTCGGCTAGGTTCGCTCCCGACGGGCGCCGGCCCCCCATCCCGGCGCGAAGGACAGAGGAGAGCGATGGCTCGGATGCGGAAGGCGGCCGCGCTGGCGGCGGTGGCGGTGCTCGCCCTGGGGGCGACGGCCTGCGGCGGAGACGACGACGACACGAGCGCCAGCGACGTCGAGGAGACCACGACCACCGAGGCGGCAGACGACGCCGACGACGGCGAC
>Ga0182741_1003484_pt1 | contig 16713 bp, 20 predicted proteins | sample eDN5th37CBELigOP_FD_128874 | JGI IMG/M metagenome (GOLD analysis project Ga0182741, IMG submission 128874) | Enriched Organic Plus compost microbial communities from Emeryville, California, USA - eDNA 5th pass 37_C BE-Lig OP (version 2) (version 2) ...
ACCCGTTAGTAGCGGTAATGATCCGGCTTGAACGGGCCTTCCGGCGAGACGCCGATGTAGGCAGCCTGATCCGGCGTGAGCTGGGTGAGCTTCACGCCGAGCTTGCCGAGATGCAGGCGTGCGACCTTTTCATCCAAGTGCTTCGGCAGCACATAAACCTTGTTTTCGTACTGGCTCGGGCGTAGCCAGAGTTCCATCTGTGCCAGAACCTGGTTGGTGAAGGACGCGGACATGACGAAGCTTGGATGGCCGGTGGCATTGCCGAGGTTCAGCAGGCGGCCTTCCGACAGCAGGATGATGCGCTTACCATCAGGGAAGGTGATCATGTCCACCTGCGGCTTGATGTTGGTCCACTTGAAATTGCGCAGGCCAGAAACCTGAATTTCGTTGTCGAAGTGGCCGATGTTGCCGAGAATCGCCATGTCCTTCATGCGGCGCATCTGGTCGACCGTGACGATGTCGCGGTTGCCGGTTGCGGTGATAACGATGTCAGCCGTCTCGATCGCGTCATCAAGCGTAACGACCTCAAACCCGTCCATGGCAGCCTGCAGTGCGCAGATAGGATCGGCTTCCGTCACCTTCACGCGTGCGCCCGCGCCCTGGAGCGACAGCGCCGAACCTTTGCCCACATCGCCGTAACCGCAGACGATGGCGACCTTGCCAGCCATCATCACGTCGGTTGCGCGGCGGATGCCGTCAACGAGCGATTCCTTGCAACCATACTTGTTGTCGAACTTGGACTTGGTGACGGAGTCGTTGACGTTAATTGCAGGGAAGGGAAGAAGGCCACGCTTCTGAAGCTGGTACAGACGGTTCACGCCGGTGGTGGTCTCTTCCGTCACGCCGCGGATCGCATCACGCTGACGGGTAAAGAAGCCCGGGGTTTCAGCCACGCGCTTTTTGATCTGCGCGAAGAGAACCTCTTCCTCTTCGCTGCCCGGATTGGACAGAACGTCCTCACCTGCCTCGGCGCGGGCGCCAAGCAGAATGTACATGGTGGCATCGCCACCATCGTCGAGGATCATATTGGTCGGCTCGCCGTCCGGCCACTGGAAGATTTTGTCAGTGTAGGTCCAGTACTCTTCGAGCGTCTCGCCCTTTACGGCAAAGACCGGGGTACCGGTGGCGGCGATCGCTGCAGCGGCATGATCCTGCGTGGAGAAGATGTTGCAGGAGGCCCAGCGTACGTCTGCACCCAGCTCCTTCAGCGTCTCGATGAGAACTGCGGTCTGGATCGTCATGTGCAGCGAACCACTGATGCGGGCGCCACGCAGGGGCTTCTCTGCGCCGAACTCTTCGCGGCAGGCCATCAGACCCGGCATTTCCGTTTCGGCAATATCCAGTTCCTTCCGCCCCCAGTCAGCAAGCGAAATATCAGCAACGACGTAGTCTGCGGCCATAGCCCGAGCTCCGTTTTCATAGAAAGAATTGTGCGCCAACAGCAGACGCGCTTGTTCCGATGCCTACCAGAACACGCATCAGCGTACAACGATATAAACAACTCTTTATACGACTGGTGAATGCTCTGCCCCACCGGGCGAGCATGGGAGGCGCTAGATTTCTTCGCCGAACCTGTTGGCGATAAGCTCTTCCAGCGCGTCGAGCACCTGGACAGCGTCGGCACCTTCGGCGGTGACCTGAATGCAGCATCCGGGGCTTGCCGCCAGCATCATGAGACCCATGATGGACGTACCGCCGACGCTCATGCCGTCCTTCTCCACCGTCACCTGCGCGTCGAAGCTGTCGACCAGCTGCACAAACTTGGCGGAAGCGCGAGCATGCAGCCCGCGCTGGTTTACGATGGTGAACTTGCGCGAATTGCCCTGGAGATTGCCATCGGGTGCTGACGTCTGGTTCATTTTCCCTGCAGGACCCGGCTTGCAACGTTGATGTATTTGCGCCCCGCCGTCTGCCCCTCTTCGAGAGCCCGCTCGATGTCGTCACTGACGCGAACGCTGGAAAGCTTGATCAGCATTGGAAGGTTGACGCCCGCGATGACCTCGATCCTGCCCGGCTCCATGACCGAAATCGCCAGGTTGGACGGTGTTCCGCCGAACATGTCGGTGAGAACGATCACGCCGGAACCACTGTCTGCATTGGCGATGGCATCAACGATGTCCTGACGCCTCTGCTCCATATCGTCATCGGGACCGATGCAAACGGTTCCGATTCGCTCCTGCTTTCCAACGACATGCTCCAACGCGTGGCGGAACTCTTCCGCCAGTTTTCCATGCGTCACCAGAACGATGCCAATCATCCGATTTTCCCCCAGCGTCGATGCTTGTGCGTGACGGGGCAACGGCTCACCGTCGCATCATGTGGGGTCCGGATCGCCACTATTCCACTCACTTCGAGAATGCCTGATTCAGTGAAGATGTTTGTCACCAGTTCGCGAGTCTCCAGGTACCCGCCGCTATCCGATTGAGGTTGGACGGCTATCTTGTCCAGCCCGCCGGCGAAGACAAGCCCAAAACGGCCCGCTGCTGGCGGATTTTTGATTTCAAACTTAATGAGCGGCGAAAGGTCCCAGGCCAAGCCTGGCCATAATGGCCAGAGCCGCGCCTTCGGCATTGTTTGCTTCGAGTTCGATCAATGGCAGGGAAACACCCTCCACCACCTCGACACGCTCATCGTTCAGCCGCGGAGCCCGCCCTTTCGGCACAAGCTTCACCAGAAGGTCGATTCTTGCCTGGTCCTGATGCGCGACCGGGGTTGGTCCAACACCCCAGACTTCTACCAGGCCGGCTATCGAAGCCGGGGTGTGACCGACCAGCACGCCCTTCTCTTCGCCTAACAGAACCTGATCATCGCTGACAAGACAGGCATGAAAACCAGTGCTCAAACCCAGCACAAGCAGCTTCAGCGCAAGCGTGGACTTCCCCGAGCCGGAGGGTCCAGTGATCAGCACACCCTGATTGCCAAGCACCACAAGTGTCCCATGGCACTGTCGCGTGGTCACTTCTGGCCCTCCGCCTGAAGCGAGATGACGAAGCGCGCTCCGCGAACTTCACCGGGCTTGGCGCCCGGAATGTTTTCAGCCGTCAGCGTGCCACCGTGGGCCTCGATGATCTGGCGGCTGATTGACAGACCGAGGCCGGAGTTCTGGCCGAAAGCCTCTTCGGCCGGACGATCGGTGTAGAAGCGCTCGAAGATCCGCTCGATACTGTCGGCGCGAATACCGGGACCATTATCCTCAACCGTGAGAATGATGCGCTTGCCACTCCGCATCAGCGTAATCTTGATGCGGCCTGTTCCCTCCGGCACGAAGGATCGTGCGTTCTCGATCAGATTGGTGAGCACCTGACCGAGACGCAGGTCGTGCCCGAGTACGATGAAATTGCGGCTCTTGTTATCGATCTCGATGACAAGATCGACCTTCTTTTTCTTCTTGCTGCTGACGTTGCGGGCCGCATCAACGATATTCTCGACCAGCCGCTTGAGGTCTACCGGCTCCGCTTCCTCGCGCACCAGTTCGGCATCAAGGCGTGAGGCATCCGAAATATCGGTGATAAGGCGGTCAAGCCGGCGCACGTCGTGCTGAATGACCTCCATCAGCCTGTCGCGGGACTTCTTGTCCTTTGCCAGCGGCAAGGTCTCCACGGCGCTTCCGAGCGAAGTCAGCGGGTTCTTGAGCTCATGCGCCACGTCCGCAGCGAAGCTTTCGATAGCGTCGATGCGCGCGTAGAGTGCCTTGGTCATGTCGCGAAGCGCGATCGAAAGATTGCCGATCTCGTCCTGGCGGTGCGAGAAATCCGGAATCTCCTCACGGCTGCGAACACCACGGCGGACGCGGATTGCCGCCGCAGCCAGACGGCGCAGCGGGTTCGCAATCGTTGATGCAAAGAGAAGCGAGAGCATGACGGTTACGGCAGCCGCCACCGCGAAGACGCGGAAGATCGCGCGGCGTTCTTCCGCGATGATGCGGTCGATGTCGCCCTGGGTTGAAAGCTGCAGCGCGCCGACCACGACACGGTAACGCTGGATCGGCACGGCCACGGAGATGATGTATTCGCCCTTTTCGCTCCGGCGGCGCACGGCCTGTACCGTGCCGCCGTTCAGCGCGTTCATCACTTCCTCGTAGCCCACGCCACTACCGCCGGGCTGCTCCCGGTCGATAGGCAGGGTATTGTCGAGGAAGAACGAGGTGAACCAGCCACGCACGCGCTCCCAAAGGCTCGGCTCCTGCGGCTCCAGAGGCGGCAACTCATAGCGCAGGATCTGCGTCAGCTGTCGTGTGTCATAGATCAGGTTGGCGTCGCCATCGTAGACGCGGGCGCGGGTCTTCGTCGGCGAAATCAGGCGGCGCAGCAGCGGTGCGACCACTTCAGGATTGATCGGGAAGGACAGGTTCTCGAGCCTGTTGGACCGCAACGGCAGGCTTTCACCGGCCTGCAGTTCCAGCAGCTTCTCGGGATCCACCAGGATCGTGTCGGTTTCAACCGTTGCCGACCCTGCAATGGCGCCAGCAATGATCTCGCCCTGCGTCTTCAGGCTTTCCACCTGCGCATCGATGAGCGCATCGCGAAACTGGTTGATGTAGAGAATGCCGACAACCAGAACCGCAATCGCGCCGAAATTGAGGATCAGGATGCGACGGGTCAGGCTGGAAAACATGTAGTGACCCAGAACGCGCCGAATCGGTCGGGCCAGCCGTCCAAATACCCATGGGCGACCAGCCCTGCCGCCGGCTGCGGTCTCCCGCCTGTTGCGTGCTTGTCTCGTCATCCCGCCTTCTGAGCGCTACACTTCGCGGAAGCGGTATCCAACGCCGTACAGGGTCTCGATCATGTCGAAATCGTTGTCGACCGCCTTGAACTTCTTGCGCAGCCGCTTGATGTGGCTGTCAATGGTTCTATCGTCTACATAGACCTGTTCATCATAGGCCGCATCCATCAATGCGTCGCGGCTCTTTACCACACCGGGGCGCTGCGCCAGCGCGTGGAGTATAAGAAACTCGGTGACGGTGAGCGTGACGGGTTCGCCCTTCCACGTGCAGGTGTGGCGCTCCTGGTCCATTGCAAGGTGACCGCGTTCCAGTGAGCGCTGGGGCTTGTCGCCAGCCTTGGCCGCAAGGTCCCGCGCGCCGGCACGGCGCAGAACAGCACGAACGCGCTCGACCAGCAGGCGCTGCGAGAAGGGCTTCCGCACGAAGTCATCGGCGCCCATCTTAAGGCCGAACAGCTCATCGATCTCGTCATCCTTGGAAGTCAGGAAGATGACCGGAATATCGCTCTTCTGGCGTAGGCGGCGCAGAAGCTCCATGCCATCCATGCGGGGCATCTTGATATCGAGGATTGCAAGGGAAGGGGGGCGTGCCGTCAAACCCTCCAGCGCCGATGCGCCGTCGGTGTAGGTTTCGACTCGGTAACCCTCGGATTCCAGCGCAATGGAGACGGACGTAAGGATATTACGATCATCATCTACGAGCGCGATTGTGGCCATTTCAGAAGGCTCCCTCATTTCACAATGTCCCTTGCTTCGTCGAACGACACTTGCAGGACAAATTGGGTACAAAATGTGGCACAGTTCCCGGGTAAAGTCACACACTTCCGTGTGAGGAGCCCGTGTCCAGGGGTTCCTCGAGCCGGTCAGCGATCCCCTAAATGGGTGACGCCGCCTCCCTGTACCATAAGTTTCCACCCTTCTAACCGATTTAAAAAGATTTTAAAATTTTTAAATCGATTAATAATTTGATTTCACTCATCTTTTCTGTTGTGAGAACGTTACCGCTTACATGAGCAGGTTTTCCGCCCCGGCTTTCCGGCCGGCTTTTGGTATGTTTCTTAATTTGGTAGCCACGATGCCCGAAACCGGCCTTCGCAACCCGTTATTTGGAATTGATAAGAGCAATGTGAAAACCACCGGTCAGGTTTTCTACAACCTCAACGCGGCAGAGCTCACCGAGCACGCAATCCGCCGCGGCGAGGCGACCCTGACCGCACATGGTGCACTGCTCGCTACGACCGGCCAGCATACGGGCCGTTCGCCCAAGGACAAGTTCATCGTTCGCAACGACCTGACCGAAGACAAGGTCTGGTGGGACAACAACAAGCCGCTGTCGCCCGAGCACTTCGAGATTCTCTACCAGGACATGCTCAAGCATGCCGAAAACATGGATCTGTTCGTGCAGGACCTGCGCGGCGGCGCTGACCCGAAGAACGAACTGCCGGTTCGCGTCATCAATGAATATGCCTGGCACTCCATCTTCATCCGCAACATGCTGATCCGTCCGACGGCGGAAGAGCTGGCCACCTTCGAGCCGAAGATGACCATCATCGACCTGCCGTCATTCAAAGCTGATCCGGCTCGCCATGGCGTTCGCACCGAGACTGTCATCGCCATGGACATGAAGCGCATGATCGTGCTGATCGGCGGCACTGAATACGGCGGCGAGATGAAGAAGTCGGTCTTCACGGCGCTCAACTACATCCTGCCGGAACGTAACGTCATGCCGATGCACTGCTCGGCCAACGTTGGTAACGAGGACGACGTCGCAATCTTCTTCGGTCTCTCCGGCACCGGCAAGACCACGCTTTCCGCCGACCCGAACCGCACCCTCATCGGTGATGACGAGCACGGCTGGGGTGAAGAAGGTGTCTTCAACTTCGAAGGCGGCTGCTACGCAAAGACCATCCGTCTCTCCGCCGAGGCAGAGCCGGAAATCTTCGCAACCACCCAGCGCTTCGGCACCATCCTCGAGAACGTCGTTCTCGACGAGAACCGCGTTCCGGACTTCAATGACGGAAGCCTGACCGAGAACACCCGCGCAGCCTATCCGCTCGACTACATCCCGAACGCCAGCGCAACCGGTCGCGCAGGCCAGCCGAAGAACATCATCATGCTGACGGCTGATGCCTTCGGCGTCATGCCTCCGATCGCCCGCCTGACGCCTGCCCAGGCCATGTACCACTTCCTGTCCGGCTACACGGCCAAGGTTGCCGGTACCGAGCGTGGCGTGACCGAGCCGGAGCCGAACTTCTCGACCTGCTTCGGTGCGCCCTTCATGCCGCGTCACCCGTCGATCTACGGCAACCTGCTGCGTGACCTCATCAACAAGCACAATGTTGACTGCTGGCTCGTGAACACCGGCTGGACCGGTGGCGCCTACGGCGTTGGCCGCCGCATGCCGATCGCTGTTACCCGCGCTCTGCTGACCGCAGCGCTCAACGGCTCGCTGAAGAACGTCGAGTTCCGCAGGGACCCGAACTTCGGCTTCGAGGTTCCGGTTTCCGTTCCCGGTGTCGACAGCTCGTTCCTCGATCCGCGCAGCACCTGGGCTGACCCGGTCGCCTATGACGCACAGGCTGCTCGCCTGGCCGGCATGTTCATCGACAACTTCGCGAAGTTCGCGAACTACGTCGAAGAGGAAGTGCTGGGCGCGGCCCCGCAGCTGGCCCAGGCCGCCGAGTAGGCTTGACACCTACGTACAAGCATCCATTTTCTGCAGGCCGCCCTCAAGGCGGCCTGTTTTCTTTTGCGGGACGATGAACCATGGGCGAGGGCACCCTCGAAATCAGACCGGGGATCTGGGTCGATGAGGATGAATTGTCCGAGCAGTTCATCCGCTCTTCGGGACCGGGCGGTCAGAATGTCAACAAGGTGGCAACGGCTGTGCAGTTACGCTTCAGCGTCACCAATGCCCGTCATCTTCCGGAGCCGGTGCGCATTCGCGCGCTCAAGCTCGCCGGAAGCAAGGCGACCAAGGATGGCGAGGTGGTCATAGAGGCCGGGCGTTTCCGCACCCAGGAGCAGAACCGTCAGGACGCACGCCAGCGCTTGGTCGAGCTTCTGTTCCAGGCCTCGGAACCTCCGCCGAAGCCGCGTCGCAAGACGCGTCCGACCAAGGGCTCGGTGGAGCGCCGCCTGAAGGAAAAGACCGGCCGCAGCCAGATCAAGAAAATGCGCGGCAGGGTTACCGGCGACTAACCGACTTTCACCCGTATTGACCACTTAATCTGTTTTGCTTTCCGGATGGAACTAGAGCTATCTTCACTCCATCAGCTACAACCTTGGAGGGTTAAATGAGTGTGTTTGATTTTGTGAAGTCCGTGGGCGCCAAGCTCGGGCTCGTCGATGAAGAAAAGGCCCCGGAGGCCGAAGAGCTGAAGAAGGCGCTGGAATCGCATTCGCTCGGAACCGACAAGGTCGATGTGAAGGTTGAGGGTGACAAGGTTATCCTGTCCGGCGAAGTCAAGGACCAGTCCGTGTTCGAGAAGGCAATTGTTGCCGTCGGCAACACGCTCGGCATCGCCAAGGTTGAAGCTGCGGAACTGAAGGTTGCCGAAGCTCCGGCGAAGGAGCCGGTTTTCTACACCGTCAAGAAAGGCGACAACCTCTGGAAGATCGCCGAAGCACACTACGGCAAGGGCAAGGGCGCCAAGCACAACGTGATCTTCGAAGCCAACAAGCCAATGCTCACCCACCCGGACAAGATTTACCCCGGTCAGGTGCTGCGCATTCCGGAACTTGGCGAGTAGTTTCGCATTTGGCCTGACGTGACGGATCTGCAGGAGGTTCTCTGATGTCAGACGTGCTCCCTGGTATCCGCCATCTTCCGGGCTATCTCAGTTCAGAAGAGCAGAAGGCTCTTCTGGACGACATCAGGGGCGTTGTCGCTCAGGCCCCTCTCTTCACGCCGCGCATGCCGCGCACAGGCAAACCCATGAGCGTCCGCATGACCAATTGCGGACCTCTCGGCTGGGTGACAGACAAGGAAAACGGCTACCGTTATCAACCCGCGCATCCGGAATCAGGCAAGCCATGGCCGCCGATTCCTGAGAGGCTCCTCGCCATATGGCGCGCGGTTTCGGATTATCCGTTTGACCCTGAAGCCTGCCTGATCAACTTCTACGATGCCACGGCCAAGATGGGCCTGCATCAGGATCGCGACGAGCAGGATTTTGATGCGCCGGTCGTCTCCGTATCGCTGGGCGATACCTGCCGCTTCCGTGTTGGCGGCAAAACGAGGCAGGGCGGAACTGTCTCATACCAGCTTCACAGTGGGGACGTGTTCGTGCTCGGTGGCGAGGGGAGGCTTGCCTTCCACGGCGTCGACAGGATCTATCCTGGCACGTCCACAATGCTGAAGAACGGCGGACGCATCAATCTCACGCTTCGGCGCGTGACACCGCCGAGAGCGTAAGCTTCTCACCGCCTCGTGGTGAGGGCTTATCAGTGCAAGCAGTCGATTACAGCTTGCGAAGCGCCACTTCCTCGACGAGGTGGTTCGCGCCCTTGCGCAGAACGAGGTCGGCGCGGGGCCGCGTCGGAAGGATGTTTTCCTTCAGGTTCTTCAGGTTGATATTCTGCCAGAGCTGCTCCGCGATCGCCCTGGCGGCGTGTTCCGACAGCTTGGAATAGCGATGGAAGAATGATTCCGGGTTGCGGAATGCCGTTTCCCTGAGCCGCATGAAGCGTTCAATATACCATTCGTGGATGAGATCCACTGGCGCATCGATGTAGATCGAGAAGTCGAAGAAGTCGGAAACGACGGGCACCGCGTTGCCATCCACCGGCAGATGGCGCGCCTGCAGAACATTGATCCCTTCGAAGATCAGGATGTCCGGCCGGTCGATGGTGACGAACTCGCCCGGCAGTACGTCATATGTCAGATGCGAATAGAGCGGCGCCTTGACATTTGGCATGCCGGCCTTGATGGCCGACAGGAAGCGCAGGATTGCGCCGACGTCGTAGCTTTCCGGAAAGCCCTTGCGGTCCATCAGGCCAGAGTTGCGCAGCACCTCGTTTGGGTAGAGGAAACCGTCCGTTGTCACGAGATCGACCTTGGGGCTTGAAGGCCAGCGCTGCAAGAGCTCCTTCAGAACACGGGCTGTCGTGGACTTGCCCACGGCCACCGAACCGGCAACACCGATGATGAAGGGCGTCTTCACCGTCCCGTCCGAACCGAAAAAGATCTGCCGCTGGCGGTAAAGAAGCTGGCTGGCTTCCACATGGGCACTGAGAAGGCGCGACAGTGACAGATAGATCCGGCTGACCTCTTCCAGATCGATCGGGTCGTTTAGGGAACGCAGGCGCTCAACCTCTTCGGCCGTCAGCGTCATCGGCGTGTCGTTGCGGAATCGCGACCACTCCTCCGCCGTAAAGAAGCGGTAAGGAGAATAGCGACTATTCGGGACGCTCTGGTCCATCCGGTTTTCCCATGACTGCGCCGGAAACTCCGGCAGGGCCGCTAGTGTTTGGGACGAGATGCCTTTTCAGCGACCCCCGACTGTCCCGTTCTCGACTCAAGCTTTGCCATGACCTCATCGACCTTCACATCGGCCAAAGCGAGTACGACAAGCCAGTGATAAAGAAGATCGGCACTCTCCGAGATGAGGCCTTCCCGGTCGCCGGAAACAGCGGCGATGACTGTTTCCACGGCCTCCTCGCCCATCTTCTGGGCCGCCTTCGGCGTACCAGCATTGAAGAGCCGGGCTGTCCAGGACTGCGGATCCCCAGAGCGTCCGCGCTCGGCGATGATGGCCTCAAGCTTTTTCAGATCGAAATCGCTCATGATCAGGCTGCCTTTGTCGTAGGATCGAGCCGCACGGGAATGCCCGCCTGCGCCAGGTGCTGCTTGGCCTCGGCTATGGTGTAGGTTCCGAAGTGGAAGATTGAAGCGGCCAGTACGCCGGTCGCATGACCGTCGCGGATGCCTTCCACCATGTGATCCAGATTGCCGACACCACCGGAAGCGATGACCGGCGCGCGAACCGCATCGGCAATCGCACGGGTAAGTGCGATGTCATAGCCCGCTTTGGTGCCATCACGGTCCATGGAGGTGAGCAGGATTTCGCCTGCTCCGAGGTCTACAACCTTACGGGCGAACTCGATTGCATCGATGCCGGTCGGGTTGCGTCCGCCATGGGTGAAGATTTCCCAGCGCAGCGCTTCGCCTTCGCCCGAGACCTTCTTGGCGTCGATCGCAACGACGATGCACTGGTTGCCGAACTTGTCCGCCGCGCGGGCGACAAATTCCGGATCCTTCACGGCGGCTGTATTGATTGACACCTTGTCAGCACCAGAGAGCAGAAGCTTGCGGATGTCCTGCACTTCACGAACACCACCACCGACTGTCAGCGGCATGAAGCACTGGTCGGCTGTGCGGGCAACCACATCGAAGATCGTCTCGCGATTGTCGCTGCTCGCAGTGATGTCGAGGAAGCAGAGCTCATCAGCACCGGCTGCATCGTAAGCCTTGGCAGCCTCCACCGGATCACCGGCGTCGATCAGATCGACGAACTGCACTCCCTTGACGACCCGTCCGTCCTTGACGTCGAGACAGGGGATTACACGTGCCTTCAAGCTCATGACCGTGCCTTTCTGAGAAGTGCCAGCGCTTCCGCCGGATCGATGCGACCGTCATAAAGTGCCCGGCCAGAAATTGCACCTTCCAGAACAGCTGCATCGGGCTCCAGCATACGCTCGATATCGGCGAGGGAAGCAAGACCGCCGGAGGCGATCACCGGGATGCTGACGGCATTTGCCAGCTCGATGGTCGATTCCCAGTTGATGCCCTTGAGCACGCCGTCACGGTCGATATCCGTGTAGATGATCGCGGACACTCCAGCACCCTCAAAGCGGCGAGCCAGATCAACGACCGTCAGGTCAGACGTCTCGGCCCAGCCTTCGACGGCTACGCGGCCACCACGGGCATCAATACCGACAGCAATCTTGCCCGGGAACTTCTTGCAGGCTTCCTTGACCAGCGACGGGTCACGCACGGCGATGGTGCCGAGGATCACGCGGGCAAGTCCCTTGTCGAGCCAGGCTTCGATCTGCTCCAGCGAACGGATGCCGCCGCCCAGCTGAACCGGGTTTTTGGTAGACTTCAGGATCGCCTCGACCGCAGCGCCATTGACGCTGGTGCCAGCAAAAGCGCCATCCAGATCAACCACATGCAGCCACTCGAAGCCCTGCTCCTCGAAAACGCGGGCCTGCGCGCCCGGGTCAGTGTTGTAGACGGTGGCCTCGCTCATCTCGCCCAGCTTCAGGCGAACGCACTCACCGTTCTTCAGGTCAATCGCAGGAAAGAGGATCATGGCTTCCACTTCAGAAAGTTTGCAATGAGAAGGAGGCCAAGGGTCTGGCTCTTCTCGGGATGGAACTGGGTGCCGAACAGGTTGTCGCGTCCCACGACCGCCGTGACCTCGCCGCCGTAGTCTGTCGTGGCGATAACCTGCTCCTTGTTCTCCGCATCCAGATGGTAGGAGTGCACGAAATAGGCGTGGTATCCGTCCGGTCCGGTGGCGATTCCGTCGAACAACGGGTGCGAATGTTTCACGTGAATCGTGTTCCACCCGATCTGCGGGATCTTCAGGGACGGATCCGACGGCGCCATTTCCTTGACGTCACCCTTGATCCAGCCAAAGCCCTCGCTGACGGTCTTTTCCAAGCCCCGGCTGGACATCAGCTGCATGCCAACGCAAATACCGAAGAACGGGCGCCCCTTCTCTATGGCAACTTCGTTGATGGCTTCGAAGAGCCCCGGCATTGCGTTCAGCCCCGCCCGGCAGTCGGCATAGGCGCCAACACCCGGCAGCACGATGCGGTCAGCCGTGCGGACGCGCTCCGGGTCGCTCACCAGTTCAACTTCGGCGTCGATGCCGGCATCAGCGGCAGAGCGCTGGAAAGCCTTCATCGCAGACCGGAGGTTGCCGGAGCCGTAATCAATAATGGCGACACGCATCGCGTCAGGCCTTTCGTGGGTAGTCTATCAAACCAAAAATAGGAGTTGCTGCTGTCGGGCGGGAGACGTGCGCGCGGGGTTCAGCAGCTTCGGAGATGAAACCGGACTGGTTGTCTTCACTGGCACCAAGCGCCTCGTCCATGTAACGCAGCTCTGCCTCGTCCTGGCTGGCGGCGACGACGACGCCCCACTCCTTCCAGCCGCTGCGGAGAAGCGCATTGATCCGCAGGTTTCTCGCCTCCATCCCGATGAAGAACGCTACGAGTATGCCGAGCGCCGGGACAACTTCGAGGCCCGGGATCATCGAGAGGCCACCAAGAACGGCAGAAATCACAAGAACGCCAAGAGCCTCAAGCCACATGCGGTGCCAGAGGAACCAGATCAGAGGCGCGATGAAGGCAATCAGAGAGAATCCATCCTTGATTACGACCGCTTTCGCAAGACGCATATTGCCTGTGACTGGTGGCTCAAAGACGGAGAAGATAGCCATTCACCTAACCGTTCAGGGTACCCTTCGTTGAAGGGATTGCATCGGGCTGACGCGGATCGGGCTCAATCGCTGCTCGCAGCGTACGCGCCACCGCCTTGAAACAGGTCTCGGCAATGTGGTGCGAGTTTACGCCGTAATGGTTCGTCACGTGCAGCGTGATGCCCGCGTTCTGCGCCAGCGCCTGGAAGAATTCGCGCACCAGTTCCGTATCGAACGTACCGATCTTCTGCGTCGGAAACTGGACGTTCCAGACAAGATAGGGTCGTCCCGAAACGTCGAGGGCCGAACGGGTCAGCGTCTCGTCCATGGCAAGGTCGAGCGATGCGTAACGCATGATGCCGCGACGGTCGCCCAGCGCCTTTGCGATAGCCTGGCCGATCGCTATGCCGGTGTCCTCAACCGTGTGGTGGTCGTCGATGTGCAGGTCGCCGTTCGCCTTGACCGTCATGTCGATCAGCGAGTGGCGGGACAGCTGCTCCAGCATATGGTCGAAGAAGCCCACGCCGGTCGAAATATCGAACCGGCCACTGCCGTCGAGTTCCACGGACACATTGATGTCCGTCTCGTTTGTCTTGCGGCTGATCTGAGCCGCCCGAGTATTGCCGAGGACCATAATCATTCCTTCATCGTCAACGGGCGCCTTTTAGAGCATGTGAACAACAAACGCCAGCGCGGTTGCGTAACCAGAAGCCATGTTTGCAATCAGCCGGACGCATCTTACATAGGTGTCGAATAGAAGCCGAATGGCATCAAGGAATTATTCGATGAGTGAAAAGATTTCCATGCACGCCACGACAATTGTGACCGTGCGCAAGGGCGGAAAGGTTGTCATTGCCGGCGACGGCCAGGTGAGCCTCGGTCAGACGGTTATCAAGGGCAACGCGCGCAAGGTCCGCCGCATTGGCGATGGCAACGTGATCGCAGGCTTTGCCGGCGCCACCGCCGACGCCTTCACCTTGCTGGAACGACTCGAAAAGAAGCTTGAGCAGTATCAGGGCCAGCTGACCCGCGCCTGCGTGGAGCTCGCCAAGGACTGGCGCACCGACCGCTACCTGCGCAACCTCGAAGCCATGATGCTGGTTGCCGACAAGAACGTGACCCTGACGCTGACCGGTAACGGCGACGTGCTTGAGCCGGAACAGGGCATCATGGCGATTGGTTCGGGCGGCAATTACGCGCTGGCAGCAGCCAAGGCCCTGATCGATACGGACAAGAGCGCCGAGGAAATCGCCCGCAAGGCGATGGAGATCGCGGCCAGCATCTGCATCTACACCAACGATAATGTCGTCGTGGAAACGCTCGATGCCGAAGGCTAACTCGCCCGAGCCGATCTACGACTTTCGTGCCGTCGAGGAAGCTGATCTCGACCTGCTCGCCCAATGGATCAAGCAACCCCATTGGGCCGAGTGGTGGGGCGACCCGGTCAAGGAGATTGCCGAGATCCGGGAGCACATGGACAGTGTTTCGGTAGAACCGCTGATCGTTGAGCTCGATGGTCAGCCGATCGCCTATCTCCAGTCGTACGACCCTCATCTGGAAGACGACCACCCCTATGCAGACCAGCCGTTCGGAACTGTGGGAGTCGATCTGTCGATCGGTCCGGCAGAGCTTCTGAATGCTGGCCACGGATCGGCCATTCTCGCGCAGTTCGTCGAAGAACTGTTCGAGGAGGGGGCCGCACGGGTGATCATAGACCCGTCGCCGGACAATGCGCGAGCCGTCGCCGCCTACAGGAAGGCTGGGTTCCAGCCGCTGGGTGAACGCACGAGCGAATATGGAGACGTGCTTCTAATGGCGGTCGACAACCCGGACGAGGTGTTTTGATGGCCGGAGGGAGCCAGACTTCCAGCCAGAACGCGCTTCTCGGCGGGCTCCTCGTCACGGCGGCTCTCATCGCCTTTCAGGGGATAATGCTGACCTTCATGGGCCAGCCGCTCATCTGCGAATGTGGGACGGTAAAGCTCTGGATGGGCGTGGTCGACAGTAGCGAGAACAGCCAGCATCTTGCTGACTGGTACACGCCGTCCCACATCATCCACGGTTTCCTCTTCTATCTCGCCACCTGCCTGGTGATGCGGCGAGCGAACATCAGCACGCGTCTGGCGGTGGCGACCGTTATCGAGGTGGCGTGGGAACTGCTGGAAAACACTGACTGGGTGATCAACCGCTACCGTGAAGCGACCATCTCGCTCGACTACTTCGGCGACAGCGTCATCAATTCGGTCTTCGATACACTGTGGATGGTCTTCGGTTTTGTACTCGCCGCGCGGCTACCTATATGGGTGACAATAGCGATAGCGATCATCTTCGAGATCGGCGTTGGCTATGCCATCCGGGATAACCTCACGCTGAATGTAATCATGCTGCTTTTCCCTTCCGAGGCGATCAGGCAGTGGCAATCTGGACTTTAAGAGCAAATGGCGACTTTCTCTCCCCGTGAAACTGTTTCGGAACTCGACCGCTACATCATCGGTCAGCATGAGGCCAAGCGCGCCGTCGCAATCGCATTGCGCAACCGATGGCGCCGCCAGCAGCTGCCCGCTGATCTGCGCGAAGAGGTCATGCCCAAGAACATCCTGATGATCGGACCGACCGGCGTCGGCAAGACCGAAATTTCACGCCGTCTGGCCAAGCTCGCCGGTGCGCCCTTCATCAAGGTTGAGGCGACGAAGTTCACCGAAGTTGGCTATGTTGGCCGCGACGTCGAGCAGATCATCCGCGACCTGGTCGAGGCAGCCATCGGCCTGACCCGTGAGCAGATGCGCGAAGGCGTGCAGGCCCGCGCTCATCTGAACGCCGAGGAGCGGGTGCTTGAGGCTCTGGTTGGCAAGACCGCGAGCCCGGCCACGCGCGACAGCTTCCGCCAGAAACTGCGCAACGGCGAGCTGGACGACAAGGAAATCGAGATCCACATTACCGACAGTGGCAACCCCATGGGCGGTTTCGAGATCCCTGGCATGCCCGGCGCCAACATTGGTGTGCTCAACATCAATGACATGCTGCAGAAGGCGATGGGCGGCGGCCGTACCAAGACGGTCAAAACAACTGTCAAGGATTCGTACAAGCTGCTGATCAACGATGAATCCGACAAGCTGCTCGACCAGGATGAAGTCATCCGCCGTGCGCTGTCCTCCGCCGAGAACGACGGCATCGTTTTCATCGACGAGATCGACAAGATCGCATCGCGGGAAGGCGGCATCGGTGCAGGCGTTTCGCGCGAAGGCGTGCAGCGCGACCTGCTGCCGCTCGTGGAAGGCACCACCGTTGCCACGAAGTACGGCCCGGTGAAGACCGATCACATCCTTTTCATCGCATCGGGAGCGTTCCACGTCTCGAAGCCGTCCGATCTGCTGCCGGAGCTGCAGGGCCGCCTGCCCATCCGCGTCGAACTGCGCGCGCTGGAGAAGGACGACTTCCGCCGCATCCTGACGGAGACGGAAGCTAGCCTGATCAAGCAGTATATCGCGCTGATGGCGACCGAAGGCGTAGAACTTGAGTTCACCGACGATGCGATCGACCGGCTGGCTGCCATCGC
>Ga0182741_1003485_pt1 | contig 16708 bp, 13 predicted proteins | sample eDN5th37CBELigOP_FD_128874 | JGI IMG/M metagenome (GOLD analysis project Ga0182741, IMG submission 128874) | Enriched Organic Plus compost microbial communities from Emeryville, California, USA - eDNA 5th pass 37_C BE-Lig OP (version 2) (version 2) ...
CGCCTCTCGCGATGCGCCAGACTGTTACCCTGGAGGGCGAGCCCACTCCGGAACAGCTTGCCCTAAGGCTGAACGAGATTGCACAGGACGCCGAACCGCAGCGGCGACTGGCAAAGCACATCGCCACGATCGGCACCGGTCCCGGCCACTCCCGCCCGCTGACGATGGAGGAAGCCGAGGAGGCCATGTCGATCGTCCTTGCGGGCGAGGCGGATCCGATCCAGATCGGCGCGCTCTTCGTCGCCCTGCAATATCGCGGGATCGTCGCTCCGGAGCTCGCGGGGCTGGTGCGCGCCGCACGGCAAATGGCAGGGCTCCAGCCGCCCGGATCGGCGGCTGCTGACCTAGACTGGCCGGCCTATCTGTCGCCGCGGCGCGGCAGCGCCCCTTGGTTCCTGTTCTCCGCCAAGCTCCTGGCGAATGCAGGCAAGAGGGTCCTGCTGCACGGCCTGGATGGCCGGGAAGCCTATCTCGATACGGCCTTGGCATATCTCGGGATCAGGGTCTGCGGCTCGGTTGGCGAGGCCCGGTCCCGCCTTGAGACCGACCGGATCGCGTTCCTGCCACTTGGCTCCATTTCCGTGCAGTTGCGGGCGCTTATGCAACTCTATGCGCTGTTCGAGATGCGTTCCCCGCTGAACCTTCTCGTCCATCTCCTCAATCCTCTGGGAGCGTCGGCGAGCCTGTTGGGCGTCCCGGGCCACTCCTATCGGGAGATCATGCGGGACGCCGCCGCGCTTCTCGGCTGGCAGGATCTGACAATCATCTCCAACAGCCGTGACGTCGCGCAGGCCATGCCGCCCCGTGCGATGCCCTTGGTCCACCTTTTTGATGGGGAACCGGAGGAGAGCATCGTCAAGTCTGCGGCACGGCAGGAGCCGCACCGCGCCAGAACAGGCATGAACACCATGGAGTTCTGGAGCGCCGTTTGGGAGGGGGCTGCGCGGGACGAACATGCCGTTGATGTTGTGGTGACGACGACGGCCATCGCGCTCTGCTTGCTGGAAGGGAAAGGGATGGCGTGGGACGATGCTTACGCGCTGGCGAAAAGGCTCTGGAGCGAGAGGACATGAAATCGCGACCCGCGACTTTCATCAGGTCCAACGCTAAGACGCATCTCTGCGCTTGATTGGCTTAGGAGGCTGGAAACGTCGTCAGGTTGAGATGCCGGGAGACGGCAATTGCCATGGAGCGCCTGCTCACGCCGAGCTTGGAGAAGATGTTCTTCATATGAAACTTGACGGTCGCTTCCGATAGACCGAGGTCTCGGGCGATTTCCTTGTTGCTCTTTCCCGTCGTGAGCAGCACCAACACTTCCTGCTCACGAGGGCTGAGCAGGCCATGTACCGCGTTGGCCTTCTCCTCTACACCGCTGCGTGAGGCTCGTTCGCCCGGCAGAAGCGTCCTTTGCCCGATGACCCTGCTGATGAAGGCAACACCATCGGCGCTGAACACTTTCAGCCCGAATCGGCGAACGATCGCGCGCAGTATCGCCGCGAAGTCCAGCCCCTCGTCCACGAAGAACTGTACAACCTCGTGGGAGCGAGCGCGGGCGATCGCAGCCTGGAGATATTCAAGGGATTCCGTGTGGCGGCTATCCGCCCAGGCGACCCTAGTCGCAAGCACCTCCGCCGCCAGGAGATAGTAGCCGCTGCCGTTAGCCCGGCTTCTGGCCATCACTGCTTCCAGATCTTCCATCGCCTGGCGGTGGCGGCCCTGAATGCTGAGGAGCCTTGCCCTGGCGAGACGGAAATCATTCTCCTCACGCCAGGTCCACACTCCCCGTAGGGCTGGATCCTCCAGCCCATCGCCGAGGCGCTCCGCGATCGCAGCTGCCGATTCTATCAGCCCGCTCCGGGAAAACACCTCCAGGCGCATGATGTCCGCGGCAATCTTCAACCGCGGAAGGTTGCGCTCCACGGAGACTTCTTCCGCCTTGTCGATGGCCGTCATCGCCATATCCAACCCGCTCAGCCGCAGGCGGCTGCGTGCCAGAAGCGAGAAAAGACGCGAGTAGATCTCGACCCAGCCTTCCCCGCGGACGATCGGGGTCATCGCCTCCGAAAGGGTCTTTTCGACGAAGCCGATCTCCCCGTGCTGATAGTAGATGGTGGCTGCCGCCACCCGGCAGATGGCCTCGAGATTGGAATCCTTCCATTGCGCACTCTGGACCAGTTCCTGCGCATCGCGGCAGAAGGCCAGCGCGGCGGAGAAATTGCCGGCGAGCGTGTTCACCAGCCCCAAATGCACCAGCATGAAGATTTCCGCGTAAACGGTCTTCTCCTCGCGGTAGCAGGCGAGCCCTTTCAGAGCGGCGCGCCGGGCAAGATCAAGCCGGCCAATGCGCGTATAAGCGATGCAGAGGTGGTTGTTGATCCAGCCCAGATCCCAGGTTGACTGGGGGCTGAGCCCGGCGGACATCATTTCCAGCCGCGCGGCACTCTCCTCGTCCAGTCCACGATCCTCGTAGATGTCGATCATTCCGTCGATGTGATCGAGCGTGGCGCGATCGATGTTCGCCGATTCCGGACCGTTCAGGACATCGCTGCTCTTGAGCGCTTCCAGGCGCTCGCGTGCGACCTGGATATCTCCTCTCTTGGCAAGCACGAGCACGTAGCAAAGGGTGAGGCTCGGTGACTCATGGATGACGCTGGCCGGCAGGTCTCCGATCAATGCCTCCAGAACGGTGTGGCCCGCGCGAATGAACAGGTCGACGCCTCCGGCTTGGCGGATCGTATGTGCGGCCAATGAAAAATTCCCGCCGCGCGCTGCATGCGAGACGGCCTTTTCCAAGAGCCCGCGTTCGGTGAACCATAGGGCCGCTTCGCTGTGGAGCCGCATTTCATCGGATTGCGGATCAGCTGCAAGTTCAGCAGCCAAGCAATTGCGCAGCACCGGCTGGAGGCTATACCAGCCGGCACGAGCCGTGCTCTTCTCGACCAGCGGATAAAGATCGTCGAGGAGGTGGATGTCCGCCGGAGCGATCTCGGCACCCGACAGATGCTCGGCCAATTCCAGCGAGAACTCGTCCAACAGCGCGCAGACGCGCAGCATACGGCGCATGGGATGCGAGATCATGCCCGTCAGCACCTCGCTGACATAGGCGTGCAGCCGTGCGTGGTTGCCCCCAAGCAGCGCCTGACGATCCACGGTGGGCGTGGTGCAAGGCAGCAGGTCGCCGGCAATGCGGGCGAGGGCAGGCCAGCCACGCGTCACTCTGGCGAAGCTCTCGATTTCCGAGGGATTGAGCGCCCGCGAAAAAAGGCTGCGTAGCTCGTTCCGGGTGAAGGCGAGCTCATGCGCGGTGATTTCGGTGATCAAACCTCTGACCGCCAGTCGCGCCAGCGGCAACCGAGGGCGCTGCCGGAAAGCGCTGACGACCCTCAGATTATCCGGCGCCATTAGGAAGAGTTCGGAAAGGAGCTCGGTGAAGGCGGGTAGTGCCGGCACATCCATTTCGTCGAGGAAAAGAATGGTGCAACCCGTTCGGCGGGTCACCTTGTCGAGCATGTCCTTCAGTCCCATGCCTTCGCTTTCCTCGATACCGAGGGCCACCGACAAGTCGGCGAGGACTTCTGCGGGATCCGTATAGGACGGCGTGAAGGTCAGCCAGCCGCAATGGGCGAGGCCATCTTCGAGATTCTCGACGAAATAGGAAGAATTCGAGCAGACGAGATCGTGGGACGCTTTGAGAAGCGCCGTCTTGCCGAAGCCGGGCGGCGAGTGGACGACCACCATCTGGCGAGCCAACCCTTCCCTTATCCTGCCGAGCAGATAGGGCCGGTCAATGGCAGTGAACAGCATACGCGGAGGACGGAAACGCGAAGCCATGGGCTTCGCCTTCACCTCAGCCGGGGTCCGGCCTCCTCCGTTCGGACCGCCTTCGTCCATTCCGAGAGCCTCGTTTGCCCGAACGTAGCCAACCTTTTCCCGTTTGAAAACGCATATTTCTGCCGTGCGCCAAACCCGCACTCGACTTACCGCTAGAACGGCGTGCTCTTACGTCCTCTGCTTGTCTGGCGGCCGCAGTGCCGCCAGGAATTCGCTTGTTACAAAGCGCTAGGCCTCCAGGGGCGCATAGGGCTTTTTCAATCCGAATGCTGCGGGCCCGAATACATCGAGGGCTTCGGGCGTGCGCATGATCGGCGGAACCTTGATGCCCAAAACGTTGACACGTTGGCCATAGCGCAGGCGTTCCGTGGTGATCGGCATCGCGGTGTCGGCTTCGAGCACGCAGATGAGGTCGGGCACGATCGCCAGTACCTTGTCATCCTCCTCAGCGATGAGGTTCTCGTTCTGGATCTGGATCGTCACCGGCCGGCGCGAGGCGTCGAAGGGTTCGATCGTCACCACGCCCACCGACCAGCCGTTCTGTTCCCGTCGGGAGACGTCCACCACCTTGCCGGACGCGATCACCCGCGCGGTTTCGTAGTGGGTCGTGCGCAAGAAGCTGATAAGGGCGTCGAGCGGGTCACGATGTCCCGCCGCTGCCTCGCGCAGCGTGCGACCGATGCCGATCGCCAGCGACATCGTACCCGGCACGGATACTCGCCGGGCCGTCGCGCCGTCCATTCCGTAATTGACGAGATAGGATTGTCCTCCCATGCGTATGGTCACGCCACGCGCCAGGAATTCGGCTTTGGCCGCATCCTTCGTCTCAACGATGACGGCGTTACCCTGCTCGTCCGCGAGGGCGACGGGGGAGGCCGGAACGCCATATACGTTGAACGTCTCCATCTCGAGTTGAGGAAAAGCGCGCCCCATGCCGTCGGCATCGATGACCGGCAGTCGCGCTTCCGCGGCAAGCATGATCGGCATCATGGAATTGATGCCGCCGGCTTCGAACGGAATGATGGCATCGACCTTCCTTCCGGTGCGCTTCTCATAGGTCCTGAGCGCCAGGCCAATTTCGTCGCCGCTCGGCATCTTTTCGATCAGGATCGTCGGGGCACCCATAGCCCCGCAAGCGACGAGGTTCATCCCGTCCGGGACCTTGTCGAGGGGCAGCAGGTCGACCTGACCATACTTCTCCAGTGCGGCCCTGGCCATGAGCTTGCCGATATAGGGATCGCCGCCTCCGCCCGTACCGAGCAGGGCCGCTCCGACCGAGAGATCTTCGATATCCTGATTGGTGATGTATGCCATGATCTCAGCCGATCTGTTCGATGGGGATGAAGGGTTCCTTCAGGCCGAAGCACGCCGGCCCGAATACATTGAGGGCCTTGGGCGTGCGCATGATCTCCGGCACCGAAACCGCGATCACCGTCACCCGCTGGCCGTAGCGCAGATTCTCGCTGGTGATCGGCTCGGCCGTCTCCGTGTTCATGATGCAGATCAGGTCGGGGACGATGGCCTTCACCTTTCCATCGACGCGCGCAATGAGGTTCTCGTTCTGGATCTCGATTTCCATCGCCGACGTGAAGGGGGCGATGCCCTCGATCCTGACGCGCCCGATCGCAAAACCGGCCTTGGTCTCGCGCAACACATCCACGATCTTGCCGGCGAAGATGACCCGCCCATAGCGATAAAGCGTGTTCGGCAAAAAGCCGATGAGCGCTTCGATCGGGTTCTCGTGGCTCTGCCGGGCGCGCCGCAGCACCTCGCCGATGCGGATGGCAAGCGTCAAGGTGTTGGGAACCGCCGTACGCTTCACATCGGCGCCCGACATCGCATATTCGGCGATATAGGCGCTACCGCCCATGCGGATGGCAACGGCGCGTGCCAGCCATTCCATCTGGCGGTTGTCGATCGCTTCGATGAGCGCGCAATCTCCATCCTCGTCGCTGACGGCAAGCGGACTTCCCGGCACGCCATAGACGCCGAAGGTCTCCATTTCCAGAAAGGGGAACGCGCGCCCCATGCCGTCGGCATCGACCACGGGCAGGCCGAGCCGCGCGCCCACAACAAGCGGAATCGTGGAATTGATGCCGCCGATCTCGATCGGCATCGTAGCACTGGCTTTGCGCCCGAGATGGCGCTCCAGCCGCTGGAGCGAGAATATCGCTTCCTCGCCGCTCGGGATCTTCTCCACCAAAACGGTCGGTGCGCCCATCATCGCCGTCGGAATGACGAGCATGTCGTCATCCAGGTCCTCGGGGCTCACGATTTCTACGCTGAGGCCCTCGTCCAGACACTGTTGCACCATCAGCCTGCCGACATAGGGATCGCCACCACCGCCGGTGCCGAGGAAGGCCGCGCCGACGGAAAGGTCGATCAACTGCTCACTGGTCAGTTTCATTGCAACCTCACTTCACCGCCAGATCGCCGACGGCCTTGACGCGGATGCGCGTCGCGCTGCCGGGCAGGTAAGCCAGAGGCACTTCCTCGATGTCGATCACCTTGACGGTGCCCTCCTGAGCGCCCGCTTTCAGCGCCCGCTCGCTCGCCTCGTCCTTGGCGCCGCCCAGCACGATGTCGCGTGAGGTTCCTTCGAGTGAGAAGATGCGATCGATCTCTCCGCCGACCTGCGCGATTGCCGCACCGATCGCGTTGGCCACCGGGGCGTTCTCCGGGCGGATGACCTTCGATGCGGAAGGAAGGTCGCGCGAAATGAGGATGGAACCTCCTCCTACGAGGATCACGGGCAGCGGGTCGGCGCTGGTCTTCATCCGGTCGACCGCGCTGTCGGCAAGCTTATGAATGGTGTCGAGGGCCTTCTCGATCGTGCGGGCGGGAATATGGGCCACGCGCGAGCGGTCGCCGATATCCTCCAGGCCGGCGGCCACGACAATATCCGTGGCCGTCATCGTGTCGCCGCCAAAGACGAGGCTGCGCGAAGTGATCTCGTAGCCAACCGAGTCGGGGCCGATGCGATCACCCTCGTCACGCACGATGGAACCGCCGCCCAGTCCGACTGCCAGCACGTCGGGCATCCGGAAATTCGTGCGCACCCCACCAATATCGACTGCCACCGCGGATTCGCGCGGGAAGCCGTTCATCAGCATTCCCACATCCGAGGTGGTTCCGCCGATGTCGATCACCATGGCGTCCTTTTCTCCCGCCAGCGTTGCTGCCCCGCGCATGGAGTTGGTGGGGCCTGAGGCGAAGGTCAGCACGGGATAGCGCTCCACATAATCAGGCACCATCAGCGTTCCGTCGTTCTGGCTGATGTAGAATGGCGCATGAATGGAAAGTTCCTTCAGCGCGTTGCGGAAGGAGGAGACGACCTTGCGCGACAGGTCCGCAAGGGATGCATTCATGACGGAGGCGTTTTCGCGTTCCAGAAAGCCGACCCGGCCGATCTCGTGGCTGAGGGAGATGGAAAGATCGGGCACGATGTCGCGCAGGATTTCGGCCGCCCGCAGCTCCATGTCCGGTGTGACAGGGGAGAAGACCGAGGTGATCGAAGCAGCACGCAAGCCGCGCCTGCGGATTTCGCCGGCGATCCGCACGATCTCGGCCTCGTCAAGCGGAGCGATTTGGCGCCCGTCGAACTCGTTTCCGCCGTGAACCATGAAGGTATGACGCCCGAGCGTATCGGCGAGGTCACGCGGCCAGTCGGTCATCGGCGGCAGGGCCTTGGTCGCCGGCAGTCCGAGCCGCACTGCGGCCACTTCCAGGAGACGCTTGCGCTCGACAACAGCATTGGTGAAATGCGTGGTTCCGATCATCACGGCACGGATGGCCGAGGCCGGAACCCCGGTCATGGCGAGCACCTGCTTCAGCACCGCCACGATGCCGGAGCTGACATCGCTCGTGGTGGGCGATTTGCACGCCCCCAGCACGACCGGGCCATCCATCAGGGCGGCGTCGGTGTTCGTGCCGCCCACATCGATTCCAATACGCATCTTTGTCTCCTCGAAGATAAATCTGTCCGGTTCGCCGGCGCGTGCACACCGGCGTCCACCGCTGCCGCGGTTGTCCTTGTTGTCAGGCGACGAGCGCCTCAGAGCGCCCGGGATCCCAACCGACCGTCACGGGAGTCCCTGGATTGAATCTTTCATTGCCGGACTGGTTTTGCCGTTCGGCGATGATTTCCTGTCCGCCCAGCGACAGCCGATAGCGGATGAGCGATCCCTGATAAGTCTCGCTGAGCACGGTTGCCGGCAGGCGCACAGGTGTCTCTTGGTCCGGTCCGATCACGACATTCTCCGGCCGGACCACCAGCTTCACGGGCTGTCCCGGCACAAGGTTCTCCGGCCCGCGCGTGGGGACCGGATTGCCATCGATCAGGACCGTCATATCGGATCCGCTGCCGCTGCCGACGATGACGTCCATGACGTTCGAATGGCCGATGAAGGTGGTGACGAATAGCGTCTTCGGGGCCTCGTAAATTTCCTGCGGCGTACCCACTTGCACGACCTGCGCCTTCTGCATCACGCCAATCCTGTCGGACATGGTCAGGGCCTCGTCCTGGTCGTGAGTGACATAGACGGTGGTGATGCCGAGCTTCTTCTGAAGATCCTTGATCCAGTACTTCATCTCTTCGCGCAGGCTCTTGTCGAGCGCGGAAAGCGGCTCATCGAGGAGCAGGATGCGCGGCTCCGTCACGAGTACGCGCGCCAACGCAACGCGCTGCTGTTCGCCGCCCGACAGCTCGCGCTGGTACCGTTCCTCGTAACCGCTCAGCCCCACCTGGCGCAGAGCGTCGGTGACCCGTCGGCGGATCTCATCGCGAGGCCGTTTTCTCAACTTGAGGCCGAAAGCGATGTTGTCGGCCACGTTCATATGCGGAAAGATCGCGTAGTTCTGGAAGACGATGCCGATATCGCGCTTTTCGGGCGGCAGCGACGTCACGTCATCCGCGCCAATGGTGATCTCCCCGCTGGTCGGCCGCACGAAGCCGGCGATCATGCGCAGCGTCGTCGACTTGCCGCAGCCAGAAGGCCCTAGAAGGGAGAAGAATTCCCCTTCCGCGATGTGCAGATTGATCCCGGCGACGGCCAGGTGGCCGCCGTAGGATTTCGTGAGTTTCTTCAGATGAATGTCGGACATGGCGTCTTCCGTTGCATGCGGGCGCAGGCGGCTTCCCGGCGGCGCCCGCGGAGCCGTCAGCTGGCGAAGATCTCGTTGACCGTTTCGACGATGTCTTCCTCATTGTCGATGTAGGCGTTCCAGTCGGGCGTCCAGTAATCCTTGACCGAGTCGGCCGTGTTGACGATTCCGGACTTGACCAGATTGTCCGGCAGAACGGCATTGCTGATGGTCGGGCGCAGATAGAATTCCCTGCCCATATTGCCGATGAAGTCGGGCGTCAGCGTGCGGTCGACCAGTGCTAGGGCGAGCTTCTTCTGCATTGGTTCGGAATAGCGGCTGATCGTGTAGACCTGCGAGAGGATCGGCTGCTTCTCGGTCCAGTACCAGAACCCGAACGGAGCCCCCCGGTCCCGTGCCTGCATCGGATCGGAATCCGTAGCCACCGCGACCACCACTTCACCGCGCTCCATCAGCGTTTGCATATTGCCGGTGAAGTCCGAGATCTTTGCTGGCATGAGGTCCCGCATGGCCTGATAACCGGCCTCAAGGTCATACTGATCCTTGCCGAACAAGCTGCAGGCGGTGACGAAGAAATCCATCTGCAGGCCGTTCGAGGTGATGTAGGTGCCACGTTTGCCGGCAAACTCGGTTTTCCAGAGGTCCTTGAAGGAGGCCGGCGGGGGATTTGCCAGATCGGTGCGGTAGGCATAGCCATATTGGTTGTAAGCCCAGACGACCCCGATTCCGTTTGCAGTCGCGAACGGCCACAGGTTCTTGCCGTTCGGGATGCTGGAGACGACGTCTTCGACCGGCAGGAAATAGTCGCCGGCCTTGGCCGTCTTGGTCATTTCCGGCACGTTCCAGTTGGTGATGTCCAGCGGTGGCTTTTGCGGGCCGCCGGCGACGAATTTGGGAAACCACGGCCAGCTGGAATCATATTCGACCTTGCAATTGAACTCCTTTTGGAAGTCCGCGATGAGGTATTTCTGAACCAGCTCGCCCCATTGGCCGCCCCACTCGCCCAGGCGCAGCACCGCGCCGCCGGCGTCGAACGCCTGGCCGTCGAAGGTGACGTCCTGCGACCAGGCATGATTGATGTTGAAAAGCGGCAGGGCGGCGGCGCCGGCTCCCATCTTGAGCACGGAACGGCGGTTCAGCAGTGGTTTGTCGGTCATCGGATTCCCCTTTTTTGCTTATGTAAAGAATGGCCGAGGCGTTGCGTCACCTCTCAAAAATCCTCTTGAGGTTCACGAGGCGTGAGGTGACGACCATCGACAGGACGACCAGCGCGATGGCGAATATGCCAGCCGCTGCTGCGGTCGGTTCGAATTTGTAGCGCATGGACACATACATCGCGGACGGCAGCGTCTGCAGGTCAGGCGCCGAGAGGAACAGCGTCACCTCGAACTGACCGAACGAGACGATGAATGCAAAGATTGCGCCGGCCGAGATGGCCGAGCTGATGACCTTCAACGTCACCAGGCGAAAGGCGGTGAAGGGGGAGGCGCCCAGCGAGCGTGCCGCCTCTTCGAGGGAGCGGTCGAACCCGACGAGAGCCGCCGTCACCGTGGCGATGACGAACGGACAGGTGACGATCACATGGCCGATCAGTAGCCCCGTCATCGTGCGGGCAAGTCCTAAATCCGACGTCACATAGAAGACGTAGAGCGCGAGCCCAAGAACGACTCCGGGAAGAACGATCGGCAACATGAAGAAGCCGCGCAGGAAGGAAACGAACGGGCCGCGGGAACGGGTCAGATAGATGGCCGCCATGGTGCCGATGGTGGTCGAGATCAACGTGGAGACGAGCGCGACGACGAAGCTGACCCCGTAGGCGGAAAGGAACATCGGCGACGTAAGGAAAGCCTTGATCCAGCGCAGCGACAAGCCCTGTGGCGGAAAGGTCAGATAATCGCCTGCGTTGAGTCCAGCGAGTACGACCACCCCGACCGGCACCAGAAGGATTGCCAGCGAAATGAGCGAGATCGCCTTGAACACGAAGGGGATGTTCGTTTCCTCCTGCATCAGGTGCGCCCTCCGGAGGTGCGAATTGCAGCCTGGTGATAGATGGCGACCGCGATGATGCTGGTCACGAACAAGACCACGGCGATGGCGGCGCCGAACTGCCACCGTCCGACCTCGGCGATCTGCTGATAGATGTGGATGGGGAGCACCATCACCTTCCAGCCGCCCATCAGGGCCGGCACGACATAGGAGCTGATCGACAGCGCGAAGACCAGGAGTGTGCCTGCAAGAATGCCGGGCATCGACAATGGCAATACGATGGAAAAGAACGCCTGGATGCGCGAGGCGCCGAGTGCCCGCGCAGCCTCCTCGAGCGACGGGTGGATCGCCTTGATGATGCCGATCAGCGAAAGCACCATGAAGGGCAGGGTGATCTGCACCAGGCCGACGATGACGCCGAAGGTGTTGTACATCAGCGGAAGCGGTTGCGATACCAAGCCAGTATACAGCAGGAACCCGTTGATCAGCCCGTTGTCGCCCAACAGAACCATCAGGCCGAACATGCGGATGACCATGTCGAGCTGCATGGCCGAGAGGACCATGATCATCAGCAGCGTGTTGCGCCCGGGATTGACGGTCTTGGCAATGACATATGCTAGCGGATAGCCGAACAGCAGACTGGCCGTCGAGACGATCGCCGAAACCCATATGGAGCGCAGGATAGCTTCGTAGTAGGTCGCCCTGGTGAAGATTCGAATGAAATTGTCGAGCGTGAACTGACTGGAGAGGCCGATGACGCCGGCGACGGATTTGTTGAAGGAGAGCCCGAAAAGGGAAGCCACGGGGATCACGAAGAAGACGATGAATATCAGGGCCGCAGGAACCGCCAGCCACCAGAGCCGGCCTCCATTGGCGCGGGCGGCGCGTATCGGCCTTTCCACCCGTGCCTCGCTTTCAGTTCCCACCATCGTCATCCGCGCATCCCCGATCGCCGCCCCGGCATAGCGCTACTCGGCCGCGATTGCCCTGGGGAGCGTAATGTCGTCGTAACCGATGAGCTCCTTTTCCGGCGGCAGGGGGAAGGTGTACTTGCTCTGGGAGAGGTTGGAACGCACCAGCGCCGCTGCGATGGAGACGGCGGTGGGAATGGGGTCCACGACCTGAATGTCGAGACCGCGGGCAAGCAGGCCTTCGCGCAGGCTTGCCGCGCAGCCCATCAGTCCCGTGCAACCGAAGATGAGAGCCTCGGCACCATCCTCCTCCACGGCACGAACGCCTTCCTGAACGAGCATGGCCTTGGTTCGCTCCAGGTCCTGCTCCAGCTCGAGAACGGGAATATCGACACTGCGCACGGAGGCGAGCTTGGTGGACAGCCCGGCAACGGCGGCCGTGTTTTCAAAGGCCGGACGCAGTCTGCGCATGACGGTCAGTACCGAAAAACGATGTCCGAGCATCGCGGCGATATGCATGCCGGTTTCGCAGGGGCCGAGCACAGGGATCGTAGCGACCTCGCGGGCGGCGCGCAGGCCTGGATCGCCCATGCAGTCGATGACGACGGCATCCACGCCCTCGCTTTGCGCCCGGATGACCTCGGCGATCGTACCGGGAACAGAAACAGCGGCCTCGAACTCGCTTTCGATGGAACCCGGGCCGGTGCGGATCTCCACATGACTTACCGTCACGCCGGCATATTCGAGTGCTTTTAGATCGGAGAGCTTGCGGAAGCCTCGCGTCACGATCGGGGAAACTACACGGACTTCGACTGTGTCGGCTTTCACGATTTTCTCCCTTGCATCGGATCCTGCTGCAACGGTGCCGCAGAGAGGCCCACTGCGGAAGCACCGGAGATGAATAGGTGGCAAATTGATTCGGATGGGTAGCTCCGGGCGGGCACTCGGGACGAACCTAACCGAAAGGATAGGTGCTCTGAAAAAAATTATTTACATCGCGGAGCTTACAGGGGACGGCTCATCAGAGCCCAGCGACTTTCCTGAGCCGCTCAAGCACGGTCGGGCGATTTGACTATCGCGTTGCCGCGGATAAGCCTTCGCAGGGAAGGGGGGTCTCGAAGGCGGCGTGCCGAGACTGCCCGGACATTCGACAAGCTATCCGAGGCCACCATGTCTTCGACCGCAGCAACGCAGCCCGCCAGCCTGCGCAGCAGGCTTTTGACGGCGTGGAGCCTGTTCGTCAACTACGCCTACGATTATCGCCGGTTCCGCAGCGCATCCTTCATCGAAGGACCTCGCACCCGTGAGAACCGCCGGGCCCACATCCATCTGCTTGCCCACACGCTTGAATACGGCATGTCGCTCTCCGATCCACGCAAGGGTTTCGGAATGGAGAAGGTCAGGCTGCTCTGTGCCGAAATGCAGGAGTATATTTCCGCTTATGGCCGCGACGAGACGGTAGAGATGGGGCTCGCGGTAATGGCGTCGCACATCGCATTTACCGCTTCACAAGGGGCGGACACTGCTGAAGCCCGGCGGCTTCTCCAGCCGTTGTTTTCCGCGGCAGGCCCCGTACCGAACGCCGCACTCGGCGGCACCGAGCAGGTGCGTGCGGCCGATATCGCCAAGGATGCCTGCATCGATTTCGTATCCTTTATGGAAAGGCGCAACAGCGTGCGCCAGTATGCCGACCGACAGGTGGAACTCGAGAAGATCCGGCGCGCAGTGCGCGCTGCCCAGCAAACCCCTTCGAGCTGCAATCGGCAGACCTGTAAAGTCTATGCATTTACCGACAAACGATCGATTGCCCGCGTTCTCTCCCACCATGACGGCAATCGAGGTTTCGGCGACCAGCTCGGCGGCGTCTTCGTCGTAACCGTTGACCTGTCGCACTGGAATTCGGTGGGTGAACGCAATCAGGGCTGGGTCGACGGTGGCATGTTCGCGATGACCTTGGCGCTGGGCCTGCATGCGGAAGGACTGGGCGCCTGCATGCTTAACTGGAGTGCTCCGCGGGAGCGCGATAAGGCCTTGCGTGCATGCATCGGGATACCCGACCATGAGATCGTCATCACGCTGATCGGTTTCGGCCATCTGCGCGACGAGTTTCGTGTGCCCGTCTCACGCAGGAAATCTCTCGAAATGGTTTTGCGGCACGAGCCGCCTTTGAATTGATCAGTCGCCGGAACCTCCGGACTTCAAAGTTGTCCCGATTGTTCGTCGGCTTGCGCAAAGTCAAAGCTTAGATCGTTACGCTTGAGATCGCCCATGGATCTAGGCTTTTACGGTTTGCTTCTGATGCGCCGTATCCAGCCTATAGCTCGGCGTGCTGTAGGCGCTTTGTTTCGAAAGACTGAAGGTCATGACCCACGTCATGGTTTCCGGACCATAAGTGCACCGGGCGGTACCACCTTCCGCCGCCGTGCTGCGTTCGATCAGGCTGGTCCCGAAGCCGCGCTTCGAGCGCGGCGGCTCGATCGGCCGGCCGACCGCTTCGTTCCATTCGAGCTGTAGCGTCTCGCCATCAAATACCCAGTTCAGGTCGATCCGGCCCTTGGCCGAGGAGAGGGCACCGTGCTTCTGGGCGTTCGTGGTAAGTTCGTGAAGGATCAAGGCCAAATGGAGGGCCAGCTGAGGCGGCAGATAGACGTCAGGTCCGAAAATCGAAAGCCTGCTTTCCTCGATCGCACTCACATGCCGCTGATCCTGTATGAGCTGGACAAGCCTGGTGCCGCTCCAATTGGTGCTGCTCAGGAGTGAGTGGGCGCGTGCGAGCGATTGCAGACGGCCGGAAAAATTGGCGGCGAAATCCGTCGGATCGTGCGAGGGCATTTGATAAAGGAACGAACGAGAGACCGAGGTTCGAGGCAAAATCTGAATGGCATAGCCGATTGCCAGCGATGCTATGATTACAGCGGTGATACGTCTCCATGGGATCTCGACCGAGTATTTGTTGGCCAAGCCGATATTGAAAATGACGAGGCTGCCCAGAAAGCTCGCAAAAACCAGGACCTGGGCCAACTGGCCTGAAGGAAACGCGGCTATGACGAATTCCAACGTCAGATATAGCATGCCTGAGGCATAGGTGAGCGCGAACCAATAGGCGGCGGAGCGTGCTCGGTCGAAATAGGCCACAACAAGAAACGCCAGGGCAAATGCGGCGGCGACAAAAGTGTTGATGGCGAGAATGAAACCCGCACTGCTCATGAACGAAGCCCTCCCTGCAAGCGGAGTGTAGAAATAACGCGCCAAAATTTCATTAACTCGATGCAGCAAATGCGGCACGTACATCCTCAAGCACGTGGAGATCTGGAAATCTTTGCCACTGCTGCTATTTCGCTAGTCAAAAGCTTCCAAGGAGGAGTAGATCTCTGGCCCAAGAGGGGCTGTCACGATGTCTGAGCAAACTACTGCAACAGGTCATGTGGTCTGGCGGTGTCAAGGATGTGATATCGAGATGCCTCTACGGGAAATCGACGCCCTGAGAAGGCTTCATATAACTCTTTCTCATTCCAACCACCCGCCGATTATCGCGGAGGTGTTTGAACTCTGCCCGGCGTGCCAGAATAGGATGATATCGTTCGCTGATCCTAGAAAATGGCCGCGAGGTCCTTCGCATCAGTAGGCGTATCCGATTGAAGACAGGGTCTATTCCTTCAACCAGAACCCTGATAGTTTTGGGAGCCACGTTCGCAGCCGATCGCCGTAGCGGTCCTTGCTTCGAATACCGAAGAAGGGGGTTCTTTCCTGCTGATCGGTCGCATTTTGCCTGTCACGCGCGGCCTGCTGAAAGCGAGATTGAAGCATGTCCACCGCCGCCATTGCTTCAACGTGTTGAAGTCGCTCAAGCCTAAGTGTTCCCAGAGTGGCTACTTGCCCCGTCTTCAAATCTACCACTTCCCACATGCCGTCCGCGCTCTCACGGACGTCGTAGCGCATTAAAAGCGTCCTCTCCCCTGTCGCAATCCCCTCAAACGTCCTGGGTCGGATTGTGTTCCGAACTAGCTTCTGCCTGCAGCTTGGGCTACCGAATGCTCATTAGGAAGACTGACCCCAGGATTGCAGCGAGCGAAATACCGGCAATCGTGATGGCGACTGCTATGCAAACCATCAGCCAAAAACCTTCGGTTGGTAGCTTGTCTGAGTCAAAATCGGGAAGCTTCTCTTCCGACACGGCAATGCCCACGCAATTAACGGAACCTCCTAGAAAAATAATCAACTCACTTCGGTGCTGCTCCGGCGAATCACGAATTACAACACCGTATTTCATCCTCCTTGGCCGCTAGAACTCCGGGCCGCAGAACTTCTCGCAAGTGTGGTTCATACCTCGGTACTCGAAAATACGGGCACAAAAAACCCGGCGGAGGGTTCCCCGCCGGGTCATTTTGGTTCTCACAAGCTTCTTAGAACTTACGGTCAAACCGCAGGAAGCCGTGCCACTGGTCGAGGTCACCCGCCGGAGTGTCGAACGTGCTGTAATTCACGGCCAGCTTGGCGTTGAAGTTCTGCACGATCTCGTAGTCAACCGTCACGCCAGAGCGAAGCGCATCAACGTCACCAAGAACGTCATGCCCGACCTGGCTGAAGTATTGGGTTCCGATCGACGCCTTCAGGCGCGGATTGAACTGGTAGCCTTCCCCTTTCGCGGGGTGCGGGGAGGCACCTTTCCTTTGATCTCCAACACTCGTTCGGCCGCAATCTGCCGCTTCACGGGTGCAACGAACCACTCATGTATCGCGCCTTCCAAGATATCCAGATGATGTCCCGGGGCGTGGTGTAGCAGGATAGCGGCGGTCACCAGTGTTTTTCCGGTAGGGTCGGGTTGTTCAAGCTCAACCTGATGGAAAGTCCACCGATGACCGACGATATGATGAACC
>Ga0182741_1003487_pt1 | contig 16705 bp, 17 predicted proteins | sample eDN5th37CBELigOP_FD_128874 | JGI IMG/M metagenome (GOLD analysis project Ga0182741, IMG submission 128874) | Enriched Organic Plus compost microbial communities from Emeryville, California, USA - eDNA 5th pass 37_C BE-Lig OP (version 2) (version 2) ...
ATCGTGTTCGCCTGCGTCGGCAACGACGACGACCTGCGCCAAGTCACCCTTGGCCCGGACGGCGCCTTCCAGGCGCTGCGCCCCGGTTCCATCTTCGTCGACCACACCACCGCCTCCGCGGAGGTCGCTCGCGAGCTCTACCAAGCCGCCCGGGCAAAGGATGCCGCCTTCGTGGACGCACCGGTCTCCGGTGGCCAAGCGGGCGCCGAAAACGGCGTGCTGACCGTCATGTGCGGCGGCGATGCGGAGCCCTACGGGAAGGCCGAGCCCGTCATCATGAGCTTCGCTCGGGCCTGCCGACTCATGGGCCCGGCCGGCTCCGGCCAGCTCACCAAGATGATCAACCAGATCTGCATCGCGGGCCTCGTCCAGGCCCTGTCCGAGGGCATCCATTTCGGCAAGCGCGCCGGCCTCGACATCGAGGCCGTGCTCGACGTGATCTCCAAGGGCGCCGCCGGCTCATGGCAGATGGAGAACCGCGGCAAGACCATGAATCAGGGCAAGTTCGATTTCGGCTTCGCGGTGGACTGGATGCGCAAGGACCTTTCCATCGTCCTCTCCGAGGCGCGGAAGAACGGCGCCAGCCTGCCCGTGACGGCGCTGGTGGACCAGTTCTACGCCGACGTGCAGGCGAAGGGCGGCAACCGCTGGGATACGTCGAGCCTGATCTCGCGATTGGAAAAATAAGATCGCCCGGCCCTACACCAACCGGTAGTTAAGTATCCGCACGCAATTCGCCTAAGGGTTTATGTATTGGCGAACCGAACGCCGAGACTAGTTCTTTAGAGCCCGTGCATCTGCTCTCCTCTGCGCCCAAGCCCGTGGACAAGGGGAGAGCATATATGCAGATTCGGAATCCCTCTCCGAGCCGAGCCCATGGGCAGATCAATCGCTTCAGCCAATATTCCGGACCCCTCTCAGCCCGTTTCGGCTCAAGCCCAGAAGATCTTTGCCGATTATCATTGTGAAACCTCGGAGGTCGACGAGCTCGAACATTCCCTGAGCAATTTCATTTCTCCGCAGACGCTTATTCCGGCAACCCGGGCGGGACCGTTTCACGGCATCTTTCAGTTTCACGGAACCCAAGAGCTCGGCATTTTCGACGTCCGGTTCGGACAAAAGCTCTCCATCGTCCTGCCTCCGCAAGAAGTAGACGAGCGGCTCAACAACATCGCCTTCGTCATGGCGCATTCAGGCAGCGCCCAATTGGTCTACGGCCGGGAGACCTTCGCGATTACAGGGGCGCATGGCATCTTCTTCTCATCCGGCCCCAAGCGCGCGCTCGAATTCTCGGAGGATTGCGATGCGCGCGCCCTCGTTGTGGATCGCAAGAGACTCACGGAATATTGTGCAAAGCTGCTCGGGCGGGATCTCGACGAGCGCCTCGATCTCGAAATCGGATTTCCTCTCGATACGGGCATCGGTCCCGGCTGGCTCCGGACGATGCAGTACATTGAGGCGGAACTCAGCAATCCGGATTCCCTCGTCAGGCATATCCCTGCCATCCGGCAGCAACTCGAGCACCTGGTCTTTACCAGCCTCCTGTTCGGGCATCGCCACAACTATTCCGAAGCCCTGCTTCAGCCTCAATCGGCCGTCGCGCCCTTTTATGTGAAACGGGCGGAGGCCTATATGGAGGCGCATTTCTTCGAGCCGCTGTCGCTCGCAGACATTTCGGCCCATGCGGGCGTCAGCGCCCGAAGCCTGCAGGCAGGCTTTCAGAATTACCGGAACATGACCCCCATGGCCTTCCTGCGCTCCATCCGGCTGCAGAAAGCTCGCCTGTCCCTTGCGGCCGCAGATCCGACAGCCTCGACCGTGACCGAGATCGCTCTGGCGTGCGGCTTCAGCCATATGGGGGAATTCAGCGTGGCCTACAGGCGCGCTTTCAACGAGACTCCGCGCGAGACCTTGCTGAGGCGCGCTTAGCCCGTCCTCGGGACTAGCCGTGAGGCAGCGCCTAGTAGGTCCAGCGCTGGGCCTTGCTGATGAGGAAGTCCCGGAAGGCCTGGACCCGGGCGACCGAGCGCATCTCCTCCGCATAGACGAGATAGCTGTCGAGGGAAGGCATCTCGGTATCCCGCAGGATCTGGGTGAGATGCGGGTTTCCGACCACAACGTAATCCGGCAGCACCGCAATGCCCGCCCCGGTCTCCACCGCGTAGCGGAGCGCCGTGATGTTGTTGACCACGTAATGGTACGGCCGGGGCTCCTGGCCTTCGCGACCGGCCGTGGAGAGCCAGTGCACGGACATGAGATAGGACGGCTCCTGGCCGCCGAACGACACGATCCGGTGCTTGTCCAGCTCTTCCAGGGTCTTGGGCTCGCCGAAGCGCTTCAGGTAGTCGTTCGACGCATAGACGTGGAAGTGGATCGTGAACAGGCGGCGCTGGATCAGGTCCGGCTGGGCGGGCCGCCGCAGGCGGATCGCCACGTCGGCCTCGCGCATGGCGAGATCGAGCTCCTCGTTGTTGAGGATCAGCTCGACCCGCACTTCAGGGTAAAGGTCGAGGAATTCCGCGATGCGCTGTGCCAGCCAGATCGACCCGAGCCCGACTGTGGTGGTTACCTTGAGGACACCTGAGGGCCGCTCGCTCGTCTCCACGAGGCGGGCCTTTGTGGTCTCCAGCCGCATGCGCATGTCGCGGGCGGCGCGGAACAGGAGGTCCCCCTGCTCGGTCAGGATAAGGCCGCGGGCGTGGCGGTGGAACAGGGGCGCCTTCAGCTCCCGCTCCAGGGCGCTGATCTGGCGGCTGACCGCGGATTGGCTCAGACCCAGATCGTCGCCGGCCCGCGTGAAGCTCCCGGCTTCAGCGACCGTATAGAAAATCCGGATTTTGTCCCAATCCACGGCGTTCCCCTCACGTCCCGGCCTCTGAAGCCGGGTTTTCTATCTCTTACCGGTGCCCGACGGACGCAATAGGAATTCCGACCGGCGGTCCAGCAAATTCCTGTTATGAAATCATTCAGCGGCCTGCTGGGTCGTCTCCAGCGCCGCAAGGTAGCGCTCGGATTCGAGCGCCGCCATGCAGCCCATTCCGGCCGCCGTGACCGCCTGGCGGTACACATCGTCCGCCACGTCGCCGGCGGCGAAGACCCCCGGAACGTTCGTGGCCGTCGAGTCGGGCTTGGTGAGCAGATAACCGCCCGGCTTCATGTCGAGTTGCCCGGCGAAAAGCTCTGTCGAGGGCTTATGGCCGATGGCGATGAAGACGCCGTCGGTCTTGTGCTCCGTCACCTGGCCGGACACCAGGTTCTTGAGCCGCACATGGGTGACGGAGGTCGGGTTCTGCGAGCCGCAGATCTCGTCGATGGCCGAATTCCAGATCACCTCCACATTGGGCGCCTTGAACAGGCGGTCCTGGAGGATCCGCTCGGCCCGGAAGGAATCGCGCCGGTGCACGACCGTGACCTTCTTGGCCAGGTGGGACAGATAGAGCGCCTCCTCGACGGCCGTGTTGCCGCCGCCGACGACCACCACCTCCTTGCCGCGGAAGAAGAAGCCGTCGCAGGTGGCGCAGGCCGAGACGCCGAAGCCCTGGAACTGGGCCTCCGAGGGCAGGCCGAGCCACTTGGCCTGGGCGCCGGTGGCGACGATGAGGGCGTCGCAGGTATAGACGTCGCCGGAATCCCCCTCCAGGCGGAACGGACGGGTGCTCAGGTCCACCTTGACGATGTGGTCGGACACCATCTTTGTGCCCACATGCTCCGCCTGCAGGCGCATCTGCTCCATAAGCCAGGGACCCTGGATCACATCGGCGAAGCCCGGATAGTTCTCCACGTCGGTCGTGATCATGAGCTGGCCGCCCGGCTGGAAGCCCGAGATCAGCACGGGCTCCAGGAGCGCACGGGCGGCATAGATCGCGGCCGTATAGCCTGCAGGCCCAGAGCCGACGATGATGAGCTTGGCGTGAGATTGGGCCATCAGGGGTTCTCCAGTGGAAATGTCGCGTCCGGCAGGCCGAGAGCGCGGCGGTGGCGGGCCAGGCCCTCGGCAATGGCGCGCGCGATCAGGGGGGTTGAATTTAGCGGCTCGTAAGGGGCGCCTTCAAGTCGCCCCTCGAAGGGATGCACAACTCCCTTCTCCTTGAGCGCATCCAGAAACACCCGGAGCTTGGGATGCCCGCCGGACGGCTCGAAGACCAGGAGCGGCACGCCCGTGGCGGCGGCCTCGCCCACCATGTTGAAGGAATCCGCCGTCACGACCACGGCCTCCGACAGGGCAAGGAGGGACACGAAGGGGTTTTCCCCCGTCCCGTCCCAGAAGAAGCCGCCATGGCGGCGGGCAAGGTCGGCCAGGGCGTCCCGCAGGGGCTCCGGCGTGCGCCGGGAGGCGGTGATCATCAGGGCGGCGCCGCTCTCCGCCAGGGCTGTCAGGAGGGCCGTGAAGCAGGCAGCATCCTGGGCCTCGAACCGGTGATGGCGGCTGCTCCCGCCCACCAGAACGGCGACACGGGGGCGCTTCAAGTCGGCGAGGCGGGGATCCGGATGCGCCCTTGCGGCCGCAAGGCGCTCGGGCGAGACCCGATGGGGCGGGGTCAGGGTGGTGAGCACGTTGGGGCCGCGGATCCGGTCGTAGCTCGGCGCCCAGATGAAGTCCGCCGCCCCGGGGCCGGTGCGCGGATCCTTCAGGAACACCGTGTAGGTCCGTCCGCCGGAGGCTTTCTTCACGAAGCGCAGATAGGGGACGGCCCGGCGTCCCGAGCCGATCAGGAGATCGGGAAAGGGCGGAACGAGGGGGCTGTTATGGGCGCCCGGCCGCTCCCGCGGGTCGATCGGCCCCCAGGGCATCAGCCAGCTGAAGGGCGCCCTCGGCCGGACCCGGCGGATCTCGGGAGACAGGCTCAAGGCATCTGCGACGCTCAGGGCCTGCATCTCGTCCCCGGCCTTGCCGTCGGTCAGAATCCAGGAGGTGAGCCCCAATTCACGCAACATTCGATCCTTCTGCCTGTGGAGTTTATGGGGTTCGTTGCGACTTAATCGCCGGACCAGCTTGTGCAGACCCTCTACAACGTCTACTCAGCCGAGACGAGCCTTTCCCGGAGGTCACGTGCGCGGACGCCTCGATTCCATAGACTGGGCCATTCTCAAGGAACTGCAAGCCGACGGCAGCATCACGAATGTGGAGCTGGCCCGGCGAGTCGGCCTGTCGGCACCCCCTTGCCTGCGCCGTGTGCGCGCCCTCGAGGCCGCCGGTGTCATCAAGGCCTATCGGGCGATGCTCGATCCGAAGGCGCTCGGCTTCGAGATCGTGTGCTTCGCCATGGTCCAGCTCGACGTTCAGGGCAAGAAGGAGCTCATGGAGTTCGAGCAGCGGATCAAGGACTGGACCATGGTCCGGGAATGCTGGACCCTGTCCGGCGACATCGACTTCATCATGAAGTGCGTGGCCCCCAGCCTGGCGTCCTTCCAGGGTCTCGTCTCCGAGCTCACGAGCCTGCCCAACGTCCGCAACGTGCGCACGGCCCTCACGCTCGATCTCATCAAGGACGAGCCCCTGGTGCCGATCGAGGATGCGGCCGAGGTCGCCTCCTAAGAAGATCGCCCGGGGCTTGCGGGCGGTCCTTTTCGTTCAGGAAAAATCCGGAAACGTTCGGCTCAGGGCGCAGGCGCCCGGGCCGGAACGGCATCCGCGTGCTCGCCCCGACGCACGATCTGCATGGAAAAGATCGTCACGGGCCCGGCTCTGAGCAGGTTCATGGCCGAGACGATCATCTCGGCCAGCCGTTCGGGCGCAACGTCCTCCCCTTCGATGTCGAGGAGGAAATCCTTCGCCTCCACATGGCCGCCATTGGTGAAGTCGACGCGGAAATCCGCCTTCACCCGATAGGGCGAGCCCTGGTCGACGCGATAGGGAGGGGCCTCGGGATCCGGGTGGAAGGTCCGAGGCCAGCCACTCACCGCAGGGACCCGCAGAAGCGCTGGATGCGGTTGCAGGCATCCTCCAGGGCCGCGTTCGACGTGGCGTAGGAGATGCGGAAGTTCGGGCCCAGGCCGAAGGCCGAGCCATGCACCGCCGCGACGCCTTCCGCCTCGAGGAGCTCGGAGACGAAATCCTCGTCCGTCTTGAGCACTTTGCCCGAGGGAGCAGTCTTACCCATGGCCTCGGCGCAGGACGGATAGACGTAGAAGGCGCCTTCCGGCACCGGGCACTTCAGGTACTTCGACTGGTTGAGCATGGACACGACCAGGTCGCGGCGCTCCTCGAAGGCCTTCTTGAAGCGCGGCAGATGGTCCTGCGGCCCGTCGAGAGCCTCGACGGCGGCCCATTGAGAAATGGTGCTGGCGCCGGAGGTCTGCTGGCCCTGCACGAAGTCCATGGCCTTGATGAGGTGCTCAGGCCCGGCCGCGTAGCCGATGCGCCAGCCCGTCATGGCATAAGACTTGGACACGCCGTTCATGGTCAGCGTGCGCTCGTAGAGGCCGGGCTCGACCTGGGCCGGAGTCACGAACTCGAAATCGCCGTAGGTGAGGTGCTCGTACATGTCGTCGGTGAGCACCCAGACGTGCGGATGGCGCATGAGCACGTCGGTGATCGCCTTCATCTCGGCGCGCGAATAGGCGGCGCCGGTCGGGTTCGAGGGCGAGTTGAGGATGATCCACTTGGTCCTAGGCGTGATGGCCCGCTCCAGGGGTTCCGGCTGGAGCTTGAAGCTGTGCTCCATGGTGGTGTCGACGAAGACTGGCGTGCCGCCGCACAGGCCGACCATCTCCGGATAGGAAACCCAGTACGGGGTCGGGATGATGACTTCGTCGCCCGGGTTCAGGGTGGCGAGGAGCGCGTTGTAGATGACCTGCTTGCCGCCCGTGGACACGATGGTCTGCGAGGGCTTGTAGTCGAGGCCGTTCTCGCGCTTGAACTTGCGGGCAATGGCCTCGCGCAGGGGCACGATGCCGGAGACCGGCGGGTACTTGGTCTCGCCACGGCGGATGGCCGCAATGGCGGCTTCCTTGATATGGTCCGGCGTGTCGAAATCCGGCTCTCCGACCGAGAGGCTGATCACGTCCCGTCCCTGGGCTTTGAGATCCCGCGCCTTCTGCGTGATGACGATGGTCGCAGACGGCTTGATGCGGGAAAGGGCGTCAGACAAAAAGCCCATGGGAATCCTCCAATCGGGGCGTTAGAAGGGACCGTTGACGGCGGCGGACCCTAGTCCGCATAAGCTGTCCAATCAAGCGAAACAGCCCACATACCGTGGCTTTTTGAGGAGACTCCCGAACGATGACCCCTTCCCTCACTCGCCGGCTTGCACTCGGTCTCTTTGCCGGCGCGACGCTCCTGGCCTCCTCGGCCATGGCCCAGGATTTCCCCACCCGCGTCGTCAAGATGGTCGTGCCCTATCCGGCGGGCGGACCGACGGACGTGATCGCTCGCATCGTCGCAGAGGAAATGGGCAAGAGCCTCGGCCAGAACGTCATCGTCGAGAATCTGGCGGGCGCGTCCGGCGCGGTCGGCACCCGGACCGTGGCCCGGGCGGAGCCTGACGGCTACACCATCGTGTTCGGCAACAACCAGACCCACGGGAACAACATGTTCCTCCTGAAGGAGCCGGGCTACGACGCGATCAAGGACTTCGCGCCGCTGGCCGGCGCCGGCGCCTTCGAGCACGTCTTCGTGGTCAGCAACAGCCTTCCGGTGAAGACCATTCCGGAGCTGATCGCCCTCGCCAAGAAGGACCCGGGCAAGCTGAATTACGGCTCCACGGGCGTCGGCTCGGGCTCACACCTCGCCACCGAACTCTTCATGACCCGCACCGGGATCAAGATGACCCACGTGCCCTTCCGCGGCGCCGCCCCCCTGGTGACGGAGCTGATGGCGGGCCGCATCGACGTGTCGAACTCGACCCTGCCGAGCGTGCTCGCGCAGTTCCAGGCCGGCCAGATGCGCGCCATCGGCCTCGCGAGCCCGCAGCGCAATCCGCAGGCTCCGGACGTGCCGACCCTGCGCGAGCAGGGCGTGACCGACGCGGACGCGGAATCCTGGGCCGCCTTCTTCGCGCCCGTGAAGACGCCCCAGCCCATCCTCGACAAGCTGTCGAAGACCATCATCGACATCCTCAACAAGCCCGACGTGAAGGAGCGCATCACCAAGATCGGCTTCACGCTGAACGTGCGCGACCCGGAGGCTTTCAAGCCGTATCTGGCCAAGGAGATCCAGACCTGGGCCGACGTGATCAAAGCCGCGAACATCAAGACGGTGGAGGGGAACTGATCCCCTCCGAATCCGTCGCCCCATCGGTGAACCTTATGGCCGGGCATGTCCCGGCCATTTTGTTTGCCGGCCTCTCCCGGTGAAGCTTTGCGGCTCTATCTCGTCTCAGGCCAACAGGAACCGACCATGCAGACTTCCCTGGGACGACTGATCGATCACGTTCATCTTCGCGTCGCCGACATCGAGGCCAGCCGACGGTTCTACAGGGCGGTCCTGCAGGCGGTCGGGCGGCAATTCACGTCCGAAAGCCCCCGGCATTTCGCCTGCGACGAACTCTGGGTGGATCAGGCCGACGGTGCAGTTTCCCGCCTCCACCTCGCCTTTCAGGCGCACGATGTCGAGACCGTGAAGGCCTTCCATGTCGCAGCCCTGGCGAATGGCGGCCGGGACAACGGAGGGCCGGGAGAGCGCCCCTATCACCCGGGCTATTACGCGGCCTTCGCGCTCGATCCGGACGGCAACAACATCGAGGCCGTCTTCCACGGCGCGGCGCGGACCGATAACTCAAGCAATTGAGCGCCGCCCAAAAGGTTAATGAATAGTTAACGCGGTCACTTACCAGGGATTCCGTAAGCAACATTTTGGTTAACGCCCGGAACTTTCTCGATTCGCACAGGTTTTTCCTGCGCCAAGTGTGAAGTATCTGGGGAAATGCCATGCATACCACCCGCCGGACCCATACCTACCACGTCTCCTCCCGCACCCAGAGGCTCGACCCGCGGCAGGAAAGCCGCTTCTCTTTGGTCCTGGTCATGCTGATGGGTCTTGCGACGATCTCCGTGATGGCGACCACGACGCAGGCTCTCTCGGACCACGCGACCACCACATCCACTACATTCCTCGCCCGATAACGTGGGAGTGAGCGGCCCCTCGGTTGACGGCCCGCCATAAACGGCTAGCTCTCCGGCTGTTCGGACGACGGAGAGATTCCATGCCCCGCCTTCGCCCCCTCCTTGCACTCGCCTTCGCGCTAGTAATCGGCCCGGCCTTCGCGCAGGACACCCAGCGCGTGCGGACCGACAAGGTGGAGGTCATCGTCGAGACGGTCGCCCGCAATCTCGACCATCCCTGGGGCCTCACGTTTCTCCCCGACGGCCGGATGCTCGTGACGGAGCGGCCCGGCCGCCTGCGGATCGTGGCGGCGGATGGGGCCCTGTCAGAACCCATCAAGGGGATGCCGCGCATTGCGGCCCGCGGCCAGGGCGGCCTCCTCGACGTGGCGCTCGACCCGAACTTCCCGCAGAACCGGCTCGTCTACCTGAGCTTCGCGGAGGACCGGGGGGAAGGCCGGGCGGGCACCAGCGTCATGCGCGGGCGCCTCGACGAGGCCGGGAGCGCCCTGACCGACACGAAAGTCATCTTCCGGCAGGAGCCGTCCCATACGGGCGGCAACCATTTCGGCTCGCGCCTGGTCTTCGACCGGAACGGCAATCTCTTCGTGACCGTCGGCGACCGGTTTGACCTGCGCGACCAGGCGCAGAATCCGGCGAACCACCTGGGCAAGATCATTCATATCCGTCCCGAAGGCGGGCCCGCCCCCGACAATCCCTTCCTCAACCGCGATGGCACGCGCCCGGAGATCTGGTCCATCGGCCATCGCAACGTTCAGGGCGCGGCTCTCAACCCGGCAACCGGAGAGCTCTGGACCGCCGAGCACGGCGCCCGCGGGGGCGACGAGATCAACATTCCCCGGAAAGGGAAGAATTACGGCTGGCCGGTCATCACCTACGGGGTCGATTATTCGGGCGCCAAGATCGGCGAGGGCACCAAGAAGGCCGGGATGGAGCAGCCCATCTATTACTGGGATCCCTCCATCGCGCCCTCGGGCATGGCCTTCTACACAGGCGACAAGTTCCCGGCCTGGCGTGGCAGCGTTCTGGTCGGCGCCCTGGCCGGCAAGCTGGTGTCGCGCCTGGAGACGGACGGCGACAGGATCACCGGGGAGGAGCGCATGCTCCGCCAGCTCGGCGAGCGCATCCGCGACGTGCGCCAGGGACCCGACGGCTACGTGTATCTGCTGACGGATTCGAGCCAGGGCCGCATCCTGCGGGTCCGGCCGGCCGACCAGTAGCGGGAGCGGCCGCTACCCGCCCCGGAAGATGAAGGTGGCGCCCGAGGCGATCAGCGCGAAGCCGACCAGATGGTTCCAGCCCAGCGGCTCCTTCAGGTAGAGCACCGAGAAGCCGGCGAACACCGCGAGGGTGATCACCTCCTGCATGGTCTTCAGCTCGGCGGCCGAATAGACGGCCGAGCCGATCCGGTTGGCCGGGACCGCGAACCAGTATTCGAAGAACGCAATGGCCCAGCTGACCAGGACCGCCATCCAGAGGGCAGATGTCTTGTACTTGAGATGGCCGTACCAGGCGAAAGTCATGAAGACGTTCGAGGCGCACAGCATCACGATCGGAGCGACGTAGGGGTTCATGGGCGCTCATGGGAGGGATGACAGGGGGCCCCTGCCCTATTCCTCTCGCGGGCCGTGTCAAGACACGCGAAGGGTCGCATGGGAGAGAGATCCTCGAACCGGAGGGTCAGCAGGTGCGCTGCGGCCGGAGCATGGCGCAGCGGGATGCGAGGCGCTCCAAAACCTGGCCGCCGCCGGCGATCTGCGGCTCCGAGGGATCGAACCCTTCCCGCTTCTCCCGGGCGGTCACGAACCGTTTCGCCCGGTCGAAGGCATCGTCGAGGCGGGGGGCATTCCGCAAAGCCTTGTTGAAGAAGGCATCGCCGAAATAGGTCCAGGTCGCCCCATCCTGGCAGCCGAAGGACGGCCTGTCGGCCGCGGCTGCCGTGATGACCAGGGTGCGCTCGTCCGCCAGCTCCTTGGCGAAGATGCCCGAATAGCAGGCCGAGACGATGAGCACGCGGTTGCGGGCCTTCGTCTCCGCAAGGAGCTCCCGGACCATATCGGGCGTCATCACGCCCTCGTCCCGCCTTGAGACGAGGCCGATCCCGTCCGGGCTGCCGTGGGAAGTGAGGACCAGAAGGAGGATGTCCTCCTCCGGATCCAGGGTCCGGCCGACCGCCCCGGCCGCCGAGAAGAGCGCGTCCGGCGTCGCGTCCGAGCGGCGCTTGGTGTTGGACAGGACGATCGTGCGTCCCCTGGAGCCCAGCTGCTGCTCGAGGATGCGCGCGGCGCCCTTCGCCTCGCTTTCGAAGACGCTCTGCGGCCCCCAGAGGCCGAAGGACAGGATATAGACATCCGCCTGCCCGGGCCGGTGCGGCTCGAGCCGGAACCGCTCGGCCTGTGGGGCGCGCTGGCTCAAGGCCCCCGTGGGAAGCCCGAGGCTGAGGGCCATGCCGATGAGCGCGAAGGCGAGGAAACGGCGCATGAGACTCTCCCGGAGTCGAGTTCGTGCCTAGCCGTATCGCAACTTCATAGCGAGGATCAACGCCACCAGCACGAAGGTGACGCCGTTGGCGAAGATGATCGGCGCATTGCCGGCGATGATGCCGTAGATCAGCCACAGCCCCACCCCCACCGTGAAGACGCTCTGCGTCACCAGGGACAGGGACTTGGTATCCTTCGTGCGGATGGTCCTGAACGCCTGGGGCAGCCAGCACAGGGTGGTCAGGAGGGCGGCGACGAAGCCGAGAATGTCTAGGCCGGGCATGGTCTGACGAATCGCATGGGAAACGAGGCTCCCTTACCATGCTCCCCCTGAAACGGTGACGGATTTCTTGCCCCTCTGGCCCGGCTCATCCTTCCGCGCCAAGGTTCCTGAAAGGAAGGCCGAACCGAATGCCGTCTTCGGGGTTTTCTTGTCATGACGCAGAAAAGAGACTTTTCCCAATCCGTTTCCCTCGACATCGGGATCGACAAGGTCTGCGGCCTCATCGCCCGCGTGAAGGCCATTGACGTTAAGGAAGGCGTGACCGATCCGGATTCCGGCTCGAACCCCATCGACGACGGCAACGTCGACTCGCTGACGACCAACCCGGACGACATGACCGAGGAGGAAATCCGCGAGGTCGTGGCCGGCCTCAACGATGACGAGCGCGCCGACCTCATCGCCCTGGTCTATATCGGCCGGGGCGACATGGAGCCCCAGGAATGGGCCGATGCGGTGCGCCTTGCCCGTGAGCGGGAGGCCGCGAGTTCCCTGTCCACGGCGGACTGGCTGATCGGCATTCCCAACCTGGGCGACCTGCTGGACGAGGGGCTGAACCTCCTGGGCCGCAGCTGCGACGAGGCGTGAGCCGGTAAACGCCCGGCCCATCCGCCGGATGATGGCTTGGCCACCGCGGCGGCGCCGCAATTGCGACACGGATTGCCCCGAGACTCCGGGCGATTCACGGAGTGTGTCATGCCCCCCCAAACGCCCTCGCCTTCTTCAGTCGGCGCGGAGGTGTCCACGACACCTGCCGCCACCGCGACGCATCCCGAACCTCTGGTCGCCTCGGAACGCCCGGCGGACGAACGCCCAGATGCGGCCGAACAGGAGCGTGCCCGCATGGAGCGCACCGCCCGCTACCTCCAGGGACCCACCGCCTTCACGGCATGAGCGGCTCCGGTGAGGAGGCCGCCTGAGCGTCGGGCGCGGTTCGTTGTCTACCGCGCCCGATAATCTATGCCTAAAGCGCCCCGAGCCTGAAGAACTGGGTCTCACCCGAGGAATCATCGACCCCGTCATTGTCGGTGACGATGAAGGCTTCACCCGCCACATCGATGGCAAAGCCCTCGACCTTGTCGAGCACATAGCCCTTGGGAGCCTTCAGGTCCGGCAGGAGATCCCGAAGCAGGGTTTTCCCGACCACCGGCAGCTCGCTGCCGAGCGGAGCCGGCTTCATGTCCGCAAGAGCAATGGCATAGAGCTTCTTCACCCGTGCCTTGTCGGCAATCTGATTGTCGCGCTCGATGACGACGACCCGGTCGCCCGAAGCGGTGATTTCCGACAGCCCGATCCAACCGTCCTCGGCCTTGTCGAGCGGATAGTGCACGGCGCCCCAGCTTTTCGTGGCGGGCATGTAGGCGAGAAGCTTCACGAAGCCCTTGCGATCATCGGCCCATTCCCGCTGCACGGCGAGCCACACGGTCTCGTCGGCGCCCTTGCCGGTGACCGTGACGCCCTCGAAACCGTAGTTCTTCGCGCCCTCCTCCAGGCTCGGCGGCAGGGCGACCTCCTCCTGGATCGCGCCTTTGGCATCGACCCTGAGCAGCAGGTTGCGGAGGCCTTTCGCGGGATTGCCTTCGGATGCGAGCCAGAAACCGCCATCACCCGCCGTCGCGATGCCTTCGAGGTCGAGCTTCTCGGCAGCGGCGCCGTTGCGCGTCACCAGGATCTCGCCGGTGATCGCCGCGGGCTTCTGCGTCGCGTCGATGGTGAGGATGCGCGGCGCGGCGCTATAGACGCTGTCCGTCACCGCATAGAGCGTCCCGGCCCGGTTCCTGTCCGCCGCGAGGCCCGAGAGCGCACCCCAGGCAATGGGCTGGCCGTCCTTCTTCACGGAACGGAGCGTCGGGTAGGCCGGAGCGGCGCGCTCCTTGCGTTCGTAGATCATCACGTGCGGCGCCACGCCGCCTTCGCCCCGCAAATCCACCTCGCTCGTCGCCACGAAGAGATTGCGCGACGGGATGGCGAGCAGGCCTTCGGGGCCGATGCCGGTCGGGATAACCTGCACCAGCTCCGGCGCGCCGCCCGTGTCGCGATAGACGCCGACCACCGAGGCGCGCTCGGAGCCGACGAAGAGCAGCGTGTCATTGCCGTAGCGGCCAACCTCCACGCCCTCGATCTCGATGCCCTTCTTGTTGCGCTTGTCCGGATAATGGCCGAGGGCGACGATCTCGTGCTCCAGGCTCGGACCGGCTTCATGGGCTACGGTACCGTCCCGGTTGAAGACCGTGAAACCGCGGCTGCCGCCCTTCCAGTCGCCCTCGTTCGCCGTAATAAAGCGGTCGCGGTCGATCCAATGCACGCCGTCCGGTTCACGCGGCACGGCCTTCATGCTGCCGGTGAGCGAAATCTTCCCGTCCTTCTTGGTGTCGATCCCGTCGAGATCGACGGTCCCGGCTGAGAAATGTGTTTCCACTTGGCCAGTGCGACCGTCGACCACGACGATGTGGTTGTTCTCCTGGAGGGTGACGACCACCTTGCCGTCCTCGGAGATGTCGACGAATTCGGGCTCCGGATCCTCGCTCGCCACGGCCGCGAGGCCGGTGAGCGCCACGACCTTGAGCGAGGCGCAATCGATGACGTCGCCGTTCAACGCGCCGAGCACAAGAGCGCCCGCCGGCATCTGCGGCAGCGCGCCGTCATTCACCGTCTCGTCGCGCTCGTTCTCGATCGCGACGGCGAGCACTCCGTTGCGGGCCGCGACGGAATCGGGCTGGCCCGGCAGCGGACATTCGCCCGCAACCGCCTTCCGTGAGAGATCCACCGTCACGAGCTTGCCGCCGGGCTTCGTGAAGCTCTCGGAGGTGTTGACGGCCACATAGGCCTTTCCGCCCACCACGGTCACGGAGGTGGGCTCGCCGCCCATGCCGATTAGGCCGCGGCCTTCGGGCTTTGCCGGATCCGCGATGTCGATAAGGCCGATCGCCCGGCCAGGGCTGTCCGTGTAGACGAGGAGCGTGCCGTCCTCGCTCGCCGCGATGATCTCCGCGACCGTTTTGGTCTTCGGGTCCGCATCCTTCGGCAGATTGGCGGTGATCGGGAAGCTGGCGATCCGGTCGAAGTATTCCGCCGCCGAGGCCCTGAGAGCCGTGCCGGACAGGAGGACGGCGGCGAGCGCGCCAAGCGCGTAGCGACGATGCATGATAAGCCCCGCTGGAACGATGATGACGGGCTCTCATGACTCCGCCCCATGACGGGCAAATGACGGGCGGGCGGCCTCGTGGATGACGACACAACCCCGCCCACCTTCCCAAGGCGGGTGTTTTGTACCATATTCGTTCCATGGCCAAAGCACCCAAGAAGCCCAAGCTTTCCACCGGGAAGGCGTCCAAACCTGAGCTCAAGCCGCTGGATACGTATCTGGCCGATCTGCTCAATCCCGCGGTCAACCGGGAGCGCGAGGCCGCGGAGGGCTTCGCCGAGCGGGCACAGGAAACCTTCATCCATGGCGACGTGGAGGATGTGGACCCGGCCCTCGCCAAGAAGCTTGGCCTGAAAGGCCCCGATGACGGGCCGGACGTGGCGGCCGATCTCGGCGATACTGCGCCGGACGTGAACGGCGTCTCGGCCACCGTGAATGCGCTCACCAGGCTGCTGACGGAGGGTGATCCCCGCTTCAAGAACGGCAAGCTCTGGGTGCCGCACCGCCCGCCCCGGCCCGAGAAGTCGGAAGGCGGCATTCCGTTCAAGATCGTGTCGGACTTCAAGCCCGCGGGCGACCAGCCGACCGCCATCGCCGAACTGGTGGACGGGATACGCCGGGCCGAACGCGACCAGGTGCTCCTCGGCGTCACGGGCTCGGGCAAGACCTTCACGATGGCGAAGGTGATCGAGGAGACGCAGCGCCCCGCGCTCATCCTCGCGCCCAACAAGACGCTTGCGGCGCAGCTCTACGGGGAGTTCAAGTCCTTCTTCCCCGACAACGCGGTGGAATACTTCGTCTCATATTACGACTACTACCAGCCCGAGGCCTATGTGCCGCGCTCGGACACGTATATCGAGAAGGAATCCTCCATCAACGAGCAGATCGACCGGATGCGCCACTCGGCGACCCGGGCCCTGCTCGAGCGCGACGACGTGATCATCGTGGCGTCCGTGTCGTGCATCTACGGTATCGGCTCGGTCGAGACCTATACGGCCATGACCTTCTCGGTGAAGGTGGGCGAGCGCATCGAGCAGCGCCAGCTCATCGCCGACCTCGTGGCCCTGCAGTACAAGCGCATCCAGAACGATTTCGCCCGCGGCACCTTCCGGGTGCGCGGCGACGTGATCGAGCTGTTTCCGGCCCACTTGGAGGACCGCGCCTGGCGCATTGGCCTCTTCGGCGACGAGATCGAGAGCATCGTCGAGTTCGACCCGCTCACGGGCAAGAAGACCAACGACCTCTCGTTCGTGAAGGTCTACGCCAATTCGCACTACGTGACGCCGCGCCCGACCCTGCAGCAGGCCGTGAAAGGCATCCAGGACGAGTTGCAGCAGCGGCTCCAGGAGCTCGCCCGCATGGGCCGCCTGCTGGAGGCACAGCGTCTCGAACAGCGCACCCAGTTCGACCTGGAGATGATCGAGGCGACGGGCGTGTGCAACGGCATCGAGAACTATTCGCGCTACCTCACGGGCCGCAAGCCCGGCGAGCCGCCGCCGACGCTCTTCGAATACCTGCCCGACAACGCCCTCGTCTTCACCGACGAGAGCCACGTGACCGTGCCGCAGATCGGCGGCATGTATCGCGGCGACTTCCGCCGCAAGGCGACGCTCGCCGAATACGGCTTCCGCCTGCCTTCCTGCGTGGACAACCGGCCGCTGAAATTCGAGGAGTGGGACGCCTACCGGCCGGAGACGATCTTCGTCAGCGCCACTCCCGGCTCCTGGGAAATGGAAC
>Ga0182741_1003490_pt1 | contig 16692 bp, 19 predicted proteins | sample eDN5th37CBELigOP_FD_128874 | JGI IMG/M metagenome (GOLD analysis project Ga0182741, IMG submission 128874) | Enriched Organic Plus compost microbial communities from Emeryville, California, USA - eDNA 5th pass 37_C BE-Lig OP (version 2) (version 2) ...
CATTGGGCTATCGCCCGCCAGCCCCGGAAACCATCCTTCCGATGGACCAAAGACCGGCGATGCACTAACTTTTAAAATGGACCACTCAAGTGGGGCTGATCAATCGATCCGGCCTGCCACGTCGCCGAGAGGGATCTTGCTTTCGAGCTGCAGAGGGCCGGAATCGGCGGCGTAAGCGTTCGCAAGCTGGACTGCGGCGAAAAGGGCGGTCCAGATCGTCAGCCGTCGGGGATCGGAGAGGCAAGGCATTTTTACGCTCACTGCGTGAAGCCGAATGCTAATTCCGAAGTGGAATTGGTACAATGCCTCAATCGGACGATCCCGTACCCTTACGGCACAGTCAATGCTGGCAGCTAGACCTGTCCGCCGGACTCTTTCGCGTCAGGTATGATCCAAACCGATCTTCGACCGGCTGGCTCATGGAGACAGCGCGCCTGAGCCAAGGTTCTTTATCAAGCTATGGAGTGCCTCCCATTGTCGGCCACCGGCAACATGATCGGCGGCAACAAAAGATGCACAGGCTTGGTGTCACGATAGATAGGCTGGCGATGGTCAGCGCTCGCCGTCCATCTCCGCAAGCTTTTGCACGCGGCGGCGGAAATCCTCGTCGGTCGAAAACTCCGCCTGCAGGTAGGCCGTGACCAGATCCTTGGCGAGCCAGGGGCCGACGATCTGCGCGCCAATGCACATGACATTGACGTCGTCGTGCTCTACCGACTGATGGGCCGAGTGGATATCGTGACAGACCGCGGCCCGGATGCCCTTTACCTTGTTTGCAGCAATCGAGGCGCCGACGCCTGTGCCGCAGACCATGAGTCCGCGGTCGGCCTTGCCCGCGATGATCGACGAGGTGACGATTTTGGCGATGTCGGGGAAGTCGACCGGATTGGGGTCGTAGGATCCCGCGTCATGCACCTCGTGCCCCAGCGACCTGATGTGATCGATGATGGTCGCCTTGAGCGGGAAGCCGGCGTGGTCAGAACCGATGACAATGCGCATCTTGAAGGATCTCCGGAGCGTTACTGGGCGATCATTCGCGGCAGCCACAACGTGAAATCCTTCGCGAAGGTGAGGATCGCAAGCGTGGTCAGCAGCGGGATGTAGAAGGGAAGCAGCGCCTTGAGCAGCTGCCGGATCGATACCTTTGCGATATCCGATACCAGGAACAGCGACAGGCCCATTGGTGGGGTCAGCAGCCCGACCATCAGATTGAAGATGGTCACGATGCCGAGCTGGACGGGGTCGACGCCTGCCAGCACCAGCGGCGGCGCGATGATCGGAACCAGGAGCAGTGTGGCCGTCGTGGAATCCAGGAACATGCCGGCGACGAAAAAGATGAGGTTGGCGATGATGAGCAGCATCAGCGGGTCGCGCGAAAGGCCAAGGAGTGCTGCCGCGAAGGTCTGCGGCACCTGCTCCACGGCGAGGATCCAGCCGAAAAGTGCTGCGGCTGCGACGATGATGAGGATCGCGGACGAGCTGCGCGCCGTCAGCACGGCCGAGTTCCACAGGTGCTCGATGGTGAGTTCGCGGTAGAACACGGCGCTTATCACGATCACGTACATCGCCGTCATGGCCGCAGCTTCCGTCGGCGTGAAGGCGCCGTAGGTCATGCCGGCGACCATCAGCGCGGGCGCGATGATGGCGGGCAGCGCCGGCAGGAAGTCGCGAACGACCTCCCAGGGCGTCGGCCAGCGTTCGGCACGTGGATGCTTGTGCCGGATCGCCACGATGAGCACGGTCACCATGAGGAGCACCGTGCAGACGATTGCCGGCATGATGCCTGCGACCAGCAGCTGCACGATCGAGACGCTGGTGACCGAGCCGTAGACGATCAGCGGGATCGATGGCGGAAAGATTGGCCCGAGCGTCGCGGAAGCGCCCGTCACCGCTCCTGCAAAGGAAGGATCGAAGCCTCGCTTCTTCATCGCGTCGATCTCGATGCGGCCCAGCCCGCCGATATCGGCAAGTGCGGCGCCCGACATTCCTGAGAAGACGAGGCTGCCGAAGACGTTCACCTGTGCCAAGCCCCCCGGGATGCGGCCGACAAGCGTATAGGCGAAGCGGAATATGCGGTCGGTGATGCCCGACAGGTTCATCAGGTTGCCGACGAAGATGAACAGCGGCACGGCGACCAGCGGGAAGGAGTCGAGTGCGTAGGTGATGCGCTGCGCGAGAAGGCCGAGTGGCAGGCCCTCGATGATCACATAGGCGATGGACGGCAGCAGGATCGCATAGACCACCGGGAAGCCGAGCATGAAAAGCGCCAGGAAGGCGATGACGACTGCAAAACCCATGGGCGTCAGACCGCGATGTTGGTATCGGCCTGCGGCGGCTTGCGCAGGTGGAGGAGGTGGACCAGCGCGGCGCCTGCGAAGCCGAACAGCGTCGCGCCAAGAAAGAGCCAGAACGGAATCCCGAGAGTTGGCGTCGCGTTTGTGAGATTGCGCGAAATGTTGGTGGCGGTGACATAGGCGATGAAGCCCGTCGCGGCGATTGCGCTTATCGAGATCGACCAGTTCACGATCCCGCGCAGCCGCTTCGGCATCGCGGCCTTAAATTCCCCCATCACGATGTTCTCGCCATTTTGCACCACGAGCGGGTAGGCATAGAAGATCAGGCAGATGAGCAGGAAACGCGTAAACTCCTCTGCCCCGATGAACGGCAGCACGAAGACGCCGCGCATGATGACCTGAGCTGTCGGCACAAGCACGAGCCCCGCCATGATGAAGACCACGAATGCCGTGAGAATGCGTTCTGGAATGCGCATCCGGTCCCTCCCTGAAGATCGCTCGGCACGCAAGGCGCCGCCGACAATTGGTCTGGCGGGCGGCCGGGGCGACGGGCGCCTCGGCACGCCAAGAAGACTTACTGCACTGACTGGATCTGCTCGATGAGCGGCGTGAAATTCGGGAAATCCTGGGCGATCTGGGCGCTGACCTTCTCGCGGAATGCGTTGACGTCCAGCCCGTCGGCCTCGGTGATGATGGTCATGCCACGCCCCTTGAGCTCTTCGACAAGCTGGGCTTCACCTTCCTGCGCCAGCTGAAGCGACTTCTTCGCCTCCTCGTCCAGCACCTTCGTGATCGCCGCCCGCTGCTCCTCGGTGAGGCCCTGCCAGACCTCCTCATTGACGAACACCGCAAGCACGGCGCGCATATGCCCGGTCATCGAGATATGCGACTGCACCTCGTTGAGGTTGTTCGACGCGATCATGGTGAGCGGGTTCTCCTGGCCGACGACAACGCCCGTCATGAGAGCAGTCGGCAGTTCGGCGACCTCGACCGGGGTCGGAATGGCTCCGAAGCCCTTCACCATCGAAACCCAGAGTTCAAGCGGAACGGCACGGAACGGTTTGCCGACAAGATCGGCGGGCGACTTCACCGGAAAATTGGACGATATCTGCCGATCGCCACGATAGATACGGCCGATGATGCGCACGCCTTGTGCGATCAGCTTCTCGTTGATCGCCTGAAGCGCCGGCGAGGTCGCCGGATCGGTTGCCTTCAAGGCATGCTCGCCGTCGCGATAGATGAAGGGCGCATTGAACACTGCAACCTCGGGCACGAGGCGGGCGAGCGAGGCAAAATCGTGGTGGCCCATCGAGATGGAGCCCATCTTGATGCCGTCGACCATCTCGGCGACGCCGCCAAGCTGGCTTGCCGGATAAACGGTCAGCGTGACCTCGTCGTTGGTGGCGGCAGCGATGCCTTTGGCCGCCTCGGCGGCGAAGATCGTCTGTATGTCGCCCTCTGCCCCCACATGCGCATATCGCAATTCGACGGCGAGCGCGGCCCCCGCCATTGCCACCAAAAAGGCGGCACCGGTCAGGGCGCGGATGATGGTCCTCTGCAGCATGTCGAAAATCCTCCCTTGTTCTTCATGCTTCTGCTTAGGTCTGCGGCCTCCTGGTGAAGGCCGAGATGAGGCTGCGGCGGCGGAACTCGTCGCCGATCGCGAAATGATCGCGGAGTTTGAGATCAGCGGCATTTGCGTCCCGCTCCAGGATCGACAGGAACACCTCCCGGTGCGCCTCGACGAGGTAGTCGACAATGCCGGGCTCGGAGATCGTTACTTCACGGCGCTGGACATGGCTGCGGCGCAGCAGCTCGCCGATGGCTCCGTAAAGCGTTGTCAGAGCCTCGCTGTGGCTTGCCTCGACGATCGCCTGGTGGAAAGCGAAGTCGGCCGCACCGCCTTCGACCGGGTCGTGAAGCGTATCCATCAGCTGGGTGAGCCTCGACCCGATGCGCTTGAGGTCGCTTTCGGTGGCGCGCTCGCAGGCCAGCCTGATGGCCTGGCACTCGATGGCAATCCGTGCCTGCATCACGTCATCGAGGATGTCCGGCTGTTGGGCGAGGCTGAAGGTGAAGAAATCGGACAGGACGTTAATCTCGGCCTGGCGCACATAGGCCCCTTTGCCATGCCGGATGTCGAGAAAGCCAAGCATTGCTAGCGAGCGCAACGCCTCGCGAAGCAGCGGGCGCGACACGCCGAGCTTCAGGGACAATTCCCGCTCGCCGAGCAGGCGTTCGCCGGGCTTTAACGAGCCGTCGAGCAGCGCATCGCGGAAGAAGGCGAACACCTTCTCGGCGCCTGAAAGATCACTGCTCTCGGCTAGCACGGTGGACATCGGGGCTCCTCCCCACTGGCATTACAGTGGTCAGACCACTTGATTCCCGATCAGCCGTCTCTTGTCAAGCACTCCCAGGTTCAGGTGCGGCGGCACGGGGAGCCCACTCGGCACCCCTCGATGCTGGACGGGCGGGCCGGCCATCTTCAGCGCTGACCAAGTATTGTGCGGACAGCGAACGACGAGCTGCTGCACTCGATCCTCATCGACAGGGGCATTGCAACCGGCGGTGGGAGAGGGGAGGGCGGAGCTGCGCGAGCGCAAAAAGCTACGCCCGTTACAGAGGCACATCGGGCGATATGCGGATCGGCTAGGCTTCGCCTTATCTGAGCGAACCGCCGCCCGCCCGGCGTGACTGCGGCATATCGGAATCCGACTGGCTCGGGATCACCTTGCGAAGGCCCTCAAGGGTAATATGGTAATGCTCGGTCAGCAGCTGACACGCCAACTCCACATTGCGTTCGAGCACGGCATTGAGGATCGCCTGATGCTCGGCCGCAGCGCCTTCGCGCCGGAGTTTGCTCGGATTTGTATTCATCGAAAGGTTCCGATACCGCACCGCCTGGTCCATCAGCGTCGAGCAGAACCCCAGCAACCAGCTCGATCCGCAGCGATCCAGAAGCAGCAAGTGGAATGCCTTGTGCCGAACCTCCCATTCCTCGGAAATCTCGCGCCCCGTTTCTGTAGGCAGCAGCCGCTGCGTACGCGCTAGACGGTGATAACTTACCACCAGCGCATCCTCCCACGCCTCGTCCGCATTGCGCATCGACTGTTCGAGCGCGAGTGTCTCCAGCCAGACGCGCGTCTTCACCAGTTCCTCGAGATCGGCCATCGAGATGGTTGCCACGAAGAAGCCGCGATGGCTTTTCCTGTCGACGAGGCCTTCCGACGAAAGCCGGTTCAAGGCCTCGCGCACCGGCACGGCTCCGATCCCGTAACGCTCGGAAATGGCGTCTATCTGGAGCTTTTCGTTGGGGAACAGTTCGCCGTACAGGATATCGTGCCGAATCCTGTCATAGGCCTGCTCCGATAGATTTCTGACTTCCACTACATCACCAATGCCGCGACTGCTCATCTCAGCCGATTGCGCCCTGACGTTCGGACTTGTTCCAGAACACAAATCTGCGCTGCGCCCACGCGATCGTGAAATAGAGCGCCAGGCCGAGAAGACTGAGATAGAGAATGAGAGCGAACACGCGCGGCGTGTTCATCTGGCTGGCCGATTGTCTGATCAGCGCGCCAAATCCTTTGCCGCCGCCCAGGAACTCTCCTGTGATCGCGCCGGCCATCACGCCGACTGAGGCGATCTTCAGGCCGGTGAAGATGTAGGGAAGGCCGGTCGGCAGCTTGAGCCGGATCAGCGTTTGGAATCGCGACGCTCCCATGGATTTGAACAGCATTCGCTCGTTTTCCGACGCGGCGTAAAGACCCGCAGCTGTCGCCACCACGATCGCGAAAGTAGCGATGAAAGCCGCAAGCGCCACTTTCGAGGAGATGTCGAAACCGAGCCACGCAATGAAAAGGGGCGCGAAGGCGATCTTGGGCATTGTGTCGATTGCGACGAGGTAGGGCATGACGGCCCGTTCCCCGAACTTTGTTTCTCCCACCAATACACCCAATGAAAACCCGATCGCCGCGGCTATCAGGAATCCATAGATGACGGTCAGCGTCGTGGTCCACAGCGCCCCCAACATATAGTCTCCGGTGACCAGGTTGTGCCCGACGAAGATCAGGTCGTCCAGCGTTTCCCGCGGACTGGGAAGGATGATGGGAGACACCCAGCCCATGCGCGTGACGAGGTCCCAGATCGCGACCACCGCCACGAACAGGATCGTCATGGCAAGCCATCGCGGAATTCGATCGATCAGCGCGTCCCGTTCGACCCAGACCGTATCCGCACGTTCCGTATGCGAAACATCCGTCATGCGAAAGCCTCCCGGCCAAGTAGGTTGCGTATATGCGCCACGATCTCGCCAAAGCGCGGTGTGTTGATCATTTCAAGCGTTCGCGGTCGCGGCAGATCGATCGGCACGTCTTCGACGATCCGGCCGGGGCGAGCCTGCATGACGAGGATCCGGTCCGACAGTATCACCGCTTCGGCGAGCGAATGGGTGACTAGGAAGGCGGTTGCCTGGCGTTCCATGCAGATGCGCTGCAACTCCATATTCATGAAGTCGCGCGTAAGTTCGTCGAGCGCCGAGAATGGCTCATCGAGCAAAAGGACGGCTGGATCCGCGATGAGCATGCGGCAGATGGCGGCGCGCTGCGCCATGCCGCCGGAAAGCTCACCCGGATAGACATTCCCGAACTCGCCGAGTCCTACGAGTTGCAGCAGATCGCGCGCACGGGCCATGGCAGCCTTCGCGGCCCCGCGGCCGGACCGGATCTCGATCGGCAGCACGATGTTCTCGACCGTGGTTTTCCACGGCAAGAGGGTCGCCTGCTGGAACATCATGCCGATATCGGGCCGCGGCCCGAGCACCGGTTGCCCCTCGAGCACGACACGTCCCCGGGTGGGCGGCAGGAGCCCCGCCATGATTTTGAGCAGCGTCGACTTTCCACAACCGGACGAGCCGATCACGGAAACGAACTCGCCCTTGCGAAGCGTCAGGTTTACATCGGTGAGCGCGGTCAGGCTGTTGCGGGCGTAGGTCTTCGCCAGCCGCTCGATCTCATAGACCGGCCGCGCTTCCCGCGCGACCGGTTCCGCACTCAGCGGGCGGGTTTTCACCATCGTCATCAGGCGTTCCAGCCCGCCACGAATTCGTTCGTGTACACAGACGACAGATCGTCCAGCGGCTTTTCGAGGGCCCCCGATGCGACTGCAGAATCGTGGATCTTCTGCCAGTGCTCAGGCGGCTGATAGCCATAGCCCTGAGCAGCGTAAGCCTCAGTCGGCGTCATCCGGTAGATCACACCCTCAAGCAACGAAGCCGCGAAGTTCTTGTCCTCGCCTTCCTGCGGGTTGCCCGCCGCGCAATGCTCCAGCGCCTTGTCCTTGTTGGCCGGATCCATCGCGAATTTCGTGCCGCGCACCAGCGCCTTGCCGAATTTCGGCGCCAGGTCGGGTGTTGCCGCCATCTGGCTTTCCAAGATCGCGATTCCGTTGCCGAAGAAGCCGAGATAGGCTTCCGGGGTGATCTCGCGCAGCTTCAGGCCGCGCGCGGCGAGGATCGCGGCATCGGAGACGGCGCCGGCATAGCACGCGACCTCATCGCGCAGGAAAGCCACCGCCGCCGTACCTCCGTCGCCCACGGGCAAGAACGTGTAGTCGGTACCCTCCTCCAGATTGAGATCGGCCATGATGGCCCGGGTGAAGGAGACTTCGGCGCCATCCGCGGTTCCTACGCCGATCACCTGTCCTTTCAGGTCGGCGGGCTCCTTGAACTCGCTCTCCTCCTTCACCAGCAGGCCGAAGACCGACTTCGGATAGAGATTGTAGATGAACTTGACATCGACGCCGCGGGCACGTGCGCCCAGTACCGGTCCCGGTCCTGGCGCTCCCAGTTGCGCCTGGCCCGCTGACATTGCCTGGAGCACAGCCGATGATCCGTCGATCGCCTCCAGCGTGGGGTTAAGTCCTTCCTCCTCGAAATAACCCTCTCCGACCGCAACCCAGTAGGGTAGCCAGGTCAGAGCCGACGGGTTCGGCACGGCGAACGTGATCGCAGTCTGCGCACGCACGATCGCCGGCATGCCCAGCGCCGCGGTCGCAATGCCGGCGCCAGTCAGCTTTGCGAAGGTGCGGCGCGATACCTGAGTTCTAAGCGTCATGAGTTCCTTCCTCCCACTCATCGTTGCTGGGCACCGACAGGTGAAGATGGCCGCCAGCGCCCATCATTCAAAGGTATACGAACCGCCGCGGATTGCAAAAGAATATATGAAATGACGAAAACAGTAATTTCATATCTTGATCTCGAGGCCGTTATGGGAAATCGTGGCGCGACTTCAAGCGGCAGCCGTCAGGTTGCCAATCATTCATGAGGGAGGACATCTTTGGTTTCTTACGCCGTTCCGACGCCGCCCCAGGCGCATCTCGACATCACCGGCTCGGACGAAAAATTCCCGGTCCGGCGCATTTATTGCATCGGCAAGAACTATGTGGCCCATATCCGCGAGATGAATGCCGACGAGCGCGATCCGCCCGTGATTTTCATGAAGCCGGCGGATGCGATCGTGAAGAATGGCGGGGAAATTCCCTATCCGGTCTTCACGAACAACTTCCATTACGAGTGCGAACTGGTCGTTGCGCTGAAATCGGGGGGCTACAACATTTCCGAGGCGGACGCGTCGAAACACATCTTCGGCTACGCCGTCGGGCTGGACATGACACGCCGCGACCATCAGGCCGCTGCTTTGGCCAAAGGCCTGCCGTGGGAGGTGACGAAAGCTTTCGACCTCTCCGCGCCGGTCGGCCCGATCACCCGAGTTGAAGACTGCGGCGTGCTCACCACCGGTCACGTCAAGCTCAAAGTGAATGGCGAGGTTCGACAGGATTCCGATATCTCGCTTATGATCTGGAAGATCGACGAGATCATCGCCAAGCTTTCCGAGCAGCACCGCCTCATGCCCGGCGACATCATCATGACGGGAACGCCGGCGGGGGTCGGGGCCGTGGTGACGGGAGATGTGCTCGACTGCTCCGTCGACGGGCTCGCCCCGATGCAGCTTCGCATAGGGGCACCCGCAGTGTGACTGCGTGACCGCCTCGCCGCCGCCGAGGGCAGGCGAGGCGGATCATTGAAGGGCCGCGGGCAGGCGGGACGACGTTGGTCCCTGGGTTGAGGGGGAGGGAGGACAATGAGCCTTATCGGAATTGCTGGTGCCGGCCGGATGGGCACAGCGTTCGCGCGCCGCCTTATCGAAACCGGGCACGAGGTGACGATCTGGAACCGAACGCCGGCGCGCACCGCAGAGGCCGCGCAAGCGGGCGCTGGCCTCGCGTCCGACCTTGCTGCACTGGCCGGATCAGACGTCATTCTGATCTCGTTGACGAACGGCACCGCGGTAAACGCGGTCGCCGATGGGCTGATCGCTGCCGGCATCGGTGGGCGGCTCGTCATCGACATGTCCACGATCCTGCCGGACGAAAGCCGCGCGGTGGGGGCGAAAATTGCTGCTGCCGGAGCAGACTTCGTCGACTGTCCGGTCGGCGGCACGGTCGCCCCCGCGCTGAAGGGGCAACTTCTCGGAATGGCAGGCGGGTCGGATGCCGCATTCGCCCGTGCAAGGCCCGTTCTGGAGCAGCTTTGCCGCCGCATCGAGCATCTCGGGCCGGTAGGCAGCGGCGCGCAGATGAAACTCGCCATCAACCTGCCGCTGGCGATCTATTGGCAGACGCTGGCGGAGGCGTTGGTCTTGTTGGACGATGCGGGGATCCCGGCGGAGAAGGCGGTGGGACTGATCGCGGACAGTTCGGCCGGGCCGGCTGTGCTGAAGAACCGCGCCCAGGTCGTGGTGGATACGCTGGGCGGTAAGGACCAGCCGGGCACCTTCGACATTTCCGGTCTAGCCAAGGACCTCGACCTGGCATTGCGCTTCGCGGCCGCGGGCGGCAAAGAGCTGCCGATATCCCAGACGGTAAGAGCCAGTTACGCTCGCGCGCTTGCGGAAGGACTCGGCCGTTTCGACGGCGCGAGCCTCACGCGCATGCTTCTGGGTTAAGTGCCTTGGAGATATTCGCTGATCCACAGACGCTTTTCGCCCTGATCGCCGCCCTTGTGGTGGCCGGTGCGGCGATCGGCTTCCTCGCCGGCCTGTTCGGGATTGGCGGAGGCGCCATATCAGTCCCGGTCTTCTACGAGATCTTCGGCATCCTTGGCTATCATCCCGAGGTGGCTATGCCTCTCGCCGTTGGGACATCGCTGGCCGTGATCGTGCCGACCTCGATAAGTTCGGCGCGGGCGCATCACGCCAAGGGAACCGTGGACATGGCGCTCCTGCGCATCTGGGCGGTGCCGGTGCTTGTCGGCGTGCTGCTCGGGGCCGCCATCGCGCGTTACGCCGATCCAGCGGTTTTTCAGGCGGTCTTCGTCGGAGTGGCGACGGTAAATGCGGCAAAGCTGCTCACCGGTGGGAAGGGGTGGCGCTTGCGCGAGGAACTGCCGTCAAAAGGCGTGCTGCGCATCTATGGCGCCGCGATCGGGCTCGTATCCGCGCTGATGGGTATCGGCGGCGGGGCGGTGTCGAACCTGGTGATGACGCTGCACGGCGTTCCCATCCACCGGGCGGTGTCCACCGCGGCGGGCGTCGGCGTCCTCATCGCAATTCCGGGAACGCTGGGATACATGATTGCCGGCTATGGCCGGCCCGACCTTCCTCCGGACGCCATCGGCTTCGTTTCGCTGGCTGCTTTCGCCCTGACGATCCCAACCTCGCTTCTCACCACGCGCCTGGGCGTAGCCTTAGCGCATGCCCTGCCGAAACGCACGCTTGAGACGGCATTCGGCTTGTTCCTCCTTTTGGTGTCCCTTCGTTTTCTTTGGGATCTCCTGGGATAGCCTGGCGTACCCTGTACCAGCTGGTACGCCGGCGCTGCCAAAAAGAGCTTGGCTCCGCGCATTGGTTGAGCCTATTCGGATGGCAGGTGCCGCGCTGCCAGGCTCGCTTTTGAACTGACCCAGGACATCAAATGACTGCACCGCTCTACGTCGTCACCGGGGCAATGGCTGCCGGCAAGTCTACCGTTGCCAAGGCGCTCGTGCAGCGCTTCGAAAAATCTGCCCATGTCGGCGGGGACGCGTTCCTGCGCATGATTGCCAAGGGAGGCGCCGTGATGGGGCCTGTGCTCAGCACCGAAGCCATCGCGCAGCTCCATCTGCGGCAGGACATCGCCATGGATGCGGTGCGCCGCTTTGTCGGAGCGGGATTCACCACGGTGTACCAGGACATTTTGATCGGGGCAGACTTCGTCCGAGTGACCAAGGAACTCGCCGATTTCTCCCCACGCGTGGTGGTGCTCAATCCCAATGTCGAAACGCTCGCGCACCGCGATGCGAACCGACACAAGACAGGTTATGGCGAACACTTCCCGCCGAATGTTCTTGCCGAGGCCCTGCAGTCTGAGACCCCCCGCGAAGGGCTATGGCTCGACACCTCCGCGATGACGGTCGATGAGGTGGTCGAGCAGATACTCCAGAACTGGTAACGCCGCGCCAATGACCTCTCGGTCAGCTTTGGCTCGCAGCCGCGTCGATCTTGTGTAAACCAGTTCCGCTCCTGATATCGCGTGGCAATAACCGAGCCTGCCTGAGCGCCAAGCACGGCGATGAAATATCAGATTGCGCGTTTGATACATCAGTTATAAAAGTTTTCTCGTTTCGGCGATCAGCTCGGCACAATCTTCGCTTCAGAGGAGGGCGGGGGGATCGTAAAGTGCGGCAGGAAAGCCAATTAGGTAGGGGGGTCTCGCACATGCCTTTCATAGATCGTCGTCGTATTTTGGCAGCGGCGGCTGCCGCCACGTTGGCAGCCACCATCGCGTCGCCGGCATGGGCGCAGGAAACGCCGGAGATCGAGTTCCTCTACTCGCCCTTCGCCGACTACGCGCCGTTCTTCGTTGCCGAAGAGCTGGGCTATTTCGATGAATTCGGCCTGGACGTGACTCTTTCGCCCAAGAGCGGCACAGCGGAAACCATCCAGATGCTTGCCTCCGGCAATGTCGTTTCGGGTGCGGCGACCTGGGGCGCCGGCCTCTTCAACTCCATCAACAGCGGAGCGACCGTGACCATCGTCGCCACGCTGGCCAAGATGCCGGACTCCGTGCCATCGCCGTCGCCTTTCATGGTGTCGGAGCAGGCCTGGCAGGCCGGCATCCGCGAGGTGAAGGATCTCAAGGGCAAGCGTGTCGGCATTCCAGGACCGGGTGGGTTCGGTCTCTATTCGGTTGCCAAGGCGCTGGAGAAGGGTGGCCTTACCCTCGAGGACGTCGAGCAGGTCTTCCTGCCACCGCCGGCTACCGCGGCTGCCTTCGCCAATGGCGGCCTTGAAGCGGGTTGGAGCATCGAGCCCTTCGCGCTGCAGCTAGAAAAGGAAGGGCTGGGGCGCCGCCTCGTGGAAGACCACACCTTCGGCACGGAACTCGGCTTCATCGCCTTCAACAACGAGTTCGCGAAGGAGAACGAGGATTCCGTCGTCAAATTCCTCGCCGCTTTCCTGAAGGCCGCGCGCCAGCTCGACAATGGCGGCTGGCAGGACGACAACATCCTGGAGATCGTTTCCAAATACACGGGCACGGAGAAGGAGACGCTGAAGGGGATCGCTTACACGGTCCGCTCGGAAGATGGTTCTATCGATCTTGCCTCGGTTCGCGAGCAGGAGGAGTTCTTCCGGGCGCGTGGCGCCCTCGAATATGACGGTCCGATCGACATCGAGTCCGTCTATCGGACCGATCTTCTCGAAAAGGCCAACGCTCTTCTCGCAAAGCAATGAATTTGCCCGTCTCAGAAATCGGCCGGAATTCGGTCCCGGTCGATGCCAAACCAGCCATCGAGGTGCAAAATCTCGTCAAGGCGTTCTACGACGTTGCGGGGGATCGCATCACGCTTGCGACCACTGACGTCAACTTCACGGTCAGGCGCGGCGAATTCGTCTGCATCGTCGGGCCCAGCGGCTGCGGCAAGACAACGGTGCTGCGCATCCTCGCGGGTCTGGAGCAACTCTTGAGCGGGCATGTGCGCATCGACAGCACAACCCCGCCGGCCATGGTCTTCCAGGAAGCGTCCGTGCTTCCCTGGTTGACGGTGGCGCAGAACGTCGCCTTTCCGCTCAGCCTAAAGGGTGTGCCCAGGCAGAAGCAGCGCGAGCGCGTGAGCGAATTGCTGGCGCTGACCGGCTTGACGGATTTCGCCGACGCGCGTCCGCATCAGCTTTCCGGCGGTATGAAGCAGCGCGTTTCGGTGGCACGTGCACTGGTCGATGACCGCGACATCCTTCTGATGGACGAGCCTTTCGGCGCTCTCGACGAGCAGACGCGTCTCACGCTGCAGCAGGAACTGCTTCGCATCTGGGAACGCACCGGCAAGACCGTCGTGTTCATCACGCATAGCGTTGACGAAGCGCTGACGCTGGCAGATCGCGTGCTGGTCATGTCGCCGCGACCCGGTACCATCGTCGCCGATCTGGCGGTTCCTTTCGGGCGCCCGCGCGACGTGGTGGAGATGCGCCGGGACAAGCGGTTCTGGGACCTTACATACGAGGTCTGGCGATTGCTGGCCACCTCACCGGAGCGTTGAGATGACGACCGCCCATCCTTCTCTCTCGCCGGAAGAGATCGAGCGCCTTAAGGCGCCCGCACGCCGCGAGAATATCTATCGCATCCTCTCCTTTTTCAGCCCGCTGCTGCTCCTCCTGATCTGGGAGGTGGCGGCGCAGGCTGCACTGATCGACCGCCGCTTCTTCCCGCCGCCGAGCGCCATCGCAGGTACGGCCTGGCAGATGATCGTCAGCCTGGAGCTTTTCGAGCATATCGGGGCGACTTTGCGCCGGGTAGCGGTCGGCTATGCGATGGGCGCCATACCCGGAGTGTTGCTTGGCCTGATCCTCGGTCTCTCCACCCGTATCCGGCGTGTCCTGGGGCCGATCTTCGCGGCGCTCTATCCGGTGCCGAAGATCGCCATCCTGCCGCTCATCCTGCTGATCTTCGGCGTCGGCGATGCTTCGAAATTCGTGGTCATCGCAATCGGCGTGTTTTTCCTCATGTTCTACAACACGCTCGGCGGCGTGATGCAGATCCCGCAGATCTATCTCGATGTCGCGCGCAACGCGGGAGCAACGAAGTTTCAGACTTTCCGCCGCATCGCGCTGCCCTCGGCGATGCCGAGCATCTTTACCGGGCTGAAGCTTGCGGCCGGATCATCTTACATCATCATTGCCGCCGCGGAGTTTCTGGGTGCCCGCAGTGGCGTCGGCTTCTTCATATGGGCATCCTGGCAGACTTTCGCGGTGTCGCGGATGTTCGTCGGCATCGTGGTGATTTCGGTAATGGGCTATCTCACCATCCTCGCACTCGAAGCGCTGGAGCGGCGTTTCGTGCCCTGGGCGAAGCATTGAAGGGCTCGGGGGCTATCGCATGACGTTCGATGCCGGTTCGGCCACCACCGCTCCTGCATCTGTTTCGGAGCGCATCTACCTGGCGCTCCGCCAGGAGATCATGCGTTGCGAGATCGCACCGGGAGCGACGCTCGATGCAGCCTCCATCGCGCGTCAGTACGACGTCTCGAAGACACCGGTGCGCGATGCCATGCAGAAGCTCGCCGCCGACGGGCTGGTAACCATTCTGCCGCGCAGCGGCTATCGCGTCGCTCCGATCACCTTCCAGGCGGTTCACGAAATCCTGGACTTGCGCGCGGCGATCGGGCCGCATGCGGCCAGGCAGGCGGCGCGCTACGCCACTGCGGCAGATATCGCGGTGCTGCGCCAGATCGTCTCGGAATATGCCGCTCCCCTCGATGTCGGCACGATGCAACAGGTCGCTCGCCGCTTTCACATCGCAATCGCCCGCTGCAGCCGCAACAAGCGCATCGTCACTCTCTCGGAGAGCCTGTTCGACGAGCTCGAACGCCTGCTGCGCTTCGCAATCGATTTCTCGGTCAAGACGGGGGAGCATTCCGAAGAGCATACGGCGCTGGTCGATGCGATCGAGGCGGGCGACGGCGAGCGGGCCGCCGCGATCGAGGCTGGCCATATCAAAAGCAGCCGAGAGTTCCTGATCGAGCGCCTGATGACATTGGGCTACCTGTCGGAAGGCGAGATCCAGCTTGGCAATGCGCGGGGTGCGGGCGAATGATCGAAGTCTCTGATGCCATCGATCGGTTGTCGACCGCCCTGGGCGGTGGCCCTGCAGCAAAGCTCGCAGCTTCGGCTTTGATCGAGGCGGACGCGCTCGACCTGCCGCGATTTGGTATTGCCATGCTCGATGAGTGGACAGCCGATGCTGCGCCCGTGCCGACGGGCGAGGGCCGGCAAGGCATAAGCTGGCTCGACTGCTCATCCGCTTTTGCGCCGCTTGCGGTCGCCGCCGCTACGCTCGATCTGGCTGAGGCTGCGCGGCAATTCGGCATCGCAGCGGTCTTCCTGCGGGGCGTAAGGGGATTTGGCCGGCTCGCGCCCTTCGTTCGCCATTTGGCCGATGCCGGCCTCATCGGAATGGCCGGAGCAGAGGGTCCGCCTTTCGTTGCGCCTTTCGGCGGCACCCGGCCGGTGATCGGCACGAATCCCTTTGCCCTCGCCATGGGGAAGGGCGACGATCGTGTGATAATCGACGTCGCCAGCAGCACAGCCACAATGGCCGATATTCGCAACGCGCGCGCTTCCGGCACGCCCATGCCCGAGGGAATCGCGGTCGACAGAGAAGGACGGCCGACCAGGATTGCCGCCGAGGTTGCGGCATTGCTGCCGCGCGGCGGGCAGATCGGCTCGCTGCTCGGGTTGGTGGTCGAGCTCATGGCCGGCGCCGCCGGCGGGGGCAGGGGCGATCCAAAAGGTCGGGGCGCCTTCATCATCGCGCTCGATCCGGCCAGGGCGGAAGAAGGCGTCGACTGGCAGGCCAAACTTGCCGCGTTGAAGACCGATTGGACCGATGGAGGCGGCCACTGGCCACGGGGCGGCAGCGTGCCGCCCGATGCCGTGCTGGACAGTGTTTTTGCAGAGCGTTTGGAAAGTTATCTCGTCCGGATGACAGGTCAGACAGGCTGATGATGCGGCGCTTCACTGCCTCCGGCAATCCTCCTCCTGATGTGGAAATCCGGACAAGCTGACCGACCCGCAAAGATGGTGAACCTGATGACTGCAAAGCCAGTTTCGACCCCGGTTTTTTCGATCGATCCTATCCATGGCCTGATTGATGAGCCGCGCCGGATTATCATTTCCGGCCTGGCTCCCGACGAGCTCGTCGCCATATCGGCCCGCACGCAGCGCGCGGGGGGCATTGTCTGGATGAGCCAGGCAACCTTCATGGCCGATGCGCATGGCATGATCGATCTGACACGCGACGCCCCGGTTGGCGGCGATTACGCGGAAGTGTCGGCCATGGGGCTGATCTGGAGCCAGCAACCGGTGGA
>Ga0182741_1003491_pt1 | contig 16691 bp, 13 predicted proteins | sample eDN5th37CBELigOP_FD_128874 | JGI IMG/M metagenome (GOLD analysis project Ga0182741, IMG submission 128874) | Enriched Organic Plus compost microbial communities from Emeryville, California, USA - eDNA 5th pass 37_C BE-Lig OP (version 2) (version 2) ...
CCGGCGCGACAGGGACGCGAATGTCGGCGCGGCCGATCCGGGTCTCGGTGAAGCGGATCTCGCCACGCAGCAGCGGCGTCAGCGCGATCTCGGCCCAGACGAAATCCGCCGTCAGGGACGGAGAATCCGGCGTCTTGCCGCCAAGCCGCAGGCGGTCGAAGCGCAAACGCGGCGACGGCAGGAGGCGCACGCCGATGCGGCCCTCCGTATGAGCTTCAGTTCCCGAGGCGCGCGAGATCAGGTGATCGATGGAGTACCGGTGCGCCTCCCAATCCACGAACGGAGGGGCGGCAACGGCCACCGCCAGAATGAGAATCACGATCGCTGCGATAATCGTCAGGATGTCGCGCAAGAGGCGGCCTTTTCTCCGTTTCGTCGCAGGATCTTTACCTCAAGGGCCCAAACAGCGGGAGCGGATTGCGGTTTCCATCCACTGTCAAAACGCAACAATCTTTCCCGGATTCAATATGTTGTGCGGGTCGACCGCCTGTTTCAAGGCACGCATGAGGGCAAGCGCCGCGGGTCCGTGCTCGATCTGGAGGTATTTGATCTTCTTCTGGCCGACCCCGTGCTCGCCCGTGCAGGTGCCCTCCATGGCGAGCGCCCGCCGCACGAGCCGGTCCACGAAAGCCTCGCAGGCCTCCACCTCAGCCGGGTCGTCCATGTTGACGAGCGGTTGGACGTGGAAATTGCCGTCTCCCACATGGCCGACGATGGGGGCGATAAGCCCGCTCTCGGCGATGTCGCGCTTGGTCTCGTCCACGCACTCCGCCAGGCGCGAGATCGGCACGCACACATCGGTCGCGACCGACTGCGCCCCCGGCCGCAGGCCGCGCGCCGCCCAATAGGAATCATGCCGGGCCTGCCACAGGCGCGAGCGCTCCTCAGGCTTCGTGGCCCATTCGAACGGGCCGCCGCCGAACTCGGTCGCGATGTCGCCGAAACGCTCCGCCTGCTCCTGCACGCCGGCCGTTGAGCCGTGAAATTCGAGAAGGAGCAGCGGGCTCTCGGGCAGGGTGAGCTTGGAATAGGCGTTGACGGCCCTCACCTGAAGCTCGTCGAGAAGCTCGATACGGGCGATCGGGATGCCCGACTGGATCGTCATGATGACCGCATCGCAGGCGGACTTCACATCGGGAAATGGGCAGATCCCGGCGGAAATCGCCTCGGGAATACCGTGCAGCTTCAGGGTGATCTCGGTAACGATCCCGAGGGTGCCCTCCGAACCGACGAAGAAGCGCGTCAGGTCGTAGCCGGCAGAGCTCTTCTTGGCCCGGCTCGCGGTCCGGACCACCTCGCCGTCCGGCATGACCACCGTGAGGGACAGGACCGCATCCTTCATGGTGCCGTAGCGGACTGCGTTGGTGCCGGAGGCCCGTGTCGCCACCATGCCGCCGATGGAGGCGTCGGCACCCGGATCGATGGGGAAGAACAGCCCCTTGTCCCGCAGGTGCTCGTTCAGCTCCTTGCGGGTGACGCCCGCCTCGACCACGCAGTCGAGATCCTCTTCATGGACCGCAATGATGCGCTTCATGAGGCTCATATCGATGCACACGCCCCCATAGGGCGCGTTGATGTGCCCCTCAAGGGACGTACCGGCCCCGAAGGGAATGACCGGGACGTTGTATCGGAGGCAGAGCCTGACGATCTCGGAGACTTCCTCGGTCGTTCGCGGATAAACCACCGCGTCCGGCGGCTGGTTCGGAGCCCAGGTCAGCGAATGGCCATGCTGCTGCCGCACGGCCTCGGAGGTAACGACCCGGTCGCCGAGGCGGCTCGTGAGTTCTGCGAGCAGAGGAACAAGGGCGGCTTGGTCCGGTTTCGTACGGAGGAACGGATGGGGCGCGTTCATCGATGCTTCAGGTCCGATTGCGATGCTGACTCGTCCCATGACTATCAGAACCGTCGCAAAGGCGACACTCCGCGTGAGAAATACGTCGCAAGCCACTGGATCGTCGTGGGAAATGTGTTAGCGTTACGAAACGAGGAGGGAATATGGGCATGTTCGGGATCGGAGGAGCGGACTGATCATGGACGAGCGCGCGCCGGTATTCTTCTTCGCTCCGTTCGTGTCCTCGACCATGCGGGTCCAGCCGGCATGGATCGACTATAACGGACACATGAACATGGCTTACTTCCACGTCCTGTTCGACCGGGCCGTGGAGGAGGCTTTCAGCCTTGTCGGCCTGGGGCAGGATTACGTCGAGGAGCGCAACGCCTCGTTCTTCGCCGCCGAGACCCATACCCTCTACCGCCGCGAATTGCGGGCCAAGGATACGGCCCGGGTCACGCTCCAGCTTATCGATTTCGACGAGAAGCGCCTTCATTTCTACATGGAACTCCGCCATGCGACGGAGGGATGGCTGTCCGCGACGTCCGAGGGCCTGAGCCTCCACGTGGACATGGAAACCCGCAAGGTTACGCCCTTCCCGGACGACATTCTGGCCAATCTGGCGATCATGAAGGCGACCCATTCCCGCCTCGCCCGGCCCCAGGCCCTGGGCCGTATCATGGGAATTCCCGGCCGCTCCGACACCTTCCTGCGCGAGCCGATGCTGGCCTCCGGCACCTGCCACTGACCTGCCGCCGACGGCTGTTTCCACCCTCAGGCCGGCCTCAGCGCTACCCTGCGCTCAGCACCCCACGGAGCCCGGCGGGCAGGTTCTGATCCCGGCAGGCGGGGTCGGGTTGCTGAAGGTCCTCTGCCGATCGATGCTCTGACGGAGCTGGTTCGTCTCGAACTGGTTCTGCTGCTCGAAGCGCTGAAGCCGCTGCTGCTGCTGCATATCCCGATTGAGCTCCTGCACCCGCCGCTCCGCCGGGCTCTTGCGCGGCAGACGGTTCTGCGCGACCGCAGGCGAAGCCAGGGAGAGAGCCAGACCCAGGCAGAGGAAAGCCTTCGACGCGTTGCGCATGGTTCCATTCCTTTCGGGGCCGACAATACCCATATGGCGATTGACGCCCTTCTCGACAACGAAGTTCCGCCTGCGGCAGGATCGCGCCCAATCCGGGCTCGACGCCGTTCGCCTTTTGATCCATGGTCGCCCCGATGAATCAGCCTGACACCAGACCCGAACCGCAGGGCGATGCCGCGTTCGAGCCGGCTTCCGGTTCCCTGAGCGCCCGCGCCCGTGCGGCGGTCACCCCGCAATCGCCCTATCTCTCGGGCCTCAATCCGGAGCAGCGCGCCGCCGTGGAGGCGACCGAGGGTCCCGTTCTCGTGCTGGCGGGCGCCGGCACGGGCAAGACCCGGGTGCTCACGACCCGCATCGCCCACCTCATCGCCACCGGGAAGGCCCGGCCCTTCGACATCCTCGCCGTGACCTTCACCAACAAGGCTGCCCGCGAGATGCGCGAGCGCGTGGCCTCCCTCATCGGTCCGGTGGCCGAGGGGATGCAATGGCTCGGCACCTTCCACTCCATCGGCACCAAGATCCTGCGCCGCCATGCGGAGCTCGTGGACCTGCGCTCCGATTTCACGATCCTCGGCACGGATGATCAGCTGCGCCTGATGAAGCAGGTGATCGAGGCGGAAGGCATCGACGAGAAGCGCTGGCCCGCCCGGCAGCTCGCCTCCATCATCGACGGCTGGAAGAACCGGGGCCTCGGGCCCGACCAGGTGCCGGCCGGCGAGGCGGGCGCCTTTGCCAGCGGCCGGGGCGGAAAGCTCTACCGGGCCTATCAGGAACGCCTGAAGACTCTCAACGCCGTCGATTTCGGCGACCTGCTGCTGGAATGCCTGCGCCTTTGGCGCGAGCACCCGGAAATCCTCCAGCAATACCAGAACCGCTTCCGCTACATGCTGGTGGACGAGTACCAGGACACCAACGTTGCCCAGTATCTCTGGCTCCGCCTCCTGGCGCAGGCCCGCAAGAACCTGTGCTGCGTGGGCGACGACGATCAGTCGATCTATGGCTGGCGCGGTGCCGAGGTGGACAACATCCTTCGCTTCGACCACGATTTTCCCGGCGCCACCGTGATCCGGCTGGAGCGGAACTACCGCTCGACCGCGCACATCCTCTCTGCCGCCTCGGGCCTGATCGCCAAGAACCAGGGCCGCCTCGGCAAGACCCTGCGGACCGAGGACGAGCCGGGCGAGAAGGTCTCGATCACGGGCGCCTGGGACTCGGAGGACGAGGCACGCCTCATCGGCGAGGAGATTGAGGCGCTGCATGCCAAGCGCCATCCCCTGTCGGAGATCGCCATTCTGGTACGCATATCGGCCCAGATGCGCGAGCTGGAAGACCGGCTCGTGACCCTCGGCGTGCCCTACCGGGTCATCGGCGGTCCGCGCTTCTACGAGCGGGCGGAAATCCGGGACGCCCTGGCGTATCTGCGGGTCGTCAACCAGCCGGCGGACGATCTCGCGTTCGAGCGCATCGTCAACGTGCCCAAGCGCGGCTTGGGAGATGCGACGATCCAAGTGCTGCACAACCATGCCCGCGCGGCGCGGGTGCCGCTGCTCGAAGCGGCGCGCTTCATCGTCGAGACCGACGAGCTGAAGCCGAAGCCGCGGGCGACCCTGCGCGATCTGCTGATTTCCTTCGGGCGCTGGGCGAAGCTCTCCGAGACCATGACCCAGTCCGAGGTAGCCCAGACCGTGCTGGAGGAATCCGGCTACACGGAGATGTGGCAGAAGGACAAGTCAGCGGATGCGGCGGGGCGGCTCGAAAACCTCAAGGAGCTCGTGCGCTCCATGGAGGAATTCCCGGACCTGCAGAGCTTCCTGGAGCACGTCTCGCTGGTGATGGAGGCGAACGAGTCCGACACTACCGAGCGCGTGAGCCTGATGACCCTCCATGCCGCGAAGGGCCTGGAATTCGACACCGTGTTCCTGCCCGGCTGGGAAGAGGGCCTGTTCCCCAACCAGCGGGCGCTCGACGAGAGCGGCCGCGCCGGCCTGGAGGAGGAGCGCCGCCTCGCCCATGTGGGGCTGACCCGGGCCCGGCGCCGGGCCAAGATCTATTTCGCGTCCAACCGGCGGATCCACGGCCTCTGGAACTCGACCGTCCCGAGCCGCTTCATCGACGACCTGCCCGAGACCGACGTGGAAATCCTGGAGGCGCCCGCCAACTTCTCCTATGGCGGCGGCTTCGGGGGCGGCTCCCGCTTCGACCGCATGACGCCTTTCTCGGGCTCCAGCTACCAGACGCCCGGCTGGCAGCGGGCGCAGGCCCACCGTTCCACGGGTGACGACGGCGGCTATTCGGCCCGCCGCTCCGGCGACCGGCGTGGCCCGATGATGATCGAGGGTGAGCTCGTGGCGAAATCCACGGGCGGCTCCAGCTTCTCGGTGGGCGGAAGGGTGCTCCACACCAAGTTCGGGCCGGGCACCGTCGAGGCCGTGGATGGCAACAAGCTCACGGTGGAGTTCGACAAGGCCGGCCGGAAGATGGTGCTCGACAGTTTCGTAGAGTCGCTGGGGTAACTTTAAGCTAGCCTACCCGTCTTCCGCTCAACGGATCTCGGGTGTTCGCGGGAGGCGCCGCCCCGCTCTCCTCCCCCTTGTGGGGAGGAGTTGGAGGTGGGGGTGCAGCGCGACATTCTGAGAGTCCTGCGCCCACACCCCCACCCTGGCCCTCCCCACAAGGGGGAGGGGAATCCGCCGCGCCATGTCACAGGCGCGCGACGTTACTTCCCGTCATGGCCCCCACATCGTCGGAACCACAGCGCTGCAAGAACCGGGCTCTCCGGCTCATGACGAGGGACCGAAAGGAAGGGATCAGCCCTCTAGCCACGCTGTCGCAACTGTGGAACCATCCGGCCCGGCTGAGACTGCGAGCAAGGGGCCCTCATGTTTCCTCTCTCCCACATGCTGAAGGCATTCGTACGCACCGGCACGCTCAAGGTGATCGATGCGGACGGCAAGGCCCATCTCTTCATCGGGACGCCGGAACCGAGAGTGACCATGCGCCTCACGGACCGGTCGCTCTACCACAAGCTCTTCCTCAATCCGGAGCTGCATGCGGGCGAGGCCTACATGGACGGGCGGATGAGCTTCGAGGAAGGGTCCACGCTCAGGGACTTCCTGATGCTGTTCTCCCTCAACCGCTCGACACTTGCGAACTATCCGCTGCAGAGCGTCCTCAAGCGCATCTCACGCGGCGTGAAGCGGTTTCAGCAGGCCAACCCGGTGGGCAAGGCCGAGCAGCACGTCGCCCATCACTACGATCTCGGCAACGATTTCTACAGGCTCTTCCTCGACGAGGGGATGCAGTATTCCTGCGCCTATTTCGTCCATGAGGACGACACCCTGGAGGAGGCGCAGCGCAACAAGCTTCGCCTTCTCGCCTCCAAGCTCCAGCTCAAGCCAGGCCTGAAGGTCCTCGATATCGGCAGCGGCTGGGGCGACCTCGCGCTCTATCTTGCGGCCATGGAGGACGTGGACGTGACGGGCGTGACGCTCTCGAAGGAGCAGCACGCGCTCTCCAACGAAAAGGCGCGGCAGGCGGGCCTCTCCCACCGCGTCCGTTTCGAAATGCTCGATTACCGCAAGCTCGAAGGCCGGTTCGACCGCATCGTCTCGGTCGGCATGTTCGAGCATGTGGGCGTTCATCATTACGGCGAGTTCTTCTCCAAGATCAACGCGCTCCTTAACGACGACGGGCTGATGGTCCTGCACTCCATCGGCAAGATGAGCCCGCCGGGCACGGCGAGCCCCTGGCTCAGGAAATACATCTTCCCGGGCGCCTATTCGCCCGCGCTCTCGGAGGTGTTTCCGGTCGTCGAGCAAAACAGCCTGTGGGTAACGGATCTCGAGTTCCTGCGCCTCCACTATGCCAAGACCCTGAACCACTGGCACCGGCGCTTCGTGGCCAACCGGGACAGGATCAAGGCCATGTACGACGAGCGCTTCTGCCGGATGTTCGAGTTCTATCTCATCAGCGCCGAGTCCATGTTCCTCACGGGCAGCCAGCTCGTGTTCCACATGCAGCTCGCCCGGCGGCGCGACGCCGCGCCCATCGTGCGCGACTACATCACCGATCTGCAGCGCCACTATCGGCTGCAGGAGGCCGAGCGGCTGAAGATCCTGCAGCCGGCGGAGATCCGGAGCGAATCCGTCCCGGCTAAGTGATCGTCTCGTAATCCTTGTTCTTCAGGCCGTCATGAGAATGGCGGGTCGGCAGCTTGCTCTCAGGCTGCTTCTTGAAGAAGGACGAGGCCTTGGCGCCCATGGGGCCCTTCGAGATCGTGATGCCACCGTCGACCGCATAGAGTGCGCCGGTCACGTAGCTCGCCTCGTCCGAGGCCAGGAAGCAGAACACGTTCGCGACCTCCTCGGGCGTGCCGCGCCTCCCCATGGGGGTCGCCTGGGTGACCATGGAGGCGAGCTCCGCGTCCATGGGGCCGGTGGATTTGTGCGTCCAGGCGGTGTCGATGGGTCCGGGGCAGACGCAGTTGGCCCGCACGCCGTAGGCCGCCTGCTCGCCCGCGATGCCGCGGATGAAGGAGTGGATGAAGGCCTTCGTGCCGCCATACATGGCGTTCTTCGGATGGCCGATCGTGCCCGCCTCGGAGCCGGTCGCGACGATGTTGCCGTGGGTCTTCTGGAGATACGGCAGGGCGAACTTGGTCATCAGGAAGACGGAGCGCACATTGGCGCGCAGGGTCTCGTCGAACTTGTCGATCGGGTAATCCTGCGTCTCGGCAACGGCCAGGAACACGCCAGCATTGTTGATGAGCACGTCGAGCCGGCCATAGGCGCTGATGCAGGCCTCGACGGCGGCCTCCGCATGACGCTCCTCGGCAATGTCGCCGAGATAAACTTCCGCGAAGCCGCCCGCGCCGTTGATGAGCCGCGCCACATCGTCCACGGGATCGTCCGGCAAGCCGACCAGCAGGAGCCGGGCGCCTTCCCGAGCGAATTTCAACGCGATGGCCTCGCCGATTCCGGTGCCGGCCCCGGTGACGATCGCGACCTTGTCGTAGAGACGTCCTGGCATGATGGGCTCCTGTCTTGGCCGGGAGGGAATCCGGACGAACGAGCCGGTCCGGACCAGAGCACAACGGATCGGCTTTCGGCCGGTTCCGGGCCCCGCGGGCGCCCCGTCCGCCCAGGTCGGGCGGACCTGCCGCATTTTCACGCGGAATGCCTCCTCCCGCTCCTCCCCGAAATGCGCTAAGCGATCCCCATGCTCGAAGGACTTCACCCCAACCGCCCGACCCATGTCTTCCGCATCACGACCGACGGACGCTCGGCCCGTGCCATGACGGAGCTGATCGGGGAGATTTTCGACCCGGCCGAGACGGCTGTCGCCGCCTTCGAGGCGGAGGAGGACGGACCCTGGCTGCTCGAGGCCTACTTCGCCCGTCAGCCGGACGAGGCCGCCATCCGCGACCTTCTCCGGCCCATCGTCGGAGCCGAGGCCGACAAGGGCGTGTTCCTGCCCCTGGAGCAACAGGACTGGGTCAAGACCTCCCTCGAAGGGCTCAAGCCGGTCCGGGCCGGCCGTCTGCTGATCCATGGATCCCATGACCGGGATGAGCGCCGGACGAACGACCTCTCCATAGAGATCGAGGCGGCACTCGCCTTCGGCACGGGCCATCACGGCACGACGAAGAGCTGCCTTCTGGCTTTCGTGGATGAACTGAAGCGGCGTAAGCCCCGTCGTGTCCTCGACGTCGGCACGGGGACGGGCATCCTGGCCTTCGCGGCCGCCAAGGTCCTCAAGCAGCCGGTGGTGGCGGGGGACATCGATCCCGAAGCCGTGCGGGTCGCCCGGGAGAATGCGCGGCTCAACGGCATCGGGGCCTGGATGAAGCTTTATGTGGGACCGGGCGTCCGGCACGCGATGGCGGACAGGCCCGGCCATTTCGACCTGGTCTTCGCCAATATCCTGGCGAAACCCTTGCGCCAGCTCGCCCCTTCCCTCACCCGCGTGGCGACTCCTGACGGAGCCCTGATCCTCTCAGGCCTCCTGGGGCGAGACGTGCCGGGGGTACTGTCGGCCTATGCGGCCCAGGGCTGGTACCTGGACCGCCGCTACGACCTGGAGGGCTGGGTCGCCCTCGTCATGCGGCAGGGCGGCGCGCATCCGCGCCCCCGCCGGTTCGAGGATTACTCGCTCACGACGTCCGGATAGCGCCGGGCCAGGGCCTGACGCAGGACCATGGCCTCGACACAGACGTCACGGGCGGCTCTGAAGGCCTTCAGAATGGCGACGATCATCATGATTCTCTCTCCTCAACGTTCTGCGGACGGACGATTGGCTGGCTCGCCGTAGCGGGCGGATATTTCACGCAAAGCCGCCTCATAGGGGCGCAGCTGACGGGCCGCGGCGCTGGCTCGGCCGGCTGTCAGGGACCCGATCACGCGCCGCGCGTGGAGCCCGAAACCTGAAGATGGGGAAGCGCCCGATACGATCGGCGCGAAAGTGACTGCTGACATTGGCTCATCTCCCAAAGTGGTGCGATGACCCTTCGACGTTCCTCATTATGTCGTTGCCATATAGGTAAGAAGAACTGACCTTTTTGAGGAGTGGGCTGGACGGCATGAGAGCCATGATCCCTTTGCAGTTCACAAACGGAAAAGTTCACCTGACAGGCACCCGGCGCATGGAAAGCAGGCATTCCGCCCGAACCGACGGCATACGCCTCCGGTGAAAAATCCTGCTCTCTCCGGTGCGCGACCTGTTCCGTTGCGGCGCAAAGCGCTCTAGCTTGGCGCCCTTCAGTTCCCAGACCGGTTTATCCCTCTCATGGCCCGCTTCCAGAGTTTCGACGATTCCACCTCTCCCGCCCAAGGTCCGGAGCGGATCGCAAGGCTGCGCACCGAGCTGGCGCGCCGGGGCTATGACGGCTTCATCGTCCCGCGCGCCGACGAGCACCAGAGCGAATACGTGCCGAAAAGCGCGGAGCGGCTGGCCTGGCTGACGGGCTTCACGGGCTCGGCCGGAACCGCCGTGATCCTTCAGGACAAGGCCGCCCTCGTGGTGGACGGGCGCTATACCGTGCAGGCGGCCGAGCAGGTGGATACCTCGGTCATCACCCCCGTGCCCCTGGCCGAGACCTCGGTCGAGGACTGGATCGCCGCCAGCCTCCCGGCGGGCGCGATCCTGGCCTACGATCCGTGGCTGCATACCAGCGACGGCCTCAAGCGCCTGGAGAAGGCGGCCGCCCGTGCGGGCGCGAAGCTCGCGCCGGTGGACATGAACCTGATCGACGTGATCTGGATCGACCGTCCCGCCCCGCCGCAGGCTCCTGTGTTGCCCCACCCTCTCGATTATGCGGGCGAGACCGCGGCCTCCAAGCTCGCGCGGCTGCGCGCCAAGATGGCCGAGGCCAAGCTCGACGCCCTCGTCATCTCCGATCCGCACAACCTCGCCTGGGCCTTCAACCTGCGCGGCGGCGACGTAGGCCATACGCCGCTTCCGCTCGGCTATGCGGTCGTCCCGAAGGAAGGGCGGGCGCAGCTGTATTTCGACCGGGCGAAAATGACGAACGAGGCCGGCGACGCCGTGGGCGATCTCGCGGATTTCGTGGACATCACCAGCTTTCTCGTGGGCCTCGATGCCCTCGGGCAGAGCGGCGAGAAGGTCCGCATCGACGCCGCGACCGGCTCCGTCGCGCTGATCCGGCGGATCGAGGCGGCCGGCGGAACCGTGGATGTGGGCGCCGACCCCATCGCTCTCATGAAGGCCGTGAAGAACCAGGCGGAGATCGCCGGCTCCCGCGCGGCCCATCTGCGTGACGGCGTGGCGGTCGCGCATTTCCTCGCCTGGCTCGACCGGGAGGCCCCGAAGGGCAGCCTCACGGAGATCGACGCCGTCGAGGCCCTGGAAGCCTTCCGGGTGGAAACGGGCGCCCTGAAGAACGTATCGTTCCCGTCGATCTCCGGTGCCGGCCCCAATGCGGCCCTGCCCCATTACCGGGTCACCCGGACGAGCAACCGGCCCATCGAGCGGAACGGGATCTTCCTCATCGATTCCGGCGCGCAATATGAGGACGGCACCACGGACATCACGCGCACGATCGTCGTGGGCGAACCCAGCTCCGAGATGAAGGACCGCTTCACCCGGGTGCTCAAGGGCCATATCGCCATTGCGCGCTGCGTCTTCCCGAAGGGCACGAGCGGCGCCCAGATCGATGCCTTCGCGCGCCAGCCGCTCTGGGAGGCCGGCCTCGATTTCGACCATGGCACCGGCCACGGCATCGGCAGCTATCTCTCGGTACATGAAGGGCCGCAGCGCATCGCCAAGACGGGCACGACGCCTCTTGAGGCCGGGATGATGCTGTCCAACGAGCCGGGCTTCTATAAGCCAGGCGAATACGGCATCCGGATCGAGAACCTGATCCTCGTGGAGCCCCGGACCATCCCCGGAGGCGACCGGGAGATGCTGGGCTTCGAGACCCTGACCTTCTCGCCCATCGACCTGCGCCTCGTGGAACCGGCCCTCCTCACGTCGGACGAAATTGCCTGGCTCGACGGCTACCATGCCCAGGTTCGGGAGAAGATCGGTCCGCACCTGGAAGGCGAGACGCAGGCTTGGCTGGAGCAGGCGACCCGCCCCATCGGCTGAGCCGCGTCACTCTTAAGCCGGCCGGGCCTGGACCATGGGAGCAGGCGCGGCGCTTAAGGTGACGTCCCGCTCCGCAAGGAGCTCCGCGAAGGCGTCCGATTGCAGGTAGGCCAGCTCTGCGGACCGGCTCTCGACGGCCGGATCGAGGCTGCGCAACTCATCGTCCACATAGCCTGGGTGACACATCACCACGGGTCTCGGCCCCAGATTGGTGAAGGCCGTGGCGAAGACCCGTTGGGCCGGCACCGTCATGTCGAGGGGCGAGAAGCCCGAAAATCCTTCATTCGTGCGGAATCCCGCCGCGCGGGCCTGCTCCCGGAAGCCCCTGGCCAGCGCCTTGACGATCAGCGCCTTGCCGCGGCTCACCGGCCGCCGCAGGATCGAGGTCATCCGGTCGGACGGATCACGAAGCCAGACCCGGCCCGCATAGCCCCTCTCGGTCAGGGCCGAGAACAGGGCCTGGCGCACCAGCGGCAACACATGGACATGCTGGTGCCCGTCGACGAAATCGGGCGCCACTCCATGCACCGCCTCGAAGGCTACGATCTGGCGGGAGATCTCCTCCCGAATTTCGTCCACGGACAGCCGCCTGCGCAGGGCATTGGAGAGGAGGGCCCCGAGGGGCAGAAAGGTCCCGCTCGGGGCCAGATGAGGCATCGGCTGGATCGGCACCCCGACCGTGAGGTTGAGATGCAGGCCGATCCCGATCCGCCCCACGAAAGGGCCGAGCTCCGGCGCGGCCCGGCGCCAGCCGGGCATGTTGGTCATGGCGCTCGTGGCCGAAAGACGGCCGCGCTCCGCCAGGTCGAGAATGCCCCGGCTCACCCCGTCGGTCAGGCCGAAATCGTCGGCACAAAGCACTACCTGGCGCTGCGGGCTCATTCTCACCTCAAAATCGGCTATGCCGCACCCTATCCCTCTTGAGCTGAACAGAAAACTCGGGTCTCAATGCGGCCCGGGTCGAAGGGACCTCCGGTCGAAGGAAGAATTTGTGGCGTCGCCTGAACTCAGCGTCATCATCCCGGTCCATAACGAGAGCGCCAACATCGCGCCTTTGTGCGCACGGCTCCTGCCCGTCCTGAACCGGATCACTTCCCTTTGGGAAATCATCTTCGTCGACGACGGCAGCCGGGACGATACCCTCCCGCGCATCAAGGCCCTCAGCCTGACCGAACCGCGCATCGGAGCCATCTCGTTCAGCCGCAATTTCGGCAAGGAGATCGCCATCGCGGCCGGTCTCGACCATGCCCGGGGCGACGCCACGATCATCATGGATGCCGATCTTCAGCACCCGCCGGAGATGATCGAGACCTTCGTCGAGCGCTGGAAGGAAGGCTACCTCATGGTCTACGGCCAGCGGACCGACCGCTCCGACGAGACCCGAGTGAAGCGCGGCTTCGCTCATCTGTTCTATCGTCTCTTCGCCCGCTTCGGCGAAATCGGCCTGCCGGAAGGCGCGGGCGATTTCCGGCTCATCGACCGCAAGGGCGTCGAGGTGCTGCAGACCCTTGGCGAGAAAGCCCGCTTCTCGAAGGGCCTCTATGCCTGGATCGGCTTCAAGAGCACCGGCGTGCCCTTCGTCGTGGAGGAGCGCCTGCATGGCCTCACCAAGTGGAGCTTCCGCAAGCTCTTCCGCTTCGCCTTCGACGGCATCGCGGCCTTTTCGACCGTGCCGCTCAGGGTCTGGACCTATCTGGGCTTCCTGATCTCGTTCCTGTCCATTGCAACGGCCATTTACTTCCTGATCCGCACCCTCCTGTTCGGCACCGACCTGCCGGGCTTCCCGAGCCTGATCGTCTCCGTCATGTTCTTTTCCGGCATCCAGCTCATGTCGCTCGGCATCATCGGAGAATATGTGGGTCGCATCTTCGCGGAGGTGAAGAGGCGGCCGCTCTATGTGGTCCAGGAGCGGGTGGGCGGTGCCGCGGAGGTCAGCACGAGCCTCGTCCGGGACGATCCCCGGCTGCGCCGGGCCTAACCCATGTTCAGGAAGATCCTCTCTGTTGGGGGCTGGACTCTCGTCTCCCGCCTCACCGGCTTCATCCGGGACGTGGTCATCGCCGCCGTGATGGGCACAGGGCCTGTCGCGGACGCCTTCGTGGTGGCCTTCAAGATCCCCAACAACTTCCGCCAGATCTTCAGCGAGGGCGCTTTCAACAATGCCTTCCTGCCCACCTACGCGCAGGTGCTGGAGAAGGAGGGCGAGGACAGGGCCCGCTCGTTTGCGAGCCGCATCACCACGCTGATGCTGATCGTGCAGGTCGCGCTTCTCGGGTTGGCTTTCCTGGCCATGCCGGTGGTGGTGAACCTGCTCGCCCCGGGCTTCACGGACGAGCCGGCGAAGTTCGACCTTGCGGTGACGCTGACGCGCATCACCTTCCCGTATCTTCTCTTCATCACGCTCGTGACGATCCTCTCGGCGATCCTCAACGCCCATGAGCGTTTCGCCGTGGCGGCCGCCTCCCCGGTCCTGCTCAACCTCTCGCTGATCGTCGCGCTGGCGCTTGCCTTCCTGTTTCCGAATGCGGGCCATGCGGCCGCCTGGGGCGTCACCGTCTCGGGCGTGCTCCAGCTCGGCCTCGTCTGGTGGGATGCCCAGCGCAAGCGCATTGCGCCCACGCTCGCGACACCCCGCTCCGATCCGGCCATGCGGTCCTTCTTCAAGACGCTCGGCCCCGCGGTGATCGGCTCGGCCGGCGTGCAGATCGCCATTTTCGCCGACACGATCATCGCGTCCTTCCTGCCAACCGGTGCGGTGTCGTCGCTCTATTATGCGGACCGCATCTACCAGCTTCCCCTCGGGGTCATCGGGATCGCGGCCGGCACGGTGCTTCTGCCGGAAATGAGCCGCCGCATCGCAGGCGGCGACGTGGCAGGCGCCCATGCGGCGCAGAACCGGGCGGTCGGGCTGACCCTTGCCCTCGCGGCGCCCTTCCTCGTGGCCTTCGTGGCCATGCCGGACCTGATCATGACGGCCCTGTTCCAGCGCGGCGCCTTCGACGCGGAGGCTGCCGCCCGCGCAGGCGCGGCGCTCGCGGCCTACTCGGTCGGCCTGCCCGCCGCCGTGCTGATCCGCTCGGCGCTCGCAAGCTTCTATGCCCGCTCGGACACGCTGACTCCGCTCTATGCCTCGCTCACGGCTGTGGCAGCCAACGTGCTCCTGAAGATCGTCCTGATGGGTCCCTTCGGGGTGGTCGGCCTGGCGCTTGGCACGGCGCTCGGCGTCTGGATCAACCTGATCCTGCTCTTCATCCTCGCCTATCGGCGCGGCTGGAACGACCCAAGCAAGGGCCTGCTGCGCACCTGCATCGCCGTGGTGTTCGCAAGCCTGGCCCTGGGGGCCTTCGCATGGCTCGCCCCCGCGCCCCTTTCGAGCTGGACCAACACCCTTCCGGCCTGGCGCAGCGAGACGCTGCTGGCCGTCCTCGGGGCCTCTGGGGCCATACTCTATGGCGTCGTACTGCTCGGCGGCATGAAGGTCCTCGGCGTGCGCCTGGCGCGGCGCTGAGGGATCAGCGCTCCGTGAAGCGGACCCGTGGCTCGTGACCTGCGACCTCCGTCAGCAGCTTGCGCCGGGCCGCCACCGCGAAGGGCCGCATCTCGTCGGCGATCTCCACGAAGGCACCCGGGCCGCCGATGACGTTCTGGGCATAGTAATCCTCCAGCGCCATGCCGCCAGGGCCACCCGGCCGCCCACCCGGACGGCGGATCGACAGGGCATTGATGGTGAAGCCCTTGGCCAGCGCCTCCGCCCGAGCCGCCGCTAGGGGCCGTCCGTTCATGTTGGGGCCGTCGCCGGATACGTCGATGACCTTGCGGGTACCCTCATGGGCATTGTCCTCGACAAGGCGCACGGAAAAATCGATGGCGTTGGAGATCGAGTTGTAGCCGGTCGCGCCTCGCGGCGCGCTCACGAGCTTCTCGGCGAAGACCTTCGCACTCGCGGCATCGCGGATCACGTGCCAGTCGACGACGAGAACCTGCGAACTCGGCCCTCCCCATTCCATGAAGGCTACCGCGATCGCCCCGATGGGGCCGTTCCGGATGCCGTCGAGCACGTCCTTGCTCGTCAGCGCATCCGCCCAGCCCTGCCGCTGGAGGCGCAGCTCGTCGTTGTCGATCGAGCCGGAGCCGTCGGCCGCGAAGACAAGTTCGAGATCGACAGGTTCGGCCCGTAAGGCACCGGTCAGCAGACCCAGGGCAAGAAGGCTCGTGACGGCAAGGCGCATGGAACTTTCCCCATCGTCGCAATGCCGAAGCCATCTAGGGCATGAAGCGGGACAGGACGCGCCTATCCCGGATCACGATTCCGTTGCCGTCCTACCCCACCGCCACCGGCTTCTTCACCACGAAGGGCGTGCGCATGGTCACGAGTTCCTCCGCAGCCGTGGGGTGGACCGCGATGGTGCGGTCGAAATCGGCCTTGGTGGCGCCCATGGTGACGGCGATGCCGGCGAGCTGGATCATCTCGCCTGCGTCATGCGCCATGATGTGGACGCCCACCACCTTGTCGGTCGCCTTCTCGACCACGAGCTTCATCAGCACACGCTCGGCGCTGCCCGAGACCGTCGCCTTCATGGGGCGGAACGAGGTCTTGTAGATATCGACGTCGCCGCAGCGCGCCCGCGCGGCCGCTTCGCTGCAGCCGATGACGCCGATCTCGGGGGTCGAGAAGACTGCCGTCGGGATCAGCTCGTGGTCCACCATGGTCGGCTTGTCGCCGAAGACCGTGTCGGCGAAAGCGTGCCCCTCGCGGATCGCGACCGGCGTAAGATTCGCACGGTTCGTCACGTCGCCCACCGCGTAGATGGACGGAATGACCGTCTGCGAATAGCCGTCGACGATGACCGCGCCGACCTCGTCGATGCTCACGCCGACCTGCTCCAGGCCGAGATTGGAGGTGTTCGGGCGGCGCCCGGTGGCGACAAGGACCTGGTCGGCCATCAGCACGGTCCCGTCGCTCAGGGTCGCGGCAATGCCGTCGGGCCGCTTGTCGAGGCGATGGATCGTCCGCTCCAGGGCGAGCGTGATGCCGCGGCCGCGATAGGCTTCCGCGAGAGCGTCGCGCACGTCCTCGTCGAACCCGCGCAGGAGCTTGTCGCCCCGGTGGACGAGCGTGACCTCGCTGCCCAGACCGGCGAAGATCCCGGCGAATTCCACCGCGATATAGCC
>Ga0182741_1003492_pt1 | contig 16690 bp, 13 predicted proteins | sample eDN5th37CBELigOP_FD_128874 | JGI IMG/M metagenome (GOLD analysis project Ga0182741, IMG submission 128874) | Enriched Organic Plus compost microbial communities from Emeryville, California, USA - eDNA 5th pass 37_C BE-Lig OP (version 2) (version 2) ...
CCGAGCGTCAGGAGCGCCTCTTTGCATCCGAGCGCCTGACCCTGGCGCACGACCGCGAGCACCTGCTCGGGCGACATGTACATCGGCTTGTGCTTCTTGAGCAGCTGGCCGGGGGTGTCGACGAAGATGCAGTAGTGGCAGCGGTCGCGGCACAGCGTCGTGAGCGGAACGAACACCTTGCGTGAGTAGGTGATGACACCGGGTCGCCCGGCTTCTTCGAGGCCGACATCGCGTACGGATGCGGCCAGCCGCAGCATCCGGTCGAAGTCGTCGTCCTTCGCGGCGAGCAGGGCCAGCGCGGCATCGACGTCGGGCCGATCGCCGCGTTCGGCGCGCTCGAGGGCGTCGGCGGTGGAGACGCGCGACGGCGCGGGCGCCGGGTCGAGCAGGGTCACCGTTCCAGTCTTGCACCGTCGGAGGACGGGCGGATCGTTGTGTCTCTGTCATCAAATGGCCCGCGGACTCCCGCTGCCCGCTGGCAGACTAGTCCCATGGTGACCCTGCTGCTCGACTCCACGCGACTCGAGGTCGCGCTGTCGAAGGTCGAGCGGGCGCTGTCATTCCGCAAGGGGAATGTCCTGATCGAGCGGTCCACCATCAAGAAGGTGCAGCTCACCGAGGACGCGTGGATGTGGCTGCGGGGCGTGCCCGACCCCGGAACCCACGTGTGGGGGATCGCCGCGATGGGCACGTGGAAGTCGGCCGGCGGCACGGACTTCGCGCTCATCCGCCGCCACCGCGCGGGCGTCGTGATCGACCTCGACGGCCACGACGAGTTCGAGCGCGTGATCCTCACGACCCGTCACGGCCTCGCCCTCGTGCAGGCGCTGCAGCTGGACGGCGAGGCTGAGCTCGCCGAGGTGACCGAGATCGCGGCGACCGCCCCGGTGCCGGTGCAGCCCGAGGGCTCCGCCGGGAAGGTCGGCAAGAAGAAGAAACCGCGGCCTTCGCCGAGTCCCGCGCCCGCGACCTGAGGCGCGCGTCAGAGCACTCCGGACGCTGCGAGCGCAACGAGACGACGCGCACCACGCGCGCCCTTCATCTCGTCGCTGCGCTCCACCCTCAGGTTCCGGGTGCGGTCGGTTACGAGACGTCACGCCGCCAACTGGTGAAATAGCCCAGCAGCAGCAGCACCACGGCATACGCGAGCAGCACGAGCCCGCCTGCCCACCACTCGAGCGGGTCACCCGTGCCCCCGCCCGGTCCGGCGGAAAGGGCGAAGATGCTCGCCCCGACGAGCGCGTCGCTCGCGGCACCCGGCAGATAGCGCACGATCGGCTCGATCTGCTCGACGAACGCCGCGGCGGCACGCGCGACCGGCTCGAGGAACTGCGTGAACACGAGCACGCCGACGACTGCGCCGACCTGGTTGCGCACGAGCGCGCCGACGCCGATGCCGATCACGACCCACAGCACATACGCGATGAGCATGCGGCCGAGCAGGGTCCAGGTGTCGCTCGACGCGAAGTCGGTGTCGAGTCCGTAGCCGACGAGGAACGCCGCTGCCGGACCGACCGACGCGACAACCCCGATGACGCCGAAGATCGCGCCGACGACGATGCCGACGACGATCTTGGCCCACAGCACCGTGCCCCGGCGAGGCGTCGCGAGGAAGGTCGGGGTCAGCGTCTTGTGACGGAACTCCGTCGTCACCATGAGAGTGCCGATGAGAAGTGGGAAGACGTACCCGACCGCCGTGCCGACGCTGTAGAGCAGCGGACTGATCTGGTCCGCGGGCAGAGACGGACCGTCGCCCCCGATCGCACCGGTGGTCGACGCCGCGAGCGCGAAGGCGAGCACCGCAGCGGTGAACCCGACGTACGCAACGAGGACGATCGCGAGGATCCACCACATCGATGTGGAGAACTGCTTCGTGAACTCCGAGCGGCTCGCGGCGACCACGCTCATCGAGGCTCACCCCCTTCGTGCTCGTCCTGGTTCTCTTCGGCGGTTTGAGCGGACCCTTCCTGTCGGCCTCCGGTTTCCTGTCCGCCTCCGGTGTCGTCGGGCGGGCCGTCGCCGCTCTCGGGCACCTCGCCCGCGTCGGCGGCCGACTCGGAGCCGCCGTCGAACGCCGCGAAGAACCGGTCGGCTTCGAGGTCGGCCTCGGTCTTGACGTACTCGCCCCACGGGCGCTGCGCTTGTTCTTCGGCGTCAGGAGAGGAGACGGATGCCTCGCCCTCCGCCGACTCGTCGGCGGTGTCGGGCGTGGACAGCTCCTCGTCGATCTCGCCGATCGCCTCGACGTCGACGTCGGAGTCCTCCGGGAGGTCGGCGTCCTCGGCGGGGCCTGCCGCGGGCATCGCGAACACGCGCTCCTCGTCGGCACTCGAAAGGTCCTCATCGACCTGGCCGAGGGCCTCGACGTCGACGTCGAGGCCCTCGGCAGGCGCCTCGGACGGCGAGTCGGTCGAGGAGTCCGCGGGCGGCGGGACGATGTCGATGATCCCGGTGCTCGCGACCGCGAACGATGCGGTGATCGGACCGGAGGGCTCGACCGGCGCCTCCGGTTCGGAGCCGGCGGGCGCCGTTTCGGATGCCGCGGCCTCGTCGCCGCTCGGCGCCTCTGGCTCCGCATCCGTCGGCTCGTTCGGCGCTTGGTCTGCGGTTGCCTCGTACGACTTCGGCTCGTCGTCGCGGTAGGCAGCCGCCGCCGCGGCGATCGCGCTGGAGACGAACGCCGCCTGCGGCGTACCGCCGGTCTCGGTGTCGAACGTCGCCGAGAGCGTGGAGGTCTCGGCCGCCTCGGCGTCGGCTGCCGCGGCTTCGTCTTCCGGCTCGAGCTCGTCCGGCTCGGTGTGGCCGACGGGCACGGGGCCGGTGGGCTCGGCGCCGACCGGACCGGCCGGCGCCGGCTCAGATGCCGCCGCGTCCGTGTCGGCGCCCGCGGCTTTCGTCGTCTCGGGTGCTTCGTTCGTGGGCACCTCGGTCGCCGCATCCGCCTCACCCGATCCGGCGACGACGGTGCCCGCAGCGCTCGGGTGCACCCGCACGCCGTTGACCAGGTCGAGGAAGACCTCTTCCAACGCGGGACCGCGCTGCTGGAGAGCCGACAGCGCGACACCGGCGGCCGCTGCGATCGCACCGACGCGTGCCGGCTCGATGCCGCGAATCGTGACGCCGGAGCGCAGGAGCTCATAAGGCACGTCGGCGGCAGTGAGGGCCGCGAGGAGCGCGGGCCGGTCGGGCGAGTCGACGACCGTGGCGTGCTCGGTCGGGTCGGCGAGGTCGTCGAGCGGTCCCTGGAACACGAGCCGGCCCTGCGAGATGATCAGCAGCGAGTCGACCGTCTGCTGCACCTCGGCGAGCAGGTGCGACGACACCAGCACTGTGCGGCCCTCGCGCGCGAGCTGGCGCAGGAGCACGCGCATCCACTTGATGCCTTCGGGATCCAGGCCGTTCGCGGGCTCATCGAGCACGAGCACACCCGGGTCTCCGAGCAGCGCGTAGGCGAGGCCGAGGCGCTGGCGCATGCCGAGCGAATAGCCGCCGACCTTGCGGCCCGCGGCATCCGCGAGTCCGACGAGACCGAGCACCTCGTCGACCCGCGCAGTCGGCAGCGAGGCCGCCTGCGCGTACGCCTTGAGGTGCGCCGCACCCGAGCGGCCCGGATGGAAGCTCGACGCCTCGAGCACCGCGCCCACGGTCTGCAGCGGCTGCTTGAGCTTCGCGTAGGGGAGGCCGCCGATCGTCGCCGTGCCGGCGGTCGGGCGCACGAGCCCGAGCAGCACCCGCAGCGTGGTGGTCTTGCCGGCGCCGTTCGGACCGAGGAATCCGGTCACCAGACCCGGCTCGACGCGAGCGGTGAAGTCAGAGACTGCGGTCACCGCTCCGAACCGCTTGGTCAAGCCCGAGAATCCCAGCGCAAGTCCTTCGGGCATTCGCCACCCTCTCGCCTAGTGTGCTGTCCCCCTTATCTTGTCGGAAAGTCGGCTCCGACGAAGGGAAATCTCCCCAGGGAGCGGGTCGGGGGGCGCAGACGGCGGATGCCGCATCCGTCAGAACTCCGATTCGCGCACGTACTCCTCGACGACGACGCCCGACTCGAAAGCGCGCACCTGGGTCAGGGCGAACCGACGGGGCTCGTACGGTGCCCGGCCGAACAGCGGGATGCCCGAGCCGAACGCGAAGGGGTTCCGCTTGAGCACGAGGCGGTCGATCTCGGGGAGCAGCGCACCGGCAAGCTCGCCGCCGCCTGCGAGCCAGATGTCGAGGCCGTCTTCCTCCTTCACGGCGCGGACGGTGGCGAGCGGGTCGTCGGTGAGCGTGATCGCCGGGTCGTGCTCGCGGTCGCGCCGGCTCGCGACGACCTGGCGCAGGTGCGGGTAAGGGCTCGCGATGCCGACGTCGAGGGCGGGGAGAAGGGTGTTCCAGCCCATGATCACGGTGTCGAACCGGGTTCCGGGCGGAGTGGTTCCCAGCGCGGCGTGCGCGTGGGCGGGGAGGGCATCCGCGTACTCGTCGAGCACCACCGAACCGTGGTCGCCTTCGATGAGGAAGGCGTCGTAACCGCCGTCGGGGGCGGCGATGCACCCGTCGAGGGTGACGGCGACGTAATAGACGAGTTCTCGCATGAGACATCCTCCAATCACGACATGTGTCGTAGTTACAGTACGACAGCCGTCGTGGTTTGGCTAGTATGATGCCATGGCCCGCAACGACGAACGACGCTCAGCGCTCGCCGACGCGGGCATCCGCGTGCTCGCCGAGGAGGGCGCGCGCGGCCTCACGCACCGAGCTGTCGATGCGGCCGCAGGTGTTCCTCGCGGGACCGCATCGAACTACTTCGCGACGCGCGACGACCTCATCGCGGCGCTCGTCGACCGCATCGCGGAACGGCTGACTCCCGACCCGGTCGTTCTCGCGCCCCTCGCGGGCCGCACACCCGACAGGGCGCTCTTCGCGGACTACGTGCGCGACATCGTTCGTCGGCTCACCGCCGACCCGCAGGTCACCCTCGCGCTGTTCGAGCTGAGACTGGAGGCATCGCGCCGCCCGTCGGTCGCGCAGACGCTCGGTGCATGGCGGCAGCGCTCGTTCGAAGACGACGTCGCCTTCAACGCGCAGGCAGGGCTTCCCGGCGGACGCACCGAGATCGCTCTGTTCCACCACGCCCTCGACGGGCTCATGCTCGATCGCCTCACGGTGCCGATCGACACCGGCCTGTCGGTGGACGCGGTCGTGGAGGAGCTCGTCGAGCGCCTCCTCCGGTGATCCGGCGTCGTGGCGCAGCCCCGAACCGGCCCGCCGACCCCGGTAGCCTTTCCCACGTGATGACCGAGGGTGCAGCATCCGTCGATTCCTCCGTGCTCGTGCGGGCCGAAGGGGGCCTCGGGCGGCTCACGCTCAACCGGCCGCGTGCGATCAACGCGCTCGACCTCGGGATGATCCGCGCGCTCACCGCCGCGCTCGATGCGTGGGAGGGCGATCCCGACGTGCACGCCGTGCTCCTCGACGGCGAAGGCGATCGCGGGTTCTGCGCGGGTGGCGACGTGCGCACGCTGCACGAGCAGATCGTAGGCGGCGACCCCGAGGCGACGGGCGAGTTCTTCCGCTCGGAGTACGCGCTCAACGCCCGCATCGCGGAGTATCCGAAGCCCGTCATCGCGCTGGCCGATGGCATCACGATGGGCGGCGGAATCGGGCTCGCAGGCCACGCGCGCGTGCGCGTCGTGACCGAGCGCTCGAAGCTCGCGATGCCCGAGACGCGCATCGGGTTCACACCCGACGTCGGCGGCACGTGGCTGCTCGGCCGCGCTCCAGGACGGCTGGGCGAGTACCTCGGGCTGACGGGGGCGACGGTGGGCGCCGCGGATGCCGTGTACGCCGGGTTCGCGGACGTCATCGTGCCGTCGGAGAGGTTGGGGGAGCTGCGGGAGGCGCTCGTGCTTCGACGGGCTCAGCAACCGGGGGCGGGGACTCAGCGACCCGGGGAGGGGGATGTCGTCGAGCGACTCGAGCGGTTCCTGAGCTCGTCGAAGGGCGGAATGACCACCGGCGCACCCTCCCTCGAGCCGGCCCGCCCGTGGATCGACGACGCCTTCTCAGCCGACACGGTCGCCGAGATCGTCGATCGCCTCCGGGCGCTCGCATCCTCCCGGACGCTGGGCGAGCGCCAGCGAGACGAAGCGCGCGCGACCGCCGACACCCTCGCGGAGCTCTCGCCGACGGCGCTCGCGGTCACGCTCGCGGCGGTGCGCCGGGCCCGCGAGCTGCCCTCGCTGCGCGACGCGCTCGCGCAGGAGTACGGCCTCGTCATGTGGTTCGCGACGACGCAGCCCGACCTCGTCGAGGGCATCCGCGCGCAGCTCATCGACAAGGACCGCGATCCGCACTGGAAGCCGGCGACGATCGCGGAGCTGGAACCGGATGCCGCCGCATCCGCCCTCGCGTATCGGCCGACCATTCCCCTGTGGGGCGCACCGCCTGTGTGAGCCGGCGATGAGCAAGACGACAACGACCGAGCAGCAGACCGCGCAGCGGCCTCGGCGGTGGTCGCGCGGAATCGCGGTCGACTGGTTCTTCTTCGTGTTCGCGGGCGCCGCGGCGATCTGGCTCGCGTACCTGAGCCTGACCGAGACGTTCGCGCTCGGGTGGTGGGGGATCCTCGCGGGGATCGTGTTCTGGGCCCTCCTCGCGTACCTCGTCCTGCCGCGGCTGCATCGCATCCTCACGACGATCTACGTGCCGGACTACTTCATCGGCCGTACGCGCACGAGCGACGGGCTGCTCGGCGACCCGGTCAACCTCGCGTTCATGGGCACGGAAGACCAGATCCACCAGGCTATGAGGGCCGCGGGCTGGACGAAGGCCGACCCCGTCACGCTCCGCTCGTCGTGGCGCATCGTGGTCTCGACGCTCACGCGCCGCAGCTACGACGAGGCGCCGGTGAGCCCCTTGTTCCTGTTCGGAAGGCAGCAGGACTTCGCGTACCAGCAGGAGGTCGACGGCAGCCCTGGAAAGCGGCACCACGTGCGGTTCTGGCGCTGCCCGGATGACTGGCTCCTGCCCGGGGGACGCCGCGTCGATTGGCTCGCCGCAGGCACGTTCGACACCGCCGTCGGGCTGTCGCTGTTCACGCTGCAGATCACGCACCGCATCGACGACGACATCGACGTCGAGCGCGACCACATCGTGCGGACGCTGCTGGAGGCCGACCCGAGCATCCAGGTCGACGTGATCGAGGACTTCTCCACCGGCTATCACGCGCGCAACGGCGGCGGCGACACGATCCACACCGACGGGGACCTGCCCATCGTCGACGTGAGCGGGGGCGCCGCGACCGCGTCGCACGAGCGGCACCGGCACTACGACCCCACGGCGACTCCCGTGGTCGACCCGGGCAAGCGACCGGCGTTCGAGCCGGCGGAGCGGCTGCTTCAGCGACCCCGGTTCGATCCCGAGATGCCGCGGCCCAAGTCGATCGTCGCCGGCGCATGCCTCGTGTTCTTCCGGGTCATCGCGGGCCTCGTGATCCTCGGCGAGATCGCGCTCAACTGGGCGGACCTCTCCGAGCCGCCCGACGCGCAGGTGACGGGCCTGCCGGCAGGCGTGGACGCCGTGCTCGGATCGCTGGTGTTCTTCACGGTCGTCATGGTCGCGGTCGCCCTCCTCGACGCGGTGCTCGGCGTGCTGATCCTGCACGGGGTGAACTGGGCGCGTGTGACCGTCATGGTCGTCAGCACGATCTCGATCACGAGCGCCTTCATCGGGTGGTGGGCGGATGCCCAGGAGATCACGATCTCGACGACGTTCCTGCCGCTCGGGCTCGACATCCTCCTGCTTCTCGCGCTGTCGAGCCGCAGCGCGGCGGCGTACTCGCGGCGCAACGAAGGCGTCTCCCGATCCCGGCCCCGCCACGCGCGTTAGCCTTTACCGGTGTTCGACAGTCCGCTCTCGGCGTCGGCGTACGAGGTGCTCGGGGTCGATCCGACCGTCGACGAGGAGTCGCTGCGTCGTGCGTACCGCCTGCGCCTGAGGCAGACCCACCCCGACACGGGCGGCGACGCCACGGTGTTCGTCCAGGTGCAGCGCGCGTGGGAGCTCGTCGGCACGCCCGACGCGCGCGCCGCGTACGACCGCGGTCACGGATTCGGCGCGAAGCCTGCGCCAGAGTGGTCGGGCTTCCGACCGCCGCAGCGCACGCAGACGCGCGACACCCGCCCTCGTGCGCGGTCGTTCGGGCACCCCGGCGGCTGGCGCCGCGAGCGCTACCTCGACCTCATCCGCGAGTGGGCGGGCCGCGGGGTCACGCTCGACGACCCGTACGACCCTGCGCTCGTGCGGTCGGCGCCGCTCCACCTCAAGCGACTCCTCGCCGACGCGCTCGCCGAAGAGGCGACCGCCCGTATCGTTGCCGACCTCGGAATGGGCTACACCGTGTGGCACGACGTCGTCGCGGATGAGCGCGATCCCGACGCGAAGCTCGATCACATCGTCCTCGGCCCGAGCGGCCTCTACGGGGTGCTGTCGGAGGACTTCGGCGGACCCGTGCGACTGCGCCGCGGCGAGCTCATCGGCGAAGGAGTGGGCGGATCGCCGATCGCCGACCTCGTGCGCAGCATGCGCGCGGTGGCCCGCTCCGCCCGCGTGCGGTTCGGCGGCGCGATCGTCGTGCTCCCCGACGAAGACCTCGAGCAGACGATCACCGAGATCGGCAAGGTGAAGGGCGTGCCGGTCGCGGTCGTCTCGCGCAGCGCGCTCGCCACTGTCCTTCGGCGTGGGATCACCGGCGCGCGCGAGGTCGGCGGCAACGAGGTCTTCGACGTGCGCACTCGTCTGCAGCAGACCGTGCGCTTCGCCTGACCCCGCCCTAGGCTCGCGAAGGTGGATCCCATCATCGCGGTCTTCGTCATCCTCGCGGTGGCGATCGTCGCCTTCGTGTCGGGGAGGATCCCGATCGGGCTCGTCGCGGTGGGTGTCGCGCTCGGCCTGTGGGCGACCGGCGTCCTCACACTGCCCGAGGCGCTCGCCGGATTCGGCGATCCGATGGTGATCTTCATCGCGACGCTCTTCGTCGTGAGCGAGTCTCTCGACGCGACCGGGGTCACCGTGTGGATCGCCCAGCGCGTCGTCGGGCGTGCCGGCACGGATCGTCGACGGCTCACCGTCGTGATCGGTGCGATCGTGGCCCTGCTGACCGCGTTCATCAGCATCAACGGAGCCGTCGCGGCGCTGATACCGGTCGTGGTGGTCGTCGCGCTGCGCGCGGGCATCGTGCCGTCGCGCCTCCTTATCCCGCTCGCGTTCATGGCGAGTGCGGGATCGCTCCTCACCCTCACCGGGACTCCGGTCAACATCATCGTGTCGGACCTCGCGGCCCAGGCCGGCGGCCGCCCGTTCGGGTTCTTCGAGTTCGCGCTGGCCGGGCTCCCGGTCCTCGCGTGCACGGTAGCCATCGTCGCGCTCGGCGGGCGGCGACTGCTGCCGGAGCGCGATCCGGAGCACCTCAGCGGAGTCACCGACGCGGGTGCGAAGGCGCGCGTGCTCCGCGAGAGCTACGCCGTCGACCTCGACACGCATGCGCTCTTCAGCGCCCAGGAGGGCGTGATCGAGGTGCTCATCGCGCCGCGGTCGTCGCTCATCGGCCGCGAGATCTACCCCGGCATGACCACGCGCGAAGAGGACCTCGTGATCCTTGCCGTGAGGCGAGGGGGAAAGGCGCCGGATGCCGCATCCGACCCCAACCGCACCACGACGCTCGAGGCCGGGGACGCCGTGCTCGTGCAGGGCCCGTGGCCGGCGCTCGAGCGCTACGCGCGCTCGCGCGACATCATCGCCGTGACGCCCCCGCAGACCCTGCAGCGGGCGGTGCCCCTCGGCCGCGGTGCGAGGCGCGCCCTCGTCGTCCTCGCGCTCATGGTCGCGCTGCTCGCGACGGGACTCGTCCCGCCCGCGGTGGCGGGGATGCTCGCCGTCGGCGCCCTCGTGCTGACGCGTGTGCTCACGGTGCCGCAGGTCTACCGAGCGGTCTCGTGGACGACGATCGTGCTCATCGCGGGGATGATCCCGCTCTCGAACGCCTTCGTGTCCACCGGCGCGGCGGGGGTCATCGCCCACGCGGTGCTCACGATGACAGGCGGCGCGTCGCCGACCCTCGCGCTGCTCGTGCTGTGCGTCGTGGCGATCATTCTGGGGCAGTTCATCTCGAACGTCGCGACCGTGCTCGTCGTCGCGCCGATCGCGGTGTCGATCGCTCAGACGACGGACGTGAGCGTGCAGCCGTTCATGATGGCGCTCACGGTGGCCGGTGCCGCCGCGTTCCTCACCCCGATCGCGACGCCCGTGAACCTCATGGTGATGCAGCCCGGCGGCTACCGGTTCGGCGACTACTGGCGGCTCGGCCTGCCGCTCGCGATCGTGTTCCTCGCGTTCGCCGTGCTCTACGTGCCGCTCGTATGGCCGTTCTGATCCGCATCCCGGTCACGGCGCGAGCGGAGCGAGACGACGCGCTCAGCCGCTGAGGCCGAACAGCTCCAGCGGATGCGTCAGACGCCACCACGGGCTCGGCCCCTCGATCTCCTCGGCGAGCTGGAGCTCGACCTCGGTCGCGTTGAGCGGCCCTTCGACCGAGAGGGTGCCGACCGTGTCGCCCTGCTCGCGCGAGTCCCCGATCGAGAACGTCGAGTTCAGGGTCGCGACGCCGCCGTTCCACAGGATGACGCTCGCGTCGGCGGCGGTGACGATGTCGACCTGCTCGCCCCACTCGGTCTGAACGATCCCCGCGGTGGCGCCGGCGGTCACGGACGGCCGCGGCTGGAGCTCCTGCTCGAGCTGCGCGTAGAGCGCGCGGGAGGCTTCGAGCCGCGCCGCGTCGTCGGGCTGGCCCAACACCGATGCGGTGACGCGCACGGTCGTCTCACCGATCGTGAGGTTCTTGGCGGACAGAAGGTTCCAGATGTCGAGCGTGCCGGTCTTGATGCCGATGACCCCCGGATCGGCGAGAAGCCCGTTCGTGTTCTCGACGAGCCCCGCACCGGGCAGCTCGACCGACGGCTTCGCGACGATCTCGGCGATCACCGGGTTCGCGAGGGCCTTGTCCGCGAGCACGAGGAGCGCCTCGGGCGTCGCGGTGTTCCCCGGGTCCATTCCCGTCGGCTCGACGACCGTGATGCCCTCCACGCCGTGCGCCGACAGCCACCTCATCGCCGCGTCGGCGAACAGGGAGTCCGACGGCCACAGGTTGCCCGCCAAGCGGTCGGCGTAGTTGTTGGCGGAGCCGATGAGCATGCCCTCGAGGAGCTGGTACTGGGTGAGGGCGCCGCCGACGGGCACGTCCAGCGCGGACTCGCCGTTCCAGCGGTAATTCCAGTACTGATCGCGGTCGCCCGGCCCGAACCGGAACTCCGGGCCCTGCTCGCCGGGGGCGAGCGGCATCTCCTCGAGCACGACGAGTGCCGTGACGACCTTCGTGATGCTCGCCATCGGCACGGCATCCGCGCTCGACGTCGCCGATCCGATACCGCGCACCGAGACCGCAGCGCTGCCCACCGACGGCCATGGCATCGCGGCGGCCGCGGCGGGCGCTGAGTCGACCTGGATGCTCTCGACCGTCGGTGCGACCGCGTACAGCGGCCAAAGGAGCGTCGTCGCCGCGTACGCGCCGAGGACTGCGGCGGTGACCCCGGCGGGGACGAGCACTCCGGCCCGGAACGGCGACCTGCGCGGCGGATTCGCGAGGAGGTCGTTCTCGACGGGCACGTACGGGCTCGTCGCGGTCGCGAGGTCGGGGCCGACGCGTCCGCCGAGGGCTACGGTGGTCTCGTCCACCCACGCGAGCGCGACGCGCTTGCGGTCGGCGGGTGCCTCGTCATCCTCCGGCGGAAGGGTCTGTGTCGCCGTGCTCTCGCCAGGCTGCGGCTCGACCGCGGGGGCCATCGTGAGGGTCGGCTCGGCAGAGGGGACGGATTCGACCGGTGCGGTGGGTGAGGCGGGCGCCGCCGCAGTGAACGCGAGGACGGGCTCCGGTGCGCTCGCGCGCGAGTAGTGGGGGCGGGGCGCGGCCGCGGCGGGCGGAGGCTCGTCGGCCGGGTCGAGCCCGAAGAGCTCATCCAGTCCCAGCGGGCCGGAATCGCTGCCGACCGGTGAGGCGGCGCCGAAGACGGACTCCGCGGATGACCCGACCGGCGGCGCGGACATCGGCGGTGCGACGACGCGCTCGTCGCCCTCCATCGCACTGTCGCCGGGACCGCCGGGATCATGCTCCTTCGCGGTCTTGTCAGGCCTCTCCGGACCCTTCGCCGAACCGGGTGCCTCCATGCGCGCGGCGCGCAGGGCGCGGCGCGAGGGGGGAGGCGTGTCGGCGAGGGTCACCCGATTAAGGTACCCGCTAAGCGGGCTATACTCGTCGCGTCAACCACGGGAGTCCGGTGTGCCGGGCTGAGAGGAAGCGAAAACGCTTCGACCGTCGAACCTGATCTGGGTCATGCCAGCGCAGGGAGGAGCAATGATGCACACGTCTACGTCAACGTCCGCGTCGCACGTCGTCCACCGCTTCCGGTGGCGCGTCGTCGACATCGTCGTCGCCAGCGTCATCGGCGTCGCGGCGGGAGTCCTGTTCTGGCTGTGGGGCCTCGCCTGGCCCGGCCTCGACAGCGTGCTCTCTTTCACGCCGGGGCTGTCGGGCCTGCTGGCCGGCGGCTGGCTGTTCGCCGGGGTGCTGGGCGGCCTCATCATCCGCAAGCCGGGCGCGGCGCTGTACACGGAGGTCGTCGCAGCCGTCGTCTCGATGGCCCTCGGCACGCAGTGGGCCTTCCTCACCTTCGTGTGGGGCCTCGTGCAGGGGGCGGCCGCCGAGCTCGGCTTCGCGATCCTGCTGTACGCCAACTGGCGGCTGCTCGGCGCGCTCACATCGGGCGCGCTCGCCGGCATCGCCGTGGGACTTCTCGACACGAACTTCTCGTCGGTCGCGGCCCTGTCTTTCGAGGCCCGCGTCGTGTACTTCGTGTCGGCCGTCGTCTCGGGCATCGTCATCGCCGGCCTGCTGTCGTGGGTGATCGCGAAGGCGCTCGCCGCGACCGGGGCGCTCGATCGATTCGCCGCCGGCCGGGAGGCGAGGGCGCGCGAGCCAGAGCCCTCCGACGCTGCGTGACCGGGGTCCACGTCGTCGCTCGGGGGTGGGGCTGGCGCCACGCCGGACGCCGTCGCTGGGCCGTCGCCGACCTCGACCTCGACATCGCCCCTGGTGAGCGCGTGCTGCTGCTCGGCGCGAGCGGCTCGGGCAAGAGCACGCTCTTGCGGGGGCTGGCGGGCGTGCTCGGCGACGCCGAGGATGGCGAGGTCGCGGGTGAGCTCACGGTCGACGGCGTGCCGCCCGCGCACGCGCGCGGCACCGCCGGGCTCGTGCTGCAGGACCCCGATGCACAGGTCATCCTCGCGCGCGTGGGCGACGATGTCGCGTTCGGATGCGAGAACCTCGCCGTTCCGCCGGACGAGATCTGGCACCGGGTCGACGACGCACTCGAGGCCGTCGGGCTCGACGTCGGCCGCGATCGCTCGACGTCGCAGCTCTCCGGCGGGCAGAAGCAGCGTCTCGCGCTGGCCGGTGTACTCGCGATGCGACCGAGTCTGGTGCTCCTCGACGAGCCGACGGCGAACCTCGACCCCGAGGGCGCCGTCGAGGTGCGCGACGCAGTGCTCACGGTCGGGGAGCGCACGGGTGCCACGCTCGTGGTGGTCGAGCACCGCGTGGAGCTCTGGGCCGAGCACGTCGACCGCGTGGTGGTGCTCACCGAGCCGGGGACCGGCCCGGCCGTCCTCGCTGACGGAACGCCGGCGCAGGTCTTCCGGTCGCACGAGCGAGAGCTGACGGATGCCGGCGTCTGGGTGCCCGGCGTCTCGCCCGCGTTCGCGCGGCGGCCGTCCGCGGACGGTCCGGGCGAGACGCTGCTCACGGCGGACGGGCTGGTCGTCGGCCGCAGGCCGTTCGGTGCGAAGGAGGCGCGGGTCGCGGCATCCGGCATCTCGCTCTCGGTCGACGCCGGACGCGCCCTCGCGATCACGGGGCCCAACGGAGTCGGCAAGTCGACCCTCGCTGCGACGCTCGCAGGCCTTCTCCCGCCGGTCGGCGGCGAGGTGCGCGCGACCGAGGCGCTGCGCGGCGGCGCACGCGGCGCCGGACCGCACGCATGGCGCTCGCGCGAGCTGCTCACGCGCATCGGCACGGTGTTCCAAGACCCCGAGCATCAACTGCTCGCGAACCGCGTGCGCGACGAGCTCGAGGTGGGCCCCCGTGCCCTCGGGCTCAGCGAGGCGGAGACCTCCGCGCGTGTGGAGCCCCTGCTCGAACGTCTGCGGCTGACGCACCTCGCGGCGGTGAACCCCTTCACGCTGTCAGGCGGCGAGAAGCGTCGCCTCACGGTCGCCGCCGCGCTCGCCACGCGGCCCCGTGTGCTCGTGCTCGATGAGCCGACGTACGGGCAGGACGCGCGCACGTGGCGCGAGCTCGCCGCGCTCATCGACGAGGTGCGCGCCGAGGGAACCGCCGTCGTGTTCGTGTCGCACGACCGTGCGCTCGTCGAGGCGCTCTCCGACGTCGAACTCGCCCTCGGAGCGGGGGTGGCTCCGTGAGCGTCCTGGTTGCCGGGTTTGGGGCGCGTTTCCGACCTTGGGGCGTATCTCGTGCGCCCCAAGGTCGGAAATCCGCCCCAGACCACCGTGCGGCGGGGGTGGCGCCGTGAGTCTCCTCGCCGCCGACCTGCGCCACTCGCGTCTCGCGAACGTGAACCCGGTCGCGAAGCTCGCCGCCGCGCTGATCATGTCGGTGACGCTCCTCATGTCGATCGACCCCGTCTCGGCAGGCGTCACGCTCGCCGCGACCGTCGTGCTGCTGCCGTTCGCGGGGCTCACCGCGCGGCAGCTGTGGCTGCGGCTGTGGCCGATCGTCGTCGGGGCCGGCATCGCCGCGACCGCGACAGTCCTCTACGGGCGGCCATCGGGAACGATGTACGTCGAGTGGGGGATTCTGCGCATCAGCGACGGGTCTATCGACCTCGCCCTCTCGATCTTCCTCCGCGTGCTCGCGATCGCCGTGCCGAGCGTCGTGCTGTTCGCGACGACCGACCCGACCGACCTCGCCGACGGGCTCGCCCAGATCCTGAAGCTGCCCGCCCGGTTCGTCATCGGCGCGCTCGCGGGACTGCGGCTCGTCGGGCTGCTCATCGAGGACTGGCGGGAGCTCTCGCTCGCACGCCGGGCGAGAGGGGTCGCGGATGCCGGGCGCCTCCGTCGCCTCGCGGGTCAGTCGTTCGCGCTGCTCGTCCTCGCGATCCGCCGCGGCACGAAACTCGCGACCGCGATGGAGGCGCGCGGCTTCGGCGGGCGCGGACCCCGCACGTGGGCACGGCCCTCGCGCGTGCGGTGGCGCGATGCCGGAATCGTCGCGATCGCGATCGGGATCGCCGCGGCATCCGTCATCGCCGCGATCGCCGCCGGCACGTGGCGGTTCATCCTCGGGCTGTGACGCTCGGATCAGCGACGGGCGCCTTGCGTCAGCCCGCCGCGACCAGCTTCTCGTAGTACGGCTGCAGGGCGGGGAAGTAATCCTCGAACGCGACCGCCGCGACGTCGCGCCCCTCGAACGCGGCCGCGAGGCGGTCGAGGTAGTACTCCCATCCGGGGCCGATCGTGCCGATGTCGTCCTCCGGAGCGAGCCGATGTCCGAAGGTCAGCGTCGTGCCGACATCGCCCTCACCCTCGCCCTCGTCGGAGTCGTCGAGCTCGAGCCACAGGTGCCAGCCGCCCGCGTCGCCCGATGTCTCGACGATGAGGCGCCGCGGCGGCTCGCACACATGGATGACGGTGCGGGAGGGCGCGGCATCCGGACTCTCCGCGGTCATGAAGAAGTCGACCGCGCCCGCCGTCGGGTCCCCCTCCCAGCGCCCGATCCAGCGCTCCAGGCGACCGGAGTCGGTGCACATCGCCCACACCTGCGCGATCGGCGCGGCGAACGTGCGCGTGAGGACGAGGTTCGGCTTGCCGTCGATCGCGGTGACCGTTCCGCGTGGCCCAGAGGTCGTCATGTCGCGTTCCAGAGCTCCTTGTAATAGCGGAGGCGCTCGCGATCCGGCGCGACGCCGTACGCGGCGAGGAGCGTCTCCTCCCACCCGGCCCCATAGTTCCACCCGGTGCTCATCGCCGCCACTGCGATGTCGGCCCAGCGGTCGGCGACCCCGAGCGCGCCCAGGTCCACGTGAGCCGTCCAGCGCCCATCCTCGCCGATGAGCGTGTTGGGGCTGCACGCGTCGCCGTGGCAGACGACCAGGCGGTCGACGGGCGGCGCCTGGCGAAGCGCGTCGGGAAGACGGATGCCGCGGCCCGCCGCGTTCTCGACACGCGAGGCAGCTCCCCAGTCGAACGGACACTCGTCGACGGGCAGTGCGTCGTGCAGTGCGCGAAGCCCTTCGCCGATCGCGCGGACGGCCGTCTCCGGCTCCGCGACCCACCGGGGATCGACCGCCGACAGCCCGGGCATCGCCTCGGTGACGAGCCACTCGTGGTCATGGTCGCCGCCCACCTCGAGCACACGGGGCACCGGCGTGAAGGCCGCTGCCCATGTGAGGCGCTCCGCCTCTCCGGCGAACGACGTCTCGGCGTTGCGCGGCCCGTGCTTGATGAAGCGCCCGTCGTCGGTGCGGAACGCAAGGCCGCCGTAGTCGTTGATCCACACCGGCACCACCGCGGCGCCGCGCGC
>Ga0182741_1003493_pt1 | contig 16688 bp, 12 predicted proteins | sample eDN5th37CBELigOP_FD_128874 | JGI IMG/M metagenome (GOLD analysis project Ga0182741, IMG submission 128874) | Enriched Organic Plus compost microbial communities from Emeryville, California, USA - eDNA 5th pass 37_C BE-Lig OP (version 2) (version 2) ...
GAGAACGGTGGAGCGGCTATCGGACGGGAAGCTGGGCTACATCTACGTGCCCAACACGGCCAACGCGGGCTACACGCGCTTCAACCGCTACTTCTTCGCGCAGCAGGACAGGCAGGGCGCCGTGGTGGACGAGCGTTTCAACGGCGGCGGCAACATCGCCGACTACATGATCCACTACCTGCAGCGCGAGCAGCCGTTCAACTACGTGGCGGCCCGCTACGGCGATCCGCTGCCCATCCCCGCGGGCGCGATCTACGGCCCGAAGGTGATGCTGATCAACGAGTACGCCGGCTCCGGCGGCGACGAGTTCCCCTGGCTCTTCAAGCGCTTCAAGGTCGGACAGGTCGTGGGGACCCGCACCTGGGGCGGGCTCGTGGGGATCGGCGGCTATCCGCCATTCATGGACGGTGGCTACGTGACAGCGCCGCGCGGCGGACTCTGGGCGCCCGATGAAGGATGGGCGGTCGAGAACAAGGGCGTCGCGCCCGACGTGGAGGTGGAGCTCGACCCGGCCGCCTGGCGCGCCGGCCGCGATTCGCAGCTCGAGCGCGCGGTGGAGATCCTCATGAGCGAGCTCCGGAAATCGCCGCCGGTAGCTGGGAAGGCACCACCCTTCCCCACCTGGGCCGCGCCGAGCAACGCCGCCTTCGGCCGCGAGACTCCCTGAGCCACATTCGATGGCGACGTACATTCCGATGGCGAAGTACGTGACGTACATGACGGAGGAGAAGCGACCGTTCTTCCTCCAGGGTAACGAGATCTTCGACTTCGGAGCCGGCGGCACGAGCGGCGGACGGCTCTTCTATTCGCGGCGCATCGGCCGCGCGCCCACGCTCGCGCCCGACACTCCGCTGTCGGACGTGCCGACCACCACGACCATCATCGGGGCGGGAAAGCTCTCCGGGAAGGTGGCCGGCTGGTCGCTCGGCGCGCTCACGGCCGTCACCGCGCGAGAGCTTCCGCTCCACGGCGCTCGCCGACGGCGTGGACTTCCGGCACGAATGGGCCAACCGGAGTCGGGTGGTGCGCAGCACGGTGGCCAGCCTCCCCGGCCGGCGTCACACCCAACCCTCTCGCTCGCTGAGCCGCTCGATGTGCGCGAGATGGTGCTCCGAGTGCCAGCCGTACATCGCGAGTAGCTGATCGAGCGTATAGACATGCCCGTGCTCGGGATGCCGCAGCGTGCGAGCGAAGTCGTCGTCGCCGAGCGAGCGGAGGAGCGCACCCCAGCGCCGGTGCAGCGCATCCAGCAGCGTCAGTGAAATCTCTGGCTCGCACGCCGCCGTGTCGGCGAGCTGCGCCCACGCGGCCTGGTCGTACGGCTTGATGGTGGGTTCGTCTTCGGTGAGCGCGAGCTTGAAGCGCGTGTAGGCGTTGAGGTGGCTGTCCGGGATGTGGTGTACGAGTTGATGAACCGTCCATCCGCCCGGACGATACGGTGTCTGCCAGCGCTCCGGCGTGAACGCGGCGACGACGGCGCGGAGCCGGCGCGGAAGCGTCTCGATGCTCCGGATGTGCCGCTCGCGCTCATCGGCCGTCATGGCGGCGGTGCTCAGCTCGAAACGGCCGATCGGGTAGCGCAGCTCATCGGCGCCGCTCATGGAACGCGCACTCCGTAGCTGTCGCGCAGGATCTTCAGGTGGTGAGCCACGTGCCCCACGGCGATGTAGACCAGCGCGCGCGCGCTCACCGCCGCTTGGTTGGCCACTCCGATGCGCGCGAGCTCCTCGGGCGACAACCCCTCGACCAGGCGGATCGTGGCTGCCCGCACGCTCAGAAACTCTTCCAGCAGCTCGGCGAGCGATCGCTCGTCGGAGTGGGCCGCCTCCACGTACGCATTCTGGTCGAAGCCGGCGAGCGGCGTGGCATCGCCCCTCCCGATCCGGAAGATGCGGTAGGAGAAGACGCGCTCCGTGTCGGTGAGATGGCCGAGCACTTCCTTGATGCTCCACTTCCCGGGCGCGTAGCGCGCGAGCGCCTGCTCCTCCGTGAGAGTCGAGCATACCTGGCGTAGCGTGTCGCGCTGGCTGTCGAGGAGCCGGCGCGGATCGTTCTCACGGGCGAAGGCGACGTAGCCGGAGTAGAAGGGCGCGTACTCATCGGCGCCCGGCGGAGCGATGTGTTCACCACTCATGTGTATTGGGCTCGCTGTTTCAGTGTGGGGCTCGCGACATCGAGACGTGCACCGGGCACTGCCCGGCGGCGATGCCGGAGATGGTACAGGTCGAACCGGCAGCCGGTGCGGCCGGTTCCCGGAGCTCCCGCACCACCGGCACGCTACCGGAACGACACCAGCGTGTTACCCGCTCGTTACGATACCGACCGGCTGGGCGTGACCGTCCGACCGCAGAGTTCCCTCCATGATCAACGGAGACAACTCATGTTCGGTATCAGGTCGGCGACCACCGTCGTTCGACGCCTGCCGCGGGCCAAGCGGCGCGCGGGATGGCGATAGAATGTCCGCGAGATCTTCCACGCTCCTCACCGCGGTGGCGATCCTCTTCGCCTTCGCGCTGTCCACGGCCGGCGGCGCGGCGGCGCAGCAGCCCACCGGCCGCATACACGGAAAGGTAATCGACGCCGGCACCGGCCGGTCGCTCGGCCACGCGGCGATCCAGCTCGTAGGGACCACGAGAGGCGTGAGCACCACCGACGACGGCCGATACGTACTGGCCGACATCCCCGCCGGTACGGTGACGCTCCACATCCGCCTCCTCGGCTACCAGCCGAAAACCGTCACGGGCATCCTCCTTCTCCCCGACGCCGTCGTCGAGCAGAACATCACGCTCGAGCAGACCGCCACGCAGCTCTCCACCATAGTGGTGACGGCGGTAACGGAGCGCGGCAACGCGAGCGCTCTCCTCGACGAGCAGCGCAACTCCGCCGGGATAGTGAACGCGGTCGGCTCGGAGCAGATGTCACGGAGCCCAGACGGCGATGCCGCACAGGCAGTCAAACGCGTGAGCGGCGTGACGATCCAGGATGGCAAGTACGTGCACGTGCGCGGGCTCGGCGAGCGTTACACGGCCGTGTCGCTGAACGGGAGCAGGATGGCGAGCCCGGAGCCGGAACGAAGGGCGGTCCCGCTCGACCTCTTCCCGGCGTCGCTCATCCAGTCGATCACCACCCACAAGACATTCAGCCCCGATCAGCCGGGCGACTTCAGCGGCGCGAGGGTCGACATCCGCACGCGCGAGTTTCCCGCGCGGCGCGTGCTCACCTATTCGCTCTCGATCGGTATGAACGATGCCGCGACCGGCCGCTCCACTCTGGCGGCGCCGGGCTCGCCGCTCGACTGGCTCGCCTTCGGCGTGGCCGACCGGCGGCTCCCCTGGTCAGGGGGAGCTGGCGCGCTCCTTCCCGGGGCACCCGGCGCCGGCGCCGAGCGCTTCATGAAGGCGTTGAACCGTCCATGGACGCCATCTCTGAACGAAGGCGCGCCGGACTACGGACTCACCGTGGCACTCGGCGGTGACGACGAACCGTTCGGCCACCGCGTGGGCTACATGGCGTCGCTCACCTACTCTCGCAAGCAGGAAGTGCTGCACTCGCACGAGCGCTCGCTGGCCGTGCCGGTCTCCGGCGGCGCCAGCGAGCTGCGGCCGTACAACTCGTTCGGCGGCTCCACGGGCCGCACCTCGGTTCTCTGGGGCGGGATACTCAATCTCTCCACCTGGATCGGCGAGAGGACCAAGCTCTCCCTCGACAACAGCTACGACCGCAATGCCGACAACGAGGCGTACCGCGACGAGGGGATGTACAACGACGAGATGTTCGTCCAGCGCTCCGGCCTCCGCTACACGGAGCACAGCGTGCGCTCGAACCAGCTCCGCGTGGAGCACTCGTTCGGCGAGCGCCAGCGGCTCGACGCCGCGCTCACCAATTCCGCGGTCACGCGCGATGAACCCGACCGCTCCGACGTCACCTATGGCCGCGAGTACGATCCGATCCTGGGTGACACACTGCCACTCGCGATGCTCCCGGGTACGCCGGATGCGAACAAGCGCACGTCCAGCGAGCTCCACGAAAGCGTGTGGGACGGCCAACTCGACTACGCAATCGATCTGGGTGCACCCGGCAGCTCGCCGCGACTGAAGATGGGCGGTGCCTTCCGCTCCACCCACCGCACCGCCAACCAGAGCGCGTTCGATGTGCTCCTCTTCGGTCTCACCCAGGAGCAGCGCGAAGCGAGCCCGGAAGAGATCTTCGCCGGCGCGCTCGCCCAGGACAGCTCGCGCCGCGTGGTGCTGAGCCCCAACCAGGGCGGCGGCTACTACGAGGTGAACGAGCGGATCCCGGCGGCGTACGCGATGCTCGAGCAACCGCTCGGCGAGCGGCTGCGGTTGACCGCCGGCCTCCGCGCCGAGCGCTGGGACCTGGACCTGCGTGCTGAGGGGATACTGGTGGATACCGCACGCGTGGAGCGCGCGGTCACCGACCTGCTGCCGGCGGCATCGCTCACCTACGATCTCACCGGGAACCAGAAGCTCCGGTTCGCGGCGTCGCGCACGATCTCGCGCCCCGAGTACCGCGAGCTCGCGCCGATCTCCTACCGCGGCGGCTACGGCGATCAGATCCTCGTAGGCAACACCGCGCTGGAGCGCGCGCTGATCGAGAACTACGACGCCCGCTGGGAGTGGTACCCGAGCGAGGGCGAGGTCGTGAGCGTGGGAACGTTCGCGAAGCGCTTCCACGACCCGATCGAGCGGATCGACGTGGCCACATCGGGCGCCGAGCAGTTGAGCTTCACCAACGCGGCCGGCGCGACGAACTACGGGGTGGAGCTGGAGCTGCGGACGGGGCTGGGGCGGATGGCCTCCTGGCTGTCGCCGCTCGGCGTCTCGGCCAACGCGACGTTCATGACCAGCGAGATCGATCTCGGCAGCGATGGACAGAGCGCGCTCCAGAACCCGAGGCGCGCGATGGTCGGCCAGGCCCCGTACGTCCTGAACACCGCGCTCTCGTACACGGGAAGCTCCGGGCGCGCCAGCGCGACGATCCTCTACAACATCGTGGGCCGGAGGATCTTCGCCGCAGGCGTGATGCCCCGGCCGGACAGCTACGAGCAGCCGCGCGGGACGCTGGACGCCGCCCTTCGCCTCCCGCTTCCAGCCGGTCTCGCCGCGAAGCTGGACGCCAAGAACCTCCTCGACACCCCGTACCGCGTGACCCAGGGTGACGTCACGCGGGAGCGGTACACCACCGGACGCGTCTTCACGCTCGGCCTGAGCTGGCAGCGATGACCACCGGAGCAACACGCGAACCCAAACCCGAACGGACAGGGAGATACATGTACGTGATATCACGCAGAACCATCGCCGCCATTACAGCGGCTGCTGCACTCGGCATCCTGGGCGCCTGCAGCGATGACGACAACGGGATCACCAATCCGCCACCGCCGCAGCTATCGGAGGGAGAGGCCACGCTCGCCGGGTCGATCACCGGCAACCGCACGCTCTCGGCCGACACCACCTACACGCTCAGCGGCTTCGTGCAGGTGGCCAACGGCGCGACGCTGAAGATCGAGCCCGGCACTAAGATCGTCGGTGACACCACCGTGCCCGGCAGCTCGCTCTGGATCCTGCGAGGCGCGAAGATCGACGCCCAGGGCACCGCCGATGCTCCCATCGTCTTCACCTCGGCCAGAGAGCCCGACTCGCGGAGACCGGGAGACTGGGGCGGGATCATCGTAATCGGCAACGGCGTGATCAACCGCACCGCCAACCCGATCTTCACCGAGGGGCCGAGCACCGCCGCGCAGAACTACGCGGGCGGAAGCGACAACGACGACAACAGCGGCATCCTCCGCTACGTGCGGATCGAGTTCGCCGGCTTCGACGTCTCGAACGGCGGCGGGCAGGAGCTCAACAGCCTCTCGAGCTACGCGGTGGGCCGCGGAACCACGTACGACTACATACAGTCGCTCGCGGGACTCGACGATTCGTTCGAGTTCTTCGGCGGCGCGGTGGACGTGCGGCACCTCGTGTCGTACGAGTCGGGCGACGACCACTTCGACTGGACCGAAGGCTACTCCGGACGCGGCCAGTTCCTGATAGCGCTGCAGACCACGGTGCTGGAGCCCGACCCGAGCGCCGGCACGGTTTCCTCCGACCCGCGCGGCTTCGAGGGAGATGGCTGCGAGGCGGACAAGGCGGGCTGCACGTACGCCAATGCACCGTACTCGATGCCGGTCTGGGCCAACTTCACCGTGGTCGGTCCCGGCCCCGGTGTGTACGCCAAGATCGATGGGAATGGAGCGGTCATTCGCCGCGGCTCCGGCGGGACCTTCGTGAACGGGATCATCGCCCGCTGGCCTGGCGTGGGTCTGAGCGTGCGCGACGCGGAGACCGAGGCGCTGCGCGCCGTCGACAGCCTCATGGTGCGCAACGTGATCCTCGCGGAGAACGGGAGCAACTTCGAGCCGGTGGGCACCAACTTCGGGAGCAACCTGGACACGCCGGCCAACGCCATCCGCTCGCTCACCGAAGCGGGAAGCACCGCGGCGCTCTTCGCGAGCCTCGATCCCGCGTCGCTGGACTTCACGCCCTCGGCGGGATCGGCGGCGGCCACCGGCGGTCTGGCGACCTTCCCGAGCATCATCGCCAACCGTACGAAGAACATCTTCGGCCAGGCCGGGAACGATCTGAGCGCCACGAGCTACGTGGGCGCGGTGGACCCCGCCGGCCCCAGGTGGTTCGAAGGCTGGACGGCGTACAGCACCAAGTGAGACGCGGTACGTAAGAATAACTCGACGACTACCGAGGGACCGGCCGGCGGAAGGCCGGCCCCTCTTCACTTCCGGCGAACGCTCCGGCATACATAGACGTCTATGCTTGACTACGAGGCAACGCTCGTATCGATCGCTTCGGTCGCTCTGCTCGCTCTCGCATCGTGCAGCCCGGTGGAGGCCGGCCAGACATCGGAGGGTGTCTCGCGGCCCGCGCAGCAGAGCGCCGCGCACGTGGACAGCGTACTCCCCGCCGGGGAGGCGCTGCGCCGCTTCCGCGCAGACCTATCCGAGGAGCCGGCGGCGCTCGGCGGCGACTTCACCTCCCGGGAGGCGCTCGTGCGCCGCTTCGTGGACGTGCTGGAGCGGAGCGACACGCTCGCGCTCGAACCACTGGTGATCACGCGCGCCGAGTTCGCTTACCTCTACTATCCGAGCTCTCCGCTCGCTGCGCCGCCCTACGAGCTGGCGCCATCGCTCATGTGGTTCCAGCTCCAGGAGAACAATCGGAAGGCTGCCTCGGCTCTCCTTCGGACGCGCGGCGGCACGCGCCTCGGCTACGCCGGTCACGAGTGCTACACCTCCGAGCGGCAGGGCGCGAACACGGTCTGGAGCAGTTGCCACGTGCTGCGCCGGACACCCGATGGAAGCGAGCGCCGCGAGCGGCTCTTCGGGACCATCGTCGAGCGCGACGGGCGCTACAAGTTCGTCGGGCTGAGCAACGAGCTTCAGTGAGGTGCGGCGGCCGCGGCCGCCGGCGGTTAACGGTGGAGCACCCACCGCCCCGGAAGCGTCAGGCCTCGGCCTCCATCATCATGCGCGAGTCCAGGCGCCGCATCATGCTCGCGAACACCGGCGCGATCCGGCCATCGAACTCCGTCCCCGAGCGCTCCTCGATGTACGTCAGCGCCCGCTCGATCTCCCACGCGGCGCGATACGGCCTGTCGGTGCACAGCGCATCGAACACATCGCACACGTGCACCACGCGGCTCGCGTAGTGGCAGTCGCGGCGGAAATGGAGCTGTGGGTAGCCGCTGCCATCGATCATGATGTGATGCTCGTACGCCACCGTGGCGGCGAGATCGAGCCGCTGGTCGCCTTCGAGGATGATCCGCGCGCCCTCCACCGGGTGCGCGTTCAGCACCGCCCGCTCCGACTCGCTCAGATTTCCCGGCTTCACGAGGATGTCGCGCGGCACGCGAACCTTGCCTATGTCGTGCAGCAGTCCCGCGGTCCCGAACGCGCGCGTGTCCTGCGCGCCGAAGCCCAGCGTCTCCGCCAGCGCCATCGTCAGCACCGCGACGTTGATGGAGTGTGTCGTGGTGTACTGGTCGAAGTCCTTCATCTGCATGAGCGGCATCACGATCTTTCCGCTCCCGTGCATCGCCACCGCCAGCGATCGCACCACCGCCTCCGCCTCCAGCAGCGCGAGCGTGCCGGTGGCTTCCATCTCCCCGTGGATCCAGCGGACGGCGTCCACCTCCTCGCCGAGCGAGTACGATATGGTCGCCGTCGGGAGCGGCCTGGGTCTGCCGACTCCCCCGGACTCGCGCGCCTGCCCGGGGAGCCCCACGGCGCCGTAGCGGACGCGGCTCGTGCGCGCCGGACGCATCAACGTCGTGAGCGACTGGTTGCCGGCGAGCCGCCTCTCGATCTCGATGATCGACGCCAGATACTCCTCGGGCGTGACGCCGTCATCGATCTCCAGCCGCTGCACGCCGGCGCGCGCCAGGCGCGACGACCACTCCCAGTCGCTCAGCTCGCGCATCGCGCGCTTCCCGCACACCACCTCGTTCATGAGGAAGCTGAAGTGCAGTCTCCCGCTCTCGGCGAGTGCCCGGCGCAGTTGCTCGTACGACCTGTCCACCGCGGCCATGGTGGTGGGATGATCGTCGCCGTAGAGCGAGAGCGTGGCGATGGCTCTCGCGAAGGCGAGGAGAAATCCCGCGGGCGCGCTCACGCCGGACACCCCTCGCGCGCCGCCGCCGCCCGCACCGCCGGGTCGGGATGGCGCGCGGCGCGCTGCAGCACCGCGGCGGCTCTCGGGTCCGAGGCCCATCGCCGCGAGAGCCCCGCGAGAGCCACCAGCGCCCTCGGCGACCCCTTCGTGAGCCGGCTCCCCCGAAACCACCCGCGATTCTTCACGGCATACTCGAGAAGACAATCCACCGCTGCCGGATCGTCCACCGATGCCACCACGCGGATGGCGAGGAGTTCGAGCTCCGGATCGAGAGTACCGGCAGCCAGCCGCTCGCGGATGATGTCCAGCGCTCCGGGCGGGCAGTCGTCCAGCGCCCACCCCAGCCCGAGCCGTATGGTCTGCCCGTCGCGATCGCGGAGCGCCAGGAGGATCCCCACCCCGCGATCCACCTCGTGCTCGTAGAGCACGCGCACCGCCTGCCGCCGCACTCGCGGGTCGGGGTGCGACGCGTACGGCACGGCGGAGAAACCCTCCGGCAGCTCATCCATCCCGCCGAGCAGCGAGAGCAGATTGCGCTGCACGTACCAGGGCGACTCGGGAAGCCGCGCGGCCACCGCGGCGCCGATGGCCGAGCCGAGCGCGCCGAGATGATCGAGGAGCGCACGTCTGCGCGCCCGGGAGTCTGCCGCGGCGAGCGCATCGAGGAGCGGTTCCGCTCCCTTCGCTCCCAGGTGAGTCACCATCCAGCGCAGCTCCGGCGAATCGGCCGGCGCATCATGGAGCAGAGCGCGGAGGTGCTCCGCCGTGGCGAGGCAGTCGACGATCATGGAGACCGCCGCGCTCGGCCCGGGCGCCTCGTTCAGCATCTCCACGATGGCGGCGAGCTCGCCCTGCTCCGTCATCGCGAGTATCGCCTCGCGCAGCATCGGGCCGGCGGTTCCCACTTCGATGCTCATCTGCACGAGCCGCGTGTGCTCGCATCGATGCACGGTGTCGTCCGCCACGGCGAAGAGCGGCCGCTCGATGGACATCTGCTCGAGGATCGCGCCGTAGCGCTCCGAGCTCGGGTCGGGGAGCGTCCACCCCGATACCAGCCGCTGGATCTGCGCGCGTAGCGCGAGCTCGGCTTCGGGTTTCACCTCCGGCGCGCCGCGCTCCGCGTGGAGCGCCAGCTTGTTGAAGAGCCGCATCAACGAGTCGGAGATGACCTGCTGCGAGCCGTCGGCCGCCGCCCGCAGGAGAGCGAGCGCCGCGTCCACCGCCATCCCCTTCGACGCATCGAGCAGGAAGCGTCTGCGCTGCGCGAAGTCGCCGCCCTGCTCGAGGATCCGCCGCAACTGCTCCGGCTCTAGAGCGTTCACCAGCTCCGACACGCGCTTGCGCAGGAGCATGGCTTCGGCCCTGTCACCCCTCGACAGCTCGGTCGAGATCTGCAGGAGGTAGCCGATGATGACCTGGTCGTACGCCTGCTCGCGCGCGTGGGTGTTGATCGCGTCGGCCACCACCGCAGGATCGGTTGGCGTGCGCTCCGTGTTCTCGTCCGACTGCAGCGCCGCGCGCGCCAGATCGAGCCAGAGCTGCGACGTCCTCTGCTGAGTGTTCGGTGTCGCGGCGCTCTCCGCCGCATCCTCCACCAGCTCGAGCTGGTCGTAGGTGAGCGGCAGCAGCCAGATGTGCTCCGAGCGGAAGTGCGCGCCCCTGGTGGCAGGATCGAGCGCCGCGCCCTCGCGATCCGGATCGGTCGCGAGGACGCGCAGCACTTCGTCGATCTCCTCGAGGCGCACGCCGTCGACGAACTTCACCGCTCCCACGCCGTGGCGGTGGAGGTGCTGGGCGAGCGTCTGGAGAAGCGGGTTCCGCGAGTCCGTGGCCAGTCCTTCGATGATCAGTTGCTGCCGGGCGACGCCGAGCGCCAGCGAGCCGCGCTCGCGGAGCAGCGCATCGAGCCGTCGCGCGACCGCCGCTCGCGCCACCCTCAGCGACGGGTGGCCATTCGGATACATGCCATGCTTGTGCAGCGCGATCGAGAGCTCGATCACGAAATCGGAGAGATCCCGCGGCAGGACCGCATTGGGCTGCTTGGCCGGGAGAGCTTCCGCGCTCATGGACGGCGGCGGCTGGACATGGTCGGTAAGGATTCGACCACCCAGTACGGCCCCGGGTAACGGCTAAACAGGTGGTGGAGTTACGCTTGGCTTCGAGTCGCGCACCCTCCATCTCTCACTCCCCGCTCCTTCCCGCGGCCCTCGGATCCACCCGCGGCCAGAACTGCTGCAGCGTCATCACCGGCTCGGTGGCCACGTGCAGCGACACGTTCCGCTCCGCCGGCACCGACCACGGAAGGTCGACGCGTCCCACGGACCGCACATCGCCGTAGAGCACGCGGAGGTCGCTCTCATCGACACCGATGCTGACCAGCACTTCACCCGGCAGCTCGCCCGGCCCGAAGAACCAGTAGCTGCCGCAGGCGCAGATCGCGTGCGGCAATCCCAACGCCGGACCGTAGTAATCGATGGCGCCCGCCTCACCGTAGTTGTCGGCCGCGATCACGGCCTTAGCCCGCTGCTCTGGTGGGAGTGAGTCGTACACCCGCGCCACCGCCTCGACCCTCTCGCGCCAGCCGAGCATGTCGGCGTAGTCCTGCGGGAGCTGCAGCGTCTGGCCGGTGTTGGTGGTGACGGCATCGCCCGGCCCGAACGCCGCGTAGCGGGCCATCTTCTCGGGCTGGAGCACGGGCAGCCCGAAGGGGAGCGCCAACGCGCCGCTCGCCACGATCACCACCACGAGAGCAGCGCGCACCGTGATCTGACCGCGCCGGTGCGCCAGGTAGTCGCTCACCCGCTCCGCCCACACCGCGCCGGCACCGAGCAGTACCGGGTAGATGGGAAGGAGGTAGTACCCCTTGCCGTGCAGCACGAGAAGGAGGAGGAGCGCGCCGATGCAGCTCAGCGCCGCCATCCGGAATTGCGCGCGGCTCGCGATCTCCCAGAGGCCGGCCAGGGCGAGGACGATGGCCGGCCCGAGCATCTCCACCTGGCTGCCGAGAAAACCGCCCACGCTCACGTGCGCGAGTTGCTCGGCACCGAGCTCGCGCGCGTAGAGTATCGCCGGCCAACCAGTGCGGATCTGCCCCACGATGCTGGGCAGGCCGGCCACGAGCGCGATCGCGGCCGCGAGCCAGGGCCAGCGCGTCCCCAGCCAGCGCCGCTCGGGGAGGACGATCAGCGCCACGAGCACCGCCACGCCGATGATCCCGATGCTGAACTTGACGAGCAGCCCGAAGCCGCCGGCGAAACCGAGCACGATCCACCAGCGCGGGTCCTCGGTGCGGCCGATCTTGAGCAGGGCGAAGAGCGCGATGGTCCACGCGAGCTGGTCGAGCACCACGGGTTGGAAGAGCGCACCCGAACGCATGAAGGCCGCGCACGCTATCACCATGAGCGCGGCCAGCGCCTGCGCGTAGCGGCCGCCGCCGAGCTCGCGCGCGCTCAGCGCCGAGAACACGACGAGCGCCGCGGAGAAGAACGCCGGAACCATGCGCAGCGCTCCCACGCTCACGCCCACGGTGTGCCGCATCAACTGGGCGAGGATGGCGATGGCCGGCGGGAAGTCCATCTTCCAGAGGCGAAGATGCTCGCCCATGGCGAGATAGAGGAACTCGTCGCGATGGATCCCGTACGGCGTGATGATCGCCGCCACGAGATGCATGCCGAGCTTCACCACCACCGCAGCCACGATCACCCAGAGCGCGAGCGCCGCCGGACCGGTGGGTCGCATGGCGCTCTTCACCCGCGACAACCCCTTCGCCGGACGTACGTCGAAGCTCTGTCTGCGGAGCGCCTCCGACCCTCTCATTGCGTCACCGCCGGCGCGGGCAGACGGGCGCCGGAGCTTCCGCGGCCGTCGCGCTCTTCCATCGCTGCTGCTTTCATGGAGCTCGTCGAGATCGTGGTGATGTGCCCCCCCTCCCCCGCCCTCCCCGCCCCCTGCCCCCGATTCGCGCGACCGCGAGTGGCGCGGCCGCCACATTGCAGAGGTCTTCTCCCGCGAATCGTGCGACGGGCGACCGGAGGAGGGTCATTGCAGACGTTCCTGCCACTGGCGGACTTCAGGGAATCGGCGCGGGTCCTCGATCGGCGCCGCCTGGGGAAGCAGCGCGTGGAGGCGTGGATGATACACGACATCCTCACCAACCCGGAGTCCCGCTGGACCGGTTGGCGCCACCACCCCGTCATTCCGATGTGGCGTGGATACGAGGATGCGTTGGGTCTCTACTTCTGGACTATGGTGGATGAGTGGCGGGGACGTGGCTACCGAAGCACGATAGAGCTCCCGCGCCCCCAGGGGAAGGTGCTCCTGCCATCCTGGTTGGGTGATGAGCGTCTCCACTCATCGCACAGGAGCAATCTGCTACGCAAGGAGCCGGGATGGTATGGCGCCTTCGGCTGGACCGAGCGGCCGGACCTGCCATACTGGTGGCCCGGCACCAGCGACGCGGCTCGCTGAGCGCGCCGCCTGGAGCTCGAGGTGACGCCGGGAGCTTCCCGTTCGCCCCCTCGCCGCGCCGGCGCTCTCCGTCTATCGCGTAGAACGCTCCCTCCATCCCGAGCCACCACCCGAGTTGCGGCTCCAGCGCTAACTGGCGCCGGCGCTTGCGATTGCACGCGGGGCCGCGCGTGGTCCGGCGCCTGCCCTTCTCCCCGCCGTGGCCGACGACGAGACCCACTCCACTCGCTCCGGCCACTCTCCACCTCCACCAACGGGAGAAGCGCAATGCAGAACGTGCAAGAACAGTACATCGCGCGCCGCATCGAGCGCGATCGGCTCGTACTCGGCCGGTCGCTCACCGATCGGGATTTCCGCGCGAAGCTCGTCGAGAGCCCGCACCGGTCACTCTCCGAGCTCTATGGAGTCGCGATCCCGGAGAGTGCCGACATCCAGGTATTCCAGGAGAGCGACGACAGCCACTACGTGGTGATCCCGCCCGACATGTCGAGCATCGCGGAGGAGCTCTCGGATGACGAGCTCGAGGCGGTGGCCGGCGGCTGGTTCGTCCAGCTGATCTGGACCACGCTCTGTGTGGGGAGCGGCAAGCCGGGCGGCACCTGAGCGCTGCGCTCTTTCTCGAAGCGCTTCTTCATCCGCAGGGCCAACTCTCAACCGCACGGAGGCAGTGTCATGCCCACGATTCAGGAGATGTACATCGACAAGCGCATGGAGCGCGAGCAGCAGCTTCTCTCACGAGTGCTCGGCGACCCCACTACGCGCACCGCGCTGCGCGAGCGGCCGAAGGCGACGCTGGAGTCGATCTACGGCGTCCAGCTCCCCGAAAACACGGACATACGCGTGCTCGAGGAGAAGATCGGCAGCCACTACGTAGTGCTGCCGCCCGAGGGCCTCGGTGTCGGAGGCGAGGAGCTGAGCGACGCCCAGCTCGAGACCGTGGCGGGCGGCTGGTTCATCCAGCTCATCGCGACGTCGATCTGCTTCGGCAGCGGCGACCCAGGCGACACCAGCGTGCCGAACATCCCCGCCGTACCGGTCTGACCACCGACCGCGACGCGACCGCGCCAGACATGCCGTCATCAGTGCGAGCGACCAGCGATGCGGACACCCGTCCACCGGCAAGCCACGTGGTGGATCGCTCCATCGATGGCGGCTCCGACGCCGAGCGCGATGCCGCGTGCAACCGCGGATACGACCGCGGGTGCGACCGCGGGTGCGACCGCGGGTGCGACCGGGGGTGCGACCGCGGATACGATGCCGATCCGGGCGTCGCCCGCGGCCGCGAAGCTGGGGCGCCGGTCGAACGTGATGAGGTGCGCACGCTGGTCGTGGGAATCGTGGAGCGCGCCAGCACGCTGCGCGAGCGGTCGAGCGGCGCTTTCCTCCCACGTAGCCCGGAGGATCCGGAGCGAACCGCGGAGTCGATCGCCGCCTGGTGCGCCACGGCCGCGAAGGGCGACGTACGGACGTTCGCTCGCCGGCTCGCGCTCGACGGTCTCGATCTGCGCGCTGCGCGTCGCGCCGTCGGCCCCGTGAGCCTCTCCGCAGCCGGCGCCATCCCGGCGTGGGCGCTCCTCCTCGAGCGCTACTTCGGCGCGCTGCGGCACGGCGAAGAAGCAGCACCGGATGGCAGCGGTGACGTTCCATTCGTCGAGCTCCTCGCGCCGCTCGCCGGTCTGGTGGCGCGGCAGTTGGAGTGGAACGAGCCGAATGCAGCGCACGAGACCTCACGCGCGGTGCGCCGCGATCTGGTCGTCTCGCTCCTGCGGCGCCTCGCGCGCTGGGCCGCGCCCGCCATCTACGAAAAGCTCGATTCCTGGCGCGCCGCACGACCGCCAGGAAGCTACCGGGCCTTCGTGCGCCACATGCTCGACGGCGGGATGGCGGATCTTCTGGGCGAGCTTCCCGTGCTCGCGCGCATCATGGCTACCAGCGCGCTCCTCTGGCGCGACGCGACCGGCGAGCTCCTAACGCGTCTCCGCGACGACCGTGCCGCGATCGCCACGCGCTTCGGCGGCGACCCGGACGAGCTCATCTCCATCGAGGCCGGGATCTCCGACGCGCACGCTGGGGGTCGCACGGTTCACCTCCTCACCTTCGCATCCGGCCTCCGGTTGGTCTACAAGCCGCGCGGACTTGGCATCGACGCCGCCTTCACCGAGCTCCTCGCCTGGATGGCGTGGCGCGGTGCACCGCTCCCACCTCCACACTCACCCACTTTCGCGGCGAGAGTATTGGACCGCGGCAGCCACGGCTGGGCGGAGTACGTGGAGCGCGAGGCATGCGCCGACCATCCGGCGCTGCGCCGCTACTACCAGAACGCCGGTTCCCTCCTGGCGCTGACGCACGCCCTGGGGAGCACCGACTGCCACTTCGAGAACATCGTGGCCGCGGGCGAACGCCCGGTTCTGGTGGATCTCGAAACGGTGCTGCAACCCGAGATCGCGCGCGCCGACCCGCCGCTCGACCGGGCGCGCAACCTCGGTGCTCGGCGGCTCCACGACGATTCAGTGCTCCGCACCGGGCTCCTCCCCGTATGGCAGGAGGCGGGCGGCGGCGCGTACGATGTCGGCGGCCTCTCGGCGAGCACGGGCCAGGTCACGCCGTTCACCACCGTGCGCTGGCACGCGGCCAACACCGACGCGATGCGCATCGAGCGCTGCCGCGCCACCATCGGCTCACGCCCCAACCTCCCCGTGCTCGGTGACGCTACGATCCCGCCCGCCCGGCACGTCCCCGACATCGTGCTCGGTTTCACGCGGATGTACGAATGGCTCGCCGCCCACCGCGACGCGCTCCTCGCGCCCGACGGGCCGGTGTCACCACTCGGGCGCGAGCAGGTGCGCTTCATAGCGCGTCCAAGCAGCGTTTACGATCACGTCCTCCGCCGCTCCCTCTGGAGCAGCGCGCTGCGCGATGGCGCGGCGCGCGGCGTCGAGCTCGAGCTCCTCGCGCGAGCGCTGCTCCCACTCTCCCCCGCGCTCTGGCCCCTCCTCGAGCGGGAAATGCACGCTCTGGAGCTCCTCGACATCCCGATCTTCACGCTGCGCGCGGACGCCACTCGACTGGAGCTCAATGAGTGCTCCATCCCCGTCACCCGATCGGGGCTCGACGTGGCACGCGCCCGCATCGCATCGCTCGGACCGGCGGACCTCGAATACCAGTTGCGCATCATCCGCGCGGCGTTCGCCCTCCGCCACCCGGATGCCGACGCTGCCACTGCGGTCCACCGGGCCGCCGCCGCGCGCGAGGACGGCGCCGGCGCCGCACCGCCCCTCTCACGTGATGAGATCGCGGCCGCGGCCATGGAGCTCGCCGCGAGCATCGAGCGTACGAAGCTCGTGGATTGCCGCGGAGACGTCACGTGGATCACCACCGAGCCGATCTCCGCCTCCGGACACCAGCGGCTCCAGGCGACCGGCTACGGGCTCTACGATGGCCTGGGTGGCGTCGCGCTCTTCCTCGCCGCCGCGGCGCGCTGCGGCGCGGATCCGGGCATCGCCGAGCTGGCGAGGCGCGCGATGAGGCCCGTGA
>Ga0182741_1003500_pt1 | contig 16657 bp, 14 predicted proteins | sample eDN5th37CBELigOP_FD_128874 | JGI IMG/M metagenome (GOLD analysis project Ga0182741, IMG submission 128874) | Enriched Organic Plus compost microbial communities from Emeryville, California, USA - eDNA 5th pass 37_C BE-Lig OP (version 2) (version 2) ...
CGCTCCGGCCCGAGCACGACGCACCAGGTGCTGCGCGTGGTCCCGGCAGGCGCGCCCATCGCCACCACCGAGACCGTCCAGAACGGCGTCCGGTACGTCACCCATGACGGTCTGCCGGGCTGGATGTCCAATCAGTACCTGACCTGGGACCTCGCCGAGTCGCCGTCGGGCGGGACGTTCACGACCACCGCGGACCTGCGCCTTCGCGCCGAGCCGGGCACGTCCTCGCGCATCCTGCTCGTGATGCCCGCCGGCTCGGTCGTGAAGGCACTGGCCGGTACGGCGGCCGGGTTCCGCCAGGTGTCGTACCGGGGCACCACCGGCTGGGCCACCACCGACGACCTCGACCAGGGCATTCGCGGGAGTCGGAGCCGCAAGGGCAGGCATCTGCCCGATGATCGCGAAGCGGTCACCCCGCCCGGCCCCGTCTTCCGAACGCCGCTGCATGCGGCGGCGCGACGACTCGCAGGGTGGAGCTTGCCTTCCCCCTGCGAGTCGAATGCCTTTCCCCCGTGCATCCACCGCGCTCAACGATCCCCTCATGGCGATCGTTGACCGTGGTCTCCGGAATCAAGCCTTCACTGCATCGCCGCTCGAGCCGCTACGGGCCGGTCTTGTTCCAGGATCTCGCAATCCTCGGTCGTGTCCCGGCCGTCTAGTGCCGGCCCGATGCATCTCCCCGCCCATGTCTCACATCGGCAGCGGGATCTCGATCTCCACCGACACGACGTCCCCCTCGCCGATCCCCAGGCGCCTGCGGACCTTCGCGTTGAGCGGCAGGTCGTAGCACTCGCGCTCCTTCCGCGGAAACATCGATGAATCCCACCGGAAATCACCGATCGACGCCTCGACCGGCACCGTCCCCCACGGATTCAGCGACAGCCCCACCAGGTCGAGGATCTCCGTCGACATCTCCACCGGCAGCGACACGAAGTACACCGTGTTCGGGTTGGCGTAGGACCAGACCTCGCCCTCGAACCGATAGGTCAGCACGCCCGGCCTCGCCGTCATCGATCCACCTCCTCGCGACCACTCGTCGTGCTCCTTCCACGATAGCGGCTCGCCGGACAGGTCACGGCCGCTTTCCACCCGGCGTTTCCACACCTGCGACCGGCATGCGCGATCCCGCTCTGCCAGACGGACGCGCCCGTGTGAAATGACGACACGAATCGGCGGAACCAATCCTCGCCGCCTGTCGTTATGAACCCAGGAGAGGGGTGACCGGCGCCGGCGCGCCGCATCCCGGTCCTGGCGGCTCGTCTCGCCGGTCGCACCTCTCGTCTGGGTCCCAGACATCGCCGTCACGGCCCGGCGCACGTTCGATTCGCCCACAGGAGGGTGGGCGACAGCCGGGACAATCGGAAAGGACGTCGTCATGAGACGACCACTACGACTCGCGGAACTGCTCACCTTCGCGCTGGTGCTCTTCACCGCGCTCCCGCCCCTCGCGACCGCCGCCCAGGAAGCCACCCCGGCCGACGGGCTGCCGGAACGCCAGGTGGAAGACCTGCCCACCGCCGATGCATCGATCCGGATCACCTTCCTCGCCTGCGACGACGGTGTCGATCCGCAGCAGACCCCGGAGTTGTGCACGACGCGGATCTATGCCCCCGACTCGGCCTACATTGCGATCGCTCCCGACATGGTGACCTTCGTCAACACCATGGCGATGGATGCGGACGACTCCTACACGTCACCGGTCTTCCACTCCGAGACGATCACGCTCAACGACTTCGACCACCCGGACTTCAACTACTTCATGGTCGAGGGCGTCGACACCCAGGAGCGTTGGCGACCATCCCTGATGCTCCAGCCCGGCGAGCATCGCGAGATCACCGTCTACTACTGGAACGGGCCGGAGGGCCTGATCCAGCCCGGCGAGAACACCGTCACGATCACCACGCTCGGCTGTCCTGAAGGGGTCGATCCCAATGTCGACGCCACCGCCTGCACCGAGCCGGTGGAGGCACCGGACAGTGTCACGGTCAGCTACGGCGAGCTGAGCGGGCCGCTGAACCAGGTCCCCCGCGACGAGAACGGCACCTACACGTTCAGCGGGCTTCCGCCGTACACCCGCTTCTCCCTGTCCACCCACGCCTCGGACCGGACGCTCGTCACCGGTGACGCCGAGACGATCACGGACGAGGGCGCCGAGGTCTACGCCCTGCGCGGCGAGCATCGCGAGCTGACGGTCTACGTTTACAACCAGGACGGCGCCGTTGACACCGGGGAGATCCGGATCGGCTTCTGGGGCTGCCCGGAGGGCGTGGATCCGAACATCGACGCGTCACCCTGCACGACCCTGCTCGACGCACCGCCGGAGGCACGCGTCGTGCATCGCCACGACATCCTGAACGTGATCGTCGCCGAGCAGCCGCGAGCGGACGACGGCACCTACATCATCGAGGATGTCACCCCGGAGGGGTATCCGCTCGTTGGCCTCGACCATCCGGAGTACAACGCCTTTGTCGCGGAGGGGTTGACCGAGAGCGGCATGGTCGGGAACGTCATCGCGGTCCATCCGGGCGAGACCACCGAGGTTCACGTCTACTACTACAACGAGTAGCTTCGCGACGAAGCGCCGGGATGGGGCACAGCGCCTTCTCCGGTCGACGTCACCTCGCCGGCTCCGCCTGCCGGTACGTCCTGATCGAGACGCCCCGTCCACGAGCATCATCGCGGTGCTCGTGGACGGGGCCGCTGTTCGTTCCCGGCGGTCGTCTCGTCCATCGGCTGCGCGCTGTTCGCCGCCCGTGGACGATCCATTACGACACCGGACTCGCCTCCGGTGAGGCCGACGGTGTCGCCTCGATCACCAGCCCGAGATCCTCCGCGATGACCTCTGCCATCCGCAGCGACAGCGCCGCGATCGTCAGGGTCGGGTTCGCCGTGCCCTCCGTCGGGAAGAGCCCGCCTCCCGCCAGGAAGAGGTTCGGGTGGTCGTGTGTCCGCCCGTACGAGTCCGTCACCGATGTCTCCGGATCGTCGCCCATCCGGTGCGTCCCCAGCAGGTGACCCGCGCCGCCCGGCTCGGAGAACTCGATGTCGGTCACGTCGGCCTCCTCCAGCAGCACGCTGAAGAGCTTCTTGGCCTCCTCCCAGCCGTTGAGCGTGTACTCGTCGTGGGAGTAGGTGATCCGCGGTCGGGGCAGGCCGATCTCGTCGAGATGCTCCTCGTCGGGCACGATCCGGTTCTCGGGATCGGGGAGCTGCTCGAGCAGCGCGGCGATCTGTACCTGATGTGGAGCTGTCCGGCCGATCGCCTCGAACAGCTCCCTGCCCACCAGCCCGTCGCCGATCATGGCCTCCGCACTGTCCATCGGGTTGCCCACGGAGTGACTGAGCTCGAGCCGGTAGGCCGCGAACTCCCCGCGTGTGTCCACCGCCCGGATCTCGTCGCCACCGGCCACCGAGAGCGGTCCGCGTGACCCCGCGTACGGCCACGAGGCCACACCCATGGCCCGTGCCCATGGGTGGTCCATCAGGTTCCGCCCGACCTGGTCGCTGGAATTCGCCACCCCGTTCGGCGCCGTGTCCTGCTTCGACATCAGCAGCAGCTTGGGGGTCTCGATCGCGTTGGCGGCGATCACGTACAGGGTCCCCGTCACGGTCGTCTCGCTCCCGTCCGGGGAGAGATAGCGCACGCCGGAGACGTTGCCGTCGGAATCGACGTCGATCCGGTGGACCACCGCGTTGTCGACCACGGTTGCGCCGTTCTGCTCGGCGAGATCGATGTGGTAGGTCGCGTCGTACTTGGCCTGCACCGGGCAGATCGGGATGCACGTCGCGTTGCCGCAGCAGATCGACCGCCCCTGGTACCCGTCGACCGAGTTCCGCGCCTGCGGGTTGGCGTTCACCCGCACACCGTGTTTGGCGAACGCTTCCTTCAGAACCTCGTCACCCGACGCCAGCGGAATCATCGGCATCGGGAACGGGGCGCTGCGAGGCGAGCCGGCATCGTAGTCGCTGTCACCGGCGACGCCGAGCTCGATCTCGGCCTGCACGTACCACGGCTCGAGATCGTCATAGCTGATCGGCCAGTCCACGCCGACGCCGAACTGCGTCTGCATCTCGAAATCGCTCGGCAGCAGGCGCGGCGTCGTGCCCAGCCAGTGCCACGTGGTGCCACCCACCCGGCGCTCGTAGTCGCTGGAGAACTTCACCGGGCCGTCCTGCACGTAGTAGTGGTCGGGGTCTTCCCAGGTCGGCTGCGGTGCCCACGTCGGGCTCTCGTACGGGTATTGCCCGCCGCGATAGCGGGTGACAGCGGCCGCACGATCCGTGCGGGGGCCGGCTTCGAGGAAGACGACACGTGCACCGGCCGCGGCCAGCCTCGCACCTGCAACGGCGGCGGCGACTCCCGCACCAACGAACACGACATCGTAATCGGTCATGGCTCACTCCCTCAGAATGCGTTCGCGTGCGATTCGGTACGGGCCCGATCAATGAGTCGAGGAACGCTCGTGTCGGTCCGGCGCCAGCGGGATGGGCTCCTACGCGTCCTCGACGCCGGGATCGGTCGCCCAGTACCCGAATGCCTTGCAGAGGGTCGGCTGGGTCGAGTAGGGGACCGTCTGCCATACCGGCAGCGCGAAAAAGATCGCCTCGCGATGCTCGACCGGCTGTCCATCGAACTGACCGAGATACCAGTACTGGAGGATGTTGGTCACCACGGACCGGGCGTCGTCCGATATCCCGGCCAGCGCGTCCTCCGAGGTCGGGTCGTCGAGCTGTACCAGCTCCTCGAATCCGGCCACCTGTGCCGCGCTGCCGCCGATCAGGTCCGCCAGCGGCCCGACCGCATCCTCGTTGAGGGCGTCGCTGCCGACGAGCGCGGCGGAAAGCGTCAGGAGTGCATTGACATCCACGGGAATGGGTGCGGCCGGACTCGCGATCGGGCTGCCCGGCGCCGGTGTCTCACCACCACGCTGGCCCTGCGCGGATGCGATCGCTCCCGGTGCCAGCGGCGCCGCCAGTGCCGCCGATGTCATCCCGACGAGCCGTCGCCGGTCGATCCGCTGAGAGCCCGTCGTGCCGCTCGTGCTGCGAGCGGTCTCGGAGGGGTCATGCATCGACGTTTCCTTTCGATACTCCGGTCTGTCGCTGACAGGACGTATGTCTATGTGGCTGAGACGTGGGCCTGAGTGTACTGAACGCCTCCGAAGCGTGTCAATATATGGTGTCCGGAATTTGCTCGTGCATCTCGTGCCTCCTTTCGCGGTGAGCGTCTTCGCGGTACGCTGCCGCAAGTACGAGACCGTCAATCCACCGCACTGGCACCAGGGAAGGGATGGCCATGCCGAGCTTCGGAATCAAGACCTCGCCGCAGCATGTCACCTATGAAGAGATCCTCAAGGTCTGGCAGGAAGCCGAGCAGGTGCCGGTCGTCGAGCACGCATGGCTCTTCGACCACTTCGCCCCGATCCAGGGTGACCTCGATGGTCCCTGCCTCGAGGGCTGGACCGTACTCGCCGCGCTCGCTGCCGTCACCGAGCGCCTGCGACTCGGGTTGATGGTCACCGGCAACACCTACCGCCACCCCGCCGTGCTGGCCAAAATCGCGGCGACCGTCGACGTGATCTCCAACGGGCGCCTCGACTTCGGCATCGGCGCCGGCTGGAATGTCTACGAGCACGAGAGCATGGGCATCCCGCTCTACAAGCCCGGCGAGCGCATCCGCCGCCTCGACGAGGCCTGCGAGATCATCAAGGGGCTCTTCACCGAGCCGACCGTGGATTTCGATGGGCGCTACTACCAGCTGAAGGAGGCCCGCAGCGAGCCCAAGCCGGTCCAGAAACCATACCCGCCCTTCGTGATCGGCGGTGGTGGCGAGCAGCTCACCTTGCGGGTCGTCGCGAAGCACGCCGACATCTGGAACTACACCGGCGGCTCCGTCGAGGAGTTCACGCACAAGGTCGGCGTCCTGCGCGAGCACTGCGCCGCCGTCGGGCGCGATCCGGAGGAGATCACGCTTTCCTGCCAGTACCGCCTCCCCGCGGGTGATCTCTCGAAGGCCGCGAGCGAGGTGCAGGCGTTCATCGACGCCGGTGCGACCCATATCGTGCTCGTCATCCCACCACCCTTCCCGGATGGCATCGTGACCCGCGTCGCCGACGAGGTCATCGCGAAGATTCGGGCGTAGCCGCCCCGTCGAAGCATGCTGCGGGCAGGGTGCCGGTGGCGCCTCGTCCTGCAGCTGTGCTTCGACGGGGCGACCGTGACGACGACCTTGCCGCGAGCGCGACCGGTTTCCAGGGAGCGGATCGCCTCCGGTAGCTCGGAGAGCGCAGAGGTCCGGTCGATGATCGGCGTCACCTGGCCGGTCTCGATGAGATCGGTCGGGAGCTCGAAGTCGTCCCTGTCCGGGTACGTCGGGAACGTGGCGATCCGCTGGCTGACGAAGCGCGACATCGCCTTGGCCGTGATGACGCGGTCCAGTGGCCCGAGTCAGTGATCCTCCGATTCGCCGCTGACCATCGTGAGGGCCGTGCCTGCGGGAGGTGATTGCCTCCGATGTCGGTGCCCTGTCACATGGTGATGACGAGCCTGCCATGCGCCCGTCCCGACGCGAGGTGCTGGATCGCCTGCGGAGCCTCACCCAGCGGGTAGGTCCGATCGATCAGCGGTGTGATTCGACCGCTCGTCATGAGCTCGGCCAGCAGTGTCAGCGACTGCTGCTTGTCCGGCATGGCGAAGCTTGGGTTCGGTAGCTGCCGCTCCACCAGCGACCTCACCATGAGCGCCAGCATGCGGGGGACGCTCCCGAGCCACCGGCCGCTCGTCGCGCCGAAGCCATCGTGGCCGATCAGCACGTAGGTGCCGTCGGGCTCGAGCGCGCGCAGGCACTCCCGCAGCGAGTGGTTGCCCGGGATGTCGAAGATGAGGTCGTATCGCATGTCGGACCTGGTGAAATCCTCGTCTGTGTAGTCGATCACGTGGTCCGCCCCGAGCTCCCGCAGCAGGTCGAGCTTGTCCGTGCGGTCCACGCCCGTCACCTCGGCGCCGCGCGCCTTCGCGATCTGCACGGCGAGCATGCCGACCCCACCTCCCGCGCCGTTGATCAGAACCCGCTGCCCCGTCGCGAGCCTTCCCTGTTCGAGGTTCGCGATGGCGATGAGCCCGGACGTCGGGACCGACGCAGCCTGCTCGAAGGTGTCGGTGTCCGGCTTCGGCACCAGGCTGGCTTCGGGAGCCGCGACGTACTCGGCGAATGCGCCGCCGTTCTTCCACTGGTAGCCCCTGACGGTCTCGCCGAACACGGCATCTCCTGGGCGAAACCTGGTCACGCTGCTGCCGATCTCCTCGACGACGCCCGCCACGTCCGTTCCGGGCACGACGGCCGTCGGGGCGCGCAACCCGGAGCCCATCGCGCGCAGGACATACGGCCTGCCCTCGACGACGTGCCAGACGTCCGGATGCACGGACGCCGCCCGTGCCCGGATCAGCACCTCGTCGTCGCCGATCGTCGGCGTCTCGATGTCCCGCAGCGCGAGGACATCGGCAGGAAAGCCGTAGCCGTGCTGAACGATTGCCTTCATGGGCGCGCCCGACCTTTCCGACCCGCAAACGGGCGGTTGCCCACGTCACCGATGTCGGTGCGTGGCTCGATCGATATCAGGAATCGCTGTCGGGACCCGTCTGGATTCTATCGCATCGCCGGGGCGACGCCGGTCACGATCGCCTGGCCAGTACCCTACGCTCGTGGGTCGAGCGCGTCGCGCAGCCCGTCCCCGATGAAGTTGATGCTCAGCACCGCGACCGCGATCAGCACGCCCGGCGGCGCCCACAGCCACGGCATCTGCTGCAGGATCGTCGCGGACTGCGCCAGGTTGATGAGGTTGCCCCAGCTCGCCGTCGGGGGCTGCACGCCCAGCCCGAGGAAGGACAGACCCGCCTCCGTCAGGATCGCCGCCGCGACGCCGAAGGTCGCCGAGACGATCACCGGCGCCACCGAGTTCGGCAGCACGTGCCGGAAGATGAGGCGCATGTCGCTCGCCCCGACCGATCGCGCTGCCTCCACGAACGCCTGCTCCCGGAGCGACAGGAACTGTCCGCGCACCAGCCGGCATGTTCCCGTCCACGTCAGCAGTCCGATGATCAGCATCACGTTCCAGATGCTCGGCCCGGTGATCGAGACGGCCGCGATGATGATGATCAGCGTCGGGAAGCACATCACCGTGTCGGTGAGCCGCTGGATCGCGCCGTCGACGAATCCACCGAAGTAGCCGGAGATGGCGCCCAGCACGACGCCGATGGTGGTGTAGATCGTCACCGCCACCAGGCCCACCGAGAGTGAGACCCTCGCCCCGTAGACCAGCCGGCTGAAGACGTCCCGCCCCACCTCGTCGGTCCCGAGCCAGTGGTCCCGGCTCGGACCCTGTCTGGCGGCGAGCAGGTCGACGGTGTAGGGGTCGTGCGTGGCGACCAGGGGCGCGAGGATCGCCGCCAGCCCGAGGATCGTGATCACCACCAGCCCCGCCACGGCGAGTCGGTGCCTCAGGAACGCCCGGACGAAGCGCCGCTGTCGTCGCGGCTCCTCCGCCATTCCGGACCGTGCCACGGCTGCCTTCGCCAGCTCGGTCGAGAACATCTCAGGCCCTCCTGCCGCGCAGGCGTATGCGCGGGTCCGCCACCGCGTACAGCAGGTCGGCGAGGAGGTTGGCCAGCAGGACCATGGTCGCGGTCACCAGGATGACGCCGAGGATGACCGGGTAGTCGCGGGAGGTGACCGCGCGCACGGCGAGGGTTCCCATCCCCGGCCACTGGAAGATCGTCTCGGTGATGACCGCGCCGCTCAGGAGCTCGGGCAGGCTCAGCCCGATGACGGTGATCAGGGGGATGAGCGCGTTCCGGAAGGCATGCGACATCAGGACGATCCGCTCGCGCAGCCCCTTGGCCCGTGCGGTCGTCATGTAGTCCTGCCGCAGCACCTCCAGCATGGTCGATCGCGCGTACCGCATCATCAGCGGCAGCTGTGCCATCGCGAGCACCATCACCGGCAGCACCATGTGCCTGATCAGATCGAGGGTGGAGTCGTCCTCGCCGAGGGTGCGCATGCCCGAGCTCGGGAACAGGCGCCACCGCACCGCGAAGAGGTAGACGAGCCCCAGCCCGAGAAAGAAGCTCGGCGTGGAGATCGCGAGGAATCCTCCGACCGTCGTGATGTAGTCGAGCAGGCTGTATTGCCGCACCGCCGACAGGATGCCGAGCGGCACGCCGACCAGGGTGCCGATGAGGATGGCGGATCCCATCAGCATGCTGGTCGGCCCCAGCCGGTCGAGGATCTGCCCGGCCACCGGTTGCCCGTTGATCAGTGAGAATCCGAAGTTCCCCTGGACCAGCTCCCGCAGCCAGGAGAAGTAGCGCACGACCACCGGCTGGTTCAGGCCGAGCTGCTCCCGGCGCATCTCGACCCACTCCTCACCCAGCTCGGCACGTGTGACCGGATCGATGAACGCCGTGACGGCATCCCCCGGCGCGAGGCTCACGAGGATGTAGGACAGCAGCGTGACGCCGATGAGCACGGGAACGGTTATCAGGAGCCGGTGGAGTACGACCTGGCCCAACGCCTGCCTCCATGCCTGTCAGGTTCGAGAGGGGATGCGGCGGTGGCGCCGCCACACCCCCTCGACCGATGAACCGCGGGTTGTCGGATCACCCCTCGGTCAGCGACCACTCGTGGATGTTCCAGTGGATGTCGGTGTTCGGTCCGGGTACCACCCCCTGGACCTGCTTGCTGATGCCCCAGATCATGTTCTCCGACCACCAGAATATGGTGGGTACGTCCTCGTTCAGGATCTTCGCGACCTGGTGGTAGATCTCACGGCGCTCGTCGATATCCGACGTTGCCCTGCCCTGCGCGAAGAGCTCGTCAAGCTCCTCGTTGCAGTAGTGGGTGGTGTTGCCGCCGTTCGGCGTCCAGTTGGCGCAGGCGTAGTACGTCGAGGAGACGTCCGGGTCGAGCCCGTAGGCGCCGCCGCCGAACCAGGCGAGGTCGAAGTCCATGTCCTCGATCACGCGCTTCTCGAACGCGGCTTCGTCCATCGGCGTGAGCGTGACGTTCACCCCGATCTCGCTCATCTGCTGCTGGAAAACCGGTGCGGCGAGCTCGATCGCCTGGAATCCCTGTTCCCAGATCAGCTCGATCGACCGCGAGGAGTCCCAGCCAGCCTCCTCCAGCAGCTGTCGTGCCATATCGGGGTTGTACGCGTAGGTGTTGAGGTCGTCGTAGTTCGCCCACTCCGGGCCGATGACGGACTGGTGTACGAGCCGGCCCTGCCCCTGCAGCACGACGTCCATCAGCGTCGCGCGGTCGACGCCGTACATCAACGCCTGCCGCATCCGCTTGTCGGGGAAGCGCTCGTTCATGATCGCCGTCTGGAAGATGCCGACACCCGGCGTCGGCACGATGTCGACCACCTGGCTGTCCGCGAGGCGCTCGGCATCCGCCGCGCTGATCGCCTGCATGATGTGCAGCTCGCCGCTCTCCAGCGAAGCCAGCTGGGTCGCCGGTGCCGCCATCACCACATAGACCTCGGCGAGCTTCGGGGCACCCAGGAAGTAGTCGAGGTTGGCTTCCGTCTTGACGTACTGGTCCGGCACGTACTCGACGAACCTGAACGGACCGGTGCCGACGGTCGGGTTCTGGGCGAATTCGTGCTGGTCCAGCGTTGCCGGATCCGCGTCACCGAGGATGTGCTCGGGGAGGATCCAGACGAGCGAGTTGTTGTGGGCGGCGCCCACCAGGAAGGCGATGTTCGGCCGCTCCAGGACGATCTTGACCGTGTAGTCGTCGATCATCTGCAGACCGGTCACGTCGTCCGCTTCGCCAGCCCGGTAGGCGGCGGCTCCCTGGATCTGCGAGAGCTTGTTGTACTGGCTGGCGCCGACACCCTCCTGCATCGCCATGCGGTAGGTGAAAATCACATCCCGGGCGGTGAAGGGGGTGCCATCGTGCCACGTCACGTTCTGTCGCAGATAGAAGGTGAACTCGGAGGCGTCGTCGTTGATCTCGAAACGTTCCGCCAGGTCCGGGATGAGGGTGTAGTCGGCATCGAACCGGATCAGCCGGCTGAAGATCAGGTCGAACACCTGGGTCTCGGCGCCACCGGAAGCGCGATACGGCAGCCAGGTGCCCGCTGGCTCGCTCTCGCCACCGAGCTGCAGCGCTCCCGAAGGCGCTGCCCCGGGCGTCGAGTCCTGCCGCGCCAGCGCCTCGTGGCCTCCCGTTCTCGAGAGGCCAGCGGCCGCGCCAGCCGCCGCCGCGCCCTTGATGAGCTCCCGGCGACCTAACCTGCCAGGGCCTTCCCGTTGCGGTGCATCATCTGCTTCGTTGTGTCCCATGACCACTCCTCCATATGCTTGCGTCCCTGCGGACGTCGAGACGGCTCGATCGAGCGGAGCCTGGGTCCCAATCGCATCCCTTGATGCCGCTCTGGAGTTGACGGTCGCTGGGTCAGCATCGACTGGTGGAGGGAGTGCGAACGTCAGTGTGTGATATGTGGTGCGTGAGGTCTCTCTGGCCGCAGTCTCACCGAGCCCAAAATGACTGTCAATGGTTCGGAGGAGGCAAATTCGCGGGGGTCATGTAGGCTTGTCGGCATGATGAGCACCCAGCCCGCCCCGCACCAGCCGACCATCTACCTCGATGCCGATGCCTGCCCGGTCAAGGATGTCGTCTACAGGGTCGCGGCGCGCTACGGCCTCCCCCTCAAGGTCGTCGCCAACGGCTACCTGCGCATTCCCGACATCGCCGGGCTGTCCGCCGAGATGGTCACCGTGCCGGGAGCGCCCGACGCCGCCGATGACTGGATCGCGGAGCACGCCGTCAAGGGAGACCTCGTCCTCACCGCCGACATCCCCCTCGCGGCACGGGTGATCGGCAACGACGTGCGCTGCCTCGACTTTCGAGGTGGCGAGTACAACCCCAGCCGCATCGGCGACGCCCTTGCCGCCCGAGACCTCAACGCCTACCTCCGCTCGATCGGCGAGATCACCGGCGGCCCCAGCGGCTTCACCCCCAGGGACCGCTCCAGGTTCGCATCCACCCTCGACGCCGCCGTCGGCCGGCTGGCTCGCGAAGCGGCGAAGCGACGCTCGGCCAACCCCTAGGCCACCCGGCTCGCATGTGACAGAAAGTCAATAATTGACGGCATCAATTCTCACATAATAGAGTGCAGGTGAGATCTTCCTTGTGATGTGAAGATGCCTCGTCTTCGGTCGGTGCGGGCTGGCGGGCGTCTCATCCAGCCTTCGGGAGCCGCCAGCGGATCACGGAGATGGCAGGGGAAGTGTCCGGCGACGGGGAGAGCGGATCGGGCACGGCGGTGTGGCCTGCCCGTAAGGGAGGGGTGGAGTCATGACGAGGGGTGGTGGCGTCGACCGGCGACCGTGGCTGCTGTCCCGGCGCCGATTGCTGGCGTCGGTTGCCGGTCTCGGTGCGACGTTGGCGGGTGGCCACGCGCTGGTGCGCGCCCAGACCCAGCCCGCGATCAGCGTCAATCGCGGGCCGACTGACAGGGCGGTCGTGGCGCTCACGTTCGATTGCGGGTCCGACCGGGGGAATGCGGAGTTCATCCTCGACACGCTGGCCAGCAAGGGCGTTCCCTGCAGCTTCGGGATCACCGGCGTGTGGGCCGAGGCGAATGGCGATCTCGTCCAGCGCATGGCTCGCGAGGGGCACGACCTCATCAACCACACCTGGTCGCACCCATCCTTCACGGGAGCCACCACGAATTCCGCGCCGCTCTCCGCCGCCGCCCGGCGCGAGCAGCTGGAGTCGACCGAGGAGATGCTCGTCAATCTCACCGGCATCGGTGGGCGACCCATGTTCCGGCCACCATATGGAGACGTCGACAGCAGCGTGCTGGCCGACCTCGGCAATGCCCGCTTCACCCACAACATCATGTGGACGATCGACGTGCTCGGCTGGCAGGGCCTGTCGCAGGGCGACCTCATCTGGAGGGTCGAGAACAACCATGGCAATGGGTACATCTACCTGATGCACGTCGGTGGGCAGTCGCAGGAGGGCGCCGCGCTGCCCCGCATCATCGATGCGCTGCGCGCCAGAGGCTACGGGTTCGTCACGATCCGCGACCTGCTGGCCACGACCTCCCGACCCGTGGCGCCGCCACTCCCGGTCTTCGAGGAGGGCGACGGCGTGCGGGTGACCGCCGAGCTGCAGCTCCGTACCGCCCCGAACCTCTCCGGCCAGATCCTCGCGACGATGCCGGCGGGGACGATCGGTACCGTGCTGGCGGGACCGAGCCCGGCCGACGGCTACATCTGGTACCAGCTGGAGACCGAGCTCGGTACCGGCTGGTCGGTCGTGGACCGGCTGATGGAGGCCAGCGTCGTCGATCAGGTTGTCGCTGCCATCATCAGGATCATCAGGGAGATCCTCGGCCAGACCTAGCCATCCTGCCGCTCCCGCTAGCGACCCGCTCGCTTCCGCAAGGGGGCCTGGAGCCGACCGGAAACGTCCGACGGACGTGCCGCGATCGAGGTGCTCGTGCTGCGTGGGGACCGACCTCGTGTCGGCCCTCGGTCCGTGGCAGTCCATGGTGCGCGTTTCAGGCCCTGTCTGCGTCGGCACCGTGGTGCGCGTGGCATCCCAGCTACGCCACCGGCCTCGCCTGGAGCGTTCTGACCCGCGTCGTGTTCGCGCCTGTGGCGGCGTCTCGTGACCCCTGGCTGCGTCGCGCCATCCTCGGGCTCGTCCCCTCGGGCACAACGGCGCCGACAGCTGGGGCGGTGACGACCTCGGCACCCCGGTAGGCCTGCCCCACCCCGACACCCCGGTCGCGCCCAGCCTCGTGTCGGCCCGGCTCACGGCAGCCCGTGCGTCGTCGGTCCCGAACGACACCGGCATCCCCGCCGCCCGGTCCCGCGCTCAGGTCGCCCCTCCATCGTGTGGGGCGACGTGGGTCCGGGTAGGCGGGGCGACCTGCCGCCGGCCGTCGTCCACCTCATCCCGTGGGGGCCGACCTCGGAGCGGCCCGTGGGCATGGCGGCCCGCTCCCCCCGTGCCTGCCAGGTCCGCCCCGGGCCATGGCTGAAGATGTGCACCACCCCAGCCACGACCATCGTGCAGAGCTGACGGCTCCCGCATCGGGGCGACCCCGCCGTCGGTGGGCTGTCCCGCTCCCATCGGGCCGGACGCGCCCCAGCCCGCCGTCGACCATCCTTTCGTCGGGGCGGACCTGCCGCCGGCCGTCGTCCGCCCGGTGGGCACGCAGCGCCCACACCCAGCACCCCCCCACCTCCCCACACCGGCACGCTCCCGCCGCTCCCGGGTCGATCCCGCAGGACCAGCGAGGGGGAGGGGACGGGATGCCCAGGCTCCCGCCGGGCGCACACCACCGGCGTCGTGGCCCCCCTCGTGTCGGCCCGCCCCCACGACCGACCACGCGCCTCCGGTCCCGACGACCTCCCCCTCATCCGGGCCTCCCAGACCGTCCAGCCCCCTGGCGCATGCCGTCCACGACAATCCCGTCGGAATGGACCTGCCGCACACGGTCGTCTGCCTCATCCCGTCGGGGCGGACCCGCCGCAGAGCGTGGTCCGCCCCGCCGCCCGCAGGGCGGCATCTCCTGGGCACAGACGCGACGTCCCCAACCCACATGCCCAGCCACCCCAGACATGAACAACCTGGGCATCTGGATCACCTGCCCCCACACACGCCGGGTCACCTGCCCACCCGACACCACCTGAGCACCTGACCGAATCCCCACCGTTCCGGGCAAATCGATCCCACATGCTCCAGATGCCCCAGATACCCACCTGAGCACCTGACCCCGACACCCGACTTCGTGTCGGGCCGTGTCTCTGGCGACCGCGCCGATACCGGCCGGATCAAAAATGGGTAATCCTGCCAATGTGCGCCACGGGCGGCGCTCGCTATCGTGAGGTCCGGATCCCTCGTTATCGCTGAGGAGGACCTGCCCGATGCGTTTCACCCATCGCTCCCTGCTGTCCGCGCCGCTCGCCCTCGTCATCGCCCTTGCGCTCTGGACGCCCCACGCCTCGGCGCAGGCCAACCCGCCCCCCGTCACCGAATGCCCGGAAGGCCTCGTGTACTACGAGCCGGACGATATCTGCCTCCTCCCGGAGAACATCCCGGACGACCAGACGGCTGCGCCCCCGGACGACACCCAGCCACCGCCCCCCACCGGGCGACGGGCAGTCGATGGCGGGTGACGACCAGCTGCCCTCGGCCACCGAGGACCAGCCGGCCGAGAGCGAGCCGGACGGGGCCATGGAAGCCCCGACGGGAGCCCGGCAGGCCGCCGACCCCGATCCCCGGATCAGGAACCTCACGCTCCTCACTTTCGCCTGTCCCGTCAACTGGAACCCCGCCACCCGCCCCATCGAGGACTCGCGGGAGATGTGCACCGAGCCCATCGTGCCCGCGATGAGCTACACGATCCTCTTCGAGGGCACCGAAATGGTCACCGCAGGGCTCGGCACCGATGTCGATCTGGCAGCCGATCTCGGCCTCAACGGCGTGCCCCTCCCCGCCGGCATGTGGACGATCCGCGAGAACCTCCAGGAGGGCCTGGACGATCCCTTCGCCTTCTGCGCGATCCATGCCGCCGACGGCACGCCCCGCCTCACCGTCGCGGAGACGGTCCCCGGCGGCGAGCTGGATATCCTCCTCGCCGGGAATGAGGAGGTCAACTGCGAGTGGTACAGCGTGGCGACGGTGCCGGAGGTGTCGGGCGACCCCAACGCCCTCCCGATCGGCGGGCTCACGGTCCAGGGCTACTTCTGTCCCTTCCGCACCGAGCACAGCGGGGGACTGGAGCACCTCGTCTCCGTCTGCACCGAGGGTGGCCTCAACGGCGTCGAGTTCACGGCGTCGCGGAGCGGGGTGGTCGAGTCGACCCAGCCCGGCCCGGCGTCCGCCGCCCCCGTCGATTTCCAGGCCGGGCTCGACACCCGGCTGCTGAGCGGCACCTGGACCCTGAGCGCGACCCCCGCCCCCGGATACGACGAGACATTCATCTTCTGCACGATCACGACAGAGGCGGGTGCCGTGCGCAACGTCGATCCGGAGACCGCCCTCGGGTCGATCGAGCTCGAGCTGCAGCCCGGTGAGTCGGGACATTGCCGCTGGTTCAATGTCGAAGCCGAGCCCCGCCCCGGCCCCTCACTGGGCATCGAGATCCTGCTCAACACCTGCCCGGAGGAGTTCGACCACACGAGCGGCGACCTCAGTGCCTGCACGCTCCCGCTGTCCGCACCGGTCACCGTCGAGTTCGTCCGCGATGGCCAGGTCGTCGAGCGCGGCACCGCCCCGGCGGGCGCGACGGAGCTGCGGTTCACCGGCAACGGCGGCAGACCCGAGGCCGGCACCTGGACCATCCGGCCGATCCTGCCGGAAGGCTGGGTCGAGCCCTATTTCACCTGCAATGCGGTCGACAGCGACGGCAATGTGAACCTTCGCGTCAACGCGTCCCCCCGGGCGGATGGCGGACCGGGAGGCACGGTCACGTTCGGTCCCCATCACCTGCTGCAATGCAATCTGTGGATCTATACCGTCGATGTCGCAAGCTCCGTAATCGTGGTCACGCGGTACTGCCCGGACGACGTCGATGCCAGCGACCCGGCTTCCGGGGATCGCATGGCCGCCTGCCGCGGGGTCCAGGCTCGCTCA
>Ga0182741_1003501_pt1 | contig 16656 bp, 15 predicted proteins | sample eDN5th37CBELigOP_FD_128874 | JGI IMG/M metagenome (GOLD analysis project Ga0182741, IMG submission 128874) | Enriched Organic Plus compost microbial communities from Emeryville, California, USA - eDNA 5th pass 37_C BE-Lig OP (version 2) (version 2) ...
GACGGCCGCAGTGATCATGCTCGCTTCCGACTGACTGATCCGCCACGTGGTGGAGAGCGCCGAGAGATCGAGCGTGGCGTTCGTGGCGCCGAGCACGCTGAGTCCCGCCTCGGCCGCGAGCGGATTCGCGACCTCGGCAACGGGCGAGAGGGTGGGGCCGATGACCGCGACGGCCTTCGAATTCACGACGCGTTCCATCGCCGCGCGCGCGTCCTCCGTTTCAGAGTGGTCGTCGTGCGTGTCGAGCTCGACGCGGATCGCATGATCGATCGGACCGAGTCCCTTGGCCGCGAGCGCGGCGCCGTCGGCTTGCGGCAGGCCGTAATCGACTGCGGAACCCGTGAGCGAGGCGATCTGACCCACGTTGATGGTCACAACCGGGCCGTCGTCGCGATCCGTCTTCGCTTGACCGGATGATCCGGAACTGCATGCGGTGACGACGACCAGCGTGACGAGCGTGGCGACGACGAGTGGCGTGGGGTGAATGCGCGACCGAAGCAAGAACATGGCGGTTCCATCGACCGCCGCGCGCGGGTCCTTCAGCGTTGATTGCGCGATGGTTTCGCCGGTCGCGTCGCGAACTCGCTAGGCGTGCGGCTGCGCGATCGACGATGGGTCGACCGCGAGCTCGGTCGGCGCGACCGAAGGCGTGCCAACGGACCATGGAAAGTCGATCCAGCGATCGGTGCGGCGCCACACGTAATCGGCGCGCGTGATGGATCGTGGCTTCTCGTAGAGCACGAGGCACCGCGTGCGGGCGACCTGCGAGCGGATCCGGTCGTGTACGAGGGCGAGGGTGTGACCGGTGTCGTTCACGTCGTCGCAGACGAGCACCCGCATACCCGCGAGGTCGACCGGATCGAGTGCTGGAGCGAGGAGCACGGGCAGGTCGAGCCGTTCGCCCACACCGCGGTAGTACTCGACGTTGACGCAGAAGCAGTTCTTCACACCGAGCGCGTACGCGACGGCTCCGGCCACGGCGAGGCCGCCCCGAGCGATCGCCAACACGACATCCGGCCGGAAGCCATCGGCCTGCACCTGGTCGGCGAGTTCTCGGGCCGCGAGCCCGAAGTCGGTCCACGTCAGGACTTCATGTTCGGACGGTTCGGGCGGCGCGGCCATGCGTTTCCCACGATACGCGACCTCTCACCGGTCGCCGCCCGCTGCGTGCCCCATTGGGGTGCACTGCTGGAAAGCGGGTATGGGCAGGGGAGGACGCAGATTGCGCACCAGGCGCATCAGCCGTAATCTGGCAAAGGGAATATCCCATTACTTTTTGGCGGACGTGAAAGCTGGTGCTCTGTCGAGACGCCGGCGAGGAGCAGCAATGACCGACTCCGATCCGAACTCGCGCCCGAGGCCCCCCTGGGAGGAGCCGGACGTCGGGGCCCACATTCCGCGGACGGACGCGCAGGGGTTCGACAACTCACGTGCCGCCCAACAGGTGAGTCGGACCCGGGCCAAGCAAGACAAGCGAGCGGCGAAGAAGGCCGCGAAGGCAGAGCGCGGTCCGCGTAATCCGGTCGTGACGTACTTGATCAAAGGCATGGGCTACATCGGGGCCGGGGCCGTGGTGGCCGTGGGACTCATGGGCGGCGCCGCGATGCTGAAGGGGCAATTGGAATCCCCTCGCAAGCACATGGACAAAGGGAATCCGGGAGGTCTGAAGGAGAGTGGTCGCGACGCAATCGCGGAGAAGGCCCCGTCGGACTTCGGGCCCCACCTCTACGAGAAGGCGCCCGTTCCCGACAATGCGCCCGACATCGCGGAGTACTTGTTCGCCCAGCGTATGCAGTACTTCACGGGTGGCTACGGCATCCAGATGAGCGAATGGCAGGACGAACCCAATCGGGCTCTCAATCTCATCGCCGCGTGGTTGGCCGAAGATCCCGAGAAACAGGCCGCGTTCGAGCGGCAGTTCGGCGGACCGCTCTCCGAAGCGGGACTCCCACTGCAGTCGGAGACGCAACTCCAACAAGTCATGAAAGGCGCGATGCTCGATGCCGCCGCCGCGCTCGCGCTGGCTGAGCAAGCCGCAGGCGGCGCGCCGATGCGGGAGGACGCACTCGACGCGCTCTGCGCGGGCGAGAAGCGAGACCAGGGCCTCGATGTCCTCACCGGGAAGCAGCGGGCGTTCGCCGATGAGGCATTGCAATACGTGAACGGGATCCGAGAGGTCTTGGAACTCGACCGCATCGAGATGGACCAGTTCGTCGGCGACTGCAAGAAGCTCGTCGGGAAGGGCGGCGGCCGTTCGCTCGATGAGATCGAACGGGACGCCGAGCAATGGCGGCAGGAGCAGATCGAAGGGCCCGCAACCACCACGACCACCGAAGCCCGCATCGAGGGAGCGGCCTACGACGGCAAGCGGGACTGGGAGCAACACCCCGAGGCGGTTCTTGCCGCGGCCCGGGCGGCGGGTGCGCCGGCCGACCTCACTCCGCAACAAGCGGCGCTCTGGACGCTCATGAAGGAAGCGGCCGGGCCCGAACCGCTCACCCGGAGCCCGCAGCAAGCCGTGGCGTACGTCCACCGCGATGGCTCGGTCGACGTACGAGGCATCTCCTGAGGTTCTTCTCGGCTCAGGGCCGTGTCACATCCGCCGATTGAAGGGGTGTGAACGGTTCGTCTGCTCCAGCGCGCGCTCCTTTCGGGAGCCGGTTTCGCGCGACTGCAGACTGGCGAGGCTTTGGTCTCGCCACCATCGCCGCCGTCCTCCTCGAAACGCTCCGGCTGTTCGACCTCGCCGCCCAATCGATTCCGCCGGGCGCGTTCCTGGCGGCGTGCTGGAGCGTCTGGCTTCTCGTCGCGGTCACGACCGCGGCGGTACACGGCCGCGAGACCTCGTCGGCCATCTGGATCGCGAGCTTCGTCGAGATCTTCGGGATCGGATGCTTGCTCTACATGACGGGGTGGGGACCGACCCTTGCGATCGGGTACGCCGCCGGCGCCGCCGACCGCCTTTCGGTGTACGGATCGCGCGCGACGAACTCGTTGATGGTCTCGTCGGCGTGTTCGATCGCGCTGGGACAACTCGCGATCGCGACGGGTCTCGCGCCGTCCTACATCGCCTCGCCAGGAGTGCAAGGCCTTGGTGCGATGGCACTGGTGGGTGTGCTCATCGTGCAGGTGATGATGGGGGATCAATATCGCCGTCGAGAGGCGGCTGACTCGCACGCGCGTCATAGCGATGAGTGGTTCCGTGCGCTGGTGCAGTACGCATCCGACGCGGTCGTGGTGTTCGAATCCAACGGCGCGGTGAAGTACGCGAGCCCCGCGTTCGAGCGGTTGCTCGGCCATACGTCGACCGATCGCCTCAACGTGGACTTGATCCACCCCGACGATCGCGACGCGTTCATCGGTCGTGTCGCCGCCGTCGAGGCCCAGGGTCATGCGTGGGTCGAGATCCGCGCGCGGCATGCAGACGGCACCTATCACACGCTCGAAGTGGGCATTTCGAACCTGACCGACACATCATCGATCTCGGGCTACGTGGCCAACGTGCGTGACGTGACCGAACGGCGCTTGTTCGAAGAACAGTTGAACTATCAGGCCAACCACGACCCGCTGACGCAGCTGCCCAACCGTCGTCAGTTCCTCGATCGGTTGGAACACGCACTGACGCGCGCCGCGTCGCTTCGCACGCTGGTGGCAGTGGTGTTCCTCGACGTCGACCAGTTCAAGGTGGTCAACGACAGCCTCGGTCATGAAGCCGGCGACCGACTCCTCATCGAGATCGCGACGCGGCTGCGTTCGAGCTTGCGCCCCGACGATGTCGTGGCTCGTTTCGGAGGAGACGAGTTCACGATTCTTCTCGAAGACATCGGATCGTCGGTCGACGCGATCGTGGTCGCGGAGCGCATTCTCGGTGCGCTGCGCGAGCCATTCGTGGTCGGTGGTCGCGACCTTCACGCGCGGGCCAGCATCGGAATTGCCGTGTCGGACGCAGCGGCGGATTCGACCGACAGCGGTGAGTTGCTCCGCGAAGCCGACCTGGCGATGTATCTCGCCAAAGATCGCGGTCGTGACCGGTGGGAGCTGTTCGACTCGCGTACCGCTCCTGGGATGATCGAACGCCTCGAGATCGAGAGCGGATTGCGACGAGCCATCGATGAAGACCAGCTCGTCGTGCATTACCAGCCGGAGATCGCGTTGGCCGCTCACGACGTGATCGCCGTCGAAGCACTGGTGCGATGGCAGCACCCCCAACGGGGTCTTCTCTTGCCGGGCGCGTTCATCAACTTCGCCGAAAGCGGCCCACTGATCGTCGACATCGATCGATACGTCTTGCGCCAGGCCATGCGTCAGGTCGCGACGTGGAATCGTGATGCCGCGTCGACGCGGGCCATCCGCGTGAGTGTGAATCTCTCGCCGCGGTTCTTGCAGCAGGCAGACGCGGGTGAACAGATCGGCGCGTTGCTCGACGAGACCGAGTGCGAACCCGGTTGGTTGCAGGTTGAGGTCACGGAGCGCACCACGCTGGAGGAGGACGCGCACGCGATCGACGTGTTGCATGCCCTGCGTTCGGCGGGCGTGGCCATCGCGATCGATGACTTCGGCACGGGGTACTCGGCGCTCGCGTACCTGCGCGACCTTCCTGTGGATGTGCTCAAGCTGGACCAGTCGTTCATCGCGGGGATCGGTTCCAACACCCACTCGGCGATCATCGCCGCGGTCATCACCATGGGTCACGCCCTGGGCGTGCGTGTCACCGCCGAGGGCGTGGAGTACGGATCACAGCTCGTGGAGCTACGCGCGCTCGGATGCGATGCCGCCCAAGGCTTTCATTTCGCGCCGGCGGTGCCGCCCGAGGAACTCCCCGACACCATCGCCCGAATCCGGGGCGAGCGCCGCCCGGCCGCCGACGTGGAGACCATTCCGACCGAGGCGGCGAGCTAAGAGTCGCGCCGGGCGCACGACGACCGGTAGCCTGTCCGCTCCTGGCGGCGTAGCCGAGTGGTTCAGGCAAGCGCCTGCAAAGCGCTGGACGCGGGTTCGATTCCCGCCGCCGCCTCCAGTAAGTCAGCTTCCACCAGCGCCTGCTGGGCGACGAGCGCGCGGAAGGCGGCGTCGAACCGTTCGGGCGGGGTCCGCGCGAGCAGCCCGAGGGCGTCGCCCCGAGAGATGCCGCAGATCATTGCCACGGTGTCCTCGTCGGCCTCGAGCGCGCGGATCCGGATGCGTTCGCTCACGTCGACTCCTGCGTCGTGCAAGATGCGATCGAGGATCCCGACTCGCTCCGTTGCCTCAGTGGCCAGCTCGGTGGCGTCCTGCCTGAGGTCGGGTGCAGTTCCCATCGCCTCACCTTGGCGGCCGAGCGCGACCAGGCCCTGCTCGTGGTCCAGGAGCGCGATCACCACGGCGGCGTCATCGTCTGACCAACGGACCGAGACATCACCGCTGGCACCGGAATCGGAGCGTCCGCAGGCCGCCGCGATGGCGCCCACGACGATCAGCAGGGCGAGACCCGTGCATCGAGCTGAACGTGACCAGCGGTTCTGCACCATCCGGACGGTAGCGCGGGTCCCACGCCTAACCTCTCCGCACTGACCGGGCGGGAGAAGGAAATGCGCAAGACACGTTGGAGTGCCGCGACCGGATGCGCGGCGGCGTTGGTACTGATGACCGCGTGCGCAGGCGATGGCGAATCGGCCGGTGCCGAAACCACGAGCGCGTCACCCACGACGACCGCGAGTAGCACCACCGCGGCCACCACTGCGCCAGCTCCCACCACCGAAGCGCCGCGGACGGGTATCTACGCGTACACGACTCCCGCCGACATGAGTCCTGCCGTGGCCGACATCCCCGCTCGCGTCTACGTGCCCAACAGCGACGCGAACACGCTCACGGTGATCGACCCCGCCACCAAGGAGATCATCGGGCGGTACAACACCGGTCGGATGCCGCACCACGTGGTGCCGTCGTGGGACCTCTCCACGCTGTGGATCAACAACACCCAGGGCAACTCGCTCACCCGGATCGACCCCCGTACGGGTGAGCCGGGCGAGTCGGTTCCCGTCGAGGATCCCTACAACCTCTATTACACGCTCGACGGCTCGCAGGCGATCGTGGTCGCCGAGCGGTTCCAGCGCCTCGACTTCCGCGACCCCAACACGTGGGAACTCATCGGCAGCGTCAACATCGGCCACTCGGGTCCGAACCACCTCGATTTCTCACCCGATGGTTCGTATCTCCTGATCGGCTGCGAGTTCTCGGGATGGATCGTCAAGGTCGACGTCGCGAGCCGTCAGGTCGTCGGTGAGATGAACGTAGGTGGTGAACCGATCGACATTCGGCTCTCGCCCGACGGCACTCGCTTCTACGCCGCCAATCAGAGCCGTGGGGGTGTCATGGTGATCGACCCCGACACCATGACCGAAACCAAGTTCATCCCCACCGGTCGCGGGACTCACGGCATCTACCCGAGTCGCGATGGAAAGGTCATCTACGCAACCAACCGGCTGAGCGGATCGGTGTCGGTGATCGACACCGAGACCGACGAGCTCTACGTCACGTGGAACACGGGATCGAGCCCCGACATGGGTGGCGTCTCGCCCGACGGGAACGAGCTGTGGCTCTCTGGTCGTTACAACAGCGAAGTGATCGTGATCGACACGCGTACTGGCGAAGTGACGCACCGCATCAAGACCGGTGCGGGCGCACACGGACTCTCGTTCTTCCCGCAACCCGGCCGATTCTCGCTCGGACACACGGGCAACTACCGCTGAACCACTCGCGCGGCGCGTCGCCGAGAGCGCTCAGCCGAGCGCGCGTCGCAACGCGTCGGCGGTTTCGTCGAGGCGATGGCGAGCGTCGACCGAACGGCCGAGGAGCCGAAGCGTCCAGGCTTCTCGACGCGCGGTGCTCGCCGCCTGACGTGTGTCGTTCACGCGAACGAATCCGTCGAATGCCGCACTGAACCAGGGGAGGGCCGAGGCGATCACGTTCTCGTCCCCCAGGTTGAGGCCGAGTTCCACGAGTGCTTCGGCGAGCTCTTGGCGGGTGCTTGAGGTTTGCGCCAGCGCGCCGTCGGGACCGTAGGTGAACAGCGCCGACTCGAGATGCGCGACGGCATCGGAGATCGCCCCGTTCGCCATGGCGACGCGAGCGAGAACGCGCATGGCATCGGCAGCGTCATCGGTGGCGTGGACGCGCTGGAACATGGAACGCGCCGCGTCGGCCGCGGTGCGAGCGCCCGCGAGATCCTGGGTGTGTAGGTGGGCCCGAGCGATCGTCATCTGACAGCGCGCCGCGTCGCGGGTGTGCCCCATGTTGACGAAGACCGCCGCGGCCGCTTCGGCGGCGCGACGGCCAAGGTCGACCCGATCGGTGTCGATGAGCGCCGTCGCACACCGATGCGCGGCATCGGCGGCGCGCCGCGCATCGCCGCGCGCGGCTTCGGCCCGCCAAGCTCGGTGGAGATGCTCGACGGCGGCGTCGAGGTCGCCCGCCGCGAGGAGGCACTCGCCGTACGCGAGGTCGCGTGCGGGCGGGTCGAGCGGAGCATTGGCCTCGAGTGACAGCAACCACGCGTCGTCGAGCACCGCCAGCCCTTCGTTCGGGCGGCCGTCGGCGGCGAGGGCGCGTCCCTCGAGGAGCCGGAGGCGCGGGCGGTCGGCGGGCGGTGCTTCGACCCAGGCCCGCCGGGCGAGGAGGAGGGCGGTGCGGTGTCGGCCGGCGCGCAGCGACGCCTCGATTCCCGCCTCGATGTCGAACGCCGCCGTGTCCCCGCTCATGACCCCATCCATGGATCGCCGCCCGTAGCTGTCCGGTTCGCGAATATTGCGAATATAGCGCACTGGGTGGGAGAAGGCCCGAGAGCCGTCCCTAGCGCGCCTGCTCCCAGTTCGGCGTGCGCCCGGTGTGCGTTTCGTATCGCTGCGCCACGCGGCCCGCGACTGTCTCGACGACATTCCTGTCGTGGCCGGCGGCGAGTGCGCTGCGACGATACGCAGCGTTGAGCGTGGGAGCGAGCTGGAGATCGTCGGGCCCGCAGGCGTAGTTCGCGGCCAGCCAGTAGTCGGCCGCGGTCGCGGGGTCACCCTCGTGCTCGAGTGCGTAGCCCACGGCGGCGAGCGCGATCGGGCCCGCACCCGACGGAGGGAGGTCGACGAGCATGCGACTGTCGTTGAGCACCTTGAAGGCGATCTCGAACAGCTCGGCGTCGATCTCGTGGTCGCGGGCGTGGGCGACTTCGGCGTGGACCCGGGGCAGGTTGCGGAATCGGCGAGTGACCTCGGGATCGGCCTCGAGGCGCACGATCCACACCTCTCGCAGCAGCGCGTCGGCGGCATCGATCGCGCCGATCGCGCTCGCGGGGTCGTTGCTGTGGGCGTAGAGCCGGGCTTGGGCTCGAGCAATGTCGGTCTCGTGACCGGCCCGGCGTTCATGGATCGCGTGGAACGCGGCGGCGGCCTGATCCAGCAGATCGATGGCATTCGGCCAGTCGTTCAAGCGGACGCATGCTTCGCCCGCGACCCGGGTCGCGCTGGCAACGCCATGCGCGTCCTCGAGTTCGGCGAACAGCGTCTTGGCGGCCTGCGCGAAGTTGCGGGCTGTTCTTGGTTGCCGGTCGGCCAGGAGGAGCTTGGCGGCATCGAGTGACACCGACGCGGCGAGCGCCGGGTCGTACTGATGGAGCGCATCGATCGTGGGACGGAGCATTCCGACGGCGCGGGGCGTGTGGCCGAGCGCGAAGTGGGTGCGAGCGAGCGACCATCGCGCCGGGCCTGCCAATGGCGGGTTGATGGCTTCGAGGATCTTGATGGTTGTCTCGAGTCGCGGCACGGCATGTTCGTCGAGATGTCCAGCGCTTCGTCCGGAACGGAGGAGATAGTCGGGTGCCGGGGTGGTCATCTCCGCGGCGAGGTCGGCGCTGGCCGCGGCCAACGCGTGTCGGTCGTCGCGGTACGCCTCGCCGGCCATGTGGATGAGGGCCCGAGCCATGACGTGGTCTTCGAGGTCGACGTGATTGAGCCACGCGATGGCTTGGCTCCGGCCGTCTGCGGCGTCGGCGGGTGTACGCGCTTCGATCCCCTCGAGGTACACGCGCAGTGCGTCGGCAACTTGTTGGCGGTCGGCCTCGCCGGCGGATGTTCCGAGCGTCCGTGCGATGTGTTCAGCGATCCACGTCTCGGGCGGGATGGGTGACGCAGGAGGTGTGTCGCGCTGGGCTTTCCAGGCGGCGAGCGATACGACGTTGTCGTCGTGTGTGCCGTCTGCGGTAGCCATGGTCCGACCGTACCGATCCGTCCCGGATTCGGTCAAAATGCGCGGACAGGCTCAGCGGCGGGCCGGTCAGGGCCACCACGGGCTGGACGCCGCGAGGGCCACGGCCATCGCCAACGTTGCGGGCACTGCGATCGGAAACACCGATCGGACGTAACCGGCGAGGGTGATGCGTCCGCCTTCGGCTCGATACACCCGGAGCCAGAGCAGGTTCGCGAGCGCACCCCACGGCAGGAGCACCGCGCCCACATTCACACCGGCAAGCCACGCCCATTGGCCGTGCGTCATCGACGACGTTGCATCGAGGGCGATGAAGAGCGCCGGCAAGTTGTCGACCACGTTCGCCGCGGCGGTTCCCGCGAGCACGAGCCCGCCGAGCGCCACTGGACCGTCAGCCTCGAGTGCGGAGGTGAGTGCGTCAGTTGGGATGACCACCGCGACGGTCGCGGTGCACGCCGCGACACCGAGCGCGGTGAGTAACGGGACACTGCGCCACGGAAGGCGTCGCACGATGATCGCGAGGACGACATCCGCGGCGAATGCAGTCATCCACGGATCGATGTGCACGAGCGGTCCGGCGACGAATCCGATCAGCAGCCCCGTGATGATGATCCAACCAATTCGCAATGCGCTGCGGTCGGACGCGGCGTCGGTGCGGTGGAGATGTAGCACGCGGTCGTAGCGACGCCGGTACACGAGCCAACCCACCACGCAGGCGAGAAGACCCGCGGGCGCGAGGTGCACGAGCACGTCGGCCGCACTGAGGTCGAAGCGCGCCACCACGATGAGCGTCGTGAGATTCGACACCGGCAGGAACGACGAGGCCAGACACGCCAACAACAGCGGAATCAACGCGAGCGACAACACGTCGCGTTCGGCCTGTCGGGCCAGTCGAATGAACAGCGGTGTGAGCAAGACGATCGCGGCATCGAGATTGAGCACCGCGACCGTGACCGTGGCGAGTACCCAGAGTGTCCACACCGGGAGGGGATCGAAGCGCCGCACGATCCGGGCGGTGAGCGCATCGAAGAACCCGAGCTCACCGAGCAGGTCGGCCAACGGCACCGCCGCACACAGGAAGAACAGTGCCGGAAGGATGGCCACCACGTTGTCCACGGCTTGTTGCACCAACGGCTCCGGTGTGCGGGGGAGTGCGAGTCTGCTCGGTCGAATGCCGTCGGCGTGACGACCCTCGCTTCGAGCCCGCCGTCGGGCTACTGGAAGGAGCCGTCGGGCTACTGGAAGGAATTGACGGTGCAGATCATCCGTTCATACCGTTTGCGCCGGTTCGGTCAAGGACGACCGGGTTGGGGTGATCATGACGGAAGGACAGCGGGGGCCGTTGGCAGCGAAGAAGGTCGCTGCTGCCCACCCAGAGGCGCGTGGACGATTCGTGATCCGGCGTCTCCGAGCGAGGGGCGTGCTCGCCTGCACGCTGGGCATCGCGCTGGGCATCGTTGGATGTCGTAGTGCGAGCGACATGCGCGCCGAGCACGTACCCGCGCCGCGCGCGACGTCGGCCGTCTCGGTCGAGTCGAGCATTCCATCGACGGTGCCGTCGCCCGGGTCCGAGACCCGCCATGCTCCCGACCCAATAGGTCTGGACGAGGAGCGCAGGCGAGTACTCGCGCAGCACCGTGCGTTCTGGGACAACTACATCCCGCCCGAGGTCGACGTGATGAGCCCTCGGTGGGACGCCCTCGCCACGATCGCAGAGAGCTCCGTCGTCGACTACTTCCGCGCGCAGTTCGAACAGGACGTCAATCAAGACGGTGGCCTCATGCTGCATGTTGATCTCAACTTCGAGATCACCACGGTGATCGTCGACGAAGTGCGCTCGACGGTCACCGGTTGTGCACAGCACACCCTGCGAGCGCGGTCGATGCGAGACGGTACGACGATCATCGAGACCGACGAGCGACTTCGATACCTCATGACGCTGCGACGTGTCGGCGGTACGTGGCTCGTGCACAACGTGGAATTGGCGGAGCCATGTCCGACGTGAGGCGATCATTGCCCGTGCTGCTCACGATCGGGTTGATGACCGTGTGGGGCTTCGGCGCACCCGCCGCATCGGCCAAGACGAGCATCTCAGGCGCGAAGACGCCGACCGGCGGAAGTATCACCGCGCATCACACCACGACCCGGCGCGCGACCCCCGTTCGTTCAACGCCTCCATGTCGCAACGAGTTGGTTGATCCTGAGGAGCTCTTTCCCTGGCCCTACGAACCGCCGTTCGAAGGCGGTGTCTACGTCCGGCACTCGTGCTACGGCGAAGACCTTGGATGGCGTTGGCACCTCAACGTGCCCCCGGGCTTCACCTATACGGAGTCACGCTCTCTCGAACTCCCGCGTGTCACTGCGCGCATGGCACCCGATCCGGCTGGCGACGTGATCGTCGGTGTCCCGGTGCATCTCTGGCTCGACGATCCGCAGTGGGAGGTGCAGGAAAAACAGATGTGGATCGACGGGACACGTGTCGACCTCCAGGCCGTACCCATCGCGGTGGAGTGGGACATGGGCGATGGGACACTCGTCGCGTGCAACGGCCCAGGCGTGCCGTTCGACGTGAATCGACCGGTCGCCGACCAGCCTCCCGCCTGCACTCATACCTACCAACGCAGCTCGGTACGCGACGCAGAACTGGGCCGACTCCGCGTCGTGGCCCGCTCGGTGTGGCGATTGTCGTGGTGGGCATCGAATTCGGCTGCTCCCACCGACCTCGGCGACGTCGTGCTCGAACAGCCCTTCAGCGTTCGCGTCGTGGAAGCACAAGCCGTCTTGACCCGTCGGCCTCCGGAGAGTGAACGATGACGGCAACGATCGAACGTGGTGGTACAGCGGGGGTCGCTGACGCGTCACATGGAATCTCTTTCCGGTCTCGCGGACAGCGCCTTCCGGTCGTGTTCATCGCCCTCCTCATCGCCGTGGTGTCGGCGCTCGGATTCGGCTTGTGGGCGCGGTCGATCGCGGCACGCGAGCCGGTCGTCGTGCTCTCCCGACCAGTTGTCGCGGGCGCGCGCCTCAGCGCCGACGACCTTGCCGTCGCCGAGCTCTCGGCGAGTGCATCGGTGCGCGGCGTCCACGCTGATGACCTGAACGATCTCGTCGGGCGGGTGCTCACGGCATCGCTGCCCGAAGGCGCGCTCCTGCATCCGGACCATGTCGCGGATGCGCCTGATCTTCCACCGGGTATGTCGATCGTCGGGGTTGAGGTGCGCCCGGGCGACGGGCCCATTGTGCGCCTCGAGGCGGGACTCAGGGTGATGGTCGTGTGGACGCCATCAGCGGCGAACGCAGACGAAGCCCCACGCGTATTGGTCCCCGACGCATTCATTGATTCGGTATCGAGTGCCGACACCGACAAGGGGGGACGCGCGGGCGCGCACTATGTCTCGATGCGGGTGCCGCTGCTCGTCGCACCCGAAATCGCCGCGGGCGCGGCAACCGATCAGATCCGGTTGGTTCTCGTGAGCGACCAATGATCGCCGTCGGATCGGTCCGTGGCGCCCCCGGTGCGACGACGCTCGCGCTCGCGCTGGGTCTGGTGAGCGCAAACCGTGTCGCGCTCGTGGTCGAGGCGGATCCGAGTGGCGGTGTCCTGGCGGCGCGTCGAGACCTGGGGCTCGAGCCCGGTCTGGTGAGCCTCGCCGCCGTCCGTCGTGACATGGAAGCGTCCGAGGTCCTTGCACACAGTCAGGTCGTTGTTCCCGGACTTCGGGTCGTGTGCGGTCCTGCGACCCCACACCAGGCGCGAGCCGCGCTCGCGATGGGAGCAGAGCGGTTGGCGGCGCGGCTGCATCGGCTGGATGAGGACGTCGTGATCGATGTCGGGAGGCTCGACGACGTCGAATTCACGGCTCCGCTCCTCCGATCGGCGAGGCGCCTCTTGTTGGTGGTGCGTCCCGATCTCGAATCACTCCAATCGCTCGGGTCACGGCTCGATGCGCTCGCGAGCGCGACTGGTGTTCCGATCGACGTCGTCACGGTCGGCGAGGTCCCGTACCGGAGTTCAGACGTGTCGGCGTTGGTCGGGACCGCCCACAACGTGTACCCCGTGCCAGCCGATACGCGGAGCGCCGACGCCTTGAACGGACGGCGTGCCTTGGGACGGATCGCGCTGCAGCGTTCGGCGCTGCTTCGGGCTGCGGCACATGTCCGTAGGTCGGTGCTCGAAGTCAACGCTCACGTCGCGGCGGGGAGTCGACAGTGATTCCAGATCGCGCGCTGGTCGCTGCCCTTCGTCGCGACGTGGCCGATGCCTTGACGGCTCGTCACGCGGAGGACGAGGCAAGCGGACGTACACGGATGGATCGGGCGTCCGAGCGTCAGCTCTGTCGGAGCATGATCATCGACGCGATCGCGCGCGACGCATCCGATCGAATCAGCCGCGGCGACACAGTGCTGACGTCCGAGACGGAGATGGCCGTTGCGCAGGCAGTGTTCGATTCGCTCTTCGGCCTCGGTCGACTTCAGCCGATCCTCGACGATCCGACGATCACTGACGTCCACGTCAACGGCTGTGACAACGTATTCGTCAAGCACCTCGACGGCACCCGTGAGCAGCTGGACCCGGTTGCCGAGTCGGACGACGAGCTGGTCGAGCTGATCCGCCTGGCTGCGGCTCGCTTTGGGCGGACCGAACGACGATTCGACGCCGGCTCGCCCGAGCTGAACCTGCAGCTTCCCGACGGGTCGCGTCTGTTCGCCGTGCAGGCAGTGAGCGCAAGACCGAGCCTGGCGATTCGGATGCATCGTCACCAGAAGGTCTTCCTCGACGATCTGGTAGGGCTCGGAACCATCGATCGAACACTGGCGTCGTTTCTCGGCGCGCTGGTCCGATCTCGCCAGAACGTGATCATCGCCGGTGGAACCGGCGTAGGGAAGACAACGTTGTTGCGCGCATGCGCGAACGAGATCTCGCCGGAAGAGCGACTCGTCACGGTAGAGGATGCGCTCGAACTCGGCCTCGACCGCTATCCCGAACTGCACCCCAACGTGATCACGTTCGAAGAACGGCGCGCAAACGTCGAGGGTGAAGGCACCGTCACGATGTCGGACCTCGTGCGCTGGGGGCTCCGAATGGATCCGGATCGAGTCATCGTGGGAGAGGTACGTGGAGACGAAGTGCTTCCCATGCTCAACGCGATGAGCCAAGGAAACGATGGGTCGCTGGCGACGATTCACAGCGACTCGAGTCACGGTGTGTTCTCGAAACTCGCGTTGTACGCAGTGCAGACTCCGCAGCGACTGCCGCTCGAAGCAACGAACCTGCTCGTTGCCAACTCGATCGACTTCGTGGTGTTCTGCTCGCGCGATCGTGAAGGTCGTCGGTTCGTCTCATCGGTACGTGAGGTCGTAGGCGCCGACGACCGCCTCGTGGTCTCCAATGAGGTGTTCCGCCCGGGACAGGATCGGCGCGCGGTCGTCGGCGCGCCGCTGCGTTCGAGCACGCTGGAGACGCTGGCCGACCACGGATTCAACCCAGCATCGCTCGAGGAGCGATGGTCGTGACGGCGCTTCCCGGTATCGCGCTCGGAATCATCGTGGCGGGTGCGCTCCTCGCGCTCGTGGTGTCGGCGGCGGGGTTCGGCCCGGTGATCAGCCAACCGGTTCCGTTGCCGCGACTGCGGGATCATTCGGCACTCGGGTTCAGCGCGCTGGGTGCGGCAGTCGTCGCGCTGATCGCGACGAGATGGATCGCTGGAGGCGCCCTCACTGCGGCCGCCGTGTGGTTCGCCCCACGTGTCGTAGGCGGACGGAATGCGCGGGCCCGCGCGATCGCTCGGACCGAGGCGATTGCCGCCTGGGCCGAGATGCTGCGGGACACACTGGCGGGCGCGGCGGGCCTGGAAGAGACGATCGTGGCGACTACGCGCATCGCACCGGACCCGATTCGTTTCGAGGTGCGGTCTCTCGGGGCGCGGCTCGAACATCAGGCGCTGCCAGAAGCACTGCGAGCGTTCGCCGAGGAGATGGCCGACCCCACCGCCGATCTCGTGGCGTCGGCGCTGAGCTTGGCCGCGACGAGCCCGACGCGAAATCTTGGGGCCTTGCTCGGCACGCTCGCGGCTTCGGCTCGGGCTCAAGCTTCGCTTCAACTTCGCATCGACGCCGGCCGAGCCCGGACGCGGAGCGCGGTCCGCATCGTCACTGGGTTCACGGTGTGCTTCGCGGTCGGCATGGTTGTGCTCAATCGCGGCTACCTCGAACCGTTCGACACCCTGTTCGGGCAGCTCGTCCTCGCCGCCATCGGCGCCTGCTTTGCCGGCGCCTTCGTGATGCTCGCTCACATGGCACAGACCTCAACGCCCGAGCGAGTGCTGGTTCGAGGAGTCCGCCGGTGATCGTGCCAATGGTGTGTGGTGCAGCGGTCGGGTGGTCGGTGTGGCTCGGTCTTCGCTCGTTGCGGGCGCGCCCGGTCGATCTACAGCGTGCGGTCGCGAACCTCTCTCAGGTGCGCGTCGAGGTTGACGAGTCGACAACGTCGCACCGGGAGCGCATTGGATCGATCGTCGCACGAACGGCGCAAGCGAGCGGACTCATCACCGATCGGCTCCTGGGCGAGTTACGAATCATGAACCGCAGCGTCGAGCGGCACGCCTTCGACAAGGTCCTGCTCGGTGCATACGGCGCGGCGCTCCCGCTCGTCGTTGGCACCGTGCTCACCTTGGTCGGTGTCGCGGCCAATCCGCTCGCGATCTGCGCCGCGTCGGTGGGGGCGGGCGTTGGCGGCTTCGTCATCCCCGACCTCAATCTCCGTCGCGAGGTACGGGTTCGTCAGCGCACGTTCACGTTTGCGCTCGGTGCGTATCTCGAGCTCGTCACCGTCATTCTTGCTGGCGGTGCCGGCGTGGAAACTGCACTGGCGGACGCCGCGGCTGCGGGCGACGGCCCCGCGTTCGCGGAGTTACGGCGCGCGCTGGCAACGTGCCGTCTGACTGGTCGAACGCCGTGGGATGCGTTCGCTCAGCTGGGCGAAGAGCTGGGCGTTCCCGCGCTGAGTGAACTCGCCGCCAGCGTGAGTCTTGCGGGGCAACAGGGAGCGAAGGTGCGCGCCTCGCTCACCGCGAAAGCGGAGTCGCTCCGTGCGCACGAACTCGCCACGACCGAAGCCGAGGCCCAAGCCGCCACGGAGCGGATGGCGCTCCCGATGGTGATGCTGCTCCTCGGCTTCGTGCTGTTCATCGGATATCCCGCAGTGGTTCGGGTGCTCACCAGTCTCTGACCAAGGAAGGTTCACGTGGAACTCCACGCAATGATGACGTTGTTCCGATGTCTCGCGGTACGCCGAGCTGCGCTCGTGGCTGATCAGCGGGGTATGACCACCGAAGCGGTACTCATCACCGCCGGGCTGGCTGCACTCGCGATCACCGTCTTGGCGGTGATCGTTGCCAAGGTCACGCAGAAGGCGGACAGCATCAGCAC
>Ga0182741_1003503_pt1 | contig 16654 bp, 15 predicted proteins | sample eDN5th37CBELigOP_FD_128874 | JGI IMG/M metagenome (GOLD analysis project Ga0182741, IMG submission 128874) | Enriched Organic Plus compost microbial communities from Emeryville, California, USA - eDNA 5th pass 37_C BE-Lig OP (version 2) (version 2) ...
AGCAGATCGAGGAGCAGTTAGGCGGGCGCATCAAGACGGCGATCAACCCGGGTGAGGGCGCGTTCTACGGGCCGAAATTCAAGTACGTGCTGCGCGACGCCATCGGCCGCGACTGGCAGTGCGGCACCACGCAGGTTGACTTCAACCTGCCGGAGCGCTTCGGCGCCTTCTATGTGGACCAGGACGGCCAGAAGAAGACGCCCGTGATGGTGCACCGTGCGATCTGCGGCTCCATGGAGCGCTTCACCGGCATCCTGATCGAGCACTTCGCCGGGCATTTCCCGCTCTGGCTCGCGCCGGTGCAGGTCGTGGTCGCCACCATCACGTCCGAGGGCGATGAGTATGCCATGGAGGTGGTGCGCGCGGCCGAGGCCGCAGGCCTCCGCGTCGAGGCGGATCTGCGCAATGAGAAGATCAACTACAAGGTTCGCGAGCATTCGCTCGTGAAGGTGCCCGTGCTTCTCGTGGTGGGTCGGAAAGAGGCCGCCGAGCGGACGGTTTCGATTCGCCGCTTGGGAAGCCCTAACCAGCAAACCATGACCCTCGATGAGGCCCTGAAGGTGCTTGCCGACGAGGCGATCACGCCGGACCGCAAGCGCGCCGCGAAGGCCCTGGCCGAGCCGGACGAGCACCTGACCCTCGACGGCCACCACGTGGTCGCTCGCACGGTCGCCTGAGCGTCATCGCGAAAATGTCCCCGGGCCACGCCCGGGGACAATAGCTTTAGGCCATCTGGTGTCTCAGGGCGTGCACCTGCGCGTCGAGATGGGCCACAAGGTCAGGCGGCAGCTGCATCTGGGTCGCAAGTTGCTGGAGATAGGCCTTCTCCTCCGGCGTATCGGCGTCGCCGATCGCCATGAGGGAGGCGGCATAGAGTTCCGCGGCCTGGGCCTGAGTGCTGGCGAGCCGCGCAATGGCCGCAGGATCCGCCGGCTTGCCCATCACGTCCATCAGGAAACCCTTCTCCTCGGCGCCGAGGCCGAGTTTCTGGATCTGGTCCTGGATCCGCGTCGTCTCCTCGCCGTCGAGATGCCCGTCCGACTTGGCGGCCGAGATCATGGCCTGGACGAGCGCCACGCCGAGCTCCCGCCCGTGAGCGTCCTTCTCCTCGCCGATATGGAAGCCGCTGTCCTGCGGAATCTGCGCGGGCAGGTTCGCCGGGCCCGCATTCGTGCCGGGAGCCTGCCGGTTCTGCCAATCCTGATAGGCCTTCATGGCGACGGCCGAGAGCACCGCGAGGCCACCGGCCTTGAGCAGGGATCCGCCCGCCGAGCGGCCGGCCTTGGAGCCGAGGATCAGCGAGAGGAGCGCACCGCCCGCGAGGCCGCCCATCCCGCCCATGCTGCCCGAGACCTGCTTGGCCAGATCGCCGAGATTGCCCGGCAGGTTGCCGAGGTTGCCCTGGTTCGGCATCGGGCTCCCGCCCGGCGGCTGGCCACGCGCCTGGCCCTGGCCGTTCATGAGACCCTCAAGGATGCTGCCGAGATTCATGTCCGTTCTCCCCGTTTCGCCGGCGCTCGTGCCTGGCCCTTGAAAAGCCCTCCTTCCCGAAACGGTTCCGCGGCGATGCCCCGGCCGTCAGGATGATCCGGGCGACGGGATTTCGGCGGAGAGGAATTCGAGCCTGTTGCCGCAAGGATCTGCCACGTAGAAACGGCGAATTCCGGGCAAAGCTTCGTCCCAAAGGGGAGTATGGCCCGCATCCATCAGGATTGCGGCCAGGGCGTCGAGATCGGCGACGACGAAACCGGGATGCGCCTTCAGGGCAGGGCGGAAGGGCTCCTCGACTCCGAGATGCACGACGGCATCGCCGCCGCGCAGCCAGAGACCGCCGCGGGCCTTGAGGGCAGGGGGCTTTTCCAGCTCGTCCATCCCCAGCACGCCCACATAGAAGCGGCGGCAGGCCTCCTCGGCGCCTGCCGGAATGGCGAGCTGGACATGGTCCAGGCGCAGGATCACGCCTCGGCCTGCGCCTCGACGGTTTGCTCGATGGCGCCGAAGATCGAATGACCATGACGGTCCTTCATCTCGATGCGGACCGTGTCGCCGAAGCGCAGGAAGGGCGTCTTCGCTTCGCCCTTGAGGATCGTCTCCACGGTCCGCTGCTCGGCGATGCAGGAATAGCCGACGCCGCCCTCCGCCACCGGCCGTCCGGGGCCGCCGTCCGGATCCTTGTTCGACACGGTGCCGGAGCCGATGATCGTTCCGGCCCGCAGGGGACGGGTCCGGGCCGCATGGGCGATCAGGGTCGGGAAGTCGAAGGTCATGTCGGTGCCGGCATCGGGTTTCCCGAAGGCCTTGTCGTTGAGGCTGGACAGGAGCGGCAGACGCAGCTTCCCGCCGTCCCAGGCTTCGCCCAGCTCGTCCGGCGTGACGGCGACGGGCGAGAAGGCGGAGGAGGGCTTCGACTGGAAGAAGCCAAATCCCTTGGCGAGTTCCGCGGGGATCAGGTTGCGCAGGGAGACGTCGTTGACGAGCATCACGAGGCGGATGGCCTCTGCGGCCTCCTCCTTGGAGGCGCCCATGGACACGTCTCCGGTGATCACGGCGATCTCCGCCTCGAAATCGATGCCGTGGGCCTCGTCCACCGCCACGATGGGATCGCGCGGGCCAAGGAAGGCGTCCGAGCCGCCCTGGTACATGAGCGGATCCGTCCAGAAGGAGGCCGGCATCTCGGCGCCGCGGGCCTTGCGCACGAGCTCCACGTGATTCACGTAGGCCGAGCCGTCCGCCCACTGATAGGCGCGGGGCAGGGGCGAATCGCAATCATGCTCATGGAACCGGATCGTCGGTACGGAGCCGAGCTCGAGCTGCTCGGACAGGTCCTGGAGGAGGGGCGCGACCCGTTCCCAGTCGTCGAGGGCCTGCTGGAGCGTGGGGACGATGAAAAACGCGTCCGTCGCGCGGGTGAGATCCCGGGAAACCACGACGAGACGGCCGCCACGGCCTTGCTTAAGGGAAGAAAGCTTCATAACCACCGACCAGGTTGATATGCTTCACTGGAGAGCATCGGACCTGAGGGCGGGATCCCGCCTTCGGAGCAGTCCGATGTTTTCTTTCTGAGGAAGAGCGCCGCGCGCAAACCAGGTCCGCCTGCGCACGGTGCTCGAGCTTGCAACGAAACGACTTGCGGGGAAACGCCTATGTCGACCACCATGAAAAGAAGAACCTTTCTCGCGGGTGCCGGGCTCGCCACGGCCGCCGGGACGGTCGCTGCGCCCGCCATTGCGCAATCGGCGCCGGAAATCCGCTGGCGCCTGACCTCGAGCTTCCCCAAGTCGCTCGATACGATCTTCGGGACCGCCCAGACCTTCGCCAAGTACATGGCCGAGGCGACCGACAACAAGTTCCAGATCCAGGTCTTCGGCCCGGGCGAGATCGTCGGTGGCCTCCAGGCCCTCGACGCAGTCGAGAACGGCTCGGTGGAATGCGCCCACACGCCGGTCTACTACTATATCGGCCGTGAGCCGGCGCTCGGCCTCGGCACGGGCCTGCCCTTCAGCCTCAATGCACGCCAGCAGCAGGCCTGGTGGCACTTCGCCGGCGGCAAGGAGATCATCAACGACATCCTGGCCCGCTACGGCGTCACGTCTCTCGTCTGCGGCAATTCCGGCGCCCAGATGGGCGGCTTCTTCCGCAAGGAAATCAACACGGTCGACGACCTGAAGGGCCTCAAGTTCCGCATCGGCGGCCTCGGCGGCATGGTGCTCGCCAAGCTCGGCGTGGTGCCCCAGCAGCTTGCCCCCGGCGATGTCTATCCGGCCCTCGAGCGCGGCACCCTCGATGCGGCCGAGTTCGTCGGCCCGTACGATGACGAGAAGCTCGGATTCCTCAAGGTCGCCAAGTACTACTATGCCCCCGGCTGGTGGGAGGGCGGCGCCATGCTGCACCTCGTCGTGAACCAGAAGAAGTGGGACGAGCTGCCGAAGAACTACCAGGCCATCATGGCGCAGGCTTCGGAGGCCGCGAATAACTGGATGCTGGGCAAGTACGACGCCGTGAACGGCGGTGCTCTCCGGCGCATGGTCGGCGCGGGCGCGGAGCTTCGCACCTTCTCGCAGCCCATCATGGAGGCGTCCCTGAAGGCCGCGAACGAGCTCTATGCGGAACTCTCGGCCAAGAGCCCGGACTTCAAGAAGGGCTACGATTCGATGGTCGCCTACCGGAACGACGTCCTGCCCTGGTGGCAGCTCAACGAGTACGCCTTCGACACCTTCATGATCCGCACACGCGGACGGACCTGACGAATTGTCATTCCGGGGCGGCACATAGAGCCGAGCCCGGAATTCATGATCGCTGACGATGCAGGATGAGGCGTTGCGACAGCCGTCGTTCCTCGTTCTGGAACGTTTGAGTTTATGGGTTCCGGGGTCCGCTGCGCGGCCCCGGAATGACACCGGGAGAGATTCTGGAATGTCGGACACTTTCACGCGTCCGCCTTACTTGGGCTCCCGCCTGTTCGGATCGAAGTGCTTCTTCAGGTCCTTCCAGCAATCGATGTAGTTCTTTTGTATGGAAGCGGATTCGGCCGCGAATTTCGTCACTCGCTGAGGAAAACGCGTCTCGAACATGAAGGCCAATGTGCCTTCGAGCTTTACCGGCTTCAGCTCCACGTTGCTCGCATGCTCGAACGCCGTCGTGTCCGGTCCGTGTGGCAGCATCTGGTTGTGCAGGGACATGCCGCCCGGCACGAAGCCTTCGGGCTTAGCGTCGTAGACGCCGTAGACCAAGCCCATGAACTCCGACATCAGGTTGCGGTGATACCAGGGCGGGCGGAACGTGTTCTCGGCCACCGACCAGCGCTCGGGAAAGATCACGAAATCCACATTCGCGGTGCCGGGCGTCTCTGAGGGCGCGGTCAGCACGGTGAAGATCGACGGGTCGGGATGGTCGAACAGGACCGCGTTCACGGGCGAGAAGTGCCGCAGGTCGTATTTGTAGGGCGCGTAGTTGCCGTGCCACGCGACCACGTCGAGGGGTGACTGGTCGATCCGCGTGCGATGGAGCTCGCCGCCCCATTTCACGTAGAGCCAGGACGACTCCTCCCTGTCCTCATATGCGGCGACGGGCGTGTGGAAATCGCGCGGATTGGCCAGGCAGTTCGCGCCGATGGGGCCGCGGTCCGGCAGCGTGAAGGCGCCGCCGTAATTCTCGCACACATAGGCGCGCGCCGGCCCTGAGGGCAGTTCGAGCCTGAAGATCACGCCGCGCGGAATGATAGCGATCTCGCCCGGCCCGATATCGATGATGCCGAACTCGGTCCAGAAGCGCAGGGCATTCTCCTGCGCGACGATCAGGTATTCGCCGTCCGCGTTGAAGAAGTACTCGTTCTCCATGGAGCGTGTGGCGAGGAGCAGATGAGCCGCCATGCCGACCTGGGTGTCGGAATCCCCCGCCGTCGTGACGGTGAACAGGCCGGTCACGAAGGTGGTGTCCCGGTCGGGGAATGGCAGCGCATCCCAGCGCAGCTGGCCGAGGGGCAGCTCGCTCTCCTCCCGTGCGGCCGGGGCGGTGCGCATGAAGCCCTTGTCGACCTTCTCGTAGCGGCCCGAATGCTTCACGGTCGGGCGGATCCGGTAGAGCCAGGAGCGCTGGTTGGTGGCCTGCGGGGCCGTGAAGGGAGAGCCGGAGAGCTGCTCGGCATAGAGGCCGTAGGGGAGCTTCTGGGGTGAATTGCGCCCGACCGGGAGGGCACCTTCCAGAGCCTCCGTCTCGAACGAGTTGCCGAAGCCTGACATGTAGCCCGGCAGGAGAGCGCTCCTGCGCTGGTCGGGGGCTCGAAAGCCGGAGACGTTCTGAACATTCATCGTCATCTCCTCCACAACCGGCAGCAAGGCGCGATCCCGCTGCCCTGGAAAATCCGAGGCGGTTGCCAATGCAACGATTATGGCGTATTAGTTGCATGAGCAACGGTTTGAGTCAATGACGGCATCCGGATCCAACGCCCGCCAGAAAAATGCCGAGGCCACGCTGGTTCTCGAGGAATTCCTGCCCTATCGGCTCAACGTCCTGGCGAGCCTGACCTCGAACGCGCTCGCCCAGATCTATGCGGAGCGCTTCGGTCTCTCGATTCCCGCCTGGCGCGTGGTCGCGACCCTTGGCCAGTACGATGAGCGCACCGCGCGGGACATCGCGGCCCACGGGGTCATGCACAAATCGACCGTCTCCCGCGCCGTCTCGGCCTTGGAGCAGCGCGGGCTGATCCGCCGTCGCCCGAACGAGGGCGACCGGCGCGAGGAGTGGCTGGCCCTGACCGAGGAGGGGCGGCGCATCTATGATTCCATCGTGCCCGAAGCCCTTGGCTTCGAGAGCCGCGTCATGTCCGTTCTCACGCCGCAGGAACAGGCGCTCCTCGGCGCCCTGGTCGACCGGCTCACCACCAGGGCCCGCGCGATGGTGCCCGAAGAGGATATCCAGCCGTGAAGCTCTATACCTATTTCCGCTCCTCGGCGGCCTACCGGGTCCGCATCGCTCTGAACTTGAAGGGCGTCTCCTACGAGTCGGTCCCGGTGAACCTCCTTAAGGGGGAGCAGAAGGCGCAGAGCTACCAAGGAGTGAATCCGCAAGGCCGGGTGCCGTCCCTCGACCTTGGCACGACAGTGCTGACCCAGTCGCCCGCCCTCCTGGAATATCTCGACGAGGTTTATCCCGAGCCGCCGCTCCTTCCGCTGGGGGCCGTGCAGCGCGCCAAGGTCCGCGCGGTGGCGAGCATCGTCGCTTGCGACATTCATCCCCTGAATAATTCCGGCACTCTGGCCTACCTCAAGAACCGCTTCGGCCAGAACCTGGAAGCCGTGAACGAATGGTACGGCCACTGGGTGCGGGAAGGGTTCGACGCCATCGAACAGCTGATCGAGCCGGGCCCCTATGCGTTCGGCAACCGGGTCACCCTGGCGGATCTCTATCTCGTGCCCCAGGTCTTCAATGCCCGGCGCTTCGACATTCCCCTCGACGCTTACCCGAAGATCGCGGCCGTCGATGCGGCCTGCGCGGGCCTCGAAGCTTTCCGCAAGGCCGCGCCGGCCAGCCAGCCGGACGCAGCCTGAGACCAGGCGCCCCGCCGTCGGCGGAGCGCCATCGCAACGGCCGGCCTCTATCGGGCCGGAGGATCAACAGGAGGAAGAGATGGGACCGTTCCCGCACGATGCGCCGCCCCCGGCTATCACGGACGAGAACCCGATGGGCACCGACGGCTTCGAGTTCGTCGAGTATTGCCATCCGAATCCGGAGGAGCTCGACCGCCTCTTCAAGACGATGGGCTTTTCCCTGGTCGCCCGGCACCGTTCGAAGAAGGTGATGCTCTATCGCCAGGGCGACATCAACTTCATCGTCAATTCCGAGCCCGGCTCCTTCGCGGAGCGTTTCGCCAGCCAGCACGGGCCCAGCGCTCCGGCCATGGCCTTCCGTGTGGTCGATGCAAAATACGCCTATGAGCGGGCCCTCTCTCTCGGTGCAAAGCCGGTCGAGACCCATGCCGGGCCGAACGAGCTCCAGATCCCGGCCATCGAGGGCATCGGCGGCCTGCAAATCTATCTGGTCGACCGCTACGGCGCCAAAGGCTCGATCTACGACGTGGATTTTGAGTGGATCGGCGAGAAGGACCCTAAGCCGAAAGGCGTGGGGCTCTATTACATCGACCACCTGACCCACAACGTCTATCGCGGCCGCCTCAACGAATGGGCCGCCTTCTACGAGAAACTCTTCAACTTCCGGCAGATCCGGTACTTCGACATCGAGGGCAAGCTGACCGGTCTCCACTCCCGCGCCATGACCAGCCCGGACGGCAAGATCCGTATCCCCATCAACGAGGATGCGGGCGAGAGCGGACAGATCGAGGAATATCTCCAGGAGTATAAGGGCGAGGGAATCCAGCATGTGGCCCTCGGCTCCCACGATCTCTACGATTCCATCGAGCAGCTGATCGGGGCCGGCCTCGAATTCATGCCTGCTCCGAACGAGATCTATTATTCCCGCATCGACAAGAGACTGCCCAAACATGAGGAGCCGGTCGAGCGCCTGAAGCGGAACGGCATCCTCATCGACGGGGAGGGGGTCGTCGAGGGCGGCTTCACCAAGGTTCTGCTCCAGCGCTTCGGCAAGACCGCCATCGGGCCGATCTTCTTCGAATTCATCCAGCGCAAGGGCGACGACGGATTCGGAGAGGGCAATTTCAAGGCGCTCTTCGAGTCGATTGAGGAGGACCAGATTCGCCGCGGCGTCCTCAAGCCGAAGGTCGCCTGATCTTTCCGAAAGGACAGAAAAGACGATTCGACGAAGGCCGGGCCAGTCCCGGCCTTCTGCGATTCTCCCGCAAGGCTTCCACAATTCGGCCGGACTTTTCCACGGACCAGGACCTTACGGAACTTGCCTCAGGCGCGAAGCCGGCGGCCCCGGATGCCAGAATGCCTGCCAAGGAAACCCTTGTATTTTAAGGGTTTGTTAGGAAAATGGCCAAAGTCCTAACGAAGCGTAAATATTGCCTGCCGCGATCGTTGCCTTTGTGCAACATCTCCGGGGAAACCCCCTCTCGCGGCCCCTTTTGCGCCTTCATTCTGTTGCCTGCCGGGCCGGTCTGGCTAATGTGTCGACAGCGACGGGGGCACCCCAGTCGTGATTTGTCGGTTCCAACCACGATGGTGGGGTCGTCAGGTCTCTAGGGGATAAGGGACGTGTTTTACGCTTCGTAGAAGCTGTCGAGGCACAAAACCCGGCCCCCCAGGGTCTCGAAACTTTGGAGGTCAACCAATGAAGCTCGTTAAGAGCCTTCTGCTCGGATCGGTCGCGGGTCTCGCCGCCGTTGCGGGCGCTCAAGCTGCCGATCTTCCCGTGAAGAAGGCTGCTCCTGTTGAATACGTTCGCGTCTGCTCCACCTACGGTGCAGGCTTCTTCTACATCCCGGGCACGGAAACCTGCCTGCGCGTCGGTGGCCGCGTCCGTGCGGACTACGTGTACGGCGAGCCGCTCGTCCGTGCTGATGACGCCATCGGCTTCCGCGCTCGTGGCCGCATCCAGCTCGACGCTCGTACCGCGACCGCTTACGGCCTGCTCCGTACGTTCGTGCGCTTCGAGATCACCCGTTCGTCCGGCACGCCGTTCGGCGTGGCCAACACGGGCCGCATCAGCCAGTCCCCGAACGTTGCTGAAGCCTTCGTGCAGTTCGGTGGCCTGACCGCCGGTCGCGTCGTGTCGTTCTTCTCGAACGGCGACCTGCCCACCGGTCACATGGGCACGCTGCGCTTCGACGACGCTCCCGACGTCGACCTGCTCGCCTACACCTTCTCGTTCGGCAACGGCTTCTCGGCGACGATCTCGCTGGAAGACGGTCTCGAGCGTCGTGAAGGCCTCGTGTTCGGCAACACCTGGGCGAATGCGAACTACGCTGGTCAGCGCGCTCCGGACCTCGTCGGTAACATCAAGTACACCGGCACCTGGGGTACGGCTCAGCTCTCCGGTGCTGTCCACCAGATCCGCAGCAACAACCTGATGTCGGTTGCTACGCCGTTCGGCGTCGTCGCCGATTACCCGGACACCGAGTACGGCTTCGCGGTTTCGGCCTCGGTCGGCGTGAACCTCCCGCAGCTCGCCCCCGGCGACGCTCTGTGGTTCGCTGCGACCTTCGCTGACGGCGCTCCGGCCTACCTCGACGGCGGCAACGCCGGCACGGTCATCACCCCGTTCGCTGCTTTCGAGAACGGCACCCCGACCCTCGTCGATGCCAGCATCGATCCGGTCACGGGCGACCTGAAGAAGAGCCGCGCCTGGTCGATCGCCGGTGGTCTGCGTCACTACTGGACCCCCCAGATCCGTTCGAACTTCTTCGGTTCGTACCTGAGCTCGGATAGCCGCCAGGCCTTCAACACCCCGGCTGACTTCCGTGAGTACCGCCTCGGCGCCAACATCTTCTGGCAGCCGGTGTCGGGCCTCGACCTCGGTGTGGAAGTCATCTACGCCAACACGGATCTGCGTGGCATCAACCCGGTCACGGGCATTGGCTACCGCAACTCCAACGGCTGGGAAGGCCGCTTCCGCGTCCAGCGCGACTTCTAATCGGTTCAACCGATTGGTTAGGGAAACCCCGGTGGAAACACCGGGGTTTTTCTTTGCTTTCCGTCCAGCATGGAACTCCGGCTGAACCGGGCTCCCTCGCGACGGAGGTTGGGACGGATTAGCGTTCGTCGGAGAGCAGCCGGGAAGGAAGCCAGGCGCACAGAGCCGGCGGAATGGCCGTGACCTCGTGATATGGACGGCGTTCGGGCGCTGGAAGGAGACTCAGGCTGCGATGGCCTGATCCCGCTCCGCCTCGCCGATCAGGCCTTTGATCGCATCGATGAGATCGCCTTCGAGGAGCGGGGCATGGCCCTGGCCCGGAATGGTGATCGCCTTGAGACGGGGATGGGTTTCCTGCATGGCCTTCAGGGTTGCGGCACTCAGGAGGTCCGAGTTGGCTCCGCGGATGGCCAGGACCGGAAAGGGCTTGAGACCCTCGAAGAGGGGCCACAGATCCGGCAGGGGCATTTCGAGGTCCAGGGCCTCAAGGGACTTCATCAGGAGCGGATCGTAGCGCAGGACGAGACGTCCGCTCTCTACCCGCCAGGTTCCAGCGGCCTGCTTGAGCCATTGTTCCGGCCCGAAGGCCGGGAACTGGGAGCCCGAGAGCTGCCGGAGGAGGTCTGCACCTTCCTGCAGGGTTCGCGGAGTAGGCAGCTTGCCCACATAGCCCTTGATCCGCATCAGGCCCTTGCCCTCGATGGCGGGACCGACATCGTTGAGCACGATTCCTGCAAGAACCGTCGGATGCAGCGCGCCCAGCGCCATGGTGATGAGGCCGCCACGGGAGGTCCCGACGAAAGCCGCCTTGTGAACGCCCGCCGCCGTCAGGACCTGGAGGACGTCGTTTGCCTCGATCCGGACGTCGTAGTTGCGCCAGTCCTTATCCCATTCCGAGCGGCCGCGGCCTCGATAGTCCACGCACAGCACCCGGCGCGGCCGGGCGGCATCGCGGCTCAGGCTCTCGGCGAGGTCATGGAAATCCTCTGAGGTCCGGGCGAGGCCGGGAAGGCAGACCACCGGCAGGGCGCTGGAAAGCTCCGGGCCGTAATCACGCGCATAGAGGCGCGGACCGTCCGAGGCCGACACGACAAGATCCCGATAGGGGCCGTTCATCCGCTGCTGCTCCGAATCCCTCTGCGCCAGGGCCGTATCCTGCCTCAATTCACCGGCCGGGTCGCGTCCGCCGTCAGATCCTTGCCTGCCTGGGATGGTTCGGGGGTGGCGGGCTGCTTGAGGCGCTGGCGATAGACATTGAGGTTCTCCAGCACCCGCTGAACGTAGTTCCGGGTCTCGGAGAAGGGGATCCGCTCCACCCAGTCGATAGCATCGACCTCCGGCTCGCGGGGATCGCCATAGGCCTTGATCCATTTCCGCACGTTACCGCCGCCCGCATTGTAGGACGCGAAGGCCAGGATGTGCGAACCCTTCCAATCCCCCATGAGTTCGCCCAGATGCGCCGAACCGAGCTTGGCGTTGTAGGCCGCGTCCGCCAGGAGCTTGTCGAGATCGAAGCCGAGGCCGAACCGGCGGGCCGTCTCCTTCGCGGTCGCTGGCATCAGCTGCATGAGCCCACGGGCTCCGGCGCTCGAGATCGCGCGGGGGTTGAAGGCGCTTTCCTGGCGGGCGATGGCATAGACCATCGCTGGCTCCACCTCCTCGCCCACCGGCTCGAAGTCCGGGACGGCCGCCAACGGATAGGCATGCATATCGAGCGGGAAGCCCCGTTGCGAGGCCAGTTTGCCGACGATCAGCGCCGCGCGGGCGTTTTTCCGCTCCGCCGCAAGGCCCGCGAGCGCATCGAGCTGCCCCGGATCGCCAAAGGACTGGGCCAGTTCCGTATAAAGGCCGAGCACCAGCTCCGGCTCGTTGATCTCATGAAGCGCCGCCAGCGACTGAACGGGAACGAGGGACTCGAAAGCCCTGCGCTCATCCGCCGAGAGCGGCTCCACTCTCCGCAGGGCAATGGGCTGGCCGAGTTTCGTCCGGGCGAGCTGCCCGTAATAGGTCGTCGGCCGGTCGGCGGCACGCTCATAAAGGAGCTGTGCCTCCCGGAAGGAGCCTGCGGCCTCCGCTGCCCGGGCCCGCCAATAGATGACCCGCGAGAGGGAGATTGGCGTAGTCGCGACCTTTTCGGCCTTCGCGAAATGCTGCCCGGCCGCGGCCGGATCCTTCAGGAAGCGCAAGGAGATCCAGCCCGCCTGGAAGGCGGCCTCGATCTGCTGGGCAGGCGATTCCGGTGCCGCCTGACTTGCGACCTGATAGGCTGTTCGGGCGTCGCCCTTGTCGAGGAGGGCGCGGGCGACGAGGCGGCGCTCAGCCCACCACTCGTCCCCGTCGACCAGGAGTTCCGGGTCGCGCGGGGCCTGCGCCATGACGGCGGCCGCGTCGGCCAGTTTGTTGGCGCGGCGCAGGTAAAGGGCGCGGGAGAAGAGATAGGACGGGTCCTTGCGCAGGTCGGCCGGAACGGATGCAAAAGCCTTCTCGGCCTTCTTCTTGCCCCGGTAGAGATCCGTCCTGGCCTTGACGAGGGTTTCGTAGTTCTTGCCCGCATAGCCGGCGGCCCGCTGGGCCGCCCCCCAGCTCTCCTGGAACAGGAGCCGCTCCATGCGGAAACGGTGATCGGCCTGCGCCAGCACGCCCGGGAAGCGGTCGAGGATCCGGCTCTCCCATTCGGGCCCGAAGGAATCCTCCCGCCATACCTGGCGGATCAGCGCATTGGCCTCCTGGTCCTGGCCGTCCGTCTTGTATGCGAATGCGAGCGCAATCCTCCCGCCGGCCGTAACGGGCTTCTGCTCCGCAAAGAAGGCGCGGACCTGGGCGGAGGGCCTGCGCTCTGCCACCAGGGCCTCCTCGGCCCGGCGCCGGAACTGGGCCGTCTGCGGCCAGTCGGGGTAGGCCTTGCGGAAGCCCGTGATCCGGTCGAACCCCATGGGGGCGCCGCTGCGGATGGCGAACCATTCGGCCAGCGCCAGGGATGCGGGCTGCGTCAGCTTGGTTTCGAGGATCTGCGCCTCGGCCCCGTCGCCGGAGCGATAGGCCTTCAGGATCAGGGGCAGGTAGTCCCGGTCCTGCAGGGGAACGATGGGCGGGACGAAGCCGTAGCCGTCCACCGAGCCTGTGGTTTCCGGGTCTGGGATGGTCACCGGCGCGACACGAGGCGGAGGGCCAGGCTCCTCGGGCGAGGTGGCCGCCATGACGACCGGAGAAGCGAGCGGGACAAGGACAACCGACGCCAGCAGGCGCGGCAAGAGACGGGTCGTGAGGCTCATGTGATCCCCTTGTCGTCGTACGATGCCCTGTTTCGGCGACGTTATGCTTGAGGAAACACCATGTCACGGGCTAGGACAACTCTCGACGGGGCCGTTTGCGCCGATGCGCCGCAGCCCCTATGTGTAGGCCCGCAGGCCTGAAACTCCATCGAACGCTGCTATCGCGAGGAAGAACATGACGCAGTTCCAAGGCTCCATCACGGCGCTTGTAACCCCCTTCAAGGATGGGGCCGTGGATGAGGCGGCGTTCCGGAAACACATCGCCTGGCAGATCGAGAACGGCACGAAGGGCCTGGTCCCCGTGGGCACTACGGGCGAGAGCCCGACGCTGAGCCATAAGGAGCACGACCGGGTGGTCCAGATCTGCGTCGAGGAGGTGAAGGGCCGGGTCCCGGTCATCGCCGGGGCGGGGTCCAACAGCACCGAGGAGGCGATCGGCTTCTCGCGCCATGCCGAGAAGGTCGGCGCGGACGCGCTCCTGATCGTCACGCCCTACTACAACAAGCCGACCCAGGAAGGTCTCTACGCGCACTTCAAGGCGATCAACGACGCCGTGGGCATTCCGATCATCATCTACAATATCCCGGGCCGGTCGGTGATCGACATGTCCGTGGAGACGATGGCGCGGCTCTATGAGCTCAAGAACATCGTGGGTGTGAAGGACGCGACCGCCAGCATGGCCCGGGTCAGCCAGCAGCGGCAGGCCATGGGGCCGGACTTCATCCAGCTTTCCGGCGAGGACGCGACAGCCCTCGGGTTCATGGCCCATGGCGGTCACGGCTGCATCTCGGTCACGTCCAACGTGGCGCCGCGCCTCTGCGCCGAGATGCAGAACGCCTGCCTGAAGGGCGATTACGCCACGGCCCTGAAAGTCCAGGACCGGCTGATGCCCCTCCACGAAGCCCTGTTCATTGAAACCAACCCGTCGCCCGTGAAGTATGCCGCGTCCCTGCTCGGCCTCATGGGCGACGATGTGCGCCTGCCCCTGCTGCCCGTGTCCGAGCCGACCCGGAAGCGCGTGCGGGACGCCATGGCCCATGCGGGCCTGATCAACGCGTGAGACGATGAAAAGCGATCCGAAAAATGCCCACCGCATCGTTGCCGATAACCGGAAGGCGCGGTTCAACTACGAGATCGTCGATACCTACGAGGCCGGCATCGCCCTGACCGGCACGGAGGTCAAATCCCTGCGCCAGGGCAAGGCGACCATCGGAGAGGCCTATGCGGGCCCCTCCGGTGAGGAGTTCTTCCTGTTCAACGCCTATATCCCGGAATACCTCCAGGCGAACCGCTTCAACCACGAGACCCGCCGGCCCCGGCGGCTCCTCCTGCACAAGCGGCAGATCAACAAGCTGATCGGCGCCACCCAGCGCGAGGGCTTCACGGTCATCCCCCTCAAGGTCTATTTCAACGACCGGGGGCGGGCGAAGGTCGAGCTCGGCCTCGGGCGAGGCAAGAAGCTGCACGACAAACGCGAGACCGAGAAGACGCGCACCTGGAACCGGGAAAAGGCTCGCCTCATGCGCGAGAAGGGCTGAGGTTCGCCTCAGCCCGGTCTTTCTTCGCGGCTGCGGCCACCAGGGTGGCCGCAGCCGCGCCCGCATGATCCATATAGCTCGGATCCCGATGCAGCAGGACGGCCGCGAATGAGCCGTCGAGCAAAAGGGCGATCTGCCGCGCGAGAGAATGCGGACTGTCGATACCGTTCGCCGCGAAGGTTTCGGCCAGCCAATCCTCGAACTTCTTCTTGTGCACGGCGCCGATCTTCATGGCCGGATGCCCGGGCAGGTTCGCGAGTTCCGCCGAGGTTCTCAAGAACCCGCAGCCCTTCCACTTCGGATGGCGGGCCGAGCGGGCGAGATGGGCAAAGATGCTCTTTATTTTCTCGGGAAGCCCCCCGTCGGCTTCGGCGAACCAGCGCCGGAACAGCGCGAGGTTCGGCTGGTCCCGGGCCGACAGATAGGCGGCCACCAGATCGTCCTTGCTGTCGAAATGGTAATAGAGGGTCCGCTTGGTGACGCCCGCCTTTTCGGCGACCGCGTCCATGCTCACGGCCCTGATTCCCTCATCGTAGAACAGCCTTGATGCCGCGGAGACGATGCGTTCGCGGGTCTGGTTCGTCGTCATCGCGGCACCTCATGTATACTGACCAGTGAGTATACATGAGCGGTCTCTCCGTCATAGCTTTTCCGGACGCAATCACATCTGTGGAGAGTAAACCATGTCGGACACCGTGCTGATGAACATCGAGGACGGCATCGCCTGGCTGACCCTGAACCGGCCCGCAAAGCTCAATGCCCTGAACTACGAGACCATCGACTGCCTCCTCGAACTGCTCGACGAGATCGAGGTGGAGCATGCGATCCGCGTGGTCGTCCTCACGGGTTCCGGCCGGGCCTTCTCGGCCGGAGGGGACATTCCCGAATTCTCCCGCAGCGTCAGCAGGGGCGCGGCCCGGGCTATGCGGGATTTCGTGCGACGTGGGCAGACCCTGACGGCCCGCCTGGAGGCTTTTCCGAAGCCTGTCATAGCGGCCGTCAACGGGCTCGCTTATGGGGGCGGCTGCGAGATCACGGAAGCGGTTCACCTCGCCGTCGCGAGCGAGCGGGCGGTCTTCGCCAAGCCTGAGATCATACTCGGAATGCCGCCGACCTTCGGCGGAACGCAGCGCCTCCCGCGTCTTGCCGGCCGCAAGCGGGCGCTCGAACTTCTCCTGACGGGCGATGCCTTTTCGGCTGAGCGCGCGCTGGAGCTGGGGCTCGTGAATCAGGTCGTGCCCCATGACGCGCTCCGGCCGGCCGTGAAGTCCCTGGCGGAGCGGATCATGCGTCATTCGCCGCTCGCGACGCGCGGCATCGTGGTGGCCGTGACACGGGGGTTGAACATGACGATCGGGGAGGGGCTTCAGGCGGAAGGCGAGCAGTTCGCCGCCCTGGTTCCGACGGCCGATCTCGCGGAGGGGCTCGGCGCCTGGATGGAGCGCCGCCGGCCTGTCTGGCAGGGGCGTTGAGAAAAGGATGCCCGCCGGGCGGGCATCTGACTCAGACCTCGAAATCGTCGTCCTGGGGCTGGCGGATGCCGTAGCGACGCTCCAGACCGCCACTCTGCGGCTGCGCGTGGCGCGCGGGACGCTCCGGGCGCTCCCCGTTCTCTCCCACGGCCCGCTGCGGCCGCTCGGTCGGGTCGCGGCCGATCTTGGAGGCGAGCTGGGCGAGGTCCAGAAACTCGTCGGCCTGGCGGCGCAGCTCGTCGGCTACCATGGGCGGCTGGGTGGTGACCGTGGACACGACGGAGACGCGCACGCCCCGGCGCTGCATGGCCTCGACCAGGGAACG
>Ga0182741_1003505_pt1 | contig 16636 bp, 10 predicted proteins | sample eDN5th37CBELigOP_FD_128874 | JGI IMG/M metagenome (GOLD analysis project Ga0182741, IMG submission 128874) | Enriched Organic Plus compost microbial communities from Emeryville, California, USA - eDNA 5th pass 37_C BE-Lig OP (version 2) (version 2) ...
CGGGCAGGGATTGCTATCTGTTATTGAAAATCTCGTACTTGAAGAAATCGGTTGTAGTCAAGAAGATATTAAAATTGTTATCGGTGATACCTCAGTTGTACCGGTTTCGGGTTCATCGACTGCTTCGCGTGGAACAAGTATTGTTTGGCAATCCCTACAAAAAATGAAGGCCCCCTTTAAAAAGAAAATCTGCGAACATGTTGCAACTAAATTATCGTTACAGATGGAAGATTTATATCTTGGGGCAAATGGTGTATGGAAAATAGGAAAGGAAGATGGACCTTGTATGACTTATAAAGATTGTGCGAAGGAAATACAAGATGCAACGATTTTAACAAGCTTCCACTTCCCTGTAACACCAGATGCTGTTGATGGTGGACATTTTTTGTATTCTTTCGGGGGAATTAAGATTGATGTAGAGGTTGATATTCTTACTGGTAAAGTAAAAGTCCTATCTATGGATCATGTAGTTTCTGCTGGCCCGGTTGTTAGTCCAAAAGGCTTCAGAGGACAGATTGAGGGGGGAGCAGTAATGTCCCTAGGTTACACATTAATGGAAGAAGTAAAAATGATCGACTCTCAATATGTTACGCACAATTTTGACTCTTATTTAATGCCAAATACCGTGGATGTCCCATTTGAAACAAATGTATATGCCATTGAGGAGTTATATAAAGGAGATATTTATGGCCCTAGAGGGGTTGGGGAAATTAGTACGATTGCTATTACGCCTGCGATTGTCAAGGCTATTCATGATGCGGTTGGGTGTTGGATAACAAAACTACCGATATCATCCGAGGAAATTCTTAAGGATGTGGAGTCAAGGGGGATGCTAACATGGATTTGAAAAATAAAGTTTTAGATAATCCTAATGTTATAGATAATAATCAATTGATTAACTTATCGTTTACCGTAAATGAAGAAAAATACGAAATTCAAACACTACCGACTGAAAAATTGATTAACATTTTAAGAGATCAATTAAATTTTGTGGGAACAAAAATATCGTGTGGAATAGGAAGATGTGGAGCATGCAGTATTTTCATTGATAATGAATTAGCAAACTCGTGTTTAGTCATGGCTTATCAAGTACAAGGTAAATCCATTACGACTATAGAAGGGCTTGGTGGAGTTACTATTGATGAGGTGCAAGAGGCTTTTTTAAATGAGGGAGGATTTCAATGTGGATATTGTACTTCTGGAATGATTATGTCTGTGAAGTATTTATTAGCCATAAATCCAGATCCGACCGATTCAGAAATTCAAGAAGCACTATCTGGAAATTTATGTAGATGTACTGGATATGGTGGAATAATTCGTGCAGTAAAGAGTCTAAAAAATAAAAAAGAACTTGCCTAATTGGCAAAAACATAAAGGCAGAAAGGAGGCACTAAATTGCAACATTCTCCGTTTGTTGTTGAGATGAAAGATATTGTTAAAAAGTTTGGTAATGTAGTGGCGAGTGATCATGTGAATTTTCAAGTAGGAAAAGGAGAAATACATGCTTTATTAGGTGAAAATGGAGCGGGGAAAAGTACAATCATGAGTATGCTTGCAGGAATTTATAAGGCTGATACGGGAAGCATTTTCGTAAATGGTAACCTAGCCAAAATTCGATCACCTAAAGAATCGATGGAACATGGAATTGGTATGGTTCATCAAAATTTTAGATTAGTAGAAACGCTGACTGCTATCGAAAATATTATTTTAGGTGAAAAGGGGAATATGTGGCGTGGTTCGAATTGGATGAAGAAAAAGACGAAAGAGATTGAAGAATTAGCTGAAGATTATGGTCTTACTTTTCCTACCACTGTACCCGTTTGGCAATTGTCTGTTGGAGAGCAACAACGAGTGGAAATTGTCAAAACCTTATATCGTGGAGCAGAAATTATTATATTTGACGAGCCAACGTCCGTTCTAACACCAGGAGAGGTGGAACAATTATTTTTTACGATGGCAGAATTGAAACGTAACGGGAAAACAATGATTATTACGACGCATAAATTGAAGGAAGTCATGGATATTGCTGACAGAATATCCGTTATGAGAAAAGGTAGAATGATTTTGCAAACTCTAAAGGAAGATACAACGATTCAAGAACTAGCAAAATTGATGGTTGGTCAAGATTTGAGTGTTGGGATTCCAATTAAATCGGTTCCTCTAGGTCTTCCGATTATTGAAGTGAGGAATTTAGTTGTTGAAACAAAAGAACGGATAAAAGCAATTAATCACATCGATTTTACGATTCATGAGCATGAAATTGTAGGGATTGCAGGTGTAGCAGGAAATGGGCAAAAGGAGCTTGCTGAAAGTTTGACAGGCTTAATTCCATGGAAATCAGGAGAAGTAATATTCAATAACGATAAATTAACCATGCCTAAAGTGAAAGAATTAATAGATAAAGGTATTGCTCATATTCCAGAGAATCGGATGAAAAGTGGATTGGCAGGTAGCTTAGGAATTGTGGACAATCTATTGATGAAATCATATCGAACTTCCAAGCGGTCTAAATTTGGGTTAATCAACAAAAAAGCAAACAAACAATGGGCGAAGCAACTAACTGAACAGTTCGATGTTCGAACACCTGATTTGATTAGCCCAGTGGGTCAATTATCAGGTGGGAATCAGCAAAAATTATTATTTGCACGTGAAGTTGATTTAAACCCTAAATTAATGATAGCTGTCCATCCAACTCAAGGGTTAGATGTAGGGGCTACAAGAGCAGTTCATGAAATGTTACTTCAGTTAAAAGAATCTGGAAGTGGAGTATTACTTATTTCAGAAGACCTTGATGAGGTTATGCAACTATCTGATAGGGTTCTAGTTTTATTTAATGGGGAAATTAATGGAATTGTAAATCGCGGACAGGCAAGTAAGGAAACAATCGGCCAATTAATGGCGGGATTGTCAAGGAAGGAAGAGAGAGTCAATGAGTCAAAAATCGTCATCTGAACCACTGTCAGTTGATATAAGAAATGACAATAATCGTTCACGATTCTTCCCCTTAAAAATAGAATTTGATCCGCATAGGAAAACAGGTGGTTGGTGGGTACCAATCCTTTCTATCATTGTTGCTCTACTATTTTGTGCAATTTTTATAGTCATTAATGGAATGAACCCAATAACAGTATACGCAAAGATGTTAGTGGGTGCATTTGGATCCAGTTTTGGAATAAGTGAAACCATTGTTAAAGCAATCCCACTCTTATTATGCGGACTTGGAGTAGCAGTCGCTTATAAGATTTCTATATGGAATATTGGAGCAGAGGGTCAATTCATCTTAGGTGCAATTGGTGCTACAGCGGTAACGATCTTTTTCCCTAATATGCCTGGAGCTCTATATATCCCATTGATGATGGTAGGTGGAGCTGCAGCTGGAGCAATTTGGGGTTTATTTACCGCAGTGCCTAGGACACATTTTCAAGTAAATGAGTTGATTACATCATTAATGTTAAATTATGTTGCCCTTTTACTTTTAGATTATTTAGTTTATGGACCTTGGCGAGATCCTCAAGGTTTTAACTTTCCTGGTACCCCCGAATTCACACCTTACCAGATGCTTGCAAGTATTGGTGGAACAAGATTACATTTTGGGCTTGTTTTTGCCATATTAGCAGTTGTCTTCTTTGCCTTTTTCCTTGCAAAAACAAGGTGGGGATATGAATTGAGGATACTTGGTGCTAACCCAATTGCAGCTCAAAATGCGGGCATAAAGATTAGTAAACATATCTTAATTGTCATGATGATTAGTGGTGGCTTAGCTGGATTTGCAGGTGCTATCGAAGTTTCAGGCGTAGCAGGACGACTAATGTATGGTATATCTCCTGGCTATGGATATACGGCAATTATTGTCGCATGGTTAGCCAAATTAAATCCATGGGCTATGATAGTAACTTCCTTATTTATTGGTGGTTTAATTGTTGGGGGATATAGTGTACAAACCATTGGGCTCCCTTCTTCATTTTCAAGCATGCTTCAAGGGGCGATTTTATTTTGCCTGATTAGTGGAGAAATGCTTAATAAGTACAGATTAAAAAGAGTTAACTAGTAAGTTTTAATGTCTGAAAATTCTGTATTAAAGGAGGTGTTTTAATGGAAATGACGTCACTAATCTTGATAGCAGCAATATCTGGAGGAACATCTTTATTATTCGCAGTATTAGGTGGTATTTTAAACGAAAAAGCGGGTGTGATTAATCTAGGAACTGAAGGAATTATGTTAATTGGTGCAGTTATGTCGGCCATTGTATTTCTTCAAACGCAAAATTTACTAATTACCTTTTTAGTGATGCTTGGGGCAACTGGAATATTGGGATTTTTGCATGCCTTTCTTTGTATTACATTGAGGGCAAATCAGATTGTAAGTGGTTTAGCTGTCACATTATTTGGATCTGGTTTAAGTGCTTATATTGGAAAATCTGTAGCAGGTGCACCGATACCGGTTTCTATTCCTAAGATTAAACTCACTTTTTTAGATTCTATTCCATTATTAAGTGTCTTCGCAAATTTAGATATTTTCATATGGAGCAGTATGATTGTTTCAATAGTTCTTTATCTTTATATGTACAAAACTTCATGGGGACTCCATTTAAAAGCAGTTGGGGATAATCCCTCTACATCTGACGCAATGGGAATCTCTGTTATTGCCTTTCGTTATTTTCATGTTGTAATTGGCTCTATGTTCATGGGGTGTGCAGGCTTTTATTTAATAATGGCTTATTCACCTAACTGGATTGAAGGCATGACTTCAGGTAGAGGTTGGATTGCTATTGCCCTTATTATTTTCGCGAGATGGAATCCGATATACGCTCTATTTGGGGCATATTTCTTCGGAGGCTTAGACTCTCTTGGATTTAGAATGCAAATTTATGATTTGAATATTCCATCTTATTTTTTGAAAATGATTCCATATATTGCCACGATCATTGTTCTAATGTTTATAGGTTGGAAAAATCGATCAAAACCTTCAATCAAACCGAAGTCCTTAGGAAATCCCTATTTCCGAGAACAAAGATATTAAGTTCACATCAGTTTAATAGTTCTTTACTTAAGGGAGGTGACCATCAAGATTATTCCTGTGTGAGTTGAATCAAAGTAGTATGAAGAGGAGGAGAACTAGATGAAAAAGTTATTATTTGTTGCAATGTTTATGATCATAATATTGACATTAGGAGCTTGTTCACAAGCATCTGAAGATGAAGGGACAAAGGAAGAAGACACTGTAGAAACAAGTGCACCAACTGAAACAACAGAAGAAACGGATACAGAAGAAGAGAAGGTACCTCGAGTGGCCTTTGTTTATATTGGGGTTCCTGCAGATGGCGGTTGGACTAAAACCCATGATGAGGGACGTGAACTGGTTGATGAAACTTTTGGAATAACATCGACTACTGTTGAAAATGTTCCAGAAGGTCCGGATGCAGAACGAGTAATCGAGGAACTTGCTCAAAACCATGATATTGTGTTTACAACTAGCTATGGTTATATGGATCCAACAAACAATGTAGCGAAAAAATATCCAGATGTTGTATTTATGCATGCAACAGGCTATAAAACTGCTGAAAATGTTGGTACATACCAAACAAAAGGGTTTGAACCTGGTTATTTATCTGGTTTAGCAGCTGGCTCATTAACTGAAAATGGAAAAATAGGTTATGTAGGGGCATTCCCAACGCCTGAAGTAATTTATACAATTAATGCCTTTACTCTTGCTGCACAAACGATAAAACCTGAAACTGAGGTCAACGTCGTTTGGAGTAACACTTGGTTCGATCCTACTGTAGAAAGACAAGCTGCAGTGAGTTTACTAGATCAAGGTGTTGATGTTCTAGCAAACTATCAAGATTCACCTGCCGGTATTCAAGCGGCTGCTGAACGTGGTGTTTGGGGAATGGGAAATGACGCAGATATGAGTGAATATGCTCCGGATACGTATGTGACGAACCCGACTATTAATTGGGGTGATTACTACGTTGAGATGGTACAAAATTGGATTGATGGAAAATGGGAATCACATTCTTATCTAGGTGGTTTTAAAGAAGGAATGGCTAACATTGCACCATTCGGTAAAAACGTTCCGCAAGAAGTGCAAGATCTAGTTAATGAGAAAAAAGAAGAATTTTTCAATGGTACTTTCGATGTGTTCACAGGTCCTATTTATGATAATAAAGGGGAGTTACGTGTAGCAGAGGGCGAAACAATGTCAATAGAAGATATTTTAACAATGAATTGGTTAGTAAAAGGTGTCAATGGTACGATTCCAGAATAAATTACCAGAAAAATTATTAGATTATTAATAAATGGCAGTGCTTATTTTGCTAGACAGTTGAAAAAATTTCAACTGTCTTTTTATTGTGCGCCCGGCATGTACATGAACTCTAGGGTGGAAGTCCCGAACCACGAAGACAGAAGTAGAGGTTAGCCAAGAGCAAGGGTGTCCGTGGCGACGCGGAATCTGAAGGAAGCTGGAGGCAAAACACCGGTCCGAGGAACACGAATCTCATATAAGGCTAGGTATAGTTGAGTGAGTTTGCATTACAAAACAAAGCTCTTTCTGTCGAAGGTTGTATCTAGTAAATGAGGCGGATAGATGGTGTGAAAGTACATGTGCTTACCCGGGGAGGTCTGACAGAAATGTGAAGTACTCTTCATAACCTACTTGGTGACAAGTAGTTGAACTGTCAGAAGTCAGCAGAGGTCATAGTACAAGTAAGTCTAGAATTACTTGGAAGGACTGAACAATTAAGAGAGAATAGCCCTTGGCTTTCCAACTTGGACGATTGAACACAGAAAATAGAAGAAACCTCACGCCTAGAAAGTAGTGGTGAATCCCACGAGGGTATTTGCGGAGGGTGTAGTCCAGTTGGGCAAAAGAAGATAAGCTATTCACGGAAAGGAACGAAATGGTGATGTTGAATCAAATACTTGAACGGCAAAATATGATACAAGCATTAAAGCGAGTTGAAGCGAATAAAGGTAGCCATGGAGTAGATATGATGCCCGTACAAACCTTACGACAGCACATCCTCGAAAATTGGGACACCATTAAATCGAAGATTTTGAATGGAACCTATGAACCGCAACCAGTACGTCGAGTCGAAATCCCGAAACCAGACGGTGGAGTGCGCTTATTAGGAATACCAACCGTGACAGACCGTTTGATTCAACAAGCCATCTCGCAGATTTTATCTAAGGAATATGACAAAACATTTTCGGAACACAGTTATGGTTTTCGTCCTAATCGAAGCGCTCATAACGCGGTCCGAAAAGCGAAAGGCTATATAAAAGAGGGATATCGATGGGTCGTAGATATGGATTTAGAGAAGTTCTTTGATAAGGTCAATCATGACCGCTTAATGGCAACATTAGCAAAACGAATTTCAGATAAACCATTACTAAAACTTATCCGTAAATATCTTCAAGCAGGTGTTATGATAAATGGAGTTGTTTCAAGTACAGAAGAAGGTACGCCACAAGGTGGTCCTTTAAGTCCGTTACTATCAAACATTGTGTTAGATGAACTCGATAAAGAGTTAGAGAAACGTGGACATAAATTTGTTCGATACGCGGATGACTGCAATATTTATGTAAAAACAGAACGAGCAGGACTACGGGTGATGGCTAGTATACAACAATTCATAGAAGGAAAACTTCGACTGAAAGTGAATGGAAAGAAATCGGCTGTAGACCGTCCTTGGAATCGTAAATTCTTGGGTTTTAGTTTTACAAATCATAAAGAACCTAAGGTTCGTATTGCGAAATCTAGCCTCATTCGAATGAAGAAGAAAATACGAGAAATCACCTCAAGAAAGATGCCTTACTCCATGGAGTATCGAATCGAAAAGTTGAATCAATATCTAATTGGATGGTGTGGATATTTCGCTTTAGCGGACACACATTCTATTTTTAAAAAGTTGGATAGTTGGATTAAACGAAGATTACGAATGTGCTTATGGAAGAATTGGAAGAAACCTCAAACTAGAGTCAGAAATCTCATTCGTTTAAAAGTTCCTTACGGGAAAGCATACGAGTGGGGAAATTCCCGAAAAGGGTACTGGCGCATTTCAAAAAGCCCCATATTACACAGAACCCTCGGCATTTCCTATTGGGAAAGCCAAGGGCTGAAAAGTCTGCAAGGTCGTTACGAAACTTTGCGTTATTCATCTTAGTTGAACCGCCGTATACGGAACCGTACGTACGGTGGTGTGAGAGGTCGGGAGTTAATCACTCCCTCCTACTCGATTTTTATAAATATTTTCGAAAAAATTATTGCACAAAATAATTGACTAAGTTAAGCAGTCGTTGTTTTAAACCAATAATTAGTAAATCCCCATCTCGAACTCAGTGTAGCTCGAAATGAGGATAAACATAATTTAAGTTAGTCTGAAGACTGACCAAGTAATACCTTGGTTATCAACTCCACCAAGATTAAGCGAGATTGGTAATCCATCTGCTTCATAGAATAATCCAACACTATCACCAGCATTTAACTCAACATCACCTACAAGTGTTACTATCCCATTTCCAAGTATTGCTCTTAAGGACAGCAATCCTAAAATATTTACGTTTAGAATTGGTGCTAAACCGCTAATTAAAACTGTTGAAACCGGTGTAATACGTCGGATTACAAATGCAGGGTTTACTGACGCACCTAAAGTTGCGGTTAAAGCAGCAGTTGTAGAATAATTGATAGTAGCTTTGATAGAATATCTACCAGTTGCAGGTACTGTAAAGGTACCTGAATTTGTATTGAATGAGACGTTATCATAATAAGGTGCATCTACAGTCCAAGTGCCAATTTGAGAGCTGGAAGATAATATTAATGTTGGTTTGAAAGCTGAAAATCCTTGATCAATAACACTAGGTCCCGTAGGTCCAGTAGGCCCCATAGCACCATCGGCCCCTGTAGGTCCAGTAGGTCCCATCAAGCCATCGGCACCAGTAGGTCCAGTCGGCCCCATCAAGCCATCAGCACCAGTAGGTCCAGTAGGCCCCATAGCACCATCAGCGCCCGTAGGTCCAGTAGGCCCCATAGTACCATCAGCGCCCGTAGGTCCAGTAGGCCCCATAGCACCATCGGCCCCAGTAGGTCCAGTAGGTCCCATCAAGCCATCAGTACCAGTAGATCCAGTAGGGCCCATAACGCCATCAGCGCCAGTAGGTCCAGCAGGCCCCATAATGCCATCAGCCCCGGTAGGTCCAGTCGGTCCCATTAAGCCATCGGCCCCAGTAGGTCCAGTAGGCCCCATAGCACCATCAGCCCCGGTAGGTCCAGTAGGTCCCATAGCGCCATCAGCCCCGGTAGGTCCAGTCGGTCCTATCAAGCCATCAGCGCCAGTAGGTCCAGTAGGCCCCATAACGCCATCAGCCCCGGTAGGTCCAATAGGTCCCATCAAGCCATCGGCGCCAGTAGGTCCAGTAGGTCCCATCAAGCCATCAGCACCAGTAGGTCCCATCAAGCCATCAGCGCCAGTAGGTCCAGCCGGCCCCATAATGCCATCAGCCCCGGTAGGTCCAGTAGGTCCCATCAAGCCATCAGCGCCAGTAGGTCCAGCCGGCCCCATAATGCCATCAGCCCCGGTAGGTCCAGTAGGTCCCATCAAGCCATCGGCCCCAGTAGGTCCAGTAGGCCCCATAGCACCATCAGCCCCGGTAGGTCCAGTAGGTCCAGTAGGCCCCCTAACACCATCAGCGCCAGTAGGTCCAGTAGGTCCCATCAAGCCATCGGCGCCAGTCGGTCCAGTCGGCCCCATAACACCATCGGCACCAGTAGGTCCAGTAGGGCCCATCAAGCCATCGGCCCCAGTAGGGCCCATCAAGCCATCAGCCCCCGTAGGTCCAGTAGGCCCCATAACGCCATCAGCGCCAGTAGGTCCAGTAGGTCCCATCAAGCCATCGGCGCCAGTCGGTCCAGTCGGCCCCATAGCACCATCAGCACCATCAGCGCCAGTCGGTCCAGTAGGTCCCATCAAGCCATCGGCGCCAGTCGGTCCAGTCGGCCCCATAGCACCATCAGCGCCAGTAGGTCCAGTCGGTCCCATCAAGCCATCAGCGCCAGTCGGTCCAGTCGGCCCCATAACACCATCGGCACCAGTAGGTCCAGTAGGGCCCATCAAGCCATCGGCCCCAGTAGGTCCAGTAGGGCCCATCAAGCCATCGGCACCAGTAGGTCCAGTAGGGCCCATCAAGCCATCAGTCCCCGTAGGTCCAGTCGGCCCCATAACGCCATCAGCGCCAGTAGGTCCAGTAGCCCCAGTAGCCCCAGTAGCCCCAGTAACGCCAGTAGGATGAAGATGATGATGATCGTGATGGTGATGATGGCCAGGTTCAGGTCCAGGTCCAGTTTTTTTCGGCATCTTTTCACCTCCTTTACTTTGTTTATACTATTCTGATTTAACTATAGAGTTTAGGTGTTTATATATATAAAAGAAATAAAGATAAAAATATTTATATTATCTATATATTTGCTTGATAGAGATGTAGATAAAAATGATAGGGTTTTTCTTATCTTTTAATAAATAGTTCAATCATTTTTTTCTAAGTAGTTTGTTTATCTTCTAATATCTCAAAATTGTTAAATAAAATAGTAGAAGTAAAAAGTATTAATTTTACTAAAAGTTTATACAGTATTTAAATTGTTAAGAGATATAGCTCCGGTTGTGAGATAAAAAGGAATTAATATATCTCTACTTTAGGGGGAATCTTAAACGAACAACTTCTCATTTATTTGAATATACTAAAGGGCTACTACTAATGGACAAAAGAGAGGAAGAGTACTTCTATTATGATTTCTATTAGTCTATGTCTAATAGTGAAAAATGAAGAGGATACGATAGTTCGTTGTTTAAACTCTGTAAAAGATATCGTGGATGAAATAAATATTGTGGATACCGGCTCAACTGATAAAACAAAGGAGCTAGTAGCAAACTTTACAGATAGAATCTATGATTTTGTTTGGGTGGATGATTTCGCAAAGGCAAGAAACTATGCATTTGAACAGGCAACGAAGGATTACATTATGTGGCTCGATGCAGATGATGTACTTTTAGAAAAAGATCGTAATATGCTTCTTGAACTAAAAGAATCATTAAAACCTAATGTGGATTCTGTGATGATGTATTATAATCTTACGACGGATGAATTTGGTAATGTTACTTCACGATTAAAAAGGAATCGATTAGTAAAACGAAGTGGCAATTTTAAGTGGATAGGGGCAGTTCATGAATACTTAGAGGTAAGAGGAGATATTATACAAAGTGATATTGCGATAACGCATAAGAGTATACACCATGATTCTGATCGAAACCTACAAATCTATGAGAAACAGCTATCGAGGAATGAAAATTTTTCTCCTCGGGATTTATACTATTATGCAAATGAATTATTCGATCATCGAAAGCTAGAGCAAGCAATCACCTATTATCAAAAATTTCTTAATACGGGTAAAGGGTGGATTGAGGATAGAATCGCTGCATTAGGAAAAATAGCAGATTGTTATTTTGTGATTGGAAATAAGGAGAGTGCTTTTGAGTCCATCTTACAATCCTTCCGTTATGACCGACCAAGACCAGAGAACTGCTGTCGCCTTGGATATTATTTTTTAACCGAAAATGCATACCACCAAGCAATATATTGGTACAAAACCGCTATTGACTATGAAAATTTGGAGGATAGTATTGGAATTGTTAATTTAAATTGCTCCACTTGGTTACCAAACCTTCAATTGTGTATTTGTTACTATCAACTAGGTAACAACAAGCTTGCTTATCACTATAATGAGGTGGCAAGAAGGTATCGTCCCAATGACGAACGGATTCTTCACAATAAAAGATTTTTCGAATCCATACTCAAAGATGAAATATATGAAAAAGAGTAAATACATTTTAAAAATTGCCGAACCCTAACCTTACATCTATTTTTTTGTGTAAAGTTAGGGTAATTTTATTGGCGAATTTATTATTTAGAGCATGTATAAAGGGAATTCTACTATTAAAATTATCTTGAATAGCCCAAGGTAGTACGTGGTTTTGAGGTTTATTCTATACACCGGTACCAAATTACCAAATTAAGTTGCTCAGAAAATTCCATGTCAATTTGTTTTGATTGCCTTTATACTAATAAAGAGGTGATTTAGATTGGTGAAACATCCTGAATTTGAATATTTAAATTTATTAAACTATACATTGGAAAACGGCATAAAAAAAGATGACCGTACTGGAACAGGTACAATTAGCGTTTTTGGTTATCAGATGCGTTTTGATTTAAGTAAAGGTTTTCCATTATTTACTACTAAAAGGGTATCATTTAAATTAATTGCAAGTGAATTATTATGGTTTATTAAAGGCGATACAAATATTCGATATTTGTTGCAGCACAATAATCATATTTGGGACGAATGGGCCTTTAAACGTTGGGTAGAATCGGACGAGTATAATGGTCCAGATATGACAGACTTTGGACGACGTTGTTTAGTTGATGAAGAATTCAATGAACTCTATCAACAAGAACTCAAATCGTTTTGTCAACGTATTCTAGCAGATGATGAATTTGCTTTGAAATATGGGGACTTAGGGAATGTCTATGGCAAGCAATGGCGTAATTGGACAACCTCTTATGGTGAAAATATTGACCAATTAAAAGATGCCATAGAGCAAATAAAACATAATCCTGATTCTCGAAGAATTATTGTCAATGCATGGAATCCAGAAGATGTGATTAATGCAGGTGGTAAAGGAAGTAAGGCAGCTCTACCACCATGTCACGTAATGTTTCAATTTTATGTAGCAGATGGGAAATTGAGTTGTATGTTAACACAACGCAGCGGGGATCAATTTTTGGGCATTCCATATAATGTCAGCTCTTATGCGTTATTAACTTGTTTAATTGCTCATGAATGTGGTTTGGAAGTAGGGGAGTTTGTCCATTCGATTGCAGATGCTCATATTTATTCAAATCATCTTGAACAAGTAAAAGAGCAATTATCTCGTGAGCCACGACCATTTCCAATATTAAAAATCAATCCAGAAAAAACATCCATTTTCGATATCGAATTGGATGACTTAACAATTGAGGGATATAATCCACATCCATCCATTAAAGCTCCCGTGGCAGTATAGAAGTCAGCAGCAACCTTTAGTTTAGAGGTTGCTGTTTTTTGTTAGATGATTAGGAGTATAAGTAAGCCCTTCCTAGAGGAACTTCTGTTTTATACATATACGATGCTTCTGCATACATAAAGTAAGTAGAAAAACCAACGAATAATATTTCCAAATTAGTTAGTCATTTGAAATAGGTATAGTGATATAAAGCTATCTCTAAATCTATTAAAGAAATATTTAGTAAAGAAACTAAAAGTTATATATTGACTGAGAATAACAAACTCAATACAATGTGATTAAATTAACTTTCTGAAAATTAAGATTTTTCATTCTATGAGTAAATTATATTCATGAACTATGAATTAGTTAGGGTGAAGTTAAAAAATTTCTAGTTCACATGGTTTCTGAAGAAAGGAGAGTTCTATGGTTCAAGCAAATTTTAGTAGAGTCTCTGAATTTCTCTCAAGAGCGGTTGAAAATAGAGAAGTTCCTGGTGTTGTAGTAGGGGTCACGACAAACGAAAAAATAGTATATAAGAAAGCTATTGGTATGGCACATTACGATAAAAAAATATCTATGCAGGAAAACACAATTTTCGACCTTGCATCCTTAACAAAAGTTGTGTCAACGCTTCCTTCTATTTTACGATTATTGGATGAAGGTTTACTAGATTTGGATGACCCGATTGCTTATTATCTATCTTCAATGGAAAAAAATCATAGTGATATCACGATAAAACATTTACTAACTCATACGAGTGGATTTCAACCTGGAATAGACTTTCATGTTCAAAATATCCATAAGGATGACGTGATAGAGAAGATTTCTCAAATACCCAAAAAGAAAAAGGTTGGAGAAATGGTGATTTATAGTGATTTAAACTATATCTTACTTGGCGCTATTGTTGAACAACTAGTCAAACAGTCAATCGATGATTATACTAAAAATGCTTTTTATGGTCCATTAGGTATGAAAAATACTTTCTTTAATCCTCCTTTACAATATAAGAATCGTATTGCAGCAACAGAATTTATGGATACAATTCAAGATTATCAGTGGGGAAAAGTACATGACGAAAATACGCTTCATTTCGGAGGGGTTAGTAGTCATGCCGGGTTATTTTCTACGATGGAAGATCTAGCTAGTTACGCACGGATGATATTAAATCATGGTCGACATAAAAACAAACAAATTCTTTCGTCAGAATCTATCAAACTTACTACACAAACTCAAACTAGTCATTTAAATCTAAATCGAGGCCTCGGATGGGAATTGTATTGTCCTCCTTCATTCTCGGGACAATTTTTACAAGATGGATTTGGTCATACTGGATTTACAGGTACTTCAATTTGGCTGTCTAAAAAACATAATTATGCAGTGATACTTCTAACGAATCGTGTCCATTTTGGACGGGATAATAATATAGCGAGATTTAGAAGGATTGTACATAATTTAATTGCGATTTCGATGGATTACTACAATCAATCAGCGGAGGAAACGAAATGCTTAAGATAATATGTTGATTTTATCTTAAGTCTTGAAACTACAAAACTTATCAGATAGTAGAAATATCAAATAAAAAAATGTCCCGACAATTTCTTCATGAGAACTTTCGGGACATTTTTATATTCAATTATTTAGAAGTTACTCATTTACCCATATCGCTAAAAGTTTATCTAAATCAAGTTCCAATTTTTCCAATTCCGTTTTGGTAGATGGATGATTGGACTTTCTATATTGTTCTTTCAAAACGACGATCCGTTTTTCTATTTGCTCAATTTGTTCTTCGATTGGAATAATTTTAGTCGGTTGTTTTTTAACTACTGGTTTTTCTTTTGTAATGGACTCGTTATGTTTTTCGCGAGCCCAGTTGTAATTGCCATCATACAAATAAAGTGACTGATGGTCTAACCAAGCAATTCGATGGAAGAGTTGATTTAAGAAATACCGATCGTGAGAAACTGCTAAAACAGTACCATCAAACTTTTGAACGGTCTCTTCTAATACTTCTCTTGATTCGATATCTAAATGATTTGTCGGCTCATCGAGAATGAGGAGGTTAATATCCTTATACATAAGTTGGGCTAGACGTAGTCGCATTTTCTCGCCACCACTCAAATCCTTCACTTTTTTAAACACATCATATCCGTAAAATAAAAACTTCGCTAGAAGATGGCGTGCCTCACCTTCTGAAACGGGTACTTCTTTTCTCAGTTCGTCAATTAGTCTTGTATTTACATCCTCATACACAAAGTGTTGAGATAAATAACCGATTTTCACATTACTGCCAACAACCACTTTACCAGAATCAGGTATCACTTCACCTAAAATCATTTTTAGTAAAGTGGACTTCCCGGTACCATTAGCCCCGACGATTGCCAGTCGATCTTGCCATCGTAATTGAAGTGCAAGGTTATCGAATAAGGATTTGTCGTAATTCTTTGACACATTTTCAAAAAATACTACGTCCTTTCCACTTCGTTCATTTACTTCGAGTTTTAGCTTCATTTTCTTAGAAATTATTGGTTTTTTCACTAATTCAATCCTAGCCAATGCTTTTTCCATACTTTTTGCACGTCGATGGAGTGCGGCGTTTGGAGGATTTGCTTCATTTGCCCATATCTTTAATCTCTTTATTGTTTCTTTCATTTTCGTTATTTTCTTTTGCTGTTCTTCATATTGTGCAAATTCGATTAAAATTCTAGACTCCCGCAAGCTAACATAATCATCGTAATTTCCAATATAAAAATACGGTTCACCATTCTCAATCTCGATTATTTTTGTGACGACTTCATTCATAAATTGACGATCGTGAGATACGACAATTAATGTTCCTTCGTAAATTTTTAGGTAATTCTCTAACCATTCAATGGATTTCATATCAAGATGGTTGGTTGGTTCGTCTAGTAATAAAATGTCAGGATTAAGTAATAAAATTTGACCTAACATGACTTTTGTTTTCTCACCGCCACTTAAAAGGTGGAAAGGAATTTGGAGAAGGGGAGTGATGCCTAACCCATTTGCAATGTTGTGGATTTTAGCATCGATTTCATAGCCCCCTTGTGCCATAAATTGTTCTTGTATTTCACCATACTGTTGTAACAGCTTATCTAGCTGCTCAGTACTTGCCATTTGCTGTTCTAACTGTTGCATTTGGGTTTGCATAGCTAAAACCGTTGCAAAGGATTCTTTTAATACATCAATCGCAAGAATATTTTCGTAGGGTGGTATTTGATGTAAATAACCGATTGTGGTACCTTTCTTTTTAATAATCCGACCAACATCAGGGGTTTCGATGTTGGCAAGAAGCTTTAGAAGAGTCGTTTTACCGCATCCATTGCGACCGACTATGGCTACGCGCTCTCCTTCATAAATTTCAATTGTTAACCCTTCAAAGATGACAGTACCACCATATATTTTTGTAATGTTTTCCGCTTTTATCGACACTGTGATTTCCTCCATTTTATACACAGCGTGACTAGTTAGAAAATCACATAAAAGACGCAAAAAAGACTGCTCGATTAACAAGCAGTCTTTTCC
>Ga0182741_1003506_pt1 | contig 16635 bp, 16 predicted proteins | sample eDN5th37CBELigOP_FD_128874 | JGI IMG/M metagenome (GOLD analysis project Ga0182741, IMG submission 128874) | Enriched Organic Plus compost microbial communities from Emeryville, California, USA - eDNA 5th pass 37_C BE-Lig OP (version 2) (version 2) ...
GTTCACCGCGTTCATCACCTGGCCGCTGCAGCCGGAGAACACGCCGGAGTTCAGCCACATGCAGAAGACCGACGCGGTGGAGTATCTCCGCACCGTCGCGATCTCGCGCATCGTGCTCGAGGACGTCCCCAACCTCCAGGCGAGCTGGGTGACGATGGGGCTCAAGGTCGGCCAGCTCTCGCTGCGCTTCGGCTGCAACGACTTCGGCTCGTTGATGATCGAGGAGAACGTCGTCTCGGCCGCCAACACGACCTATCGCACGACGACGGACGAGATCGAGCGGATGATCGCCGACGCCGGCTTCACGCCGATGCGCCGGCGGCAGGACTACTCGACGATCTCGCCGGACGCGGGATCCGCGGCCCACGTCGCCGCCTGACGTGCTGCGCGTCGGGGTCGGCTACGACTCGCATCGCTTCGCCCCCGGGGGTCCACTGATCCTCGGGGGCGTGCGCATCGACGCCGACGTGCACCTCCACGGCCACTCGGACGGCGACGCGGTCGCCCACGCCGTGACCGACGCCGTCCTCGGTGCTGCCGCCGCGGGAGACATCGGCGAGATGTTCTCCGACCGCGATCCGGCCAACGCCGGCCGCGACTCGATCGAGATGCTGCGCCTCGCCGTCGATCGGGTGCACGCGCGCGGGTGGCGGGTGTCGCAGGTGGACGTCGCGGTGATCGCCGAGCAGCCGAAGATCCACCCGCACCGCGCCGCGATGCGGGGCGCGCTCGCGGCCGCCCTCGGCGTCGCGGCGGACGACGTGAGCATCAAGGGGAAGACGAACGAGGGGATGGGGTTCGTCGGGCGGGGCGAGGGGATGGCCTGCGTGGCCGTGGCCACGCTCGTGCGACGGCAATCCTGAGTGCTCCCGGGCATCTTCGACTGGCTGACCGGCCTTCCCACGGGTCCGCTCTACGCGACGCTCGCCATCGTCGCGGCGATCGAGAACATCTTCCCCCCCTTTCCCGCCGACACGGTCGTCGCGTTCGGGAGCTTCCTCGCGGCCCGGGGGCAGGGAACGCTCCCCGGCGTCTTCCTCTCGACGCTGGCTGGCAATCTCGTCGGCGCGCTGATCATGTTCGTCGTCGGCCGTCGCTTCGGCGCCGGGCCGCTCGAGAAGCTGCTCGGCGGGCCGGACGCGGAGCTCCGATTTCGCGACATGTACGAGCGGCATGGCGCCCTCGCGCTCTTCGTGAGCCGATTCCTCCCCGGCATCCGCGCGATCGTCCCGCCGGCCGCGGGAGCGATCCGCGTGCACATCGGCCGGGCGATGCTCCTCATGGGCACGGCGTCGGCGATCTGGTACGGCACCATCGCCTACCTCGGCTTCCGGATCGGCGACGACTGGGAGCGCGTGAGCGCAGCCGTGCGGTCGTCCACGCAGCTGATGGGGCTCATCGCGGTGGTCGTCACGGCGATCGCGCTCGCCGCCTTCTGGTGGCGGCGGAAGCGCGCGCAGGAGCGCACGTGACCGCCCCGGACGGCCACGCCGCCGTCCGACCCTTCCTGCTCGAGCGGTTCCAGGATTTTCTCGCGCTCGAGCAGGGATCGTCGCCGACGACGCTGGAGGCGTACGGGCGCGACCTCGCGCGGTTCGCCGAGTACGCGGTCGCGCGCGGGGCCCGCACGCCCGTGGACGTGACGGCGCGGCTGCTCCGCGACTTCGTCTACCATCTCAAGGACCTCGGCCTCTCGCCCGCGTCGATCCGTCGCGGGATCTCCGCGCTGCGCACGTACTATCGCTTCCTCCTCGCCGACGGCGTCGTGGTGCGCGATCCGACCGAGCGACTGGAGACGCCGAAGCGCTGGCGGACGCTCCCCGAGGTGCTGACCGTGGACGAGGTACAGCGGCTGCTCGCGGGGCCGACGATCGAGGAGCCGCTCTACTTCCGCGATCGCGCGATGCTCGAGCTGGCGTACGGGGCGGGGCTGCGCGTGTCCGAATGGATCACCCTCGGCGTGCGCGATCTCCTGCTCGACGAGGGGTTGGTGCGCGTCTTCGGGAAGGGGAGCAAGGAGCGTCTCGTCCCGATCGGCCGTCAGGCGATCACCGCAGCGGCCATCTACGCCCGCGAGCTCCGGCCACGCCTCGAGAAGGGCGCGGGTCGGGGCGTCCTCTTCCTCAATGCGCGCGGCGAGCCGTTGACGCGCATGGGCGCCTGGAAGATCCTCCAGAAGTATGTGGAGAAGGCAGGGCTCGAGAAGCACGTGACGCCGCACACCCTCCGGCACTCCTTCGCCACGCATCTGCTCGAGGGCGGCGCCGACCTCCGCGCGGTCCAGGAAATGCTCGGGCACGCCGACATCTCCACGACGCAGATCTACACGCACGTGGACCGGGAGTACCTGCGGTCGGTCCACAAGCAGTTCCATCCGCGAGGCTGATGATTCTCGTCATCGACAACTACGACTCCTTCACGTACAACCTCGTGCAGTACCTGGGCGAGCTCGGGGCGACGCTGGAGGTGCGCCGGAACGACGCGGTGACGGTCGACGAGATCGGCACGCTGCGGCCGCGAGCGATCGTGCTCTCCCCCGGCCCCTGCGCGCCGGCGCAGGCGGGGGTCACGGTGCCCGTGATCCGGCGCTGGGGCAGCGAGATCCCGATGCTCGGCGTCTGCCTCGGCCACCAGGCGATCGGCGAGGCGTACGGCGGCCGCGTGGTGCGTGCCGACCGCGTCATGCACGGCAAGACCTCGCGCGTCGTGCACGACGGCAGCGATCTCTTTCGCGGGCTCCCCAACCCCCTCGGGGTGATGCGGTATCACTCGCTCGTCATCGAGCGGGGGAGCATCCCGGCGGAGCTGGAGGTGGTGGCCTACGCGGAGGACGCGCCGGAGGAGATCCACGCCGTCCGCCACCGCGAACACCCGGTGTGGGGGGTGCAGTTCCACCCCGAGTCCGTGCTCACGGAGCACGGCAAGGAGCTGCTGCGCAACTTTCTGGAGCTCGCGCATTGAGGCTCGCCGGTCGCGCGCGACTGGCGCTCGGCCTCGCTCTCGGCTGCGCGGCGGCCGTCCGACCCGCGGTGGCAGGCGCGCAGCAGCGCGGCCCGGACGTTCGGATCGTCGAACGGGGGCCCGGCTTCATGGGGGGGGTGCTCGCCGCGGCGCTGGCCTCTCCCCACACCGTCGTCGGACCCGCTGACTCCGCCGCGCGGGTCTCCCGCACCACGCGCGTGCCGAACGCGCTGATCGTCCTCGCGCGCGACGCGACGATCGAGGGGCGTGTGCGCGGCGACGTCGTCGTCGTGGGCGGCGATCTCTACGTGCGCCCCGGCGCGGTCATCGAGGGGCGGGCCGTCGCGATCGGCGGCGTGGTGGTCGTCTCCGCCCTCGCCTCGGTGCGCGACGGACGGCTGAGCTACGACGACGCCACCTACGACGTCTCGCCGGCGCCGGGCGGGGGATGGGAGCTCCGCTACCGGCGGCTGACGGCGAGCGAGTCGCGCGATGACCGCCCCCGGATCACGCCGGGGATCGGCATGCCGACGTACGACCGCGTGAACGGTCTCTCCCTGGGGCTCGCGCCGACCTTCTCCCTCGCCGACGACCGGCTCGCGCTGCAGCCGTCGCTCACCTATCGCTCGGACCTGGGCGTCCTCGACCCGGGGGGGCGGATCACCGGGCGCCTCGACGACCGCACGCGCGCCGAGCTGTGGATGAGGCGTGGGACCTTCACCAACGATGCCTGGATCTACGGCGATCTCCTCAACTCGGTGAACACCCTCTTCGGCGGTCGCGACCTGCGGAACTACTTCCGCGGGACGCGAGCCGACCTGCGCGTCTACCACCGCACGGAGGGCGAGCGCTGGGAGATCGAGCCCTGGATCGGCGGGCGGTGGGAGCGCGCCGAATCCGTCGTCATGGACACCGGCACCACCCACGCGCCGTGGAGCCTGTTCGGCCGCACCTCCGACGAGGGGATGCGCCGCCCCAACCCGCCGATCGACGACGGGCGGCTGGGGGCGGGGCTGCTGGGCGCCCGCCTGCGCTGGGAGCCGGGCGACGTGCGCGCCGTGACCGACGTCGAGACCGAGATCGCGCTCGACGCCCCCGGGAATCGCCGCTTCGCCCAGACGACCGTGGACGTGCGCCTCTCGTTCCCGACTTTCGGTCGCCAGCGCTACCGCCTCGAAGCGCACGGGGTGGTCACCGGCGGGGATTCCACGGTACGGCAGCGGTACGTCCACCTCGGCGGCTCGGGGACGCTGCGCACCCTCGGAGCGTTCGAGCAGGCCGGCGACCAGCTCCTCTTCCTCGAGCACACCTACAGCATCCCGTTCGAACGACCGGCGCTCCCGCTCATCGGAGGACCCACCCTCGCCCTCCGCTACGTCGTCGGCTCGACCGGCGTCGGCTCCCTCCCGCCGCTGGAGCAGGAGGTGGGGGTGCGCGTCGTCTTCGGCCTGCTCCGGGCCGACCTCCTCCGCAACCCCGGGCGCGGGGTCTCGAAGGGCTCCGTGGGGTTCTCGTTCACGAGGTGACGAGGAGCGACCTCGGCGTTTTGCTTTCCCCCCGTCGAGCGGATACCTTGAAGGGCGTGACTTTTTCGGCCGGACGCGCCGCACGGCGCCCACGATGAAGACGCTCGCCGTCATCCCGGCCAGGCTGGGAGCCACGCGCCTCCCCCGGAAGCCGCTGCGCCTCCTCGCCGGCCGTCCGCTCGTCGTCCGCGTCTGGGAGCGCGTCGTCGCGCTCGACCTCGCCGACCGCGTCGTCGTCGCCACCGACAGCGACGAGGTAGCCGAGGCGGCCCGCGCCGCCGGCGCCGAGGTCGCGATGACCTCTCCCGACCATCCCTCCGGCACCGACCGCGTCGCCGAGGTCGCCGCGCAGCGCGCGTTCGCCGCCTACGAGGCGGTGCTCAACGTGCAGGGCGACGAGCCGTTCGTCTCGGCCGTCGCCGTCCGCGGCGCGCTCGCCCTCGTGACCGACGGTCGCTTTCCCGTCGGCACCGCGGCGGCGTCGGCACCCATCGAGATCCTGGCGACGCCCAACGTCGTGAAGGTAGTGGCTGCCGACGACGGCCGGGCTCTGTACTTTTCTCGAGCCCCCATCCCCTTCCTGCGGGACGCGGAGGATGCGTCGCGCCTCGCGCCGCGCGTGCGGCAGCACCTGGGGATCTACGCGTACGATCGCGACGCGCTGCGTCGCTGGGTTTCGCTGCCGCCGCATCCGCTCGAGCGCATCGAGCGGCTCGAGCAGCTCCGTCCCCTCGCGGCCGGCATCGCGATCGGCGTGGCGGAGGCCGACGAGTCGCCTCGCCCTGGCATTGATACCGAACAGGACCTCGTCCGCGCGAACGCGGCGTGGTCCGAGCATACAGCTACACTCAGCGCAGGACACTCCTGATGTCACCGAACGCCACCCAGCAGACGAAGTTCATCTTCGTGACCGGCGGCGTGGTCTCGTCCCTCGGCAAGGGGATCGCGGCCGCGTCGCTCGGACGCCTTCTCGTGGAACGCGGGCTCCGCGTCACGATGATGAAGTTCGATCCGTACCTGAACGTGGATCCGGGCACCATGTCGCCGTTCCAGCACGGCGAGGTGTTCGTCACCGACGACGGGGCGGAAACCGACCTCGATCTCGGGCACTACGAGCGCTTCCTCGACCGGGCGTTGTCGCAGGCGAACAACGTGACGACGGGGCGGATCTACCTCAACGTGATCACCAAGGAGCGGCGCGGCGAGTACCTCGGCTCGACCGTCCAGGTGATCCCGCACATCACCGACGAGATCAAGGCCGCGATCAAGCGGGTCGCGCCGGACAACGACGTCGTGATCGTGGAGATCGGGGGGACGGTCGGCGACATCGAGTCGCAGCCGTACCTCGAGGCGATCCGCCAGTTCCGCCGCGAGGTCGGCCGCGAGAACGCGATCTTCGTCCACCTCACGCTCATCCCGTACATCGCCGCGGCGGGCGAGGTGAAGACGAAGCCGACGCAGCACTCGGTGCGCGACCTGATGGAGGTCGGTATCCAGCCCGACGTGCTGATCGTGCGCACCGAGCGCTCGCTCTCGGACGAGATCAAGCGCAAGATCGCCCTCTTCTGCAACGTGGAGTTCGGGGCGGTGATCGAGAGCCCCGACGTGCGCACGATCTATCAGATCCCGCTCGCCTTCCACGAGCAGGGGTTCGACGAGATGGTCGTGCGGCGGCTCGGCATCGAGGCGCCCCACGCGCCCGACCTCTCCGCGTGGCGCGAGCTCGTGCAGCGCGTGCTCCAGCCGCGCGAGCGCGTGCGCATCGCCATCGTCGGCAAGTACACCGACTACGCCGACAGCTACAAGAGCGTGGTCGAGTCGCTCATCCACGGCGGCATCGCGAACGACGTCGGCGTGGACCTCTCGTGGGTGTCGAGCGAGTCGTGCATCGACCAGCGCAGCGCCCACGAGGCGCTGGCATCCTTCGACGGCGTCCTCGTGCCGGGCGGCTTCGGCGTGCGCGGCGTCGAGGGGATGGTCGAGGCGATCCGCTACGCACGCGAGCGCAACGTCCCCTTCTTCGGGATCTGCCTCGGCATGCAGACGGCCATCATCGAGTTCGCCCGCAACGTCTGCCGGCTCGAGGACAGCCACTCCTCGGAGTTCGCGCCCGAGTGCGACAACGCGGTGATCTCGCTCATGGAGTCGCAGCAGCACGTGACCGACATGGGCGGCACGATGCGGCTCGGCGCGTATCCGTGCCGGCTGACCCGCGGCTCGCGGGCGGAAGCGATGTACGGCGTCCCCGAGGTGAGCGAGCGCCATCGCCACCGCTACGAGGTGTCCAACCGCTTCCGCGACACCTTCGTCCAGCACGGACTCGCGCTGAGCGGCCTCTCGCCCGACGGCCAGCTCGTCGAGATCGTCGAGCTGCCCTCGCATCCGTGGTTCGTGGGGTGCCAGTTCCACCCCGAGCTCAAGTCGCGGCCCACCCGCCCGCATCCGCTCTTCGCCGGCTTCGTGGGCGCCGCGGCGCAGCTCCGCCGCGAGCGCGACGCCGCGGCCGACCGCCAGCCGCGCGCCTTCGTGGCTGCCGACGATTGACCACCGTGACGACTCTCTTTCCGACCGACCGGCCCTTTCTCATCGCCGGCCCCTGCCAGCTCGAGGACGAGGCGCTCAACCTGCGGGTGGCCGAGGCGCTCGCCACCCTCGCGGCGCGCGTGCCCGGCGGCGTGATCTACAAGGCGAGCTTCGACAAGGCGAACCGCTCCAATCCGGGCGCCACGCGCGGCCCCGGCCTCGAGGCCGGGCTCCGCGCCCTCGAGCGCGTGCGCGCGGCGTCCGGGCTCCCCGTGCTCACCGACGTGCATCTCCCCGAGCAGTGCGCGCCAGCGGCGGTGGTGGTGGACGTGCTGCAGATCCCCGCCTTCCTCTGCCGGCAGACCGATCTGCTCGAGGCCGCGGGCGCGACGGGAAAGGCGGTCAACATCAAGAAGGGGCAGTTCCTGCACCCCGAGGGAATGCGCGGCGCGGTCGAGAAGACGCGCGGGGCCGGCGGGCGCGACGTCGCGGTCACCGAGCGCGGCTCCTTCTTCGGCTACGGCGATCTCGTCGTCGACATGCGCAGCTTCGCCCGCATGCGCGAAGCGACCGGGGCGCCGGTGATCTTCGACGCGACGCACAGCGTCCAGCGCCCCGGTCAGGGGACCGGCGGCGCGAGCGGCGGAGCGCGGGAGTTCATCGCGCCGCTCGCCATGGCCGCCGTCGCCGCCGGCGCGGACGGCGTCTTCCTCGAGACGCACCCCGATCCCGACCACGCCCCCAGCGACGGCCCGAACATGATCCCGCTCGACCAGCTCCCGGCGCTCGTCGATCGGCTGCTCGACCTGTGGGCGGCGGTGCGGGCATGAGCGCGCTCGCCATCGATCCGGCGCTGGCGCGGAACATCAGGCTGGTCGGCATCGACGTGGACGGCGTCATGACCGACGGCGGCATCTACCTCGGCGCCGTCGGCGGTACGCCGCTCGAGTTCAAGCGCTACGACATCCACGACGGGCTGGGGATCTTCTTCCTCCGCCAGGTCGGGATCCGGGTCGCCGTCATCACCGGCCGCGTCTCCGACAGCGTCCGGCTGCGCGCGGCCGAGCTGGAAGTGGACGAGCTCGTGCAGGACGCCCGCGTCCGGAAGCTCCCCGCGTTCCAGCGCATCCTCACCCGCCACGGGCTCACCCCCGATCAGGCGGCGTTCGTCGGCGACGACTTCCCGGACATGTCCATCCTCCGGATGGTCGGCCTCCCCGTCGCCGTCGCCAACGCGGTGCCGGAGATCAAGCAGATCTGCAAGGTGCAGCTCACGCGTCCGGGCGGGCGCGGCGCGATCCGCGAGCTGACCGAGGCGCTCTTGCGCGCGCGCGGGGAGTGGGACGGGGTCTGCGATCGGTACGTCCGCGAGCGCGCCACGGAGGACGTCGGCGGCCGATGAGCACTGCGCGGATCATCCAGCGCGGCCGCCGGGTCGTGCGCATGGAGCGCGACGCGCTCGCCGTCGCCGAGGAGCGGCTGGGGGAGGAGTTCGCGCGCGTCGTCGAGGCGATCGCCCGGTCGCGCGGTCGCGTGATCGTGGCCGGCGTCGGCAAGTCGGGGATCATCGCCCGCAAGATCGCGGCGACGCTCACCTCCACCGGTTCGCCGGCCACCTTCCTCCACCCGGTCGAGAGCGTGCACGGCGACCTCGGGATCGTCGGGCCCGACGACGTCGCGATCCTCATCTCGAAGAGCGGGGAATCGGACGAGCTGCTCGCCCTGCTGGAGCCCCTCAAGCGGCTGGGGGTGACGACGGTCGCCCTGACCGGGAACCCGGACTCCACCCTCTCCCGGCTCTCGGACCTCCGCCTCGACGGATGGGTACGAGAGGAGGCGTGCCCGCACGATCTCGCGCCGACGACCAGCACCACGGTCGCGCTCGCGATCGGCGATGCCCTCGCGGTCGCGCTCCTCGAAGAGAAGGGATTCCAGCGTGAGGACTTCGCGCGGCTGCACCCGGGCGGTTCCCTCGGCCGCCGGTTGCTCGTGCGCGTGTCCGACCTGATGGTGACCAGGGAGCTGCCGGTGCTGCCACCGACGGCGCCCATCCGGCAGGCGATCGTTCTCCTCGCGGAGCGGCGCGGCATCGCGATCGCGGTGGACGACCGACGGCAGGTGCAGGGCGTGATGACGGCGGGCGATCTGACGCGTCTCATGGAGCGGATCGAGGCGGTGCTGGAGATCCCGGTCGGCGAGGTGATGACGCGCGCGCCCAAGATGGCGCGCGACGACGAGCTCGCGAGCGCCGTCGTGTTCCGCATGGAGACGCACGGCATCATGGCGATGCCGGTGATCAACGAGAACGAGGAGCTGGTCGGCGTGGTCCATCTGCACGATCTGATGCGCGCGAGGGTCGCATGACGAGGCGCGTCCGGATGCTCGGCGTCCTGACGGCGGCGGTCGCCGTCGCCGCGGCCTGCGGCGGCGACGCGAAGTCGCGCCCGCCCATCGTCGCGCCGCAGTCGTCGATGCTCGACAGCGCCGAGCAGTTCATGCTGGGCGTGACCTACACCCTCACCAACGAGGGGGTGAAGCGCGGCGAGCTGGTCGCGGACACCGGCTACGTCTTCGACGAGACGACGCGCTTCGAGTTCCGGAAGGTGCGCGTCGACTTCAACACCGCGACGGGGGTCAAGGACGGGACGCTCACGGCACGGCGCGGGACGTACAGCCAGCGGCTCGGCGTGCTCGAGGGGTGGGGGGACGTCGTCGTCGTCACGCAGGACGGGAAGAAGCTCACCTCGCCCATGCTGCGCTACAACAAGGCGACCGACGAGATCTCCACTGACAGCGCGTTCGTGTTCGACGACGGCAAGATGGTGCGCCGGGGCGTCGGGATGCGCACCGACCCGCGCCTGTCGCGCGTCCAGATCCTGCGCGGCGCGAGCGGCGTCGTGCGGGAGGTGCCGGTCCCGCAGCAGGCGAAGCCGTGATCGTTCGCGGTTGCCTGATCGTCCTCGCGCTCGTCGCCGCCAGCTCGTCCGCCCTGGCCCAGCGTCGGCGCACCTGCGACATCGAGTTCCCGAACACCCCGGAGTCGCGCGAGCAGTCGTTCGCGACGCCCACCGGCAACCGCAACGTCTTCATCGGCGGCGGCGTCCACGCGATCTGCCGGCGCGACCGGCTGGACATCCGGGCCGACAGCGCGGAGTACTACGGCGACGAGAAGCGGCTCTTCCTGGTCGGGAACGTCGTCTACGACGAGCCGCGCATCCACCTCACCTCCGACTACCTCACCTACTTCGGCCTCGACGAGCGCGTCGTCGCGTCGAGCAACGTCAACGTGCGGCTCCCCAGCGGCTCCACGATGTCGGGACCGCAGGCGGAGTACCTGCGCCGCTATCCGGCGCGCCCCGTCTCCGTGCTCACGGCGATCGGACGGCCGACGGTGAACCTCGTGGAGCAGGGGGCGCCCGGCGCGCCGCCCGAGCCGCCGACGACCGTGCTCGCGTCGACGTTCGTCGTTCTGCAGGACAGCCTCATTCACGGCACCGGTCAGGTCGAGATCACGAGACCGGACCTGGTCGCCAAGGGCGATTCCGCGTTCATCGACTCCGGGGAGGAGACGATGCGCCTCATGCGGCAGCCCAGCGTGGACGGGACGCGCGGGCGTCCCTACCGGCTCACCGGATCGACGATCGACATCTTCTCGACCCAGCGCCGCCTCCAGCGCGTCGTCTCGCGCGATTCCGCGACCGCGACGAGCGAGGACATGGATCTCGCGGCGGACACGATCGATCTCCGCGTGACGAACGATCTCCTGCAGGAGGCGTACGCCTGGGGCGCGGGGCGCGCCCGCGCGAAGTCCGCGACCCAGGACATCCGCGCCGACTCGATCCATCTCGTGATGCCGAACCAGCGGGTGCGCGTCGCGAATGCCCTCGGGGCGGCGCGCGCGGAGACGATGCCCGACACGCTGCGGATCCGGACGACGGAGCGCGACTGGCTGATGGGCGACACCCTCGTCGCGACCTTCGACACCACGCCGCCGCCGCCGCGGCCGGCGGGGGCGCCGCGCGACAGCGCCGACCGCCCGCGCATCGAGCGGCTCCGGGCCGCGGGCGATGCGCGCGCCTACTACCACCTGCCGCCGAGCGACACCACCACGCGCGAGCCGGCGATCAACTACGTGCGCGGCCGCGTCATCATCGTGGACTTCGATTCGGCGCGCGTCGCGACCGTGACCGTCGAGGGACGGAGCAGCGGCGTCTATCTCGAGCCGGTGCGGCGCGACACGGCGAGCGCGGTGCGCGACACGACGAACGCCCGACCCGATACGGCGAGCGCCGTGCGCGACACGGCGGTGGTGCCGCGGTCGCCGGCCCCCGCCGACGGGCAGCCCGCGCCGGCGCCGGACACACCCCGGACTCCCGCGACCACGCCACTGCCGCCGCGGCCCTCTCGACCATGAGCACTTCCTACATGCCCGACGACGTCGGCCGCCTGATCGACCGTCTCGCGCGCGGCGACCGCTCGACCTCCCTCGCGCTGCACGCGATCCTCAGCGCCGCGGATGAGCGCGGTGTGGCGCCCGTCGATCGCATCGTGCGCGTCTACCGCGAGGATCACCTCGCCGATCTGCGCGACGCCGGCAAGGACGCCGAGCGGGAAGCGGGGCGCCTCAGCCTCGACGAGGTGCGGCAGCATCTGTCGTCGGTGCTCCTGCGCCTCGCGAGCGAGGGGATCGTCGGCATCGAAGGCGAGGCGGCGAGCCTGGACGCGCGCGTGACGATCGCGCCGGTGCTGTGGGAGCAGATCCGGCAGTCCCGGGCTCAGGTCGCCGACATCATCCGCCACACCGGCGAGCATCTCGCCCATCGCCCGCCCCCCGGACTGACGCCGGCGGTATCGGGGGCGACCGTGGCCGCCCCGTGGGGCAGCGTCCTCGAGGCGTCGGGGTTGACCAAGGTCTATCGCCGGCGCAAAGTCGTGAACGACGTGGCCCTCCGCTTGCAACAGGGAGAGATCGTTGGACTGCTGGGGCCGAATGGGGCGGGGAAGACGACGACGTTCTACATGATCGTCGGTCTCATCCCGCCGCTGAGCGGCCGCATCATGCTCGACGGCGAGGACGTGACGTCGATGCCGATGTACCGCCGCGCGCGTCGGGGGATCGGCTACCTGTCGCAGGAGCCGTCGATCTTCCGGAAGCTCACGGTCGAAGAGAACGTGCTGGCGATCCTCGAGACCATGCCGCTCTCGTCCACCGAGCGCAAGGAACGGCTGGAATCGCTGCTGGGCGAGCTCAAGATCGAGCACCTCCGGAAGAGCAAGGCGTACCAGCTGTCGGGGGGGGAGCGGCGCCGGCTCGAGATCACGCGGGCGCTCGTCACCCAGCCCAAGTTCATGATGCTCGACGAGCCGTTCGCCGGCGTCGATCCCATCGCGGTCCATGACATTCAGAACATCGTCGCGAGTCTGCGCGACCGACACATCGGTGTGCTGATCAGCGACCACAACGTGGAACAGACCCTGGACATCGTGGATCGGGCCTACATCATGTTCGAAGGGCAGGTGAAGGCATCTGGCACCGTTCGCGACCTCGTCTTCGACGAGACCGTGGCGCAGGTGTATCTCGGACCCACGCTCTCCGCGCGGCTGCGTGAGCGATTCGCGTCCGAGGACCGTGGCGTCGGCAAGGAGCGCGCATGAAGGCAGGCCTCTCCCAGAGCACCCAGCTCAAGCAGGAGCTGAAGATCAATCCACGCCTGTATCAGGCGATGGATCTGCTCTACATGCCCCTCCTCGACCTCCAGCAGCACCTCAAGCAGGAGCTCCTCAACAACCCCTTCCTCGACATGGTCGAGCCCGAGGAGGACGACGAGGAGGGGGAGACCGAAGGGGAGGAGGCGGCCGAGCAGGCCGAGGCGAGCGAGACGACGGCGGAGGACAAGACGCCCGCCGACGAGATCGACTGGGAGGAGATCCTGCTCGACGGCTTCGACGCCGGCGGCCGTCGTGAGGAGCGCGAGGAGCGCGAGTACTACGAGCCGATCACCGTGGACACGCGCGACCTCGGCGATCACCTCCGCGACCAGATCACCCTGCTCGACCTCGACGGCCGCCAGCAGTTCCTCGCCGAGGAGTTCGTCGGCAACATCAACGAGGACGGCTACCTCGCCTGCACCCTGGAGGACATCGTCTCCGGGGCGAACGAGACGATCGAGCGCGCCGCCGAGCTGGCCGGCCGCGAGGAGGACCTCCCGCTGTACGCGATGAGCGATGCCGAAGAGATGCTCGGCATCATCCAGAGCCTCGATCCGCCGGGCGTCGGCGCCCGCGACCTCCGCGAATGCCTCATGCTGCAGCTGCGCGAGGCGGGGCTCGAACAGTCGGTGCCGTATCGCCTCGTGCGCGACTGCTTCGATGAGCTCATCAACCATCGCTGGAGCGAGATCTCGAAGCGGTTCGGCATCAGCCCGTCCGACGTGCAGAAGGCCGCCGACGAGATCAAGAAGCTCGACCCCAAGCCCGGGCTCACGCACAGCGCGTCGGGCGACAACTACATCATCCCCGATCTCATCGTCGAGAAGATCGACGGGAAGTACCACGTCTTCCTGAACGACGCGAACCTCCCGCGGCTCAAGCTCAGCAAGGCCTACCAGGAGATCGCGCGCGACAAGAAGAAGTTCGAGGGCGAGAGCAAGGAGTTCATCTCCACCAAGCTCAACTCCGCGAACTGGATGATCCAGGCGATCGAGCAGCGTCGCCAGACGATGCTCAAGGTCATGAATTACATCGTCGAGCGGCAGCGGGACTTCTTCGAGCGCGGCATCCAGTACCTCAAGCCCCTCACACTGCGCGAGGTGGCCGAGGTCATCAACATGCACGAGTCCACCGTCAGCCGCGTCACGAACGAGAAGTACGTGCAGACGCCGCGCGGCGTGCTGCCGCTCAAGTTCTTCTTCTCGTCGGGGCTCTCCACGACGGCTGGCGAGGACGTCTCGGCGCGCGGCATCAAGGCCCAGATCGAGAAGCTGGTCTCCGAGGAGGACGCCAAGCATCCGCTCACCGACCAGGCCATCGTCAACATCCTCAAGCAGAGCGGCATCAACATCGCGCGCCGCACCGTCGCGAAGTACCGCGACCAGCTCGGCGTCCTGTCGGCCCGCATGCGCAAGCGCGTGTGACCGCGGTGACGCGCGCGACCGGGCCCGCGTCCTCGTACGTGACCAGATCCGACATCCGTCCGGCCGAGGGGAGCGGGCCGCGGGCCGAACACCACCAGCCGGCCCGCGCCGATCGGCCGGTCGACGTCTCCGTGCTCGTCCCCGCCAAGGACGAGGCGGAGAATCTCCCCCTGTTCATGGAGCAGGCGGCGGCGGCCTTCGCCGCCGAGCCGCAGGTCGCGTTCGAGGTCGTCGTCATCGACGACGGCTCGATCGACGGCTCGCGCCAGGTCCTCGACGACCTCGCGCGCCGGTACGACTTCCTGCGCGTCGCCCGCCATCGCAGCCAGCGCGGCATCGCCGACGCCCTGCGCACCGGCTACCTCCATGCGCGGGGGCGGGTGCTCGTCTTCTACCCCGCCGACCTCCAGTTCAAGCCCGCCGACATCCCGCGGCTCGTCGCGCCGATCCTCGCCGACGAGGCGGACATGGTCACCGGGTTCAAGGAAGGGAAGTACGAGAAGGCGTTCGTCTCCGGCATCTACAATCGCCTGAGCCGCGCCCTCTTCCACGTGCCGGTCAAGGACCTCAACTCGGTGAAGGCGTACCGGCGGGAAGTCATGGACGGGCTGCCCGTGCGCCCCGACTGGCATCGCTACATGGTCGTCCTCGCGGCGGCGCAGGGGTTCACCGTCACCGAGATCCCCGTCCCGCTCCATCCGCGGCACGCGGGGAAGTCGAAGTTCGCCACCTGGCGTCGCATCCCGATCGGGGTGCTCGACATGCTCGCCGTCTGGTTCGAGCTGCGGTTCGGGCAGAAGCCGCTTCTCGCCTTCGGGATGCTCGGCGCCGCCGTGTTCGCGCTCGGGGTGCTCGGCGGTCTCGTCTCGCTCGTGCTGCTCGTCGCCACCGGGTTCGGCCAGCGCTGGGTCTGGACGCTCATCCAGACCTCGATCCTCCTCGGCTCCGTCTTCTTCGCCACCGGCCTGCTGGGCGAGCAGATCGCCGGCCAGCGCGCGCAGATGCGCGAGCTCCAGCGACAGCTCGACGAGCTGCGCACCGATCGGGAGCCGGATCCGTACGGACGCTGAGCGCGTCGCCTCCATGCACGTCCTCTTCCTCACGCACTCGTTCCCGCGCTTCGCCGGGGACGCCGCGGGCTCGTTCATCCTGCGCCTCGCCGTCGCGCTGCGTGAGGAGGAGGTCGACGTGTCGGTGCTCGCCCCCGCCGCCGCCGGCCTTCCGTCGCACGACCGCATCGAGGGGATCGAGGTGCGCCGGTTCCGCTACGCCCCGGCGCGTCTCGAGACGCTGGCGTACGAGGGGACGATGGTCGAGCAGGTCCGTGCCGGGTGGCGCGGGCGGGCGGCGCTCCTCGGCCTGATGGGCGCGGAGGTCGGCGCGGTACGGAGCGCACGACGTGCGCGCGCCACCGCGCTCCTGCACGTGCACTGGTGGTTCCCGAACGCGATCCCCGGGATCCTCGGGGCGGGGCGCGCGCTCCCCGTCGTCACGACGTCGCACGGCAGCGACGTGCGCCTCGCGACGTCGGCGCGTCCCGCGCGCCGGATGCTCGACTGGGTGGTCCGCCGATCCGCAGCCTACACCACGGTCTCGCGTTGGCTCGCCGACGGCGTGCGGGAGCTCGTCCCCGAGGCCGCGCCCCTCGTCGCGCCGATGCCCGTCGAGGCGGCGCTCTTCTCCCCGCCGACGACGCGGCCACGCGACCGGCTCCTCTTCGTCGGGCGGCTGAACGCGCAGAAGGGGCTCGAGCTCCTCCTGCGCGCGCTCGCCCTCCTCCCCGAGCGCGTGTCCCTCGACGTCGTGGGCGAGGGCGAGGAGCGCGAGCGGCTCGTCCGCCTGGCCGCCGACCTGGCGCTGGGCGAGCGCGTGCGCTGGCACGGCGCGCAGCCGCACCCCAGATTGCCCGACTTCTACACTCGGTCGAGCGCGCTCGTGATGCCATCGGTGGGAGAGGGGCTCGGTCTGGTCGCGGCGGAGGCGGCGCTCACCGGGCTCCCCGTCGTCGCCTTCGATTCGGGCGGTGTGCGCGACCTCGTGGTGCACGGCCGCACGGGACTCCTCGTGTCCTCCGTCTCCACGGAGGCGCTGGCCGCCGCGATCGGCGCGCTGCTCGAGCGCGACGACCAGGGGGCATCGCTCGGCGTCGCGGGGCGTGCGCACGCGCTCGCGACCGTCTCGCCCCCCGCGGTCGCTCGACGATACGCCCAGATCTATCGCGGTGTCCTGGCTCGCGCGTAGACGGCCGCTTGTCCTCGCCCTCCAGCTCGCGTTCGCGACGCTGGTCTTCTGGTTCGTCGGCCGCGCGCTCGCCGGGGCCTGGCGCGACTATCGGACGCAATCGATCTCGATCCACCTCGACTGGTGGCGCATCCTCCTGTCGGGCGTCGAGTTCCTCGCCACCTACCTGGTGCTGATCGCCACCTGGCGCGCGGTCGTCGAGCAGTGGGGGGAGCGCATCCGCCTCGTCGCCGCCGCGCGCATCTGGACGA
>Ga0182741_1003507_pt1 | contig 16632 bp, 13 predicted proteins | sample eDN5th37CBELigOP_FD_128874 | JGI IMG/M metagenome (GOLD analysis project Ga0182741, IMG submission 128874) | Enriched Organic Plus compost microbial communities from Emeryville, California, USA - eDNA 5th pass 37_C BE-Lig OP (version 2) (version 2) ...
CGCCGGGTGTGGTCCTGCAGCCGGAAGATGGCGGTGCCCTGGTCGGCGGCGTAGGCGCGCACGCCTTCGAATACGGACAGGCCGTAGTGCAGCGAATGCGTCAGGACGTGCGTGGTGGCCTCGCGCCAGGGAACCAGCTTGCCGTCGTACCAGATATAGCCATCGCGGTCGGCCATCGACATGGGTGCAGTCTCCAGTTCAAGCCGTTTATTGTATCAAGCGGGCACGATACAATAGTGCCATTGGTCCGCGCCGCAGCCATGCCGCGCGGACCTGCGCTTTTCTCGACCCAGAGCCCCATGCCGTCCAGCCTACCCTGTCAGAGGGCCGCCCTTGGCTCCTGATCGCGAGCCGTTCGACGCCGCGGACGCCGCCGTGCGCGCCGAAAGGATGGCCGGCCTGCGCTCCGGCCTGCGCGCCATTGCGCCGGCCGCGGTGGCCACCTTCACCTGGGGCCTGGTGACGGGCGTGGCCATGGCCAAGTCCGGCCTGGGCGAATCCGCCGCCGTGGCCATGTCGCTGCTGGTCTACGCCGGCTCCGCCCAGCTCACCTCGCTGCCGCTGATCGCCACCGGGGCGCCGCTGTGGCTGATCTTCGTGGCCGGGCTGGTGGTCAACCTGCGCTTCGTCATCTTCGGCGCCGCCCTGCAGCCTTATTTCCGCGACCAGTCCTGGCCGCGCCGGCTGGCCTACGGCTACTTCACCACCGACATGGGCTTCGTGCTGTTCATGTCCCGCTACGGGGACGCCTCGGTGCGCGGCACCACCGAGCAGCGCTGGTACTTCATCGGCGGGGCCGCCGTGTCCTGGCTGGCCTGGCAGGCGTCCAGCATCCTGGGCGTGCTGCTGGCCGCGGCCGTGCCGGCCGACTGGTCGCTGGACTTCGCCGCCGTCCTGGCGCTGCTGGCCATCACCGTGCCCCTGGCGTCCTCGCGGCCCATGCTGGTGTCCATCCTGGCCGCCGGCCTGGCCGCCTGGCTGGGCCAGGCCCTGCCGCTGCGCCTGGGGCTGCTGGCGGCGGTGGCGGCCGGCGTGGCCGCCGGCATGTTCGCCGAACGCTTCCTGAGGAGCAAGCCGTGATCCCGGACATCCCGCCGGCCGCGCTCTACGTCGGCGCCGCGGTGCTGCTGCTGACGCTGTGCAACGTGCTCACGCGCGCCGGCTTCCTGCTGTTCGGCGACCGCATCCCCCTGAGCGACGGCATGCGGCGCGCCCTGCGCTACGCGCCGGCGGCCGCGCTCACCGCCATCATCGTGCCCGACCTGATGCCCTGGCCCCGCGGCGGCTGGCCGGCCTTCGACCTGCGCCTGGTGGCCGCCGCGGCGGCCACCGTCGTCTGCCTGCGCACGCGCAGCGCGGTGGCCGTGATCGTCTCGGGCATGCTGGCGCTGTGGGGGCTGCGCTGGCTGTTCGGCTGACCGCCCGGCGGGGCTGGCGGGGCCGGGCTGGCGGGCAGGCCGCGCGCGGCTGCTAAAATGAAGTTATCCACAGGAATCCGGGCCGCGCAGCAACGCGCTTCTTGCCACTTTCCGGCACCGGACCGCCACCATTAGCCGATGACCCAGCCCAATACAGATCCTGCGGCGCAAGCCGCTGCGGACGCGCCCGTCCAGACCTTTGCCGATTTCGGCCTGCACCCCGACCTGCTGCGGGCCGTGGCCGACACCGGCTACACCACGCCCACGCCCATCCAGGCGCAGGCGATACCCGTCGTCATCTCGGGGCGCGACGTCATGGGGGCGGCGCAGACGGGCACCGGCAAGACCGCGGCATTCACCCTGCCCATCCTGCACCGGCTGATGCCGCTGGCCAACCACAGCATGTCGCCGGCCCGCCACCCGACCCGCGCGCTGATCCTGGCCCCCACCCGCGAACTGGCCGACCAGGTCGCCGAGAACGCCAGCCGCTACAGCAAGCACACGCCGCTGCGCACCGCGGTGGTCTTCGGCGGCGTGGACATCGGCCCGCAGAAGGTGGCGCTGCGCGCCGGCTGCGAGGTGCTGATCGCCACCCCCGGCCGGCTGCTGGACCACGTCGAGCAGCGCACCGCCAACCTGAGCCAGGTCGGCATCCTGGTGCTGGACGAGGCCGACCGCATGCTGGACATGGGCTTTTTGCCCGACCTGGAACGCATCATCCGCCTGCTGCCCCAGCAGCGCCAGAACCTGCTGTTCTCGGCCACCTTCAGCAACGACATCCGCAAGCTGGCGCGCTCCTACCTGAACCACCCGGTGGAGATCGAAGTCGCCGCGCGCAACGCCACGGCCGACACCGTCACCCAGATCGCCTACCCCATGGAGGCCGACGCCAAGCGGGCCGCCGTGGTCCACCTGGTCAAGTCGCGCGGGCTGAAGCAGGTCATGGTGTTCTCCAACACCAAGATCGGCACCGGCCGGCTGGCCCGCCAACTGGAGCTGGACGGCGTGCGCGCCGAATCCATCCACGGCGACAAGTCCCAGGCCGACCGCATGAAGGCGCTGGAAGCCTTCAAGGCCGGCGAGCTGGAAGTCCTGGTGGCCACCGACGTGGCCGCGCGCGGGCTGGACGTGGCCGGCATCCCCTGCGTCATCAACTACGACCTGCCCTACAACGCCGAGGACTACGTCCACCGCATCGGCCGCACCGGCCGGGCCGGCGCCTCCGGCGAGGCGATCGCCTTCTATACACCGTCCGAGGAAAAGCTGCTGCTGGACATCGAAAAGCTGATCAAGCGGCCGGTGCCGCGCGGCCAGCTGGACGTGCCGGCCGACCTGCGCGCGCGCAGCCACGGCCGGGCGGCCGAGATCGGCGGCGCGGGCCGCGAGCGGCGCCGGCCCGGCGACCGCCGCCCCGGGCCGGGCGGCGCGCTGCGCCCGCAGCCGGTGGACGATTTCTTCCTCAAGCCCTACGAGCCGGCCGCTTCCGCGCAGCCGGCGCAGCCTGCCCAGGCCCAATCGCAGCCCGCCGCGCCCAAGCGCGGCCTGGCCGTGCTGCTGGGCGGCAGCCGCAAGCCCAAGACTGATTCCGAGTAGGTCCCACGGGTTTTCCCGCAGGCTGTCCCGGGCGCGTCCGGGGGCAGTCGCTTGTGCTGCGCGAGCGATAGGGTGCGGGGGGGACGGCGATGCCGTGCCAGTCAGGTTTCAGGCCCGCGCCCGCCTGAGCAGGGCCGCCACGTCGGGCAGGCCGGTCTGCACGTCCGGGCCGCCGGCGTCCAGGTTTTCCAGCATGCGCTGCAAATGGCCGATGTGCGGCAGCATGGGGCCGTAGAACAGCGTGCGCCCGCCGCGGCGGATCAGCAGGGTGGGGAAGTTCTCCACGTCCTCGTCGCCGAGCAGGTCGGGGTGGTCCTCGATGTCCACCCAGGCGAACAGCAGCCCGGGATGCTGGGCGGCCAGTTCCTCGAACTTGGGCTGGTAGGCCCGGCAGGTGTCGCACCAGGCGGCGCAGAAGCAGACGACCAGGCCCGCGTCCGGGCCGTCCAGCCTGGCGAGCAGGCCGGCCGTGTCGGCGCGGTCGGGATAATGGACGGGCATGTCGGCAAAGCGGGTCGGGTTTGTCTATGATACCCGGGATGTTTTTCCCGGGCCCGCGCACATGACCGATCCCTATCCTCCTCGCAGCAGCGCCCCGGCGCAGGCCGTGACCCTGATGGCGGGCGTGACTCGCGCCCTGAAGCGGGCGGTGCTGTCGCAGTTGCACCCGCGCATGCTGTTCGCCCTGCTGCTGCCCTTCCTGATCACCCTGCTGGGCGCCATCGTGCTGGTCTGGCTGTTCTGGGACCCGCTCACCGGCTGGCTGGAGCGCGAAGTCGCCGGCTGGAGCATGGTCGAGCGGGCCGACCAGTGGCTGGTCGCCGTGGGCATCGCCTCGCTCAAGCTGTGGCTCATCCCGATCGCCGCCGTCATCATCCTGCTGCCCGTCTCGGGCCTGCTGGGCCTGGTGATCGCCGCGCTGTGCGTCATGCCCATGGTCATCGGCCACCTGGAGCACCGCGACTACGCCGGCCTGGGCCGCCAGGGCCGGCACGCCCTGGCCGCCGGCCTGTGGAACGCCGCCTGGGTGTCCGCCGCCTTCGCCGCCGGCTGGCTGCTGACCCTGCCGCTGTGGCTGATCCCGCCCATGGCGCTGCTGCTGTCCGTGTTCTGGTGGGCCTTCGCGTTTTCGCGCATGATGCGCGTGGACGCGCTGGTCGAGCACGCCAGCCCGGCCGAGCGGCGCGTGCTGGACCGCCGCCACAACGCCGGCTTCTGGCTGCTCGGCTTCATCCTGGCGCTGATCAACCTGCTGCCGCCGGCCTGGCTGGTGCTGCCGGTGTTCTCGGCGCTGGTCTACGCCCACTACGGCCTGGACGCCCTGCAGCGCCTGCGCCGCGAAACCGTCATCGAGGCCTGACCGGGCCGCTTCCGGGGAAACTCATGCAGGACGCCACCACCGCCGCCGTCGCCGAACGCCGCTTCGGCCTGATCATCGTCGGCGACGAAATCCTCTCCGGCCGCCGCAAGGACAAGCACTTCGCCCGCATCGTCGAGATGCTGGCCGAGCGCGGCCTACGCCTGAGCCGGGCCGAATTCCTGGGCGACGACCGCGACGCCCTGGCCGCCGCCCTGCGGCGCAGCTTCGCCAGCGGCGACGTGGTGTTCTGCTGCGGCGGCATCGGCGCCACCCCCGACGACCATACCCGCCAGGCCGCCGCGGCCGCCCTGGGCGTGGAACTGGCCTTGCACCCGGAAGCCGAGGCCGCCATCGCCCAGCGCTGCGCCGACATGGCCGCCCAGGGCCAGGGCAGCGCCGACATGAGCACCCCGGAGAACCGCCAGCGCCTGCAGATGGGCATGTTCCCCGCCGGCTGCGAAGTCGTGCCCAACCCCTACAACCGCATCCCCGGCTTCTTCGTGCGCGACCACACCTTCGTGCCCGGCTTCCCCGTCATGGCCTGGCCCATGCTGGAATGGACGCTGGACACCCGCTACGCGCCGCTGCACCACAAGGTCAGGCACATCGAGCATTCCTTCCTGGTGTTCGGTTTGCCCGAGTCGCGCATCGTCCCCGCCATGGAGGCCGTGCAGCGGCAATGGCCCCAGGTGCGCGCCTTCAGCCTGCCCAGCGTGGGCGAGGCGGGCGGGCAGCCGCATATCGACCTGGGGGTGAAGGGCGAGCCGGAGGCGGCGGCCTCGGCGCTGGAGTACCTGCGCGGGGAGGTGGTGCGGCTCGGGGGAAGGCTGGCGGCGCAGGCGGCGTAGCACCCTTCCGGCCGCCTTGGGATAGAATGCTGCTGCGCTGCCGCATCGCCACACGGCCCGGCAGCCGTTACCGTCCCGAGTCCTACCATGTCGCGCACATCCGCCCTGGCCCAGCCCGACCTGCCCAACGGCGAGGCCGGCGCCAGCGTGCGGCCGACCATCGCCATCCAGGTCCTGGAGCGCGCCATGGGCCTGCTCGACGCCCTGGCGGCCCAGCCCGACCCGGTCACCCTCAAGGACCTGTCCCGCACCACCGGCCTGCATCCCTCCACCGCCCACCGCATCCTCAACGACCTGGTCATCGGCCGCTACGTGGAGCGCGTCGACAGCGGCCTGTACCAACTGGGCATGCGCCTGCTGGAGCTGGGCTCCCTGGTCAAGGGCCGCCTGAACGTGCGCGAAGCCGCCCTGGGCGCCATGCGCTCCCTGCACAAGCTGACCGGCCAGACCGTCAACCTGTCCGTCCAGCAGGGCGACGAAATCCTCTACATCGACCGCGCCTGGAGCGAACGCTCCGGCATGCAGGTCGTCCGCGCCATCGGCGGCCGCGCGCCGCTGCACCTGACCTCCACCGGCAAGCTCTTCCTGTCCATCGCCGACCCCCGGCAGGTGCGCGCCTACGCGCTGCGCACCGGGCTGGCGGGGCACACCCGCAACAGCCTGACCGACCTGGAAAAGCTGGAGCGGGAACTGGCGCTGGTGCGCCGGCATGGGTATGCGCGGGACAACGAGGAACTGGAGCTGGGCGTGCGGTGCATCGCCGCGGGGATCTACGACGATACCGGGCGGCTGGTGGCGGGGCTGTCGATTTCGGCGCCGGCGGATCGGATGCAGGACGAGTGGATCAGCGCGCTGGTGCAGACCGCGGCGGAGATTTCCGGGGCGCTGGGGTACGAGCCGGCGTCGGCGGCTTGAGTCGTCTCTGTTGCTTTGCCTGAGTCTTATCGCTCGGCTGCCTGGATTTCCATCCCCTCCTATATGCTCGGCGCGATCGCATCGCGCAGGGCGCCGCGCGTTCCGCTATCCTGGATCACCTGACAGACCTGCACCCGGTAGCCGGTAAAGAATAGCCCGCGCCCCTTCTTCTTGGCCGCCACGTGCTCGGGATGCACGGCCCAGGCGCGCATCGCCTCCTCGGTCTCGAACTCCACGACCGTCACCCGCTCGCCGTCCTCGGCGACGAAACCCTTGTGCGAGATATAGCCCGGCACGGCGGCGGCCAGGGCGCTCATCCTTGCCGCCCATTGCTTGTACTCGTCCTGGGCGTCGGGGTTGAGCCTGGACCTGAAGACAGTCACGATCATTGCTGCGTGCTTTCCTGGTGGGGATGGCGGGCAGTCTAGGTAGCGCGGACGGCTCTGTAAAATGAATAATTATCAAAATTTCATTCTCTATTTGAGAATATGGACCTGTCCGACCTCCGCATATTCCACGCGGTAGCCGTTGCCGGCGGCATCACGCGCGCCGCCGCCGTGCTGCACCGCGTGCCTTCGAACGTCACCACGCGGGTCCGGAAGCTGGAAGAGGATCTGGGCGTGGCCCTGTTCGTCCGCGAGGGCAAGCGCATGCAACTGTCCGCGCGGGGCAGGGTGTTGCTCGACTATGCGAACAGGCTGCTGGCGCTGGCCGAGGAAGCGCGCGGCGCCATGCACGACGAAGCGCCGCGCGGGGTGCTGCATCTGGGGGCGATGGAAAGCACGGCTGCCATCCGCTTGCCGTCGCTGCTGGCGCAGATGCATGAGCGGTATCCCGATATCTCGGTGGAGTTGCGCACGGGCGCGCCGAGGCCTTTGATGGAGCGGGTGTTGGCTGGCGAATTGGACGCGGCGCTGGTGGCCGAGCCGGTGTCCGATCCGCGGCTGGCTAGTGTGCCGGCGTATGTCGAGGAACTGGTGCTGATTGGGCCGGCGGGTCATCCGCCGATTCGGTCCGCGCGTGATTTGCGCGATGGGACGTTATTGGTGTTCGAGCCGGATTGCCCGCATCGGCAGCGGCTGGAGGCTTGGTGTTTGCGCGATGAGATGGCGCCGCGGAGGGTTGTGGAGGTGGGGTCCTACCATGCGATTCTGGGGTGTTGCGTGGCTGGGATGGGGGTGGCGCTTATTCCTGCGGCTGTGTTGGAGACGTATTCGGAGCGGGGGAGGGTGTCTGTGCACAGGTTGAAGGGGGATTTTCGGAGTGTGAGGATTTTGCTGGTTTGGTATAAGGATACGCCGGAGCCAAAGGTGGGGGTGTTGGTGGGGTTGCTTGGGTAGGCAACTGGGCGCTGGTTGGCTGGGGCCGTTGCCGAATGGTCTTGCAGGAAAATGCGCCGTACTCATTGTGCCTTTCGCTTTCGACCCACAGTGAATATTGGTAGGATCAACCTAGTAGTCAGGTGTGTAGCGGGAGCAGATTTACCCTCGATCGCTTCTTGTGAAATGTAACTTGGTCAGTTGGTGGGTATCTCCATACTGAGGGAGGCTGAATGGCGTCTTCAAAAACGAAAGGCTCATCCAGGACTAAACGGAAGACTGAGGTTCCAGGGCAGGCGTTAGGCTACAGCCTTCAATTTACGCGTCTTACTCATCTGTTGCTTCAAGCACCAGAGGGGAGTTTTTGCAGCCTAGAGTTTCTCGATGATGTCGCCCAGGAGGATAGCTCCGGTTCAGTTAAGCGGATTCAGAGTAAAAGCGCACTTACCGCCAATCCTGCAGCAGATCGGGCAAAGTCATTGTGGAAGACTCTTTCCAATTGGATCGAGCTGGCAGAAGCCCCTGGGTTCGAAGTAGATAAAGCGATATTTGAGCTCTACGTTTCTCGTCCGGTCGAAGGGCGGATTGTTGAAAGTTTCTCCAGTGCGACGACCCAGGAAAGCGCCCGAGCAGCCATCGCTCAGGCACGAAACATGTTGTGGGGGAGTCCTCCAGAATTTGATCTGAAGGCAGAAGTCGCGGCAGAGATTTCTTCGTACGTCGAGAAAGTATTTACCGCTGATCAAAATCTTTTGGAGCGACTCATCTGCAGTTTTCAGTTGACGCTCGGCAGTGGTAGTCCGCAGGCTGATCTTGAAGCTCTCGTTCGCAGTCATCCCGTGTCACGATCTAAAGTCAATGATATCACCAACCACCTCTGTGGAGTGGTGAAGCGCCACGTCGATATGTTATTGGAGGCCGGTAAACCGGCTGTCATCGCGCGCAATGACTTCTACGGTTGGTACACGTCTTACGTTCAAAAAATTGATCGGCAAGCGGTGCTTTCGAGTCGAGCTCCGGTTCCGTCGGAGAAGATGTCGCGGGGATATCTTCCCGACAATTTCATTCGGCAGCTGGACATAATTGGCTTGTCATTCGAGGAGATGCTCGGGGCTGCGAGCGATTACTTCATGGCTACCTTTGATCGGACAGATTGGGCTGCCCGAGGTGAAGTTGACGAGACATCCTTTGATGACCTAGATGATGTCTTGAAGCGAGCGTGGAAAAACAAGCAGCGAATCTGTGGGCTGAACCACGGTAGCAAGTCCGAGCAACATCGAGGGCAGGCGCTGTACTTTGATTGCATGCAGTTCACTGCTCCTATTCAAGCGATGTCACCCCCAAGCCACTTCATCCCTGGTTGCTTCCACATGTTGGCCGACAATTTAGTTGTGGGTTGGCATCCGGACTATGAAGCACAACTGAAACCCAAGAAGGTGGTGTGACGATGCTTTCAAAAGAAGTCCAAAACGTCCAAAATCCCGCGTTGGGTGCTGCGCTTCTCTGGCGATTTTGTTGTGGGTACGTTGAGACTAATCGTGTCAATGATCCTCCGCCGCTGCCTCTTCTTTTTCTGGTGTTACCTATTATTCTGCATCAGGCGACTTCGGAGTTTGTGAGGCGCACCTACAAGAGTTCAGGCTTACGGGCGTTCGCTGCAAAGTTCGGAGATTCGTCAGTGTCTAAACAAGACCTATTGGTCCAGATACACGATCGCTCAATTCGTTGGCGCAAACTCAGCTTGCAATCTATTGAGTTGGCTGTCGCGGGTAGCCTGCTCAAAATTGACGAAAACGGTGGCATTATTGCTCTGTCGCGAACCAAAGTGAGAGGGCTTTCAGATGAAGTAAAGCGCCTCATGGACCTGGCAGAAAAGCTCGGAGTTTGGTTTGGTGAGCTCACAGTGCACGAGATCGTGACTGCATTAAAAGTGAGGATTTAATGTATTTTCAGATTCGAGGGATTGTTCTCTGGCCGCGCAATAGGAACTTTGAGCCTCGCAAGTTGAAATTTGAGCTTGGCAAGGTCAATGTCATCAGCGGCGCGTCACGAACTGGCAAGTCCGCAGTTATTCCTATCATCGACTACTGCCTCGGCTCCAGCACTTGCTCAATTCCTGTGAATACTATCCGCAAATACTGCGAATGGTTTGGCATTGTTGTCGCGACGACCCAGGGTGAAAAGCTCCTGGCCCGAAAGGAACCAGGCGCCCAGCGTAGCACCGACGATATGTTTCTTCTAGAAGCAGAGGAAATATCAAAGATCCCTAGTCGACTCGCCAAAAATACCAACGCTACAGCAGTTAAAAGATTACTTGACGATCTTGCTAATCTCTCCAGTTTGGATTTCTCTGGTGGAGAGGAGGGTTCAGGGTTTGATGGGCGTCCAGCGTTCCGGGATTTGGCCGCTTTCACGTTCCAGCCTCAAAACGTAGTTGCGAACCCCGACGTCTTGTTCTTTAAGGCCAATACCTATGAGCACCGGGAAAAGCTGAGGAAGATATTTCCCTATGTACTTGGAGCAGTCACCCCCGCATTGATGGCTAAGCAGTTCGAGTTGAATCGGACCCGTCAACTCTTACGTCGCAAAGAACGAGAGTTCAAGGATGCGCAGGACGTCTCGGCACGGTGGCTTGCCGACTTGAGGTCCAAGTTCAGCGAGGCTCAAGAACTTGGTCTAATCCAGAGGCTGGCGGAGGAGGTTCCTCGGGATCAAATGATTGAGCTGCTTGATGAGGTCATCAGTAGAACCGACCTAACTTTGGCGGTCAGCACCACAACAATTTCGGATGCATTGCGTGAGCTGAATAGCCTGGAGGGCGAAGAGCGGGAGGTCTCACGCGAACTCACTACCCTGCGCCACCGACTAGAAGAAATGAATCGGATGCGCATTGGTGTCCAACAGTACGAAGCAGCACTGTCAGTACAACGAGGTCGTCTTCACTTGTCGAGTTGGCTGGCGTCGCATGCAAACGATGAGTTTGACTGCCCAATGTGCGGCAGCCATACTGATTCGGCCAAACGGAAACTAGAAGCTCTCAGCCGACGTTTAGAAGAGGTAGAGACCGCAGCGGGTGCAGATAAAGACAAAGAAGTGCCTGCAGCGTTCGATCGAGAGTTGCAGCGCGTCACAGCAGATGTTGGGAATGCGACTGAGCGTCTGCGCGCAGTTCAGATTCGCAAGCGAGCATTGACGGATAGATCAAAGGAAGCTAATGAACAACAATTTTCCGTGAAACGTACAGAGCGCTTCATAGGAAATCTCGAGTCGTCATTGGACCTCCATCGGAAATTGGGCAGCGACAGCGAGCTTGCCGAAGAAGTTCGAACGCTTAAGGAAACGGTGCTGGCGCTTGAAGGGGAATTGCGCGAACAGGATGTCGAGGCTAGGAAGCGTCGAGCTTTGCGGGCCATCAACACTAATGCTGGAAGGCTCTTGCCGCACCTTGATATTGAGAGTCCAAACGCCCCCATCTCGTTGGAGACCAATGACCTAACTATCAAGGTGCTTGGTTCTGATCGGGATGATTATCTGTCTGAGATCGGAAGTGGCTCGAACTGGCTCTCTTATCACTTGGCTGTGTTGCTTTCTCTTCATAAATTCTATCTGAGCCAAAGGGACAGTCCTGTGCCAGCATTTCTCGTACTTGATCAACCGAGCCAGGTCTACTTTCCTAAACACGTGGTCTCCAGAGACGTTAGAGTAGAGGACGATCCCAAGATCCGTGATGAGGACGTGGATGCTGTGCGCAAAGCGTTCGAAGTGATGGGTAGCGTTGTGCAAAGTGAGAAGGGGAAGCTCCAACTCATCGTACTGGACCACGCATCAAGCGAAGTGTGGGGTGGCATCAATGGAGTTGTCGGCTTGCCAGAATGGCGTGGCGGAACTAAATTGGTTCCCATGGAATGGCTCTCTGAGGATTAAACCGTGCCCTTTGCCTTTGGCCCTAGCCATGGGGTAAGTCTGCCTAACTGTGTGGGTTAGCCATTGCGCGGGCATAATACAACCAGTGCCCACGAGCAGCGGGAGGTATTCACCGATGGCACAGCATGTGTGCATACCTCTTCTCTTTGTTAAATCTATAAAGGATTTCTGTCCGGATGGTTGACCAAGCTGTCTAATAAACTAAGGGAAAGAGTGCTGTGGGTTTCCACCGCATCCAGCGAGAGATAGATCTGACCTGTGCTAAGCGCTTCGGCCTAAACACGGTTCAAGCCAGCAGGCGGGGCTTTCCCGATACGCTCCCTTATCTCCTTCCACTTTTTTACTCCCGGACGCGCTGCCTCAAGTTCGGGGCCGAAATCTTCTAGGCGCACATCGAAGACTGATATGGCTAGCTGATTGCTGCCGTGGGAATGCGAAATGAGCCGCTGGTGGTCTTTGTCGTAGGGGGCCTGAGCGGTGGAGCCGCCAAACTCGCCGATGTTCGCAATCAAGATGTGTTGGTACATGTGGTATCGCAACGCAGAAACCATGCCATCGAAGGTCTTTACGTCTTTGTTCATGGCCGAGACAACGTACATATGGCTCTCATTACGCAAGTCCGCGGCTAGCGAAAGGTCCGTGGCGTCGAAGCAGATTGATCCTGTCAACCGATAAGGCTTGTTTGTCAGCTTGGTAGAGTCAAGCAGTTCGATGACCACTTGGTATGGCCGCCACGGTTTTATCCCTAAGTCAAGTTCCTCGGAAGTAAGGTTGAACTTCCCTTGGTCCACCTCGATCCAGGCTCGGCGGCCGGCTCGTCGCTGCGGGACCAGCCAGCGAGCCGCATTAATAGGCTCACCGGTTGTAGGCTCTCTTGCAGCCAAGAGGCCATAGAACAACATCGCACCGGTCGCGTCAGAAAACGCCCGCATGAGGTCTTGATCCTCGACGTGGATGCTAAGCTCGGGAAACACGACAAGGTCGAAATGCGGCTTATCTGACGCTCCCAGGACATAGTCGCGCGCAGCGGGATGTCTGTGTGTGAGGTGCAATAACGCCGCCGTGTGGTTTCGATGCTTCTCCCGATAGCCAGGAACGTCAAGACTGGCCAGCCCATCGTTGAAATGGCGGTGAAGCGGCATTAGGCCCTGGACCATTGCAACGCGTAACCCGCGAACTGGATCTAAAGGCCACTCAACTGGATAGCGGTAAATGGGCAGTTGGCTGCTGACGCCGTAGAGCTTCTTTTGGGCGTCCAGGCGCTTTTTGATAGCATCGTTGAAATCACGGCGCGTAGCAATAGTGGGTACTTCTTGGCCCTGCCGCTCGGCCACACCGGGCCATCGCAAGAGGTGCAGCAGCAAATCTGAGAACCACGGCGTTATGGCAGCGGTGGTGCCTCTCAAACCTTCTGCCGAATGAAGCATGCCCATACGACGCTTATGCCATGTGCTCTTCAGGCCGCGGTACCAGCCCGTGTCTTCGCGTGTTAGCCAGTGACGCGCGGTGAAATCCGGTTCTCCCGTGGCGGCAGCTCGCAGCAAGCGGCCAAGGGCATACATCCAGGCATCTTCAGGCCGACACCAGGATGGGGTGTCGTACATCCCGTCCGTTGTTTTGAGTGATTCGACAGCCTGTACATCGAGCGTGGCGTCCCCCGGATTGCTCAATTGTTTCCAGTTATCAGACCGGACCTGTACATTCAAAGGTGTCAGCAGTTCGGGGGCGAAGGCTCGTACAGTTTTCGATTTTCCTAGTGCTTCCGCAAGCTTTAGCAGCGCATTCTCTTGGCTGAAGAGTTGAGAAGGGTGTGTGATGACAGTCAGAAGGGGCAGCCACTTTTTTGTGGGCAGAGGACCATTACCGATAGACCAGCGCTTTTCCTCAAATCGCGTCAAGTATCTAGGCGCCCACTCAATCAAAGGCGTCATAGCATTGCGCTTCGAACTCAGCAGGTGTCTCAGTAGTTGAGGAGATGTTTCGGCCACGATTTGCCAGGCTCTTGAAACTTGCTTCCTGTTCTTTGCGTCGCCGAAGTTGATGAACCACCGCATATAGTGTGCTTCGTTCCTGAGAAGCTGATGCCCGACTAGTGACACAACGACTTCTTCTTGAGCGGTAATATCTTTTGCTGAGGATTTGGCTCGAGTGAACAAGTGGAGGGCTCTGTAGAATCGAAGCTCGAGCGCCTCCTGAGGCAATGTGGTTGTCTGCCCAACTGAGGCTAGAAAGAGGCTTGCCTGTTGTTGGACGTACCAAGGCGATTCTTCCCCTTCTAGGATTCGCGATGCAAGCTTCGCGAGCGCAACGCGATAGCCGTCCACATCAGCGACCTCGAAGTTCAGGTCTTGCTTAGCTTCTCTTCCAGTTTCAGTCGCCCCAGCTTTGAAAAGGTCTGCGAGAACGTAGTAGGCAACTCTACGACCGAACTCTGAGTTTTGGCGAGTGTCGTCCAGCTTGCTCATCAGCGCTTGCTCCACTGGCTCTAAGAGTTCGGCGCTGGGACACAGGTCCAACGCATATCGAAGCACCTGCACAAGAGAAGGGTTCATCGCCCATGCAGAGACTAATCGTCGCGATGCAGCCTCGAAATCATGTCGCAATGCATCGATTGCACTTTCGCCATCGCTGGATTCCGCAAGATCGGTCATTCTCCGTCGCTGGCGTAAAGAACGTACTAGGCGGTAGGCCGAGAAGCGCGTCAGCGTGTCATCTCTCACCTCGTGCTTCAGCGATGCCACCGTCGCAAGACGAAGAACCCCGTGTGCTGGCTTTATTTCATCGATGAGACCAAGCTCTGCCAATGACAGAAGGCCGTTAAGACCTGCTTCAGCCTGTCGCAAAGAGTCGAGGTCGAAGGGGCCGCTTAGCTGCTGCTGGAGCGTTTTCATACGAGCCCCAGTGCCAGATTCCGTGCCAATCTCGACAAGGGGTTCTAGCTGGGTCTTCTTTGCGTTAAGTCGTAGATGAGTACCAGTGGGTTCGGATGGCGTAGTGTGTCTTTTAAGCAAGCCTTGAACCCAAGCACTGATTTCGTCACCCAACTCGTCGAGGTTATAAGGTGAATCCTCGTCACTATCGACTGAAATGACCAGCTTTAGGTCATCGACGTAGCGGCAATAGTCGTGAATGCGGAAGCTCCTCCCCCGAGGCTTTCTGTCTATGAAAGAGCCTATTTCACGGTCAAAGTCAAGCAGGTACGCATTTGCGAAGAACCCGCTCGCGACCAACCCCTGGGGAAGTCCAAAGGGCAGTACACCGTTTCGAAATAATGAGCCTAGGGCTAAGTCCTCGTCGCGCCACTTAAAGCTCAAAGACCGCCGTACCATATCCCAGAAAGATTCGTCCGCAGGTTGTAGTTCTTCCTCGGATTCTTCGTAGAAATTTTGGTATGCAGCCTTCAGTTTCTCTACGAGTAGCGGGATGTCTATGTTGTCAAAGAAGGCGCTGAGATCAAGGTTGGCAATGAATACTTTGGCGTCTTCACTGATAACGACGTTCTTTGCAACTGCCAGTGGCCGCTCTACGTACTTCTGGTAGTCCTGAAAATACCTGCTATACGTGTTCGAGTTCCCCCATGAAAACGATGCGACGGTGTGGTTCTTCGACCAGTTGCAATAGAGCCTGTTGCCGTAGCTGAAGACTCCCTTTTCCACCGCCTTCTCCACTGGAAGAGACGTGTCGCCTTGAATAGACTCAATACAGTCTGCCAGACAAAGCATGACGGCAGTCGCAACCGTTTGTTCTCGGACGCCGATGTGAGCAAGGGGGCGCAACACTGGCGTTTGCTCCTCTTGAGTGAGTCGCGGCTGCCAACCGCCTTCGGATTCAGATCGGAAGCACCACAAGCCATTCTTCGGTGCTGGAACTAGCCATGCTGCAGATGTCTCGTAGTCGCCGCTTGCGATGTCGTGGGACCATTTAGCTAGGTTCTCCGGTAGGCAGACACCAGATGCATCGAGTTCCAAGACGTCCGCGTACCAGTTGTGACGCCGGATAAATGTGTGAGTCTTCTTCCACGCCTGAGCAAGAATGACCTCATCTTGAAGCACTTTTGCTTGAGGGTGCAGCTTGTTGTATCGTGGATGGACAACGCTCATGTGAAACCTTCAAATGAAAATCTATGGATGTTTATACAGCTTTTCACTAGGTTGATGGCCCGTTCGGTCTACATCGACTGTGGCTGCAAAGAGTTTCTACGCCGCTCTGGTCTGAACCGAATATTCTTAGGTGCGTATTGAAGACCGGTGTTGGCCGATAGCCGCCCCCCAGACCTGTCCAGTCCTATTCCTAACCCCGAAAAAAATCCCGGCCAAAGCCGGGATTCCCAATTCACCCGGATCCCTCCGCCAAGCAGAAAGACCCAAGCCAGCCCAGCAGCCCAAGCCGCCAGACCCATCTTTTATTCTTGTTGTTCCTTTTTCTTATTGTCCCTACTGCGGCTGCACGCCCGCTTTCTTGAACAGCTCCGCCCACTGCGGCACCTGCTGCTTCACGTGGGCGGTGAGGGCGTCCGGGTTGGCCTGTTCGGCCAGCACCTCGGCCCCCAGCCCCTTCATCCGTTCCTGGAACTTGGGATCGGCCAACCCCGCCTGCAAAGCCTTCACCAGCTTGTCCACCACCGGCTTCGGCGTGCCCGCCGGCGCCCACATCCCATGCCAGATGCCGATCTGGAAGCCCTTGTAGCCGGACTCGTCCATGGTGGGCAGGTCGGGCAGGGAGGGCACGCGCTGCAGGCTGCCGACGGCGTAGGCCTTGACGCGCTTGGCCTGGATCTGCTGGGTGGTGTTGGTGCTCTGGTCGCACATGATGTCCACCTGCTTGCCCAGCAGGTCGTTCATGGCCGGGCCGGTGCCGCCGTAGGGCACGGTCAGCAGCTCGACGCCGACGGCGTCCATGAACATGGTGCTGCACAGGTGGCTGGCCGCGCCGATGCCGGCGTTGGCCATGGACACCTTGTCCTTGTTCTGCTTGATGTAGTCGACCAGTTCCTTGACGTTGTTGGGCGGGAAGTCTTCGCGGGCGATGAAGGTCATGGGGACGTCCACGACCATGCCGATGGGCTCGAAGCTCTTGAAAGGGTCGTAGCCGGGGTTCTTGTACAGCGAGGGCGAGGTGGAGAAGCCGATGTGCATCAGCAGCACGCGGTAGCCGTCGGGCTTGGAGCGGCCGACGTCGGCGATGCCGATGGTGCCGCCGGCGCCGGCCTTGTTCTCGACCACGACGGTCTGGCCCAGCGCCTGGCTGAGCTTGTC
>Ga0182741_1003511_pt1 | contig 16612 bp, 15 predicted proteins | sample eDN5th37CBELigOP_FD_128874 | JGI IMG/M metagenome (GOLD analysis project Ga0182741, IMG submission 128874) | Enriched Organic Plus compost microbial communities from Emeryville, California, USA - eDNA 5th pass 37_C BE-Lig OP (version 2) (version 2) ...
CATGGACGCCTTCCGCTCCGCCGACGAGGTGCTCCTCAACGGTGTCCAGGGCATCACCGACCTCATCACCACCCCGGGTCTGATCAACGTCGACTTCGCCGACGTCAAGGGCGTCATGTCGGGCGCAGGCTCGGCGTTGATGGGCATCGGGTCGGCGCGCGGTGAGGGTCGCGCCATCAAGGCCGCCGAGGCGGCGATCAACTCGCCGCTGCTCGAGGCGTCCATGGAGGGTGCGCGCGGGGTGCTGCTGTCGATCGCCGGTGGTTCCGATCTCGGCCTGTTCGAGATCAACGAGGCCGCCTCGCTCGTGCAGGAGGCCGCGCACATCGACGCGAACATCATCTTCGGCACCGTCATCGACGATTCGCTCGGCGACGAGGTGCGCGTGACCGTCATCGCCGCCGGCTTCGAGGGTGGTGCGCCCGCCCGCCGTCCGGTGGAGGTCGGGCAGCACGGCCAGCACGCGCAGCAGCCCGCGCAGGGGCAGCCGCAGCAGCCGGCGGCCGCGCGTCCCGCCACCATCGGTGTCGGCACCGCCGGTGAGATCGGCCGCCCGCAGCACCACCGCGAGCAGGTCGACCCGAACCCGGTCCGCGAGCCCGCGCCCGTCAACACCGGTGGCCTGCCGCCCGCCGGCTCCGGGCCCGCGCCGGCTGCCCCGCGCAGCGTGGACATCGACGACGACGGTGACGACGACGTCGACGTGCCGATCTTCATGCGCCGTTGACCGCTCCGCACCGCGTGCTGCGCGCCCGCCGGGTCGTGACCACACGATCCGGCGGCGTGTCGGCACCCCCGTACGACAGTTTCAATCTCGGCGACCACGTCGGTGACGATCCGGCCGCGGTGGCCGCGAACCGGCGTCGTCTCGCCGACACCCTCGGCATCCCGCCGGAGCGGTTCGTGTGGATGGAGCAGATCCACAGCCGCAACGTCACCGTCGTCGACGGCCCGGTCGACGAACCGGTGCCCGCCACCGACGCGCTGGTCACCCGCGAGGTCGGGCTGGCCCTGGCGACCCTCAGCGCCGACTGCGTGTCGATCCTGCTGTCCGACGAGACCGCCGGGGTGATCGCGGCCGTCCACGCCGGTCGGATCGGGGCGCGTATCGGCATCCTGCCGCGCGTGCTCGACGTGATGCGTGATCTCGGGGCGCGCCCCGAACGGATCGGGGCGCTGCTCGGCCCGGCCGCCAGCGGCCGGCAGTACGAGGTGCCCGCCGCGATGCGCGACGACGTCGACAAGCACCTGCCCGGCAGCGCGACCCGCACCGTCCGCGGCACGCCGGGGCTCGACCTGCGGGCCGGTCTGCGCCGGCAGCTCGCCGAGCACGGTGTCACGGCCGTGACGGAGGATCCGCGCTGCACCATCGAGGACCCCTCGCTGTTCAGCCACCGTCGTGGTGCGCCGACCGGCCGGCTCGCCTCGGTGATCTGGCTCGAGGACGTGAGCGAGGAGGACGGGAAGTGAGCGCGGACGCACGCGCGGCGCGCCGGCAGGAACTCGCCGACCGGCTCGCCGCGGTTCGTGAGCGGCTCGACGCCGCGGCCCGCGCCGCCGGACGCGAACCCTCCGAGGTCGAGCTGCTGACCGTCACCAAGTTCTTCCCGGCCTCGGACGTGGTGCTGCTGCACGAACTCGGCTGCACCCGTTTCGGTGAGTCGCGGGAGCAGGAGGCGAGCGCCAAGATCACCGAGTTCCACGAGACCGTCACCGAGCCCGTCGAGTGGCACATGATCGGCCGGTTGCAGCGCAACAAGGCTCGCGCCGTCGCCCGATGGGCGCACACCGTGCACTCCGTCGACAGCGTCCGCCTCGCCCAGGCCCTCGACAAGGGGGTGCACACCGCGCTCGAAGCGGGGGAGCGGACCACCCCCCTGCGGGTGTTGCTGCAGGTCAGCCTGGACGGCGACCGGGACCGCGGCGGCGTGGTGATCGAGGATCTGCCCGAACTCGTCGAGACGGTGGCCGGCTCGGAGGTCCTCGAACTCGGCGGGCTGATGGGGGTGCCGCCGCTCGGCTGGGAACCCGACCGCGCCTTCGAGCAACTGGCGCAGTGGCACGCCCGGCTGCTGCGCGACCATCCGGAGGCCCGCGAACTGTCCGCGGGGATGTCCGGTGATCTCGAACACGCGGTGCGCTGGGGCTCGACTTGCGTGCGTGTCGGAACGGCGGTGTTGGGCTCGAGGCCGTTAGCCTGAAGGGCATCCGCCGCGCGAGGGAAAGGCGATCGATGAGCACACTCCACAAGTTCAAGGCGTACTTCGGGATGGTGCCGCTCGAGGATTACGAGGACGAGTACCTCGACGATCCGCAGAGCGGGCGCCGCGAGCGCGACCGCGACTACGGCGACGCGCCGTACTCGGGGTACGCACCGTCGCGTCGCGACGAGTACGCCCCGGCACACCGCGACGAGCCGGTCCGCGAGTTCGAGCACGACGAGTTCGACGGCTACGAGCCGGCACCGCGCCCGGCCCGCGTCGAGCCCATCACCGCCCGCGGTGCCCGCCCGACGCCGGTCTCCGCCCGGGGTACCGCCCGCGCGTCCCTGGCCGCCGAGAGCCGTATCGATCGCTCCGAACCGCGCCGTGGTGGCCCGCTGTTCGACGAGGGAGGTCCGTTGTCGAAGATCACGACGCTGCGTCCCCGCGACTACAGCGAGGCCCGCACCATCGGCGAACGTTTCCGCGACGGCACGCCGGTCATCATGGATCTCGTCGAGATGAGCAACGCCGACGCCAAGCGTCTGGTCGACTTCGCGGCCGGACTCGCGTTCGCGCTGCGCGGCTCGTTCGACAAGGTCGCCACCAAGGTGTTCCTGCTGTCGCCCGCCGACATCGACGTCTCCGCCGAGGAGCGCCGCCGGATCGCCGAGACCGGTTTCTACAACCAGCAGTAGCGACCGACGGCCTTCCCTCAGGGCAGCGCCGGATCCGCGTGCCGCAACCGAATCCCGGTCCGCGGCGCGGGTCGGCATGTCCTCGCCGCGGGAGTGCTCCGACCGCTGTCCTCCGCGCCCACCGACACGCCCGGCCATGATGCAGATCACTGCAGGCCGGGCGTTTCGGTTTTGATCGGGTCGTCTCCGTCGGGCATTGTGGGCACGTGGCCGTATTCGAGGTGCTGTGGTTCCTGCTGTTCATCTTCTGGCTTCTGCTGATCGGGCGGATCATCGTCGAGTTCATCAGGACCTTCGCGCGGGACTGGAGACCGACCGGCTTCGTCGTCGTCGTGCTCGAGGCGATCTTCACGGTCACCGACCCGCCGGTGAAGCTGCTGCGGCGGTTGATTCCGCCGCTCAACCTCGGCGGGGTACGGCTCGATCTGTCCATCATGGTCTTGCTGTTCATCGTGTATTTCCTGATGGCCTTCCTGCCCCGCGGCGGCGCGGCGTGACCACGCCGCGCGGCGTCGTGTCGAGCCGTCCGGAGACTGCCGTGTGCCACAATGGAGTGCCATATACAGTGGGTTTCGATACGCGTGACGCACTGTCCATATCGCTGAACGCCTGCTTGACCGCTTACTCGACGCGTGAAGGGATCCTTCCATGCCGCTGACACCAGCTGATGTGCACAATGTCGCGTTCAGCAAGCCTCCGATCGGGAAGCGTGGCTACAACGAGGACGAAGTAGACGCCTTCCTCGATCTCGTCGAGCAGGAGTTGGCGAACCTCATCGAGGAGAACGCCGACCTGCGTCAGCGGGTGGCGGAGCTGGATCAGGAGCTCGCCGAGGCCAAGAAGGCCCGCGGTACCGCCACCGCAGCGGCGCCGGCCCCCGCGCCGTCGAAACCGGAACCCGCGCGGGTCGTGGAGACCCCGAAGCCGGAACCGGCCCCCGCGCCCGCTCCCGCCCCGGCGCCCGTCGCGGCACCGACCACCGATGCGAGCATGCAGGCCGCCAAGGTGCTGGGCCTGGCCCAGGAGATGGCCGACCGCCTCACCGGCGACGCCAAGGCCGAGGCCGAGGAACTGGTCCGCAACGCGCGGACGAACTCCGAGCAGCTCGTCTCGGACGCCCGCACCCGCAGCGAGGCGATGATCGCCGACGCCCGTCAGAAGTCCGACGCGATGCTCGCCGACGCGCGTACCCGTTCGGAGACCCAGCTGCGCCAGGCCAAGGAGAAGGCCGACGCGCTGCAGGCGGACGCCGAGAAGAAGCACACCGAGATCATGGCCACGATCAACCAGCAGCGCACGGTGCTGGAGGGTCGTATCGAGCAGCTCAAGACGTTCGAACGCGAGTACCGGGTGCGCCTGAAGTCCTACCTGGAGTCGCAGCTCGAGGAGCTCGAGCAGCGCGGTTCGGCGGTTCCCGTCGACGGTGGCCAGGAAGCGTTCAACCAGTCCAACTCGTCGTCGTCCTTCGGTTCGACGTCGTTCGCCAAGGGCAACAGCTGATCGTAGGCCCCCGGCCTGTGCTGTACCTCGGTAGAGGAGGGGCATCGTGCTCGTCGTCACGCTGGTACTCGCAGCGATCGGATTCGGTCTCCTCGTCATCGCGTTGATGACCGGTTCGGTCCTCTGGGCCTGGGGCTGCATCGTGGTGTGCGCCCTCGGTGGCGTGCTGCTGCTCGCCAGCGCTCTCGGTGGGCGCACCCCCACCGACGGCGACACCACCGATCCACGACCTGCATCGCGTCGGCGGTCGGACGGCCGGAATTCGTCCGACCGCTGACGCGTTCTAGAATGAGCGACAGCGAGTGACGCCGCGCCCCGAGCGGGCGGGAGCGGATCTCGACCCCGCCTCGCGGGGAAGGCAGTGATCCGGCCATCACCGGGGAGTCTTCCGGAAGAACGGCGACGCACCGCGTCGCTCAGTAGAACCGGACGGGTGGGCCCGTCACAGCCCGAACGAGTGGCCGTCCCGATCCGGGGCGCGCAAGCGGGGTGGTACCGCGGTGACCGTGCACGAGCACGGTGATCGTCCCCGTGCCGACACGTACGAAGCGTATCCAGGCACGGAGGAGCCACGCTGTGACCGAGAACCAAGCTGCGCCGGATCACACCGCCGCTACGACCGATTCCGCCGCGGGCGCCGGCGGCTACCCCCGCGTCGACTACGGGCTCGGGCGGGATTCGGGTGTCGACTTCCCGTCGCTGGAGGAGCGCGTTCTCGAGCAGTGGGCCGCCGACGGCACCTTCGAGGCCTCCCTGAGAAACCGTGACGGCGCCGAGGAGTTCGTCTTCTACGACGGCCCGCCTTTCGCGAACGGCCTGCCGCACTACGGCCACCTGCTCACCGGCTACGTCAAGGACGTCGTCCCGCGTTTCCAGACCATGCTGGGCAAGAAGGTGGACCGCCGTTTCGGCTGGGACTGCCACGGCCTGCCCGCCGAACTCGAGGCGGAGAAGCAGCTCGGTATCAAGGACAAGTCCGAGATCGACTCGATGGGCCTGGCCGAGTTCAACGCCTACTGTAAGCAGTCGGTGCTGCGCTACACCGGTGAGTGGCGCGACTACGTCACCCGTCAGGCCCGCTGGGTCGACTTCGACAACGACTACAAGACCCTGGACCTCGACTTCATGGAGTCGGTCATGTGGGCCTTCAAGTCGCTCTACGACAAGGGTCTGATCTACCAGGGCTTCCGTGTGCTGCCCTACAGTTGGTACGAGCAGACGCCGCTGTCGAACCAGGAGACCCGCCTCGACGACGCCTACAAGATGCGTCAGGACCCGGCGGTCACCGTCGACATGGTGCTGCGCGCCCCCGGCTCCGAGCTCGACGGCGTGTGCGCCCTGATCTGGACCACCACGCCCTGGACCCTGCCGTCCAACCTCGCGATCGCGGTGCACCCCGAGATCGAGTACGTCGCCGTGCGCGGCACCGACGGCAAGACCTATCTGCTCGCCCAGGACCGCGTCGGCCACTACGCCCGCGAGCTCGGCGACGCGCCGGAGGTCGTCGGCCGGTACCGCGGCGCGGATCTCGTCGGTCTCGCCTACGAACCGCCCTTCGATTTCTTCCTGGGCCGCGACAACGCCCACCAGGTGATCGCCGCCGACTACGTCACCACCGAGTCCGGTACCGGAATCGTCCACATGGCACCGGCTTTCGGTGAAGAGGACATGGAGTACTGCGAGCGCAACGGCATCGAGCTGGTGCAGCCGCTCGATCCGGGCGGCAAGTTCACCTCGATGGTGCCGCCCTACGAGGGCCTGCAGGTCTTCGACGCCAACCCGGTCATCATCAAGGACCTCAAGGCCGCCGGGAAGCTGCTGCGGCACGAGACCATCGAGCACTCCTACCCGCACTCGTGGCGGTCGGGCCAGCCGCTGATCTACATGGCGGTGCCGTCCTGGTTCGTGGCCGTCACCCGTTTCCGCGACCGCATGGTCGAGCTGAACAAGCAGATCACCTGGGTGCCCGAGCACATCCGCGACGGCCAGTTCGGCAAGTGGCTCGAAGGCGCCCGCGACTGGAACATCAGCCGGAACCGCTACTGGGGCAGCCCCATCCCGGTGTGGGTGTCGGACAACCCCGAGTACCCGCGCGTCGACGTCTACGGCTCGATCGACGAGCTCGAGCGCGACTTCGGTGTGCGCCCGACCGACCTGCACCGGCCGATGATCGACGAGCTGACCCGGCCGAACCCCGACGACCCGACCGGCAAGTCGACGATGCGCCGCGTCCCCGAGGTGCTCGACTGCTGGTTCGAGTCGGGCTCGATGCCGTTCGCGCAGGTGCACTACCCGTTCGAGAACCGCGAGTGGTTCGACACGCACTACCCGGGCGACTTCATCGTCGAGTACAACGGGCAGACCCGCGGCTGGTTCTACACCCTGCACGTGCTGGCCACCGCCCTGTTCGATCGGCCCGCCTTCAAGTGCGTCGCCGCGCACGGCATCGTCCTCGGCGACGACGGTCTGAAGATGAGCAAGTCGAAGGGCAACTACCCGGACGTCAACGAGGTGTTCGCCCGCGACGGCTCCGACGCCATGCGGTGGTTCCTCATGTCCTCGCCGATCCTGCGCGGTGGCAACCTCGTCGTCACCGAGCAGGGCATCCGCGAGGGCGTGCGGCAGGCGCTGCTGCCGCTGTGGAACGCGTGGAGCTTCCTGCAGTTGTACGCCTCGCAGCCGGGCACCTGGCGCACCGACTCGCCGCACGTGCTCGACCGTTACATCCTCGCCAAGCTTGCGCAGACCCGCGACGTCATCACCGAGGCGCTCGGGACCGTCGACATCGCCGGTGCCTGCGACGAGCTGGACCTTCTGCGACGCGCTGACCAACTGGTACGTGCGCCGCTCCCGGAACCGCTTCTGGGACGAGGACACCGACGCGATCGACACCCTGCACACCGTGCTCGAGGTGGTCACCCGCCTGGCGGCGCCGCTGCTGCCGATGGCCTCCGAGGTGATCTGGCGCGGACTGACCGGCGGCCGGTCGGTGCACCTGGCCGACTGGCCCGAGGCCGGCGACCTGCCGTCCGATCCGGCTCTGGTCGCCGCGATGGACGAGGTGCGCAGCGTGTGCTCGACCGTGCTGTCGCTGCGCAAGGCGAAGAAGCTGCGCGTGCGCCTGCCGCTGCCGCAGGTCACCGTCGCCACCCCGGGCTCCGGCCACCTCGATCCGTTCGTCGACCTCATCAAGGACGAGGTCAACGTCAAACGGGTCGTCACCACCGACGACGTCGAAGCCCACGGCAGGTTCGAGGTGGTCGTCAACGCCCGTGCCGCCGGCCCGCGCCTCGGCAAGGACGTCCAGACGGTCATCAAGGCGGTCAAGTCGGGTGACTGGACCGAGGCGGCGGACGGCACCGTCACCGCGGCCGGCATCGCCCTCCTCCCGGAGGAGTACACCCGCCGCCTGGTCGCCACCGAGCCCGAGTCCACCGCGGCCCTGCCCAACGGCAGCGGCCTGGTCGTCCTCGACACCACCGTCACCGAGGAACTCGAGGCCGAAGGCTGGGCCAAGGACCGCATCCGCGAGTTCCAGGACGCGCGCCGCAATCTCGGCCTCGACGTCTCGGACCGCATCACGGTGCGCTTCGAGGTGCCCGAGGACCGCGCCGAGTGGGCGGACCGCCACCGCGAGCTGATCGCCGGTGAGATCCTCGCGACCACCTTCGAACTCGGCGCCGTCGAGTCCGATCCGATCGAACTCGGTGAAGGGACCCGGGCGTCCATCGCCAAGGCGTGAACCGCCGCTGGGTCCTGCACCTGGACCTCGACGCGTTCTTCGCGTCCGCCGAGCAGCTGACCCGGCCGACCCTACGGGGTCGGCCGGTGCTCGTCGGCGGGCTCGGCGCGCGCGGGGTGGTCGCGGGCGCCAGCTACGAGGCCCGGCTGTACGGGGCGCGGTCGGCGATGCCGATGAGCCGCGCCCGGCGTCTCGTCGGCGCGGCCGCCGTGGTGCTGCCCCCGCGCGGGGTCGTCTACCGCGAACTCAGCGCCCAGGTGTTCGACACGCTGCGCGCCCGGGTGCCGGTCCTCGAGACGCTCTCGCTCGACGAGGCGTTCGCCGAACCCGCGGAACTCGCCGGCGCCGACGTCGACGAGGTCGAACGGTTCTGCACGCAGCTGCGCGAACACGTCCGCGAGCGCACCGGCCTGATCGCCTCCATCGGCGCCGGCTCGGGCAAGCAGATCGCCAAGATCGGCTCCGGCCTGGCCAAACCCGACGGGCTGCTGGTGGTGCGTCCCGAGGACGAACTCGCGTTGCTGCACGGGCTGCCGGTCCGGAAGCTGTGGGGGATCGGCCCGGTCGCCGAGGAACGCCTGCGCCGCCTCGGCATCGAGACGATCGGTGACCTCGCGGCCCTGCCGGTCGCCGAGGCCGCGTCGATCCTCGGCCAGACGGTCGGCCCGGGCCTGCACCGGCTCGCGAACGGGCACGACGACCGTCCCGTCGTCGAACGCGCCGAGGCGAAACAGGTCAGCGCCGAGACCACCTTCGCCACCGACATCGTCGCGATGCCCGAACTGCGCCGAGCCATCGCGGCATCGGCGCTGGCCGCCCACAACCGGCTGCGCAGCGACGGGCGCGCGGCCCGCACCGTCGTCGTCAAGCTCCGCAAGGCCGACATGTCGGTGCTGACCCGATCGTCGACGCTGCCCTACGCCACCGAGGACCTGCAGGTCCTCACCGTGGCCGCGCAACGTCTGGCCCTCGACCCGGTGGAGGTCGGACCCATCCGGCTGGTGGGTGTCGGCTATGCGGGGCTGTCCACGATCGCGCAGGACACCCTGTTCCCCGAACTCGACCGGGTGGCGGAGGGCGTCACCGACAGCACCGAGGACGACGCGCCGACGGCCCACGCGGCGCCCGATCCCGCCGCGCGGTGGCGGCCGGGCACCGACGTGAAACACCCCGAGTACGGGCACGGCTGGGTGCAGGGCGCCGGTCACGGTGTGGTGACCGTCCGCTTCGAGACGCGCACCACCGGGCCGGGACCTGCACGGACGCTCGACGAGAACGATCCGGATCTCGAGGGCGCGGATCCGCTCGACAGCCTGAACTGAAACGTGTTCCCGGTCTCCTCAGGGTTCTCTCACCACCGCCGGGTACTCTTGCGGGCGATCCGCTGCCGGATGACCGAGCACGACTCGTCGTGCACGACCGAACGAGAAGGACGAGAAGTTGAAGCTTCGCAAGATCACCGTCGCAACCGTGGCGCTCGCCGCCGCCCTCACGATGTCCGCCTGCAGCTCGGACGACGGAGACAGCACGACCACGACCACCGCGAAGACCACCACCAGCACCACCACCTCGGCCACCCAGGCCGCGGACTACCCGCCGGTGCCCACCGTCGAGGATCTCAACGCCGACCTCGCGCGCGCCTTCGACCTGAACGTCCCGGCCGCCGAGAAGACCGACCTCGTCCAGGGCGCCGAGGAGGATCCCGAGCTGATCAACATGGTCGCCCAGGCCGCCAACGACGCGGGCGTCCAGGTCACCGTCGTCGACGTCACCGACAACGAGAACGGCACCATCACCGCCGGTGTCGAGATGCTCCTCCAGGGCAGCGATCAGCCCTCCTTCGGCACGGTCGACTTCGTCGCCGAGGACGGCACCTGGAAGGTCTCGAAGGACTACGCCTGCTCGATCGTCGTGAACGTCGCGCAGCTGCAGTCCCCGGCCTGCGCCTGATACCGGTCCTCGTCCGGAAAGCCGGTGGCCGGCGCGGAATTCCGCGCCGGCCACCGGCTTTCCGGCATTCGGGTTCCCGTCACTCCTCGGGAGCGGACCAGGCGACCTGGTCGACCTGCGACTGCGACAGGCGCGTCGCCCCCACCGGGTCGACGTAGACCTGCTCACCCCGCACGATCAGCTCACCGCCCACCGGCAGCGGCCTCGCCGGGTCGACGGTCATCGTGCCGCGACCCGTCATCGTGTACTGCTCGATGTCGAGTTCGCCCTGCCCGTTGGGCAGTACCCAGATCGCGCCGCGGGGCGTCTGCTCGACCGTCACGTCGACGACGAGCCGGTCGCCGTCGCGCTCCACGAGCGTCGCGGTGCCCACCTGGTCGAGGGTGATCCCGGCGCTCATCACCTGCTGGTGGCTCTCCCACACCGCGCCCACCCCGATCTCCTCGCCGGGGAACGACACCATGCGGTAGACGGCCTGGTAGAACGCCTGCTCGATCGCCGACCGCGCGATGTTCGCCGCGTCCTGCGCCGGCGCGAGCCGCAGCGCGCTCACCGCGCCGTCCGGCCCGATCGTCAACCCGATCCCGGAACCGTCCGTCTCGGTCAGGGCCCGGTCGAGCGTCTCGTCGGGGGAACTCGCCCCGGACAGTGTGATGTCCACGACGGTGCTGGGGGAGTCGCCGGACACGGCGGCGGTGACCGTCGCCGCCAGCGGCAAGGTCAGCTCGGGGGTGGAGAAGTCCTGTTCCGGCTCGTCGCCGACCCGCTGGAACACCTCGGAGCGGGTGGTCAGCACGACCCGCTGCTCCACACCCTCCTGCGGGGTGATCCGCACCGCGGCGCGGGGCTCGGCACCGGGGTCGAGCACCGTCGTGGTCACGGCCGACACGGGCACCGTCACCTCCGTGGAGGTCGCCGCGGTGACGGCGGGAGCACCGTCCGAGGAGGCACCGCAACCGGTGACGAGAGCGGTGAGGGACAGGACGGCGGCGAGGGCACACGGCCCCGGCCGGGCGATTCTGGACAGCGCAGGCACGACACCCAGGGTAGCCACGACAGGAGGGGGAACCGTCGAGGTCGTCCCCGGTAGGGGATGATGGAACGGTGACGAACGAAGCATCCCGGCCGGACGGCGACCCAGCGGCGCCGGTTCCCGCCGGTCCGACCGAGCCCTCGGCGACCCCCGTCGGCCGCCGCAGACTGGGGACGCTTCTCCTCGTCGCGGTCGTCGTCTACGTCGCCGACCTGGTGACGAAACTGCTCGCCGTCCACTACATCGACCCCGCCGACCCGATCTCGATCGTCGGCGACACGGTCACTCTGACCCTGGTGCGCAATCCGGGCGCTGCGTTCTCGATGGCCACCGGCATGACCTGGCTGCTGACCCTCGTCGCGGTCGGCGTGGTGATCGGGGTGATCCGCATCGGCCGGACCCTGACCTCGGGCTGGTGGGCACTCGGCCTGGCCCTCGTGCTCGGCGGTGCGCTCGGCAACCTCACCGACCGGCTGTTCCGGTCACCGGGACCGCTGCAGGGCCACGTCGTGGACTTCGTGTCGGTCGGCTGGTGGCCGGTCTTCAACGTCGCCGACTCGGCGATCGTGTGCGGAGCGGTCCTGCTGGTCGCCCTGACGATCTTCGGCATCGAACCCGGCGGCGGCGCCGCGAAGGACGGCGACAGCCGGCGCACGCCGTCACCCGAAACGAGAAAGGAATCACGCCAGTGAGGGAAACCCGGGCGATGCCCGTACCCGACGGGCTCGACGGGATGCGTGTGGACGCGGGCCTCGCGCGCCTGCTCGGTCTGTCCCGGACCGTGGTCGCCACGCTCACCGAGGAGGGCTCCGTCGTCGTCGACGGCGCGCCCGTCGGCAAGTCCGACCGGCTCTCCGCCGGCTCGTGGCTCGAGGTCGTGCTGCCCGAGCCGCCCCGGCCGCTGACCATCGAGGCCAAGCCCGTCGAGGGCATGGAGATCCTCTATGCCGACGACGACATCGTCGCCGTCGACAAGCCGGTCGGTGTCGCCGCCCACGCGAGCGTCGGCTGGACCGGCCCGACGGTCATCGGCGGGCTCGCCGCCGCCGGCTACCGCATCTCCACCTCGGGTGCCCACGAGCGGCAGGGCATCGTGCACCGCCTCGACGTGGGAACCTCCGGCGTCATGGTCGTCGCGACCTCCGAACGTGCCTACACGGTGCTCAAGCGGGCATTCAAGGAACGCACCATCGAGAAGCGCTACCACGCCCTGGTTCAGGGCCACCCGGATCCGAGCAGCGGCACCATCGACGCCCCGATCGGCCGGCACCGCAGCAGCGACTGGAAGTTCACCGTCACCGCCGACGGCAAGCCCAGCGTCACGCACTACGACACCATCGAGGCGTTCCAGGCCGCGAGCCTGCTCGACATCCACCTCGAGACCGGCCGCACCCACCAGATCCGCGTGCACTTCTCGGCGCTGCGGCATCCCTGCTGCGGCGACCTCACCTACGGCGCCGATCCGCGCCTGGCCGCCAAGCTCGGCCTGGAACGGCAGTGGCTGCATGCCTGCTCGCTCGGGTTCTCGCACCCGACCCGCGGCCACTGGGTCGAGATCACCAGCAAGTACCCGCCGGACCTCGAGCACGCGCTCGCCGTCCTGCGCGACGGCTGACCGATGCGCCGTGCCCTGCCCTGGGTGGCCACCGCCGCTCTCGTGTTCGCCGTGCTCCTCGCCGGATGGTTCGCCCCGACGCGTCCCGCGGCGGTGGGCACCGACGCCCTCGGCCCCGACAACGGGGAGGTCGTCGCCGACTATCTCGCCCGCGCCGCCGACAGCCTCACCGCGGCGGGGACCGGGACCGGCGAGCACTGGGCGCTGGTGTCGTTCACCGAGCCCGTCGGCATCGACACGATCGTCGGCCTGTCCGAGGAGGTGCGGGTGGGGCAGGTGCTGTTCCGGGTCCCGATCGACCGCGTGCAGACCCCGCTGGTGCCCGTCGAGGTCCCGGCCGACGCGGAGGCGCTGCGCCGCGCCCCGGCGGTCGCGGCGGGCCGGCTGCGGCTGATCGAACAGGGCACCGAGCGCGCCGCCCGCGTCGCCGCGACCTCGGCCGACCGGCTCGCCGGCGGATGCGACTGCGTCGTCGGCGCGGTGGTGCGCGGCTCCGCCGACCGGTTGCGCGGCATCGCGGACGCCCCGGCGGTGCGCGCGGTGGAGGCGCTGCCGGCCGATGCGGTCGCCGGCCGGTTCTCGGTCAACCCCCTGCTGCCCACCCACGTCGACACGGTCGTCCCCGGCCCCGACGACGGCGAGCCGTGACCCGTCCGGCCGCTGCGGGAGGGCTGCCGGCCGGGTCGTAGGGTGGTGCGGTGAGTGACTCGCCGAACCGGACCGTCGTGCGCACCGGCGTGATGTGCGGGCTCGGGGCCTACGGATTGTGGGGTCTGTTCCCCGCCTATTTCGGGCTCCTCGACCCCTCGGGTTCCGTCGAGATCCTTGCGCACCGGGTGCTGTGGACCCTCGTGCTCATGGTCGTCCTGCTCGGTGTCACCGGGCGTCTGGACAGCCTGCGCACCCTGTCGGCCCGCACCTGGGGACTCGTCGCCGCGGCGTCCGCGGCGATCGCCGTCAACTGGGGCACCTACATCTTCGGTGTCGTCTCCGGCCGCGTCGTCGAGACGGCGCTCGGCTACTTCGTCAATCCGCTCGTGAGCGTCGTGTTCGGGGTGCTGTTCTTCCGGGAACGCCTGAGCCGGGCGCAGATCCTGGCGCTGACGCTGGCGGTCTGCGCAGTGGTGGTCATCACCGTCGACTACGGCCGGCCGCCGTTCATCGCCCTCACCCTCGCACTGTCCTTCGCGTCCTACGGGGTGCTCAAGAAGATCGTGCCGCTGGACCCGCGCACCTCCCTGGCCGGGGAGGGGGTGGTGGCGGCGCCCTTCGCCCTCGCCTACGTGATCTTCCTCGCCGCTACGGGCACCGGCACCTTCCTCGGACACGGCACGAACCACACCCTGCTGCTCGTCGCGGCGGGCGCTGTCACCGCCGTCCCGCTGCTGCTGTTCGGTGCCGCCGCGCAACGCGTGCCCCTCGCGACCCTCGGGATGCTGCAGTACCTGACCCCGAGCCTGCAGATGGTGTGGGGTGTGTGGGTGCTCGGCGAGGACATGCCGGCCTCCCGGTGGATCGGATTCGTGCTCATCTGGATCGCCCTCGCCGTCTACAGCACGGACGTGTTGCTGAGGTCGCGTCGCGGGCGTGCCCCGGTCACTTCGGACACCGGCGCGGCTTAGACTCGTCTCTGCCCACAACATCCCGGGAGAGGCACGCGTGGCTGACTCGTTCGTTCATCTGCACACCCACACCGAGTACTCGATGCTCGACGGTGCGGCCAAGGTCGGACCGTTGTTCAAGGAGGCCGAACGTCTGGGGATGACGGCCGTCGGCATGACCGACCACGGGAACATGTACGGCGCCAGCGAGTTCTACAACGTCGCCAAGAAGTTCGGCATCAAGCCGATCATCGGCATCGAGGCGTACGTCGCCCCCGAGTCACGGTTCTCCACCAAACGCGTCCAGTGGGGCGACCCCAGCCAGAAGTCCGACGACGTCTCCGGTTCCGGCGCCTACACCCACATGACGATGGTGGCGGAGAACGCCACCGGCCTGCGGAACCTGTTCAAGCTGTCGTCGCTCGCGTCCATCGAGGGCCAGCTCGGCAAGTGGGCCCGCATGGACGAGGAACTCATCGCCCAGTACCACGAGGGGATCATCGCCACCACCGGCTGCCCGTCGGGCGAGATCCAGACCCGGCTGCGCCTGGGCCACGACCGCGAGGCGCTCGAGGCCGCCGCGAAGTGGCAGGAGATCTGGGGCAAGGACAACTTCTTCCTCGAGCTCATGGACCACGGCCTGTCCATCGAACGGCGGGTGCGCGAGGGCCTGCTCGAGATCGGCCGCAAGCTCGGGATCCCGCCGCTGGTCACCAACGACTGCCACTACGTCACCAAGGACGCCGCCGCGAACCACGAGGCGCTGCTGTGCATCCAGACCGGCAAGACGCTCTCGGACCCCACCCGCTTCAAATTCGACGGCGACGGCTACTACCTCAAGTCGGCCGAGGAGATGCGCGAGCAGTGGGACCGCGAGGTACCGGGGGCGTGCGACAACACCCTGCTCATCGCCGAGCGTGTCGAGTCCTACGACGAGGTGTGGACCCACCGCGACCGGATGCCGATCTTCCCCGTCCCGGAGGGGGAGACGCAGGCGAGCTGGCTGCACAAGGAGGTCATGCGCGGCCTCGACCGGCGCTTCCCCGGCGGCCCGCCCCGCGAGTACGTCGAGCGCGCCGAGTACGAGATCGGCGTCATCAACCAGATGGGCTTCCCCGCCTACTTCCTCGTCGTCGGCGACCTCATCAACCACGCCCGCGAGGTCGGCATCCGCGTCGGCCCGGGCCGTGGTTCGGCGGCCGGTTCGCTCGTCGCCTACGCGATGGGCATCACGAACATCGACCCGATCCCGCACGGCCTGCTGTTCGAGCGATTCCTCAACCCCGAGCGCGTGTCGATGCCCGATATCGATATCGACTTCGACGATCGTCGCCGCGGTGAGATGGTGCGCTACGCCACCGAACGGTGGGGCAGCGACAAGGTCGCGCAGGTCATCACCTTCGGCACCATCAAGACCAAGGCCGCCATCAAGGACGCCGCCCGCGTCCAGTTCGGCCAGCCCGGTTTCGCCATCGCCGACCAGATCACCAAGGCACTGCCGCCGCCGATCATGGCCAAGGACATATCGGTGTCGGGCATCACCGACCCGAGCCACGAGCGGTACAAGGAGGCCGCCGAGGTCCGTCAGCTGATCGAGTCCAACCCGGACGTCAAGAAGATCTACGACACCGCGCTCGGCCTCGAGGGCCTGATCCGCAACGCCGGCGTGCACGCCTGCGCAGTGATCATGTCGTCCGAGCCGCTCATGGACGCGATCCCGCTGTGGAAGCGCGCCCAGGACGGCGCCATCATCACCGGCTGGGACTACCCCTCCTGCGAGGCCATCGGCCTGCTGAAGATGGACTTCCTGGGGTTGCGCAACCTCACGGTCATCGGCGACGCCATCGAGAACATCAAGGCCAACCGGGGTATCGACCTCGATCTCGACACCCTGCCGCTCGACGACCCGGCGACCTACGAACTGCTCGCGCGCGGCGACACGCTCGGCGTCTTCCAGCTCGACGGCAGCGCCATGCGCGACCTGCTGCGCCGCATGCAGCCCACCGGCTTCGAGGACATCGTCGCCGTGCTCGCGCTGTACCGGCCGGGTCCGATGGGCATGAACGCCCACAACGACTACGCCGACCGCAAGAACGGGCGGCAAGAGGTCAAGCCGATCCACCCCGAGCTCGAGGAACCGCTCAAGGACATCCTCGCCGACACCTACGGCCTGATCGTCTACCAGGAGCAGATCATGCAGATCGCTCAGAAGGTGGCCGGTTACTCGCTCGGACAGGCAGACCTGCTGCGCCGCGCGATGGGTAAGAAGAAG
>Ga0182741_1003512_pt1 | contig 16606 bp, 18 predicted proteins | sample eDN5th37CBELigOP_FD_128874 | JGI IMG/M metagenome (GOLD analysis project Ga0182741, IMG submission 128874) | Enriched Organic Plus compost microbial communities from Emeryville, California, USA - eDNA 5th pass 37_C BE-Lig OP (version 2) (version 2) ...
CGGTCAGCGTGGGCATCCGGCCCCAGGACTGTGCGCTGCGCCCGGCCGACGCCACCGGAGGCGTCAGCGCGACGGTCGCCTACTTCGAGCACCTCCTGGAATTCGGTCTGGCGACCAGCACCGTCGCCGGTGTCGAGGAGGGCATCGTGGTGCAGACACCCGCGCTGGAGAGCTACGAACCCGAGCAGCAGGTGGTCGTGACGGCACCGCCCGAGCGGGTCTATCTGTTCGACGCCGAGTCAGGGGAGCGGTTGCGATGACCAAGTTGTTCAACGATCCGGCCCGGTTCACCGAGGACATGCTGGTCGGGTTCCTCGACGCCAATTCCCGTTACGTCGTGGGCGTTCCCGGCGGTGTGGTGCGTGCACAGACGACGCGTCCAGGCAAGGTGGCCGTCGTGATCGGCGGGGGATCCGGCCACTATCCGGCATTCTGCGGCACGGTGGGCCCCGGCTTCGCCGACGGCGCCGTCGTGGGCAACATCTTCACCTCGCCGTCGGCGGAGGAGGCCGCCTCGGTGGCGCGGGCCGCGCACTCCGACGCCGGTGTGCTTCTCACGACGGGCAACTACGCCGGTGACGTCATGAACTTCAACCTGGCCGTGGACCAGCTGCGCAGCGAGGGCATCGAGGCGCAGTACTTCGCCGTCACCGACGACGTGGCCAGCGCCGAGCGCGGCCAGGAGGCCAAACGTCGCGGTATCGCAGGGGATTTCACGGTGTTCAAGTGCGCGAGCGCGGCTGCCGAGGAGGGGCTCGACCTCGCCGGTGTGGTCCGGGTGGCCGAGGCCGCCAACGCCGCGACCCGCACGCTCGGTGTGGCGTTCGACGGTTGCACCCTGCCAGGCGCGGACCATCCGCTGTTCACCGTGCCGGAAGGTCATATGGGCCTCGGTCTCGGCATCCACGGCGAGCCGGGTGTGTCCGAGGAGAAGATGCCGACGGCCGCCGGTCTCGCCGCGACCCTGGTCGACGGCGTTCTCGGTGACCGCCCGGACGCGCCCGAGAAGCGGATCGCGGTGATTCTCAACGGTCTGGGCCGCACCAAGTACGAAGAGCTGTTCGTGGTCTGGGGCGAGGTGTCCCGGTTGTTGCGCGACCGTGGGTACACGATCGTCGAACCCGAGGTAGGCGAACTGGTGACCAGCCTCGACATGGCCGGCTGCTCGCTGACCGTGATGTGGCTCGACGAGGAACTCGAACGCTACTGGGCCGCACCGGCTGACACACCCGCCTACAAGAAGGGTGCTGCGCAGCAACACGTCTCGGGCGAGCGGCGGTCCGAGGCGACCGCCCGGTCCGCGTCGAGTGGTCCGAAGCTCGCCGAACTGTCCGACGAGGACGGACGCGCCGGCGCCCGTCTGGTGGCGCGCGCCTTCGATGCGATGGCCGAGGCGCTCGCCGACGCCGAGGAGGAACTCGGGCGTATCGACGCGGTCGCCGGTGACGGCGACCATGGTCGCGGCATGGTCAAGGGCTCTTCGGCCGCACGCGAGGCCGCGGCCTCGGCGCTCTCCGAAGGTGCGGGCCAGGGTTCGGTGCTGAACGCGGCCGGAAAGGCCTGGGCCGCCAAGGCGGGTGGCACCTCCGGTGTGCTGTGGGGCGCCCTGCTCACCGCACTGGGTGCACGCCTCGGTGACACCGGCCGTCCCGATTCGTCGGTCATCGCGGCAGGTGTCCGCGACGCGTACGACGCCCTGATCCGGCTCGGCGGTGCCGCACCCGGCGACAAGACCATGCTCGACGCCATGCTGCCGTTCACCGAGGAGCTGGAACGCCGTGTGGCACAGGATGAATCATGGCAGTCGGCGTGGCGGGCAGCGGCCGACGTCGCGACCGAGGCGGCCCGCGCAACGGCGGATCTACGCCCGAAAATCGGACGGGCCCGCCCGCTGGCCGAACGCAGCGTCGGCACGCCGGACGCCGGTGCCACCTCGCTGGCATTGTGCGCGCGAACCGTGGCCGACTGCGTGACCCTGAGTACCCAAGGAGAGAACTGATGGCACTACGGGTCGTCGTCGGCGCGGATGACGCCGGCTACGAGTACAAGGAAGCACTCAAGGGCGACCTCGCCGCGGACGACCGCGTCACCGAGGTGATCGACGTCGGCGTCGGCGCCGACGAGGACACCGCCTACCCGCATGTCGCGGTCGCGGCCGCACGTCTGATCGCCGAAGGCAAGGCCGATCGCGCGTTGTTGGTGTGCGGTACCGGTCTCGGGGTGGCGATCAGCGCCAACAAGGTGCCCGGCATCCGCGCGGTCACCGCCCACGACAGCTTCTCCGTCGAGCGCTCGGTGCTGTCCAACAACGCGCAGGTGCTGTGCTTCGGGCAGCGGGTCGTGGGCCTGGAGCTCGCACGCCGCCTGGCGCGCGAGTGGCTCGGCTACGAGTTCGACCCGACCAGCAAGTCGGCGGAGAAGGTCCAGGCGATCTGCGGGTACGAACCGGCCACGAGCTAGTCCCGGTGCGCCCGACGTTTGCCGACGGACGACTTCGGAAACCCGTTCCCGATGGCTGACGACGGATTCCCCCGGGCACTCCTGCAGGAACTGTTGTCCGCGTACGGCCCATGCGGACAGGAGGCCGCGGTACGCGTGGTGTGCCGTCGCGAACTCGAACCGTACGTCGACGGGCTGTGGACCGATGCCGCGGGCAACCTGGTAGGGCTGCTCCGCGGGGCACCCGAGAGCGCGGACCACGTCCCGCCGACACGGGTCATGGCGCACATGGACGAACTCGCCATGCTGGTCAAACGCGTCGAGCCCGATGGCACGCTGGCGCTCACGCCGCTGGGCACCATGTACCCGGCGAACTTCGGCCTCGGGCCCGTGGCGATGCTGGGCGAGCGTGAAACCCTGTGCGGTGTACTGGCTCTCGGATCCGAGCACACCACAGCTGAGAGCCCGCGGATCTGGGCGACCAAACCGGACCAGGGCGACAAGGCGCTCGACTGGCCCGACGTGTACGTCTTCACCGGCCGCACGCCGGACGAGTTGCGCGATGCCGGTATCGGGATCGGGACCAGGGTGTGTATCGACCGCAGCAAACGGACGCTGGTCGAGGTGGGGGACTACCTCGGGTGCTATTTCATGGACGACCGAGCGGTGGTCACGGCATTGCTGCAGACCGCACGGCTCCTGCACGGCCGCGACCACCGGCCGCCCGGCGACACCTATTTCGTGTTCACCACCAACGAGGAGATCGGCGGGTCGGGTGGTTCCTATGCGAGCCGCACCCTGCCCGGTGATCTCACGCTGGCGTTGGAGGTCGGGCCGACCGAGCAGGAGTACGGCACGCGTGTCGGCGGCGGACCCGTCGTCGCCTACAGCGACGCCCAGTGCGTCTATGACAAGGACGTCGCCGACAGGCTGGTGCAGATCGGCGAGAAGCTCGGACTGGACCCGCAGCCGGCCGTTCTCGGCGCCTTCGAATCGGATGCGTCACATGCGAAGAGCAACGGACAGTCGCCGCGTGCGGGCCTGCTGTGCATGCCGACGCTCAGCACGCACGGTTACGAGGTGATCGCGCGCACCGCGGTCCGGGCCATGGCCGATGTTCTCGTCGAGTTCCTGGCGGATGATCGAACCCGACGGTGAACCCTGCCGGTTGACCTTGCCGCTGGGGAAATGTGCACGATGATGTGCACTGCAGCACCGGCTTGAGCGGAGGTCACCATGGCTGGGCGTGTCTCGATCGGCGACTTCGCGGTGATGACACACCTGAGCAGGAAGGCGCTGCGGCACTACCACGAGATGGGTGTCCTCGTACCGGCCCACATAGATGCCCACACCGGATATCGCTTCTACGACACGTGCCAGGTCGACCACGCGCGCATCATCCGGCGATTTCGCGAACTCGACATGCCCATCCCGGACATCAAGGCACTGCTGGCTGCCGGCGACGGCGCGACGCGCAACGAGATCATCGCCGCGCATCTGCGCCGTATGGAAGAACAGTTGGCGCAGACCAGGGATGCCGTCACCGAGCTGCGTGAGCTGCTCGACCCGGTGCGGGTGCCCGCGCACATCGAGGTGCGTCACCAGCCCGCGACCGAGGTCTGGGCGGTGAGTGCGGAGGTCCACAGCTCGCAGATCGGCGCGTGGTTCGCCGCGAGCGTCGACACACTCCAACGTGCCCTGAGCGACTCGGGCGTGCGCATCGACGGGGCCATGGGCGGTGTGTACGACCGCGAGCTGTTCGCTGGTGAGAGCGGGGTTGCCACCCTGTACGTGCCTGTCCCACATACGGTTCCGGTGCCGCCGACCGTGCAGGCCCAGACTGTTCCCGCGCAGGAGCTCGCGGTGCTCGTGCACCCTGGATCGCAGGCCGGTATCGACCGCAGCTACGGCGAACTGGGTGCGTACGTGTACGACCATCTGATCAGCCACCAGGGGCCGATCCGCGAGCGCTACGTCGGTGCCCCGGCGTCGAACATCGTGGCCTTCACGGCGACGGAGATCGGCTGGCCGATCCTGGCGACCAGCCCTTCCCAGCCGCCGGTTCCGTGAGCCGGCTCAGACCGAAAGCGTCGATCACGCACACGCCGGTGAGCCAAGGCCACCGGAGGATGAGGTTGAAGTTCTCGTCGTCGACTTCGTTTGCGAAACGAGACGGTTCGTGGACCAGGTCGTCGGGCGAGCAATTTCCGTGGCCTCTGTACGCCTCATGGCGCACGCCCCCGCACTCGAGGTGCGGGGCGACTGGCGACGCCGACATCGAATCTCCCTCATGAGGTTGATCTGGTGATGCGGAGGCATTGTCAGGAGTCGTTTTCTTCTGGCGTGCGTTCAGAACATGTGTGTCGCTGCTTTGTGCGGTCTTACTGCTCGTCTGGGGCCTGACGAGCCGCTGCGGCGACGTGCGAACGGTGGAGGTCTGCCGGCACGACGGGAATAAAGTTGCTCGTTTCGCAATATATTGCATATCAACATCACGTTCGGAGAAGAAGGATCACATGGCTGACGTCCGCGGGGCCGCGAGGGACGGGGGAGGCGGCGGTGTCTGACATGTCCGCGTGGGACCGCAGTTCGGCGGAGTGGCTGGTCGGCCTGCGCGCCCGGCGTGGTCAGTCGTATCGCGTTGCGGTCGAGGAACTCCACGCCATGCTCCTGAAGATCGCCCGTCACGAGATCAACCGTCGCAGCGCACCGCCTGTGGGTGTGGAATTCGACGACATGGCGCATCAGGCTGCGGCCGACGCGTTGCTGGCGATTCTCGCCAAATTGGGCACCTACCGCGGCGAGAGCCGGTTCACCACCTGGGTGTACAAGTTCGTCGTGTTCGAGGTGCTGAACAAGCTCAAGCGCTGGCGTGTGCACAACCGTGCCCTTGCGCTCGATGTCCACGCCGAGCAGTGGCAGGCACTGTCGGTGGGTTTCGCCACCGAGCCCAGCCACCATGTCGAAGCACGAGATGCCATCGCCGCGGTGCGGCGTGCCATCTGGGTGGTGCTCACCGAGCGGCAACGACAACTGTTCATCGGGGCGGTGATCGATGGCGATCCCCTCGATGTCCTGGCCGCGCGTCTCGGTATCAGCCGAAACGCGGTGTACAAGGCCGTCTTCGATGCGCGGCGCAAGATCCGGGCATTTCTTGTGGCCAACGGCCACCTGGTGGCGGAGGCATCCACATGAGAAGCGGCGAACCCGCCCGTCAGAGGCCGGCCCACCCCCCACTCCCGGATGGGAAGGCTCTGCGTCGCAAGGCGATTCGATCGATCTGGATCACGCTCGTTCTCCTCACCGCACTGGCGGCCACCGCAATCGTCGCGGTCTGCTGAGCACGGTGCGCCTCGGACACAAACGGGAACCGTGGGCATGCGGTGCGGTGCCGAGCTTCGGTGATGTCATGCGGCCAACAATGTTCAAGATCATCGAACGGTATGTGCATGAAAATCACGTGGACATGAACAGTTGGCATGGCATTCAATGCAGAGGTGACTTCCACTCCCGCACGCTCCGGCGCGCTGATGGCCATGGGCTCCATGGCCTGCGTGCAGATCGGTCTCGCAGTCGCGGTGTCGTTGATCGACGAGATCGGCGCCGAGGGTGCGGCCTGGCTGCGCCTGGCGTGGGCGGGAATCCTGATGCTGGTCATCGTGCGGCCCAGGCCGTCGGCGTTCAGCAGGTCGGCATTCGGTGCGTGCGTGGTGCTGGGCGTGGTCACCGCGGGCGTCACGATGCTGTTCATGGCGGCGTTGTCCCGCATCCCGCTCGGAACCGCGGCGGCCCTCGAGTTCCTCGGCCCACTCTCCGTCGCGGTGATCCACGGCAGGGGACTCAACCGAGTGGTGTGGCCGGGTCTGGCCGGCGCCGGCGTTCTGCTGCTGACCCAGCCGTGGACGGGCAATGTCGATCCGATCGGTGTGCTGTACGCGTTGGCCGCCGCCGTCTGCTGGGCGTGCTACATCCTGCTCACCCAGCGGGTGGGCGACGAGGTCGCCGGGATCAACGGCCTGGCGGTGTCGATGCCGGTCGCCGGTGTCGTCTCGACGGTCGTGGTCGGACCGTCGGTGTTCGGCCGCATGACTCCCGAGATCCTGTTCATCGGCATCGGTCTCGCGATCCTGTTACCCGTCATCCCGTTCGCGCTCGAGATGCTCGCGCTGCGACGGTTGAACGCGGGCGCGTTCGGCACCCTGATGAGCCTGGAACCCGCGTTCGCGATGGTGGTCGGCCTCGTCATCCTCAGCCAGGTGCCCGGACCCGCCGGCGTGCTGGGGATGGCCTGTGTCGTCGCGGCCGGCATCGGGGCAGCGCGCACGGGCGCACGGGATGCGCCCGTACCGGTCGAGGTTGGTTGATCGCGCGTCCGCGGATACCCTCCGAACATGGCCCGTCCCATGAACGATCTGATGTTCGTCCGAGCGGTCAACGGCGTCGCGTCCCGGCTCACCCGCGTCCCCATTCTCGGATCCCTGGTGCGCCGCGGCATGATCGTCATCCGGTACACCGGACGGCGCTCGGGTCAGACGTTCGAGACCCCGGTGGGCTATCGGAAGGTGGGCGACGACCGCGTGGTGATCCGCGTCGAGATGCCGGACCGCAAGACGTGGTGGCGCAATTTCCTGGGCGAGGGAAGCTCCGTCACGCTGGTCGGGCTGGACGGAGCCGACCGCACCGGCCACGCCGTCGCGCATCGCGACGAGGCAGGCAAGGTTTCGGTCACCGTCCAGCTCGATGCGCGTTAGACGTCGATGCGCTTGCGGCGGTAGAGCGTTCCGGCCGCGAGCAGCAGCAGGCTGATCACCAGGATCGCGGTCGCCAGCACGTTGATCTGCGGCGGCACAGCCGCCTTGACCGCCGCGTTGACGTACAGCGGGTAGGTCACGGTCGATCCACTGACGAAGTACGTGATGATGAAGTCGTCGAGCGACAACGCGAACGACAGCATCGCCGCGGCCACGATGCCCGGAACGATCAGCGGCAGCGTCACCCTGAAGAAAGTGCGGGTCGGGCTGGCGCCGAGATCCATCGAGGCATCCTCGAGCGTCCAGTCGAATCCGCGCACCCGGGCCCGGACGGTCATGGCGATGAAGCTGATCTGGAACGCGATGTGCGCGATAACGATCGTGGAGTAGCCGGCCGCCCAGTTGAGATCGAGGAACAAGGTCAGCAGCGAGGCGCCCATCACCACCTCGGGTGCGGTCAGCGGCAGCACCAGGAACGTGTCGACGGCACGCTGACCACGCCACCGCTGGCGCACCAGCGCGATCGCGACCAGCGTGCCGAAGATGAGCGCGATCGAGGTCGACACGGCGGCGACGTTGAGGCTCAACTTCAATGCCTCGGTCAGCGCCGGGTACTTGAACGGGTCCTTCCAGTTGTCGAGCGTGAAGCCCTGCCACGTGTAGTTGAACTTGCCTGCCGGCTTGTTGAACGAGAACAGCACGATCACGAAGATCGGCAGGAACAGATACAGCAGCACCAGGCCCGCGACGATGCGCAGACCCGCATCGCCCCAGCGACGGTTGCCCTTGACGACTGTGGGTTCGGCGGTGGCGTCGGTGGCCTCCGCCATTGCGGCCGTGGTCATACCAGGTCCTCCGTACCGAGGGCGCGCGTGTACATCAGCACTCCGACCAGGATGATCGCCATCAGCACCATGCTCAGGGCCGCGGCGGCCGGGTAGTCCTTGACCACCAGGAACTGTTTCTGGATCACGTTGCCGATCATCGTGGTCTGTGTACTGCCCAGATAGTCGGCGTTGATGAAGTCACCGACCGCGGGGATGAACACCAGCATGCTGCCCGCGAGAACACCCGGCATCGACAGCGGCAGAATCACTTTCGTGAAGCTGCGGGTGTTCGAGGAGTACAGGTCCTTCGACGCCTCGATCAGGCGCGGGTCGATCTTCTCCAGGCTCACGTACAGCGGCAGGATCATGAAGATGATCCAGTTGTAGGTGAGACCGCCGATCACCGCCCACGGGGTCGACAGCAGTCGGCCCTCGTCGGGCAGCAGACCGATCGCGCCGAGCGCACTGACCACCCAACCGTCGTCGGCCAGAATGGTTTTCCAGGCGATCGTGCGGATCAGGAACGTCACGAAGAAGGGCAGGATCACCAGGCCCAGGATCAGGTTCTTGAACCGGCCTGCCTTGAACGCGATCACGTAGGCCAGGGGGAAGGCCAGGATCACGCACAACACCGTGGCCACGAATGCGTAGCCGAACGACCGCAGGATCTGGTCCTGGTACGCGCTGAAGGCGTGCAGATAGTTGCCGAAGTTCCAGTCGAACGTCAGCGTGGGCAGATAGATCGATCCACCGGACGACGACAACGAGGTGCGCGCCAGCGTGAAGAACGGCACCACGAAGAAGATCCCGAGGTACACCAGCGCCGGCAGGATCATCAGGTACGGAGCGATCTTGCTCCGTTGCCTGCTACTGGTGGCAACGCCAGCCACCGATCAGCCCCCGGTCACTTCGGCGTAGATGGTGTTGAACTCCTGGGTCTGCTCGTCGGTCAGAGCAGCCCACGACTTCAGGTTCGCGGCCATCTCGGCGGGCGGGTTGATCAACGGGTTGTCGGCCAGCGCCTGGTCGATCTTCGCCAGTTCGTCGGTCATGTCGGACAGCACCGGCACGAACTGGGTGAAGGCGACGAGCTTGGCGTAGTTCGGGCGGTCGTACACATAGTCGATCCAGGCTTCTGCGGCCTTCTGGTTCTGCGTGGTGTAGGGGATGACCATGGTGTCGATGAACCAGTCGCCGCCGGACTCGGGCACGATGAACTTCAGGTCGGGGTTGTCGGCTTGGAGCTGCACTACGTCACCCGAATAAGCCTGAGCGACAGCGACATTGCCCGAGGCGAGGTCATCGGCGTAGTCGTTGCCTGTGAACCGCCGGATCTGGCCCTTGTCCTTCTGCTCGCGGACGAAGTCGGCGGCCTTCTGCACACCCTCGGTGGTCGGGTCCTCGACCGAGTTGCCCTGCCACTGCATGATCATGCCCAGGCCGTCCTGGACGTCGGACAGCAGGCTGACGCGTCCCTTGAACGCCGGATCCCACAGGTCGTCGATCTTGGTGATCTCGCGCCCGGTCGCCGCACTGTTGTACGCGATGCCGACCATGCCGGTCATGTACGGCGCTGTGTACTTGCGGCCCGGATCGACCTTGGAGTCCAGCAGGTCCTCGCGTAGGTTCTTCTTGTTCGGCACTCGGGACTCGTTGATCTCGTTGAGCCAGTTGAGGCCCATCAACCGGGCGGCCATGAACTCCGTCGGTACGACGAGATCCGCGCCGATGTCCTGCTTACGCGACAGCGGTTCCTTGACCTTGGCGAACCACTGCTCGTTGTCGTTGAAGTCTTCCTTGTAGTCGACCGTCAGACCGGATGCGGTCTGGAACGCGGCGACGAAACCGTCGGCCATGTACAGCGGCCAGTTCGAGATCCGTAGGGTGCCGCTCGCGGGCGAACCGTCATCCGGTGCAGCCGACGTTGCCTCGGAACCACCGTTGCCGCCGCTGCCGCAGGCGGCCAGTACGGCGGGGCCGAGGGCGAGTGCGGCGGCGGCTGCTGCGCCACCGCCGAGGAAGCGGCGGCGGGAGGTGCGGTTGGCGGTAAGACGGGCGAAGAGCTGGGGATCGATGTTGTTCGGCATGGGGCGACCTTTCTCGAATCGGGCGCGATCGTCGTTCAGGGAAGGGTTTCGGCGACTGGCAGGGATTACGAGTCGTCCAGCATGTCCTCGAGGTCTTCGGTGGTGGGGATGTCGGCGGCTGGCAGGACGCGCGAAGCGTCGGGCGACCAGCTGACGTGGACCCGGTCTCCTGGCCGCAGCAAGGGCAGGTTCTGCTCGGCCCCCACGTGCGCGACGATGGTCGAGTCGTCGGGTGCGGCGAGCGACAGGCGCACGACCGGTCCCTGGAACGTCAGGTCGGTGACGGTCGCGGGAACCGTGGCGACGTCGCCGGTCGGCGCATCGATCGAGACGCGGACCCGCTCGGGCCGGATCATCAGGGTGGCGTGTCCACCGGCTTCGATCGCGGTGTCACCCGGCTTGGCCCTGAGCTTCGTGCCGAGCACCTCGACTTCGACATAGTCGCCTGCGGTGCGCTCGGTCTGGCGGCCCGGCCAGAGATTCGCCTGGCCGATGAAGTTCGCGACGAACACCGTGGCGGGTTTGTCGTAGATCTCGGTGGGGGTGCCGATCTGCTCGACGTTGCCCGCGTTCATCACCGCGATCCGGTCGCTCATGGTGAGCGCCTCTTCCTGATCGTGCGTGACGTAGATGAACGTGATGCCGACTTCGCGCTGGATCCTCTTGAGCTCGAACTGCATCGCGTGGCGCAGCTTGAGGTCCAGCGCACCGAGGGGTTCGTCGAGCAGGAGAGCGCTCGGGTAGTTGACCAGTGCGCGGGCGAGCGCGACGCGCTGTTGCTGGCCACCGGACAGCTGCGCGGGCTTGCGCTTGGCGAAGTCGCTCAGCTTGACGATCTCGAGCAGCTCGTCGACGCTGCGCTTGATCTCCGCCTTGTCCTTCTTGGCACTTCGTGGCCCGTACGCGACGTTGTCCCACACAGTCATGTGCGGGAACAGCGCGTAGTGCTGGAACACGGTGTTGACGTTGCGCTTGTGCGGCGGCACCCGCGAGACGTCAACCCCTTCGAGCCGGATCGCGCCCTCGGTGGGGCTCTCGAAACCGGCGATCATGCGCAGTGTCGTGGTCTTACCGCAGCCCGACGGGCCGAGCATCGAGAAGAACTCGCCCTGTGCGATGGAAAAGTCGGCGTCGGCCACGGCCACGTAGTCGGCGAACCGCTTCGTGACGTGGTCGATCTCGATCACGGGTGCGCCACTCTTACGTGGTTCGCCGCTCTGTCCCGCCGAGTGATCGACGGCGGCGGTGGTGTCTGGCCCGGTCAGCGTGGTCCTCCTCAGGTGCAGCCGGAGTGGCTGTGGGTAAACCTTCGCGGATTCAGCCGACGTTCGCAAGCGATTCCGCAACGATTTAACATTTTTACAATGGATTCCTTCGTTTTGCAGCGTTACAAGCACGCGAATCCGCTGTGACAGACGTCAACATCCACGGCAGGAGGCCCTCCTGCGGATTTCGGGGCGCCGTGACGTCTCGGCGTGCGTCAAGTTTTCCAGCCGAAGTTGCCAGAAGTGACGGAAACCGCTGAGTAGGTCAGCCCCACTCGTGGTTCATGGCACGGCTTTCGGCGAGCCTCTGCTTCGATTCGCGGTGCCGGTCGGGAACCCGGGATATCGCGATGAGCGCCATTGCCAGCGTGGCGGTGACCGCTCCCGCGACGAAGATCGTCACGAAACTCGATTCCGCGGGGATCGCGCTGTGTCCGAGCAGGACGGCGACGACGGCGGCCGCGATGGAACTGCCGATCGTGCGGGCGATCGCGTTCACGCTGGTCGCCACCCCGGTCTCGGCGGCGTCGACCTCGCTGACGACCAGCGCGGGCAGCGCCCCGTACCCGAGGCTGATGTAGGCGTTGGCCAGCACGCCGGCGCCGATGACCTGCCATGCGCGATGGTGTGCGAGGGAGAGCATCAGGAACCCGGCGATACCCACGAACGCACCGACCATCAGCACCTTGCGGGCCCCGAAGCGGTCGATGAACCGTCCGCTGACCAGTGCGACGAGGAACCCGGCCAGCGCGCCGGGCAGCAGGAAGATCATGCTCGCCTGCAGGACGGTGGCGCCGAAGCCGTACCCGGCGGTCTCGGGCGGCATCTGCACGAACTGGGTCAGGCCCAGGAACGCGAAGTACAGGCCCATCCCGACGAAAATCGTCGCGAGGTTGGTCAGCAGGATGGGTCGCTTCGCGAGCATGCGGGTCGACACCAGTGGGTGCGTGATACGCCGTTCCCACAACCACCAACCGACCAGCAGTGCGACTCCGCCCGCGAGGACCCCGATGGCCGCCGGCGAGGTCCATCCCCATGCGTTTCCCTGGGTGACGGCGAGGAGCACCGCCGACAGGCCACCCGCCAGACCCACAGCGCCGAGCCAGTCGATGGATCCGTCCGGGATGGGTTTGCGGGCGGGGACCGCCGCCACCGCCACCACGATGACGACGGCGGTGAACACGGTGGTCAGCCAGAAGACCCGGTGGTAGTTCGCATCGCCGGACATCAGCAGACCGGTGACCACCAGGCCCACGCCGCCGCCGAAACCCAGGGTTCCCGACAGCACGGCCATGGCCCCCACCAGCCGGTCCTCGGCGAGTTCCTCGCGCAGGATCGCGATGCAGATGGGATAGAGGGCATACGAGGCGCCCTGCAGGATCCGGCCCACGATCAACAGCGCCACCGAGGCGGTGGTCGCGGCGAGCACCGATCCGATCAGGACGATCACCAGAACCGTCAGAAGAACGAGTTTCTTGCTGTAGAGGTCGGCGAGGCGCCCGATGAGCGGTGTCGCGGCCGCGGCGGCCAGCAGGTTGGCGGTGACGGCCCAGCTGACCGCGACGGGTGAGGCGTGGAGTTGCGTCGCGATCACACCGAGTACCGGGACGACGGCGGTCTGCAGGACCGCGACCGTGAGGACCACCAGGCTCAGTCCGCCGATCAGCACGGCAGGTGGGCGCCGTCTGTCGCGGGGGGCCCGGGCGGACCGACTCCGGTCGGTCTCACTCACGGCCTTGCCCACACCCGCTCCGATCGTTAGCTCATCTTCGTGTTTCTCGATTATGAACCGCGTGGGGTGCAGGCGGCGAATCCGCAGGCGAGCGGTGGAGAAGTTCGGACCCGGCCACTCGGGCGGCCACCGATGCCGGTCAGGGAAGGTCGGCGATGGCGGTGAGCCGCCGCAACAGGGGCGCGGCCTCGACGAGCACGCCCACCTCGTGATCGGTCATGGTGCCGAGTTCCCGCTCCAGAGCGGTGACCCATGCCTGGGTGATCATCTGCTTGTGCCGTTCGGCGGTCTCGCTCAGATGCAGTCGCGCCGAGCGCCGGTCCTCCGGGTTGACCTCGCGGACCACAAGATCGCGGGTCATCAGATGGCGCACGGTGGTGCTGACGTTGCTCGGCTGAAGTTGCAGCAGGCGTGCCACCTCCGAGACCGTGCATCCGGGGTTGTCCCCGATCGTGCGAAGCACCTCGAGTTCGGACTGGGGAAGCGGTGTCAGCCCGGACTGCCGTTCGCCGTACCGACGCAGCGCCCAGACCACGACGCTCAGGTTCTCGGCGATCACACGGGATTCGCTGGCGCGTCCAGGCGGCATGCATGCCACTTTACCCATATCAATACCTCTATGAGGCTTGCGATTTCGTCTGCCGGACGGTCAAGTCGGCCGCAGCGCGGTGAGGACACCGTCGGTGAATTCCCGCGTGCCCGCCGACCCGCCGACGTCCGGGGTCGAGAGACCGGCGTCGAGCGTGCGCCGCACCGCGTGCTCGACGGCGTCCGCGGCCCCCACCAGGGCGCGACCGCTTCCGGCACGCTCACCCAGCCACCGCAACAACATCGCCGCCGAGAGCATCATGGCGACCGGGTTGGCCACGTCCCGCCCGGCGATGTCCGGCGCGGCCCCGTGACTCGCCTGCGCCATCGCCTTGCTGTCCGAGGCGTTGAGCGACGGTGCCATACCCAGTGATCCGCTCAACTGCCCGGTGAGGTCCGACAGGATGTCGCCGAACATGTTCTCGGCGACGATGACATCGAATTGCGTTGGCCGACTGACCAACAGCGCAGCCAGCGCATCGACGTGCTCGCCACGGACCTCGACGTCGGGATACTGATCGGCCACGGCCATGCAGGTGTCGCGGAACAGGCCGGTGGTCCTGGTCAGCACGTTGGTCTTGTGTGCGATGGTCACCGAGCGGCGGCGGGTCGCGGCGATCCGGAAGGCCTCGTGCGCGATGCGCTCGATTGCCGCGCGGGTGAAGACGGCGACCGCGAGTGCCACATCCGCGGTGGGCATGAACTCCCCGGCGCCGTCGTACATGTTGCGATCCGCGTAGAAACCCTCGGTGTTCTCCCGGACGATCACGACATCGATGTCGGGACACACCGCGCGCACCGATTTGCTCAGCGCGCGGGCCGGACGGATGTTCGCGAACAGGTTGTAGCGCTTCCGGATCACACCGCCCGGCGACAACGTACCGCGGAACTGCTCAGGGTATCCGGCGTTGTCGTGCGGGCCGATGATCCAGCCGGTGAGGCCGTCGAGTCGCTCCAGGGTGACGTCGGGCACCGGCGTCCCGAATTCGTCGATCGCCTGGCGGCCGAACGGCAGGGGAACCCACCGCACGCCGACCGCGGCGGCATCAAGTGCTCGCTCGACCACTTGTGTTGTGGCCGAGACGATCTCCGGTCCGATGCCGTCGCCGCGCAGCACGCCGAGTTCGATCATCGCGTGTCCTACCGCCCGGCCGCAGGCCGTCGGAGTCGGAAGTCCGGGACGGCTCGGATCGTCATGAAACCCTCGGGTGCCTGCGCGAGTCGCTGGTAGGCCTGCGGGTCGCGACGGGCCGCTTCTTCCGTCGGCCGGGGTTCGCGTAGTTCTTCGATGAGGAACCCGGCATCGCGCAGCTCCGAACAGGTGCGTTCCAATGGGGCGAGCCAGTACCGCACGTTCCACCCCCTGCTCCACGTCTCCTCGACGACCCTGGTCTCGAAGTAATTTCCGCCATGGCGCAGCCAGTCACCGGTGGGGTGCATCCGGGACAGGACGAGCGCACCGGCGGGCCGCAGAACCCGGTGGAACTCACGCAGCATCGCCGTGCGGTCGTCGACGTACTCGAGTGCCAGCGCCAGCAGCACGGCGTCGACCGACTGGCTCGGTAGCCAGTCCAGGGGTCCGGCGAGATCGTGCACACGGAAATCACCGGACGGCACACGCGCACGGGCCAATTCGACCATGCGTGGGCTCTGGTCGAATCCGATCAGCGACGCTCCGCGTTTCGCCAGTTCCTCCGCATACAACCCTGGTCCGCATGCCGCGTCCAGAATCGTGCGGCCGGCGACGTCGCCGATCAGCGCCAGACAGGCGGGCCTGTCGTAGTGGGCGTTGTAAAAGCCGTCTCTCGCGTGGTCGAGGAATTCGTCGGCGAATGTCTCGTACTGGGGCTGCGGTCCAACGGTATCGGGCACACACTCAGTGTGCCGGTCACACCGGGTGCGCCGCGAACCACTCCAGCAGCAGATCGGCAACCTCGTCGGGCCTTTCCTCCGGGATCCAGTGCGATACTCCGTGCAGCGTCTCGAATCGGTACGGTCCCGCAACGTAGTTCGCGGTCTCGCGTGCGGGCTTCTCGGTGATCGCGATGTCGCGGTCGCTCCACACGTACAGCGTCGGCACCGTGATCTTGCGCTTGGCGACCTTGTGCTTTGCGCGGGGATCCGACGTCGACAGGAACATGGCCCGGTACCAGTTGAGAGCGGCGGTCAGCGCGCCGGGTTCGGCCATGGCGCGCGCGTCACGCTCGGCGATCTCACGCGTCTGTCCGCTTCGCTGCAGCGTCCTGACCATGCGCGCAGCGCCGCCATCGCGGCCGAGCATCAGCCGTTCGGGAAGGCGGGGAAGCTGGTTGAGGTACATGTACCAGGATGCAAGTCCCTGCCGACTGGTCGTCATCGCCCGCAGGAAGGCCTGCGGGTGCGGAACCGACAGCGCCGACAACGTGGCCAGCCGCGCCGGCACGTATGACGCGACGCCCCAGGCCACGGCGGCACCCCAGTCGTGCCCCACGAGGTGGACGCGGTCTGCTCCGCTCGCGTCGATGAGCGCGACCACGTCTTCGACGAGCTCACCCACGCGGTAGTCGCGCCGACGTGGTGGCCGGGCGCCGGGGGAGTATCCGCGCTGGTTCGGTGCGAGACACCGGAAGCCGTGCGCCGTGAGTCTGCCGACGATGGGCTCCCAGCTGGAGTTCCGCTGCGGAAACCCATGCAGCAGTATCACTGTCGCGCCGTCGGAGGGCCCGGCTTCGCTGACCTCGAATTCGAGGTTGCCGCGGCGGTAGGAGTCCATGGGTGCCTCCGGTGCGATGTGGCCGTGCGGGTCGACGAGCCGAGCGCTCCCATCTTGCCAAGCCGCCCGGACGACCGCAAAGACCGGCACGTATGCGAATGGGGTAGTGCCCTACGCACGCCGAGGTGCTGCGGCGGCCCGACACTGATGGCACACGGAAAGGAC
>Ga0182741_1003513_pt1 | contig 16606 bp, 12 predicted proteins | sample eDN5th37CBELigOP_FD_128874 | JGI IMG/M metagenome (GOLD analysis project Ga0182741, IMG submission 128874) | Enriched Organic Plus compost microbial communities from Emeryville, California, USA - eDNA 5th pass 37_C BE-Lig OP (version 2) (version 2) ...
ACGTGTTACGCACCCGTTCGCCGGTTGCCCATTGCTGAGCCCCCGTGACTTGCATGTGTTAAGCACGCCGCCAGCGTTCGTCCTGAGCCAGGATCAAACTCTCCAATGAGGTTTGAATAGCTCGTCCCGAACGCGACCGTCAGACGTGACCGTCATCGGTCGCGTCCGGAATCACTTCGTGTTTCGATTTGACCCGGTCCTGTCCGCTTGCGCCGACAGGCCCTGAGGACCATCGCACGAATCACACACTCGATTGTCAATCAACGACTTGTCTGCCTTGCGGCACCCCGGCGCTGCCGGGGAACACTAAGTATAGCGAGGCAAACGTTTCGCGCAAGGGGAGCCACGCCCCTTTCTCCTCCTGCCGCGCCCCCGCCTCCCGACCCCCGCCCGACCCCTGCCCCAGTGCGCAATCAGGCGGGCTCGACGACCGAACCGCCGAGCCCGCCCGAACCGAGACCACGCCCGCGACCCTTACTCGTCGTCGCCGTCGCCGTAGTCGTCCTCGTCCAGATCGACCAGCTCGTCGTCGAAGTCGTCCTCGTCGTCGAGATCGTCCTCGTCGTCGTCCTCGTCCTCGTCCTCGTCTTCGTCGTCGAAGTCGTCGAACTCGTCGTCGAAGTCCAGGTCCCCATCCTCGTCGTCGAGCGCCTCGTCGTCGAGGGACTCGTCGTCGAGATCGTCATCGTCACCCCGGGGGGCCAGCGAGAACTCCGACGACCCGAACATGTCCGACATTGCGTGGATCTCCATGGCGGTAATAGGAATCACGATCGCCGTCACGCGCGCTCGCGTTCACGCTTCGCATCGCGTGACAGCCGCTTGCGCTCCGACGCCGCGAGGAAGCGCTTGCGCAGGCGGATCGCCTGCGGCGTCACCTCGATCAACTCGTCGTCCTCGATATACTCCAGCGCCGCTTCCAGCGTCAACTCCCTGGGCGGCTCCAACTGAATCATTTCGTCGGCGCCCTTCGAGCGCATGTTCGTCAGCTTCTTCTCGCGCGTCGGATTGACGTCCATGTCCCCCGGCCGCGCGTTCTCGCCGATGATCATCCCCTCGTACACCGGATCCCCCGGCGTCACGAACAGCGTCGAGCGCTCCTGCAGGTTGAAGAGGGCGAACGCCACGATGTTCCCGTTCTCCATCGAGACGAGCGACCCGCGCGTCCGACCGGCCAGCGGCCCCGCCCACGGCCCGTACTCCAGGAACCGGTGGTGCATGATCCCCGTGCCGCGCGTGTCGGTGAGGAACTCCGACCGGTAGCCGAACAGCCCGCGCGCCGGGATGCGATACAGCAGCCGCACCATCCCCTGCCCCGGGTTCTTCATCTCGATCATCTCGGCGCGCCGAGGACCGAGCTTCTCGATCACCGCGCCGACGAACTCCTCCGGCACGTCGATCGCCAACTCCTCATACGGCTCGAGCCGCTCACCGTTGGGCCCTTCCTTCGTGATCACCCGCGGCCGCGAGACCTGGAACTCGTACCCCTCGCGCCGCATCGTCTCCATCAGGATGGTCAGATGCAGCTCGCCGCGCCCGGAGACGGTCCAGGTGTCGGTGGACTCCGTCTCGTCGACGCGCAGCGCGACGTTGCGCTCCAGCTCCTTCGTGAGGCGGTCCCGCACCTGCCGCGAGGTCACGAACTTCCCGTCCTTCCCGGCGAAGGGCGAGTTGTTCACCATGAAGTCGACCGAGATCGTCGGCTCCTCCACGGCGATCCCCTCCAGCCGCTCCGGCGCGTTCACGTCCGTGAGGGTCAGGCCGATCTCGACGCCTTCCAGCCCGGAGAGAGCGACGATCTCCCCCGCCACCGCCTCCGGCACCTCGACCCGCTCCAGCCCCTCGTAGACGTAGAGCTTCGTCACCCGCCCCTGCTCCGTGCGCTGCGACGCCTCCATCGGCAGCAGCGCCACCGTGTCGCCGACGCGAACGGTCCCCCGCTCGATCCGCCCGATCGCCAGCCGGCCCAGGTAGGGCGAATAGTCGATCGTCGACACCAGCATCTGGAACGGGCTCGTCGCGTCGCTCGGCGCCTGCGGCACGTGCTCGACGATCGCGTCGAAGAGCGGCGTCAGGTCCGTCGGCGGCACGTCGAGATCCATCGTCGCGATCCCGTCGCGCCCCGACGCGTAGACGACCGGCGCCTCGAGCTGCGCCTCGTCCGCCTCGAGCTCGATGAACAGGTCGAGCACCTCGTCGTGCACGCGCATCGGGTCGGCGCCCGGCCGGTCGATCTTGTTGATGACCACGATCGGCGTCCGCCCGAGCGCCAGCGCCTTGCGCAGCACGAAGCGCGTCTGCGGCATCGGCCCGTCGAAGGCATCGACCACCAGCAGCACACCGTCCACCATCCGCAGGATCCGCTCGACCTCCCCGCCGAAGTCCGCGTGCCCGGGCGTGTCGACGATGTTGATCTTCGTCTCGCGCCACCGCACCGCCGTGTTCTTGGCGAGGATCGTGATCCCCCGCTCGCGCTCGAGCGGGTTCGAATCCATGACGCGCTCCTCGACGACCTGGTTCTCACGGAAGGCGCCCGCCTGCCGGAGCATCTTGTCGACGAGCGTCGTCTTGCCGTGGTCGACGTGGGCGATGATGGCGATGTTGCGAATCTGCATAGCCGCTAAGTATAGCGAGGACTGGTCCGCAATGGGGGCTGGGGAACTGCACGCGTCAGGGGCGAGGGATTGGGCGCTGGGAGCGTCCCGAGGATGTTCCCCATCCCCCAACCCCGAGCCCCTGATCGCTGGCCCCGATACCCCCTGCTTTTCCGACGAACCCGACCGGGAAACCCTGCTGGCGAAGGCCGTGTACGGCACGTAGACTGCGGCCACGACCCAGGTACACGCTCTCGAGGAGGTGGCTCCGATGCACCAGCACGACGACGCCCTGGAGAAGTATCCTCACGGCCGCGGGTATGGGCACGACTACATGCGCGGCGGCGAGGTGCTCGGCGGGTACGGCTACGCGGCGCGCGACGAGTACGAGCGGCGCCGAGGAGAGTTCGAGAACCTCGCCCGGCCAGTGCAGGGCGTCGAGAGTGACCGGTCAGACGAGATCGCGTAAGCACCTTGCATGACCGACCGGCGGATCGCATCGCGATCCGCCGGTCTGGCGTCCGGGGCCCCGATCGGCGGCCGAGGGCCCATGGCCGTGGACCCATGGCCGAGGGCCGAGGGCTCATGGCCGACGGCTAGGGATGTAGATGCGCCTCCCGCTCGTACATCTCCCGCCGCTCGAGCTGGATCGTCACGTGATGGAGCCCCATCGCCCCCATCGCGTCGTGCAGCCGCTCCAGCACGTCCTGGTGCCGCTCCGGCTGCCGGACGATCGCGTGGGCGCTCATCGCGATCACCCCCGAGGTCACCGTCCACACGTGGAGGTCGTGCACCGACTCCACGTGCGGATCCTCCTCGAGGCGGCGCCGCACCGCGTCGAGGGAGATGTGCGCGGGGGTCGATTCGAGCAGGACGTCCACCGACTCCCGCACCAGCCGCCAGGCGCCGCGCATCACCAGCACGGTGCTGACGAGCGAGGCGATCGGGTCGGCGGCGAGCCACCCGGTGAGGCGGATGATCAGCGCCGCGGCCACCGTGCCGACGGACGCCAGGAGATCCCCCAGCACGTGCAGGTACGCCCCGCGCACGTTGAGGCTCATGGCGTGCGACGGGTGCAGCAGCCAGGCGGCGATCGCGTTCACGAGCAGCCCCGCCACCGCCACCACCAGCATCAGCCCGCCCTCGACGTCCTCCGGCGAGCGGAGCCGGATCACCGCCTCGGCCGCGATCCACGCCGAGAGGAGGAGGAGGACGGCGCCGTTGAGGAAGGCCGCGAGGATCTCCCAGCGCAGATACCCGTAGGTCTTGCTGGTCGACGCCGGCTGCCGCGAGAACCAGGCGACGAACAGCGACAGGGCCAGCGCGCCGACGTCGGTGAGCATGTGCCCCGCGTCCGCGAGCAGCGCCAGCGAGTTCGACAGGAAACCGCCGATGACCTCCGCCACGAACAGGATGGCGGTGAGCACCAGCGCGGTCCGGAGCGCCCGCGTCGCGACCTGATGCGCATGGGCGCCGGCGTGATGGTGATGGTGCGCGCAGTCGTGCGCCGAGCCCTTTCCGGGCTCCATGTCGTGCGCGTGGGCCATGCTCTAGCAGGTCGTCTCGTCAGTCGGGTAGTTTTCGAGCGTGCTCGCCCGGCTTCTCGCCATCCTCGCCCTCCTCGCGGCCAACGGCTTCTTCGTCGCGGCGGAGTTCGCCCTCCTCCGATCGCGCCGCACCCGCCTCGAGACGATGGCGCGCGGCGGCGACCGGAAGGCCCGCACCGTCCTGCGCGCGCTCGCCAACCTCGGTCGCTCCCTCTCGGCGGCGCAGCTCGGGATCAGCCTGTGCTCCCTCGCCCTCGGCGCGCTCACCTACGATCTCGTCGCCTTCTATCTCGACGGCTGGTTGGTGCGCATCCCGATCACGATCGAAGTATCGCTCCGGGTCGCGCTCGCCTCCATCCTCGCGATCGTGCTCGTCGCCTTCGTCCACGTGGTGTTCGGCGAGCTCACCCCCCGCGCCTTCGCCCTGGGCAACCCGGAGCGGGTCGTGCGCTGGCTCGCCCCGCCGCTCCTCGGCTTCGCCTGGCTCACGACGCCGCTCACCGGCTTCATCAACTGGAGCGCCCGGGTGATGCGGATGACGCTCGGGCTCAAGGTGGAGGTCTCGGACGAAGTCGTCCACTCCGCCGACGAGCTCCGTACGCTGGTCGAGCAGAGCGAGGAGACCGGGATGCTCGACACGCAAGACGCGACCCTGATCGAGGGGGTCTTCGACTTCCGCGAGAAGAGCGCGCGCGAGGTGATGACCCCCCGCACGGAGATCGACGCGCTGCCGATCGAAGCGACGCTCGAGGAGACGGCGACCTTCGTCGAGGAGACCCAGCGCTCGCGCTATCCCCTGTTCGACGATTCGATCGACAACATCGTCGGCGTGGTGCTCGCCAAGGACCTGCTGCCGGTCCTCCACCGGCCGCCGGCCGACTTCTCGCTCCGCTCGATCGCCCGGCCGATCCACATCGTCCCCGGCTCGCGCGCCGTCGTCGAGGTCCTCGGCGACTTCAAGCGGCTGAAGGTCCACATGGCGGTGGTGCTCGACGAGTACGGGGGGACGGCAGGGCTGGTGACGATGGAAGACCTGCTGGAGGAGATCGTGGGCGACATCCTCGACGAGCACGACGAGCCGGAGGAGCCGGGCGAACCGGAGTCGGACCAGGACGTCTGCGTCCCCGGCTCGATGCACATCACCGATCTCAACGACCGCTTCGCCCTCGAGGTCCCGGAGGACGAGTACACGACGATCGGCGGCTACATCTTCGGGACGCTGGGACGGCTCCCGACGGTCGGCGACCGCGTGACCGCCGGCGGCGCGCTCTTCACCGTGCGCGAGATGGACGGACGGCGGATCGAGAGCCTGGCCGTCGACCTGCACTCGCTCGGCGACCGGCGGGAGACGGTGCGGGAGGAGGGGGGGACGAACGGCGGTTCGACGGATTGACCGTTCGACGGCAGAGCGGTCATCCCGAGCGGAGGCGAGGGATCTGCTGCAGGCCGTCTGACGGTTTGACAGAGGTGAGCAGATGCGTCGTCAGGAGCGGCTCCACCTTCGACGCCGTTTCTCACCGCTGTCACGCTGTCACGCTGTGAAACCGTCAAACCGCCGTCCCACGATCTCCGCGCAGAGCACCACCGCCTCCACCATGCTCGACGGGTCCGCGATCCCCTGCCCTGCGATGTCGAGCGCGGTCCCGTGGTCGGGGGAGGTGCGGGGAAAGGGGAGGCCGAGGGTGACGTTCACTGCGTGACCGAAGGCAGCGACCTTGATCGCCGTCATCCCGACGTCATGGTAGGGAGCGATCACCGCGTCGAAGGCGCCGCGCAGCGCGCGCACGAAGACGGTGTCCGCCGGATAGGGACCGAGGAGCCCCGCCTCGCGCGCCGCGGGGGCCAGCAGCTCGTCGTCCTCGCGCCCGAAGCGGCCGCCGTCGCCGGCGTGCGGGTTGAGGGCGCAGAGCGCGATGCGCGGTGCGTCGATGCCGAACCAGGCGCGCAGCCCGTCGCGAGTCACGCGCGCGGCGTCGAGGATCGCGTCCCGCGTCAGCACCCGCGGCACGTCGCGCAGCGCGACGTGGGTCGTCGCGAGCACGACGCGCAGCGGGGACTCGCCGAGTCCGGGCGTCGGGCGGGTGGCGGCGAGCATCATCGCGACGGTCGACCGCGTGAGCGCGGCGAGCATCTCCGTGTGCCCGGGGTAGTCGTAGCCGCCCGCCAGGAGCGCCGCCTTGTCGATCGGTGCCGTGACGATGCCGTGCACGGCGCCCGTCTGCGCCAGCGCCACCGCGCGCTCGATCGCACGCCCGGCGAGCGCCCCCGCGAGCGCCGCGTCGCCGTCCTGCCACGCGCCGATCGGCTCGTGCACCGCGATGCCGGTCCCCTCCGGACCGACCAGAACGAGATCGGCGATGGACGCGACCCGCGGGTCGTCCATCGCCTTGGCGACGATCTCGGGTCCGATGCCGCGCGGATCGCCGAGGGTGACCGCGAGCCTCGGACGCGCCCGCGTCATGGGGAGGCGACGAGCTCGTCGAGCCGCATCGCCACGTACGTCTCCTTCCGCAGCTGGTCGATCAGGCGGCGGATGCCGCTCTCCTGCTGGAGCTGCTCCCGGATGCGGAGCCGCACGTCCTCGAGGCGCATCTCGCCCCCCTCCTCGAAGGTGGAGAGCTGCACGATCACGAACTTCGGCACGTTCGGCGTGCGGCTCGGGATCTCGAAGACGCTGATCGTCCCCGGCTCCTTGCCGCGCAGCGCGGCCTGATAGCTCTCCGGAAGCGAGTCGATCGGGAAGGGCTGGAGGAGGCTGGTCTCCTCCTTGTTGGCGAAGTCGTGGAAGCGGCGCGTCAGGGTGTCGAAGGGCGCGTGGTTGCGCCACGCCTCGGCCACGCTGTCGGCGAGCGTCCGCGCGCGCGCCACGTCCGCCGAGTCGATGACGGGCTTGATGAGGATGTGCCGCGACTTCACCTCGCCGGGGCGGCGCTGGTCCACGCGGATGATGTGGTAGCCGAACGCCGTCTCCACGACGGGGCTCAGCTGCCCCACCGGGAGCCCGAACGCCCAGCGCTCGAACTCCGGCACGAAGCCGTTGGGTCCGCGCCGCGCCCACCCCAGGTCGCCACCGATCTCGCGCGAGCCCTCGTCCATCGACTCGCGCTTCGCGATCAACGCGAAGTCGCTGCCGGGGCGCCGCAGCTCCACCAGCAGCGACTCGGCCTTGGCGCGCGCGCGGTCCTTCGCCGCCTGCGACGCCTGCGGGTTGATGACGATCTGGCGGAAGGTCACCGAGGCGGGACGGCGCGGCAGGTCGCCCCGGCGCCGGTCGAACGCCTCCTGCACCTCCTTCTCGGTCACCGTGGGGGCGACGAGCCGCCCCTCGCTGCGCAGCTTCGCGATCACCTGCCGCTGCATCTCGTCGCGGCGGATCGTCTCGGCCAGGTAGCGACGATACTCCTCGGGGGTGCCGAAGCCGGCGAGCCGGAGCTGCTCGCGGAACTCCTGCTCGCTCGAGAAGCGCTCGCGGATCGACTTGACCTGCCGGTCCACCGAGTTGTTCACGTCGGCGTCGGAGACCTCGACCTTGAGGTCCTGCGCCTTCTGGACGAGCACCTCCTCGTCGATCATCTGATCGAGGACGCTCCGCGCGAAGCCGAGCAGCCCCACGCTGTCCGTCGGGAGCTGCGCGCCGCGCTGCCGCTCGGCGTTGATCTTCTCCTGAAGGTCGTACCAGGTGATCGGCGTGTTGCCGACCACGCCGACGACGCGATCGAGCGGCACGGCCCCCTGGGCGTGCGCGACGGCGGCCGGCGCCATCGTCGCCGCGAGCGCGAGCGCGGCGCGGACCAGAGGCTGGGAAAGAGTCGTCTTCAGCATGCGATTCCGTACCCACGAGGTCGTGGCCAGGTCCGCGATCGGGACCGCCCTCAACGGCGCGGAGCGGGGGAAGGCCGTCCGGCCCTCACCCCGCCCCGATGACCGACGTCAGCGTCAGGGCTGCTTGGTTTCCGGCTGCGGTGCCGGGGCCGCGCCCTGCGGCGGCGTCCCCGGTGCGGGCTCCGGCTGCGCCCCCGGCGCGCCCGGCATCGGGATCGCGGACTGGGGCTGCTGCGCGGCGCGGGTCGAGTCCGCGACGTGCCGGACCTTCTGCGCCTCCTCGAGCGCTCGGTCCACCCCCGCCTGGTTGATCTTCATCTCGTACCGGTCGGCGAGCAGGTTCGACACGATCGGCGGCACCTGCACCGGCTGCACCTGACCGTTCACGAGGCGATCGACGTAGCTGTCGATCCGGGCGGCAGCGAGCCGCTCGCGGTCGGCGTCCGTCTTCGCGCTGTCGCGCAGCATCTGCGGGGAGACGCCGAGCTGCTCCCAGATCTGCCGGAGGAGCTGGCCGAACTGCGTGTAGATCTGCTCCCGCTCCTCGGCGGGGATGTCGATCTTGAGCCGGTCCGCCTCGCGGAGCATCAGCTCGTTGCGGACGACGCGCTCGACGATCCCCTTCACCGTCGAGTCGGGAACCGTCTGCAGCTGCTGCGCGATCTGCTGCGGGTTCGGGGCGCTGTTGACCCAGGTGATGAACCGGCCGACGGTCAGGGTGCCGCCGTCGAACGACGCGATCTGGTCGTTGTCCTTGCGGTGCGCCATCGGATCCTTGAGCGCCGCCTTGACCTTGGCCGGCGCATCGTCGCGCACCTTGATGTTCGCCTTGGCGTCGAGCCCCGCGAGGTAGGTGCTCTCGGCGACCGCGCGCGCCGCCTGGGCGTAGGTCTGCGCGTACTGCCCCTTGGCGGCGGCGTACGGCAGGCGCTGCACGATGTGGTAGCCGAACTGCGTCTCGACGAGCCCCGAGATCTCGCCCGGCTTGAGGTTGGCGACGGCGTCGCCGAACTCCTTGACCATCATGCCGCGCTGGAAGACGCCGAGGTTCCCCTTGCTCTGCTGGGCGCCGGGCTCCGTGCTGTGCTTGGCCGCCATGTCCGCGAAGTTCGCATCGGTCACCGTCACCCGCACCGCCTCGGCGGCGCGGCGAACGCTGTCCTTCTGCGCGGGGGTCATGGTCGGGTTGGTCCCGAACAGGATGTGGCGCGCGGCGAAGATGTTCGCCTTGCCGGCGTTGTAGCCCGCCTCGGTGGCCGAATCCGGCGTGAACGTCTTGCCGATGGAATCCGTGAAGCGCTGCAGGCGCATGCTGGCGAGGAAGCCAGCGGCCGCCTCGTCGATCGCCTTGCGGTCCACGACCGTGTCGCCGCGCGCGGCGGCGATGCCCATGAGCTGGTAGTCGGTCCAGAGCGTCGCGATCGTCTGCGCGTTCTGCTTGGTCACCGGGATGCCGAGCTTGGAATCGCCGAGCAGCTCGGCGAGCCGCTTCACGGAGAGCTCCTGATTCCCGGCGCGCGCGGCGACGTCGACGTGCGCGGTGAGAGCCTCGCGCAGCCCGTCACACGCGGCGAGCACGACACAGACGGATCCAACGGCGAGAAGGGAGCGAAGACGCATGGGGCGTGAAGGTGGTAGAGGCGGCGTCAGCCGGCCGCGGTCCGGAGTGCCCGCACGAGGCCGTCGAGGATCGTGACGCCGCCGAGCCGGGTGAGCTTGAGTGACAGAGGCTGGGTGCGACGCACCTCGGCCTGGAACTGCACGTCGTGAAAGGCCGCGGAGAGCCCCTTGACGCGGGGTACAGCGGATTCGCGGAAATTAACACGGGCCTCGTCGCCCCGCACAAGGACACCTTCGACCCCCAGGGCGCCCGCCGCCACGCGCAGCTGCGCGATGTGGAGCATCGTCTCGGCCGGGGGCGGGAGCGGCCCGAATCGATCGCGCAGCTCGACCCGGATCGCATCGACCTGTGCCGGATCGTCGATGCGCGTGAGGCGTCGGTACACGTCGAGCTTCGCGTCGGCGGAGGCGATGTAGTCGTCCGGCAAGTAGCTGGGCTGGTCGGTGGAGACGTCCGCGGGGATCAGCTTGGGCGCCGCGTCCCCCTGCATGAGGCGGGTGACGGTCTCGTCGAGCATGCGCAGGTACAGGTCGAATCCGACCGCCTGCACGTAGCCCGACTGCTCGGCGCCCAGCAGGTTGCCGGCGCCGCGCAGCTCCATGTCCTTGAGGGCGATCTTGTAGCCGGCCCCCAGCTCGGTGTGCTGCTCGAGCACCTTGAGGCGCCGCTCCGAGTCCTCGTCCATGGAGTCGGGGACGAGCAGGTAGCAGTAGGCGCGGCGATGCGACCGCCCGACACGGCCGCGGAGCTGATAGAGCTGCGCGAGCCCGAGGTGGTCGGCCCGGTTCACGAACATGGTGTTCGCGTTCGGCACGTCGAGGCCGCTCTCGACGATGAGCGTCGAGACGAGGACGTCGATCTCGCCGCTCGCGAAGCGGTGCATGATGTCCTCGAGATCGCGCTCGCGCATCTGCCCGTGCCCCACCGCGACGCGGGCGCGCGGGACGAGCCGGCGGATGTGATCGGCGTGCGCCTCGATGGTCTCGATGCGGTTGTGCACGAAGAAGACCTGCCCCCCGCGATCGAGCTCCCGCGACACCCCTTCGGCGATGAGCGCCTCGTCGTACGGCTCGATGTAGGTGAGCACCGGCGACCGGTCGCGCGGGGGCGTCTGCATCAGCGTCATGTCGCGCAGCCCGGCGAGCGACATGTGCAGCGTGCGCGGGATCGGGGTCGCCGTGAGCGTCAGCACGTCGGTCTCGAGCTTGAGCCGCTTGAGCGCTTCCTTGTGCTTCACGCCGAAGCGATGCTCCTCGTCCACGAGGATGAGCCCCAGCCGCTGGAACTTCACGTCGGGCGAGAGGAGTCGATGCGTCCCGATGATGATGTCCACCTTCCCCTCGGCCAGCTCCTCGAGCACCTGCTTCTGCTCCTTGGCCGTCTGGAAGCGCGAGAGCGCGGCGATGCGGATGGGGAAGTCGGCCAGCCGGTCGCCGAAGGTCCGCGCGTGCTGGTCGGCGAGGATCGTCGTCGGGACGAGCACCGCGACCTGCCGCTCGCTCTGCACCGCCTTGAAGGCGGCGCGGACGGCGACCTCGGTCTTCCCGTAGCCGACGTCGCCGACGAGCAGGCGATCCATCGGCCGCGTCCCCTCCATGTCCTGCTTGACCTCGAGCGTCGCCTTCCGCTGGTCCGGGGTGTCCTCGAAGAGGAAGCTCGACTCGAGCTGCCGCTGCCACGCGCCGTCGGGATGGTGCGGCGGCCGCGAGGCGATCTTGCGTCGCGCGTAGAGATCGAGCAGCTCGACGGTCATCTCCTGGATCGCCGCGCGCGTCTTCTCGCGCTGCTGCGCCCACCGCTTGCCGCCGAGCCTGTGCAGTCGCGGCGCGGGCGCGTCCTCGGTGACGTCGGCCGCGGAGCGGTAGCGCTCGAGCTGGTCGATGCGATAGAGCGGGACGTTCAGCCGGTCGCCCCCCTCGTACTCCACGACGGCAACCTCGATCGTGCTCTGGCCGACGAAGATCGTCTCGATGCCGCGATAGATGCCGACGCCCTGCTCGAGGTGCACCACGAAGTCGCCGGGGCGCAGCGTGAGGGTGTCGATCGCGACGCCGGTCGCGTAGCGCCGGGCGCGCCGGATGCGGCGCTCGCGGCGGAAGATCTCGTGGTCGGTGAGGAGGCGGAGGCCGCGGCCGTCGTGCGCGCCGCTCCCGTCCGCGCCCCCCGACGGCGGGATCACGAACCCGCCGGCCAGGACGCCGATCGTCAGGATCGCGGGCGTCGGCGTGCGGGACCCCTCGTTCAGCAGCTCGTCCAGTCGCTCGACCTGTCCCTCGTTGTCGCAGAGGATGGTGGTCGGGATCCCGTCGCGGACGAGACGCTGGAGGTACTTGATGTCGCGGCTGATCGGCTCCGGAGCGCGGAAGGGGAAGACGATGTCGGGTGCCGCCTCCTCGCTCGCATTCGGCGGCACGGGGCCGCGGAGCGTGAGGGTCCCGAATCCGGCGAGCGCCGCCAGCGCGGCGTCCGGTGTCTCGTAGAGCGCTGCACGGTCGGGCGCGTCCTCGCCGCGGCGTCGGGCGAGGATGATGTGATGCTGCGCCTCGTCCCAGGTGCGGCGCATCTCCGGCTCGAGGTGCGAGCCCTCCGGAAACACCAGCACCGTGTCGAGCGGAAAGAGCTCGGTGATCGGCAGCCGCTCGTAGCGCCCCTCGTCGTCGGCGACGTGTCCGTCCACCGGCAGGACGAGCGCCGACTCCACGGCGCGCGTCGAGCGCTGGGAGACGAGCTCGAAGTGGCGGAGATCCGCCACCTCGTCCCCCCAGAACTCGGCGCGGACCGGATCGGCCATACCGAAGGAGTAGACGTCCAGGATGCCGCCGCGGAGCGCGAACTGCGCGACGTCCTCCACCATCGGGACGCGCTCGAAGCCGATGCGCTCGAGGTGGGCCACCAGCTCGGACACGCGGTAGCTCGCGCCGCGGCGGAGCTCGAGCCGCAGGTCGGTGAGCGCCCGCGGCATCCGCGTGCGCTCCATCAGCGCGCGCGCGGTCGTGAGGAGGATGCGCACGTCGCCGCGCGAGACGCGCTCGAGCGTCTCGACGCGCTCGCCCGCGACCTCCATGTGCGGCTCCGCCTCGCCGAACCCCTCGCGCGGCGGATAGAGGGCGATCGGGGTGTCGGCGCGCTCGCCGCGCGGGCCGCTCTCGAGCAGCGTCTGGAGGTCGGCGAGCCAGCGTTCCGCCTCCGGAAGCCCCTGCGCCGCGACGACGAAGAAGCGGCCGGGATGACGGCGTGCGAGGGCGGCGAGCGCCGCCGCGTCGGAGGAGCCCGCGAGTCCCGCGGCGATCAGGTGCTCGCCGGACGCGGGAACGGTATTGAGCAGGCGGGCGAACGCCGGCAGGCGCTCGACCGCATCCAGAATCGAAGGTAGAGCCACGTGATCAGGTCAGGCGGCCGCGCGGACCGATCCCCGAAGGGCGACCGCCTCGACGAGGAGCACGCCGAGCGCGAGTGCGAGCAGCGCGGGCACGAGTGAACGACTGGGCGCACCGCGGAACGGAAGCTCGCTCCAGCGCGCGCGGTCGGAGGCGACACGCACGTGGCGCGCCTCCAGCCGGCCGGCGAGCGCGCTCGCCGCGAGCCGCTCGAGCTGCGACTCGGCCGCCGGCGCGTTGACGACGAGCGCACCGACGCGCCGCCCCCCCTGGATGAGAAAATAGACGCCCGCCGCGTCCGGCGCCGTGATGCGCTCGCCGGTGAGGGGCGTGCGCGCGCCCGCCGGGTCCTCGAGGCCGTCCGCCCACGCCGGACGCGCGAGCGAGGCCCCCGGCGCCGCCGCGAGCGCCCACCCCGTCTCGCCCTGGAGCCGCTCGGCGACGGTCTCGCCCAGCCAGGGGACGAAGCCCGCCCGTAACGGCAGCGACGTCGCTTCGGGGACGAGCGGCGAGCCGACGAGCACGTAGCGCGGCCCGGCGACGATCCACGGCTCCGCGCCCACGACGGCGAGCGTGTCGCTCGCGGCCGCGCCCTGCGGCACGAGCTGGTAGCGCGACGCGACCGTCACGGTGTCGAGCGCCCGCGGGTCGGCGAAGCGCGCCACGACGCCGGCACCCGACTGCTGACGGCCGAACCGCCAGGGGATCCCCGCGCGCTCGAGCGCCCGGTTGGCCGCCCCGAGGTGGACGGGATCGGCGGGCGCGAGGATCAGCGCGGGGAGCGCCGCCGCGGAGGTCAGCTCCTGCGCCGCCACGATCCCCGTGCCGGCGCCGAGCGCCAGCCGGCCGGAGCCGGCCAGCACGTCGGCGGCGCTGCGCACGAACGGGCCGGCCTCCGCGCCGATCGTCACGATGGGGGTGGGACCGACCCAGGTGGCGAAGTACCGGGTGTCGTCGCCGCGGAGCTCGTCCGGCTGCAGCTCGACGGCTCCGGCGAGCCACCCTCGCTCCGGGGGGGCGGCGCGCAGGGTGACCTCCTCGTTCGGCGCCGCCGTGCCGCGCGCGAGCGTCCGGCCGGCGAGCTCGATGCGATAGGAGACGGAGTCGCTGGACGCGACGCGCGCGACGACGGTGCCGCGCGGCGTCCAGCGCACCGGCCGCGCCTCGGCGGCGACGACGGCGCGATTGGCCGGCGGCGAGGCGCCGGGGAGATAGACGAGCACCTCGACGTCCCCCAGGGGGACCGCGCTCGTCCACGCCGTGCGCTGCCCGTCGGTGAGCACGGCGACCTGGCGGGCCGAGAGCCCCGAGGCGCGCACCGCGGCCGCGGCACGCGTGGTCGCGAGCCGCAGGTCGCCCGCGCCGGCGAGCGGGCCCGTTCGCGCCAGCATCTGCTCCAGGCTCTCGCGCGAGCCGGAGCGCACGACGCCGTCGGCGGTCACCAGCCAGAGGCGATCCTCGGCCGTCGCGTCGGCTAGCGTCGCCCGCGCGGCGGCCTTGAGCTCGTCCAGCAGCGGCCGTCCCCCCACGACGACGCTCGTGCTGAGCGAGTTGTCGAGGACGATCGCGAGCGCGGTGGGGCCGTGGCCGCCCCCGATCCAGCGCGTGGCGGGACGCGCCGCCGCGAGCGCGACGAGCAGCACGGCGAGCACGCGCAGGAGCATCAGCAGCAGGTTGCGCAGCCGGAGCTGGCGGCTGTGCTCCTTCTCCGCCCGCAGGAGATAGCGGGCGGCGGGAAAGTCGACGCGCGTGCCGATGCGGCGGCGCATCAGATGCAGCAGCAGCGGGACGGCGACCGCGCCCGCGAGTGCGAGCCAGAGGGGTGCGAGGAAGCTCACGCGAGCTGGGTCCGTGGGATGAGCGCCGAGCGGAGGCCGAAGACTACTGTCCCGACCGGGGCATCGGCAGCGGGGCGCCCGTCGCGACCTGCTCGGAAAGTGTTGGCGATCGCCGCGAACGGTGACCCGTCCCGCGCATCGCCGGCCCGATCCTCGCAGAGCACGCTCGGCGATGACCGACCACGTTCGATTCCAGGAAGTCCTCGATCGCCTGATCGACGGCTGGTGCGAGCGGCGCGCCCTCTACCCGCTCGCCCTCGTGCTCCCCGCCTACCTCGCCCACACGGGGCGGAGCGACAGCGAGGTGGCGCTCTATCGCGCACTCTCCCGCGCCCGCACGCTCGCGCGCGACGAGCTGCTCGGCGGCGAGGGCTTCATCCTCTCCGAAGCGATGACGCTCGTGCGCGAATCGCTCGCGCTGCGCGGGGTGGGCGTCGAGGAGTTCGATCGGGTGGAGTAGCGCCGCCCTTACGGGAGCCGCTCCCGCGCCGCGAACGCCTGTCGCAGCGGCACCGCGAACGGGGAGTCGGTGGTCACGACGGCGTAGGTCGCTCCGAGGCCGGCGAAGGCGGAGCGCCACTCGCCGATGACCTCCTCCACCGTCTCGCGGTAGGCGCCGCGCACGTCGGCCGCGGCGGCGGGGACCTCGAGGCCGGACTCCGGATCGCGGAACATCGCCTCGCCGCCCAGGGTGAAGTCGCGCTCCGCCGGATCCATGACGTGGAGGACGACGACGTTGTGCCCCGCCGCGCGCAGCGCCCGGACCGACTCCTGCACGCCGGCGACATCCATCAGGAGATCGGAGACGAGCACGACCATCCCGCGACGGTCCACCAGGCGGGCGGCCTGCGCGAGCCCCGCCGGTGCGCTCGAGGCGAGCCCTGCCCCGGGCTCCTCGAGCGCCCCCACGATCCGGCGCCACTGCCCCTCGCGGGAGCGCGGGGGCACCACGGAGCGCACCGCGTCGTCGAAGCGGACGAGCCCCACCGCGTCGCGCTGCCGGAGCAGCAGGAGCGCGAGCGCCGCCGCGAGCCGCTCGGCGTAGGCGAGCTTCGTGAGGCGCTCGGGCGCGCCCGCCCACGCCATCGACCGCGACACGTCGAGCACGATCGTGGCGCGGAGGTTGGTCTCCTCCTCGTACTGCTTGATCACCCACCGGTCGGCGCGGGCGAGGATCTTCCAGTCGAGGAAGCGGAGATCGTCCCCCGTCTGGTAGGGGCGGTACTCCGCGAACTCCACCGAGAACCCCTTCCGGGGGGAGCGGTGCAGCCCGTTCATGAACCCCTCCACGATCCAGCGCGCGACGATCTCGATGTGCCCGAGGGCCGCGATCGCCGCCGGGTCGACCAGGTCGGGGCGGGAGGAGTGGGGGGTGCGGGTCGCTTCCATGGCCGTAGTCTAGTAGCTGTCCTCTCCGGTGACACCCACTGTCACCCGGTTCGGACGCCTGGCTGTCGCAAGGATTCTGTGTACATTCGTGCATCCGAGTCTGCCCGAAGGACATACCGCCCTCGGTGATCCAGGGCACGCGACCTGCCGGACGGGGCCTCGCCCCGAGTTCGTCCGGCGGACCGGCTGCCGGGCCGCCAGCGTCACGAGTCACCAGCCCCACGGGAGTCGCCCATGTGGATGTCGCCCGCCGCCGTCGGTCGCACGCTCGGTCTCGCGCTCCTGCTCGGCACCGTCGCCGGCTGCGCCTCGCAGCAATCGAGCTACGTCTCGCTCAGCGACCCGGCACGCATCCGCGCGATCTTCGACTCGCTGGACGAGGCCCGCATCGAGCAGGAGCTCGCCGCGCGGGACCGCG
>Ga0182741_1003514_pt1 | contig 16603 bp, 15 predicted proteins | sample eDN5th37CBELigOP_FD_128874 | JGI IMG/M metagenome (GOLD analysis project Ga0182741, IMG submission 128874) | Enriched Organic Plus compost microbial communities from Emeryville, California, USA - eDNA 5th pass 37_C BE-Lig OP (version 2) (version 2) ...
CGCCTGCGCGCCTACCTGCGCACGCGCGACGTCGGGCGGCTCACGATCAAGAAGCGCGGCACCGCCGTCGTCCCGGACCAGCTGCGCCAGCAGCTGCACCTCAAGGGCTCGGCCGAGGCGACGATCGTGCTGACCCGGCTCGCGGGCAAGCAGAGCGTCCTCGTCGTGGAGCCCCTCGCGGGCTGAACCGCCCGGCGTCCCAGGCTGGGGCGATGGGGCAGCTCTACGACGCGATCACACCCCGGCTGCGGGCGTTCATCGAGGCGATGCCTGTGTTCTTCGTGGCGACCGCGCCGCTGAGCCCCGACGGGCACGTCGACGTCTCCCCCAAGGGCATCGGGGGCACGTTCGCGGTCGTCGACGAGCGCACGGTGGCCTACCTGGACATCACCGCGAGCGGCGCGGAGACGATCGCCCATCTGCGGGAGAACGGGCGCATCACGGTGATGTTCTGCTCGTTCTCCCGCCAGCCGAAGATCCTCAGGCTGCACGGACGCGGTCGCGTCGTCGGCGTGGACGACCACGAGTTCGCGACCTGGCGGCCGCGCTTTCCCGAGACCATCGCGGCGCGCGCGGTCGTCGTCGTCGACGTCGAGCGGGTCTCCGACTCCTGCGGCTACGGCCTGCCGCTGATGGACGAGCCGCGCGAGCGCGACATGCTGATCCCGACGATGGAGCGGCGCGGGCCCGACGGCGTGCGCGCCTACCGCGCGGAGAGGAACGCCGTGAGCATCGACGGCCTGCCGGCGCTCGAGGAGCGAGAGACCACGCAAGGCGGGGACGCAGCGGCGCCGCGCGCGTGAGGATGTCCCCGTGACCCTCGACTTCGCGCGCTCGGAGCGCTCGACCCTCGGCGTGGAGTGGGAGCTCGCGCTCGTCGACACCGACACCGGGGACCTGCGGCAGGTGGCGCAGACCGTGCTCGACGCGGTCGCCCCCGCCGACGGCTCGCAGCACCCCACGATCCGCCAGGAGCTGCTGCTCAACACCGTCGAGCTCGTCACCGGCGTGTGCCGCACGGTGCCGGAGGCGATGGCCGACCTCGACCGCAGCGTCGCGCTCGTGCGCGAGGTCACCGACCCGCTGCGGGTGGAGCTGATGTGCGCCGGCACCCACCCGTTCGGGCACTGGTCGAACCAGAAGGTCACGAACAAGGCCCGGTACGCGACGCTGATCGACCGCACCCAGTGGTGGGGTCGGCAGATGCTCATCTACGGCGTGCACGTGCACGTCGGTGTCGAGGACCGCGACAAGGTGCTGCCGATCCTGGGTGCGCTGCTGACGTTCTACCCGCACCTGCTCGCGCTGTCGTGCTCCTCGCCCTACTGGGCCGGGCGCGACACCTCCTACGCGTCCAACCGCGCCCTGCTGTTCCAGCAGCTGCCCACCGCCGGGCTGCCCTACACCGAGATCACCGACTGGCCGCGGCTGGAGCGCTACGTCGACGACATGCTGCGCACGGGGGTCATCGACGCGTTCGACGAGATCCGGTGGGACATCCGGCCCTCCCCCACGTTCGGCACGATCGAGCTGCGTGTCTTCGACGGCGTCACGAACCGCACCGAGCTCGCAGCGCTGGCCGCGCTCGCGCAGTGCCTGGTCGAGTGGTTCTCGCGGCGCCTCGACGCCGGTGAGCGGCTGCCCGCGATCCCGCCGTGGTTCCTCGCGGAGAACAAGTGGCGCGCGGCGCGCTACGGCATGGACGCGATCGTCATCCTCGACGAGGACGGCCACGAGGAGCTCGTCACCGACTCCCTGGCACGCCTGGTCGAGCAGCTCCGACCGGTCGCTGCCGACCTCGGCTGCGCGAGCGAGCTCGAGAGCGTGCTCGAGGTCGCCGCGACCGGCGCCTCCTACCAGCGCCAGCGCGCGGTCGCCGCGCTCCACGAGGGCGGGCTCGACCACGTGGTCGCGCACCTGGTCGCCGAGCTCCGGGCCGGGCGGCCGCTGCCGCCGGCCTGACGTCCCGGCGTCAGTCGAGGATCCCCTGCCGGTAGGCGGTCGCGACCGCCGCGGCCCGGTCGGCGACGCCGAGCTTGGCGTAGATGTGCACGAGGTGCGTCTTGACGGTCGCCTCGCTGACGAACAGCTCGCGCGCGATCGCCCGGTTGGGTGTGCCCTGCGCGACGAGCGCCAGCACCTCGCGCTCGCGCGCGGTGAGCGCGGTGCTGGTGGCCGGGCTGCGCACGTGCGAGGCGAGCCGGGTCGCCACGGCGGGCGACAGCACGGCCTCGCCCGCCGCCGTCGAGCGGACCGCCGCCACGAGCGTCGCGGCGGGTGCGTCCTTGAGCAGGTAGCCCGTCGCGCCGGCCTCGATCGCGGCGACCGTGTCGGAGTCGGTGTCGTAGGTCGTGAGCACCAGCACCCGGGTGGTCGCGCCGCGTCGCTGCAGCTCGCGCACCGCCTCGACGCCGTCGCCGCCCGGCATCCGCAGGTCCATGACGACGACGTCGGGACGCAGCCGCTCGACCAGGGCGACCGCCTCGGGCCCGCTGGCGGCCTGCCCGACCACCTCGAGGTCGTCCGCGGCGGCGAGCGTGGCGGCGACGCCGTCGCGCACGACGGGGTGGTCGTCGACGACGACGATCCGGATCACGCGGCGGTCCTCCCCAGCGCCGGGAGCCGCACCGACACGGCCGTGCCGCCGCCGGGCTCGGTCTCGATCGCCAGCTCGCCCGCCAGCCGGTCGGCCCGCTGACGCATCCCGCGCAGCCCGAACGAGGTGGCGGGCCGCGGCGCCGCGTCGTCGAAGCCGCGGCCGTCGTCGCGGACGTCGAGCACGACCTCGTCGTCGTCGTAGGTCAGCGTGACCCCGACCCGGGTGGCCCCGGCGTGCTTGGCGACGTTCGCCAGCGCCTCCTGGGCGATCCGCAGCACGGTGGCCTCGACCTCGCGGTGCAGCGGCCGCGGCTCGCCCGCGACCACCACGTCCGCACGCACGCCGCGCTCCTGCCCCCACGACCGCACGAGGTCGGTCACGGCGTCGGCCAGGGTGCCGACGCTCAGGGGCTCGGGCGCGAGGTCCATGACCGAGCGCCGCGCCTCCCCCAGCGCCTCGCGGGCGAGCGACGACGCGCGCGCGACCCGGCGTCGTACCGCCTCGAGGTCCCGCTCGCCGTCGGCGGCCTGCAGCTGGGCGAGCACCCCCGCGAGCGACTGCGCGATCGTGTCGTGGATCTCCTGCGCGAGCCGCTGCCGCTCCTGCTGGACGCCCGCCTCGCGGGCCTGCGCGACGACGGTCGAGTGCAGCCGCGCGTTCTCCGCCATCGTGCGCTCGAGGTCGGCGTTGACCTCCTCGAGCTCGGCGATGACCGCCGCGCGCTGCTGGTTCGACTCCCAGATCGAGTGGCCGTAGTGGCTGAAGACACCACCCAGCCCGAGGTTGACGACGAACAGCGCACCGAAGAGCACGGTCCACCCCGACCACTCCAGCGGCAGCCCCCCGCTCTGGCCGATCGCCATGATGAGCGCGGTCACGCCGATCGCGACCCACCGCCCCGTGCGACGGAACGTCTCGTGGGCGTCGTTGTAGCCGACCCAGGCGTAGATGCAGAACAGCGGGTTCAGCAGCGTCAGCGCCAGCGCCAGCGCGGTCCGCACCACGTAGGCCAGCCGCAGCCACCGGACGTCGTCACGGCGCTCGGGCTGGCGGAGCGAGCACCACCACAGCCAGCCGGCCGACGCGGCCACCAGCGCGAGCTGGGCGGCGAGCCGTGACGGCGGGCTCGTCGCACCGGTCGCCGGCCCGCTGACGAACGCGATCACGGTCGCGACGGCGAGCGCGGCGAAGGGGACGTAGGTCAGCCACCTCTCCCACTGCTCGGTACGCGACGTCAGGTCCACGGGTCCGTAGCCTTCCAGGCTCTCACTCCCACCGGAAGGTGCGGGAGGCGATGCCGTAGCAGACGACCGTCCACAGCGCCATCACGCCGAGGTGCTGCAGGTCCGGCGCCTGGCCCGCCATCGCCTGGTGCAGCGCCTGCGACGCCGCGCCGAGCGGGGTGAGCTCGACGACCCGCTGCAGCAGCCCGCCCATCGCCTGGACGGGGAACCACACCCCGGCGGTGAACATCGAGGGGAAGAACAGCACCATGCCCACCGCCATGCCGATCCGGGCGTTGGGTGCGATCGCGGTGACGATCGCGCCGAGCCCGAACGAGACGACCAGGGCCAGCACGTAGGCCAGCAGGTACCACCCGGGCGACGCCGGCACCGGGGTGCCGAAGGCCAGCCTGCCGACCAGCAGGAGCAGCACGGTCGAGGCAACGACCGCGGCGCCGTGCAGCCCCACCTGCGCGGCGAGCAGCGTGAGCGGCCGCACGGGCGTCGTCCGCAGCCGCCGCAGCACGCCTGCCTCGCGGTAGGCGAACACCACGGGCGGCATCGCCAGGATCGCCGCCATGATCATCGAGAGCAGCACCGTGACCGGCACGTAGAGGTCGACCACGCGCAGACCGCCGAGCTCGGGGTCGGGCTCGCGGTAGCCGGGGATGAACCCCATGACGCACAGCAGCACCACCGGGAACGCGACGATCCAGAACAGCGACCCGACCTCACGGCCGAACAGGCGGGCCTCGGTGCGGAGCACCGCGACGGTGCCAGGGCTGACGAGGGTGCTCATGCCGTCTCCTCCGTGAGGGTCGTGGTGAGGTCGAGGTAGGCGGCGTCCAGGGACCCGGCCGCGACGCGCAGGCGCTGCGGGACGACCCGCTGGGCGTCGAGCGCGGCCAGCACCGCCAGCACGACGTCCTCGGCGCCCTCGACGACGACGCGGCGGTCGTCGACACGGACGGTCGTGACGCCGTCGAGCCCGCGGAGCACGTCGAGGTCGGCGCGCCCCGGCACCTCGAACGAGACGATCGTTGCGGCCGTGCCGGTCCGCACGAGCTCGTCCGGGGTGCCGAGGGCGCGCACGCGCCCGGCGTCGATGATCGCGATGCGGTCGCAGAGCTCCTGGGCCTCCTCCATCGAGTGCGTCACGAGGAGCACGGTGACGCCGCGGTCGCGGAGGTCGCGCACGAGTCGCCACACGTCGCGGCGGGCGCGCGGGTCGAGGCCGGTGCTGAGCTCGTCGAGGATCGCGACGCGGGGCCTGCCGACGAGCGCGAGCGCGATGGAGAGCCGCTGCTGCTGCCCGCCGCTGAGGTCGAGGAAGCGCCTGTCGAGGTGCTCGGTGAGCCCGAGGGCGTCGGTGAGGTCGCCCCAGGGCACCGGGTCGTCGTAGAAGGCGGTCCACAGCTCGAGCGCCTCGCGGACGGTGATCTTCGGCTGCAGCGCGCTCGACTGCAGCTGCACGCCGAGCACGCGCACGAGGGCGTCGCGCTGCGTCCAGGGGTCGAGCCCGTGCACCCGGATGCGACCGGCGTCGCCGGTGCGCAGACCGGCGATCGACTCGACGGTCGTGGTCTTGCCTGCGCCGTTGGGGCCGAGGATCCCGAGCACCTCGCTGTGCTCGACGGCGAGGCTGACGTCGTCGACCGCCACGGTGGCGCCGTAGGTCTTGCGCAGGCCCTCGACGAGGACGGCGGGCGCGCTGGGGGCGTCTGTCATGCCTCCAGCATCGGCAGCCCGCGCCGTCGGCACATCGCGCGGCCGGCGGCCGCGGCATCAACCGATCGGTGGATACGTCAGCGGCGGGAGGCGGTCTGCGCGGCGGCCGCGGCCATCTCCTCGTCGACGCGACGCGCGGCGCGCGAGCCGCGGATCGCGAGCCACACCAGAGTGCCCACGCCGGCCACCGCCAGCAGGAGCGCGAGCAGCAGCATCATCGGCGAGCCGTCCGCGCCCGAACCGATGGCCAGCAGCGGCAGGAACGCGCCGAGACCGACCGCGGGCACGACGGTGCCGACCACGCGCTCCTGCCGGGTCCACAGCGGCGACATCCACAGCACCGCGACGCCCACGATGAGCGCCAGCACCGGGAGCAGGAACAGCGCGAAGAACGCGCCGAGGCCGATGAGCGGCAGCACGACCACCATCACCCAGCGCTTGGTCAGGCCGGGCCGCGGCGCCGCGTCCTCCGGCCACTCCATCGCCGGGATCGAGGACAGGTCGTAGCGCGGGCCGCCGGCGGGCGCGGCGGTCGCCGGCGTCGAGGACGTCGAGGAGGTCGAGGACGGCGAGGACGGCGAGGGCGACGTCGAGGACGCCGCGGAGGTGGTCGACGCGGCGGGCGCGCTGTCGTGCGAGGTCGGCGTGCTCGCCGGGGCGGACGTGCTCGCGGGGGCGGACGTGCTCGCGGGGGCGGGTGCGCTCACCGGGGCGGACGGCGCCTCCGCGGCGCCGGCCGCGCCAGCGTCGGTGCGCGCGGCGAGCGCCTCGGCCGCGACGTCCTCGACGTCGCCGATGCCGGCGAGGATGCCCGCCATCTCGGCGTCGCTGGGGTCGTGGCCCAGCCGGGCGACGGCCTTGTCGATGCGCTCGCGCACGCGATCGACCACGCCGATCCGCTCGACGGGCGTCATCTCCTGCAGCAGCCGTCCGAGGTCGTCGAGATAGCCGGCGCGACGTTCCGAGGCGTTCACTGGTCTCCTTCGAGCACGATCCACCCACGGGCGCGTTCTCCTCGCCCGCTCGGCCCCGCAAGCCTACGGGGCCGCGGCCGGTGGTCGGCACCTCGCGCCCTCCCGGCACCGGCGGCACGCGGGTGCCGTCGATATTCGGGTGCGTCCGCGAGGGGTGCCCGCCTACCATCGCACGCATGGCGATCCTCACCGTGATGGTGCGTCGTGTCCGGGCAGCGGTCCGGGTCGCGACGCGGCTGGGGCTGGCACCCGCTCCGGCCTGACTGGGCCCGACGGGTCGTGGACGCCACGCCCGTCCGCCCCGGCGACCTCGTGCTCGACCTGGGTGCCGGTGACGGCGCGCTGACCGCTCCGCTCGTCGAGCGCGGCGCGCGCGTGCTCGCGGTCGAGCTGCACCGCGGGCGCGCGGCGCGGCTGCGGGAGCGCTTCGCCGAGGCCGACGTGCGCGTGCTCGAGATCGACCTCACGGACCTGCGGCTGCCGTCGCGACCGTTCCGCGTGGTCGCGAACCCGCCCTTCGCCATGACGTCGGGCCTCGTGCGCGCCGTGCTGACCAGCGACCACCTGCTGAGCGCCGACCTGCTGCTGCAGCGCGGCGCCGCGCGCGGCTGGGTGGAGCGGCCGGGCCGGCGCCGTCGGGGGCGGCGGGTCGCGCTGGGGATGCGGGTGCCGCGGTCCGCGTTCCGACCGCCGCCGCGGGTGGACGCCGCGGTGCTGGAGATCCGGTGACCGGGTGCGCGGCCGGGGTCGTTCACGCTGTCCTTGGCGTCATCTACTAGTTGACATCGCCTACTACTCGGCATAACGTGCCCGTGTGTCCGACGCCAGAGACCCCCAGCTGCTCAAGGGCGTGCTGCCGATGCTCGTCATCGGCCTGCTGGGGGCGGCCGAGTCCTACGGCTACGAGCTGGTGACCCGGTTGCGGACCGCGGGCCTGGACGGCATCGCGCCCGGCACCGTCTACCCCACGCTCACACGGCTCGAGCGCGAGGGGCGCCTGACCTCGCGGCTCGTGCCGTCGCCGTCGGGGCCTGCACGCAAGTACTACCGACCGACGCCCGCGGGCGAGGCCTACTACGCGAGCGCGCTGGCCGCGTGGGACGAGCTCGGCGCCGTCGTGGGCGCGGTCGCCACCCGACGAGAGGACGACCGATGACGCTCCCGCTCGCAGACCGGATCCGCCGCTGGAGCTACCTCCAGGACGTCGAGCTCTGGCTCGACCCGATGCCCGGGCGGCGGCGGCGCGAGGTGCTGCGCGAGCTGCGCACCAACCTCGCCGACGCTGCGCAGGACGTCGGCATGGCGCGGGCGATCGAGGACCTGGGCAAGCCGCGCGCCCTCGCCCGGTCCTACCTGGACACCGAGCCGCGGCGCCGCCCGTCGTGGTCGCTCGGGGTGCTCGGCGCCGGCGCGGTGCTGGCCGTCGCGCTGCTCGCGCTGATGGCCTACGCGGCCGGCATGGCCGACACGCTGCTCGCCACCGGCGGCGGCACCGCGACCGGCGGCTTCCTCGGGCTGCGCGTGGTCACCGAGGCCTCGGAGAACGGCCTCGGGTGGGAGGTCTCGGGCTGGTCGTGGGCCCTCTCGATCGCAACCGTGCTCGGCTTCCTGCTCGCCTCCGCCTCCTGGCGGCTCGTCACCGGCGGCCGCAGCGGCGGGTGACGGCCGTCACCCGCCGGCCGCCGTGAGCGCCGTCAGCAGGCGGAGTCGGGCAGGTCGCCGACGGCGACCGGGAGCCGACCCGGCGCGCTCGCCTCGCCCGCGAGCACCCGGGCGAGCGCGGTCATGATCTCCGGCGTGCGGCCGTAGCCGGCGAGCAGCGCCGGCGCCGGGGAGCCGGCGAGCAGGGTGGGCGCGTCGAGCGCGATCGCGACGTCCGCGGGCGCGGACGCCTCGGCCCCCTGCACCAGCAGCCGGACCTCGGTGTCCGCCGGCTGCTCGAGCGGCACGACGTCGAGGCCCGCCTCCTCGGCGGCCGCGACGAACGCGTCCCAGGTCTCCTCGGTGCCGCCGCGCACGTGGATGCGCGGCCCGGCCAGCGCGCCGTCGCACTCCCCCGCCACGACCGTGACCGCGGCCGCGGCGAGCGCCTCCAGCGCGGGCCCGGCCGCCCCGACGTCCGCGGTCGAGGCGCCGCCCGCCCGCTCGGCGAGCTCGGCCTGCCAGCGCGCGAGCGCGATCACCCGCCCGGCGGCCTCGGTGAGCCGGTCCCGGTCGAGCGAGCCGTCCTCGAGCGCGTCGAGGATCCCGTCGCGCGCCGCGGTCACGTCGGTGGGGCTCAGCAGCAGGTCCGCCCCGGCCGCGATCGCCTCGGCGGCGATCTCGCCGGGCCCGCGCGTCGCCGTCAGGGCGCCCATGTCGAGCCCGTCGGTCACCGCCACGCCCGTGAAACCCAGCTCCGAGCGCAGGTAGTCGTAGGCCGCGGGCGACAACGACGCCGGCACGCCCGGGTCCCAGTCGGTCACCGCGATGTGGCCGACCATGACGGTCGGCGCACCCGCCTCGACGCCGGCCGCGAACGGCACGAGGTCGGTCTCCTCGAGGTCCGCCGTCGGGCGGTCGAGCACCGGCAACCCCTCGTGGGAGTCGACGGCGAGGCTGCCGTGGCCCGGGAAGTGCTTGAGGCTCGTGAGCACGCCGCCCGCGGCGAACCCCTCGAGCGCGGCGACGACCGTGCCCGCCACGCGGTCGGGGTCGGAGCCGGCCGACCGGTCGCCGATCGTCACGTCCGCGGGACCGACCGTGACGTCGGCGACGGGCGCGAAGGTCATCGTCACGCCGCTGCCGAGCAGCTCGCGCCCCATCGCCTCGTACGCACCGGAGACCGCCTGGGGGTCGTCGGAGGCCGCGCCCGCGGCCTGGAACGGCGGGAACGTGGTCCAGGGGCCCGACGCGCCGGAGAGCCGCTGCACGAGCCCGCCCTCGTTGTCCACCGAGACGATGCCGGGCCAGTCACGGCTGACCGCCACCGCCTCCTGGACCGCTGCCCCGGTGGCCTGGACCTGCTCGAGCGAGCCGACGTTCTCCGCGAACAGGATCACGCCGGCGAGCCCGAGGGACTCCACCAGCTCGCCCGCGGCGGCGGGGTCGGTGCCGCCGTAGCGCGCGATCAGCACCTGCCCGGCGGCCTCGGCGTCGCTCAGCGCGGCGGCGTCGGCGATCGCCGCCTCGAGATCGGCCTCGGTCGGCCCCCAGGCCAGCCGCGGCTCCTCGGTGGGCGACGGGCTCGCCGAGGTGGGCTCCGGCGTCGTCGGCTCGGGTGCGGAGGTCGGGTCGCCCCCGCCGTCGGGCGCCGTGCACCCGACCAGGGCGAGCACGGCCGCCACCCCGAGCGCGGCGAGGCCGGTGCGCCGCCTCACGCGACCTCCGCCACCGTCACCTCGCCCATGACGACCTGGGTGAGCGGCATCTGGGAGTCGATCGTGATGTCGTAGGGCGACGGCGTCGCCCCGGCGGCCACGACGGCCGAGCCGAGCGCCGCGATCATCGCCCCGTTGTCGGTGCAGTAGCGGATCGGCGGGATCCGCAGCTCGACGCCCGCCGCCTCGAACCGCTCCGCGGCGAGCGACCGCAGCCGCGAGTTCGCGGAGAACCCGCCACCGACGACCACGGTGCCGACGCCGTGGATCTCGCACGCGCGCAGGGTCTTGGTGACCAGCACGTCGGCCACCGCCTCGGAGAACGAGGCGGCGACGTCGGCCACCGGGACCTCCTCGCCGCGGTCCTCGAAGCCCTCGACGACGCGTGCGACGGCCGTCTTGAGCCCGGAGAACGAGAAGTCGTAGGGGTGTCGCTGCAGGTCCTTGGCGCGGGAGAGCCCACGCGGGAACGCGAACGCCGCCGGGTCGCCGCCGGTCGCCGCGCGGTCGACGTGCGGGCCGCCCGGGTACGGCAGCCCGAGCAGCCGGCCGACCTTGTCGAACGCCTCACCGGCGGCGTCGTCGAGGGTCTGACCGAGCTCGGTGACGTCGGTGGCGATGTCGCGCACGTGCAGCAGCGACGAGTGCCCGCCGGAGACGACCAGCCCGAGGAAGGACTCGGGGAACGGCCCGTGCACCAGCGAGTCGACGGCGACGTGGCCGATGACGTGGTTGACGCCGTAGAACGGGACGTCGAGACCGAGCGCGAGCGCCTTCGCGGCGGCGACGCCGACCGCCAGCGAGCCGCTCAGGCCGGGACCGGCGGCGACGGCGACCGCGTCGACGTCGGACAGCTCGACCTCGGCCTGCGCGAGCGCGGCGTCGAGCGTGGGCCCGAACGCCTCCAGGTGCGCGCGCGAGGCGACCTCGGGGACGATGCCGCCGAAGCGGGCGTGGTCGTCCATCGAGGACGCGGTGACGTCGGCGAGCAGGTCGAGCCCGCGGACCAGGGCGACACCGGTCTCGTCGCAGGTGCTCTCGATCCCCAGGACGAGGGGGGCGCTGGACTCCGAGGAGGACACCCCAGCACCCTACGCCGCCCGGTGGCGGGTCGGCCGCGCGGCGACGGTCAGGAGGTCGGGCGCTCGATGCCGGTCGCGACCGGGCGGTCGTCGTCGGCGGACCACTGCGACCAGGAGCCCGGGTAGAGCGCGGCGTGCACGCCGATCGTCTCCAGCGCGGCGATCTCGTGCGCCGCGTTCACGCCCGAGCCGCAGTAGACCGCGACGTCGGTGCGCGCGTCGACGCCTGCGTCGGCGTACTGCTGCGCGAGCTCGGTCTCGGACTTGAACCTGCTGTCCTCGCGCAGGTTGCGCACGGTCGGGACGTTGACGGCGCCCGGCACGTGGCCCGCTCGGCGGTCGATCGGCTCCTCGTCGCCGCGGTAGCGCTCCTCGGCGCGGGCGTCGAGGAGCACGCCGTGACCGGGGAGGTCCGCGACGCCGTCGGCGTCGGTCACCGGCATGTGCCCCGGGCTCAGCACGACGTCGCCCGGCGCGACCTGGACGTCGCCGTCCTCGAGGATGCCGCCCGCGGCCAGCCACGCCTGCAGACCGCCGTCGAGGATCCGCACGTCGGCGACACCGCCCCAGCGCAGCAACCACCAGGCACGCGCCGCCGAGGTGCCGCCCGAGTCGTCGTAGACGACCACCGGGTCGCCGTCGTCGATGCCCCAGCGGCGTGCCGCGGCCTGCAGGTGCTCGATGTCGGGCAGCGGGTGCCGCCCGGCCTCGGGGCTGGGGGACGCCGACAGGTCGCGCTCGAGGTCGACGAACAGCGCACCGGGCAGGTGGCCGAGGCTGTAGGCGCGGTGGCCGTCGGGGTCGGCCAGCGACCACCGCACGTCGAGCAGCACCAGACGCGTGTCGGTGGCGAGCAGCGTCCGCAGCTCCTCGGCCTCCACGAGCACGGCGCGCCGCAGGCTCTCCTCCGTCATGCGATCCCTCCCGACAGGCGATCTCCGACCGCCCATGGTAGGCCGAGGGGTCGCGGCGCCGCGGGCCGTCTCGCCCGCGAGCGGCTCGCCGCCGGCGGTCGCCTCGCAAGGCCGGGTGGCGCCGTAGGTTGACGCCATGCAGCGCAGCCGGTGGCCCGTGGCGGTGACGCTGCTGGCCGTGACGGCCCTGACGGCGTGCGACTACGTCACCGACCCGAGCCCCGAGCCGACGACGACGGCGTCCACCACCCCGAGCCCGACCGAGCCGACCGGGCCGACCGGGCTCGACGGGCCGAGCGGGTCGAGCGAGCCCGAGTCGGCCGAGACCGAGCCCGAGCCCGAGGAGCCCGCGTCGCCGACACCGCCGTCGGAGGCCGAGATGCCCGGCGAGCCGGTCGAGGGCTTCCCGGAGGTCGGGACGAGCCTCGTCATCACCGGGGTGCCCGCGCAGGAGGTCCTCAACCTGCGCATCGGCCCCGGCATCGAGTTCGCCTCCGTCGCCCGCCTCACGCCGGACACCCGCCTCGTGGCGACCGGCCGCAACCGCGACACCGGCGGCGCCGGGCTCTGGTACCAGGTGCGCGCGGGCGAGGACGTCGGGTGGGTGTTCGCCCGCTACGTCGCCGAGCCGGGCGCGAGCCGCGACGTCACCGACCACTTCGACCCGCCGCCGTCGGCGGACCGGCCGGGCGACCTCGTCGACCTCGTCGTCGAGCGGTGGCAGCCGGGCAGCGGCGACGACGAGGTCGTCGTGTTCGGCCCGGTCGTGATCGACGACGACCTGCAGGTGCGCGTCGACGTGCCTGCGACCGACGACTCGGTCGTCGGCGCGCGGCTGTTCGTCGTCGCCGCGCGGGACGACGACGTCTTCACGGTCACCCGCGTGACCGCCACACAGCTGTGCGCGCGCGGGGTCTCCGGCACCGGCGACTGCGTGTAGCCGCCGGCGCCGGGCGGGCTCAGACGAGCTCCATGACCGGCCCCTCGTGCACCGCGCGGTAGATCGCGTTGCGGATCGCGTTGGCCTGCTCCGAGGTGAGCGTGCGGTCGACCGGTCGCAGCACCACCCGCAGCAGCACGTTCGCCTGGCCGGGCGCGGTGCCGAGCCGCTGCCGCACGCGCTCCGGCAGCTCCTCGTGCGGGGTACGGGCCAGCACCTCGACGGACTCGACGGTGTCCGCGTCGTCGGCGAGCGCCGAGCGCACCCGGTCGCCCAGCGTCTCGGCGTCCTCCTCGGCGGCGACGACGACCGACAGGTCGCGCCGGGTCGCGGGCAGCGGGGACACGTGCCGCCACGGCTCGAGCGTGAGCATCTGGGCCGCCACCCGCGGGTCCCGTGCCCGCAGGTACCGGATGTCGGGGATGCCCTTGCGCAGCATCAGCGCCCGTTCCAGGCCCATGCCGAGCGCGAGGCCGGACCAGCGCTGCGGGTCCAGGCCCGAGCCCCGCAGCACGTCGGGGTGGGTGCGGCCGCACTCGGCGAGCTCGAGCCACCGGCCGTCGTGGAGCACGTCGACCTGCAGCCCGCCGACCGTGTACGGGTGCTCGACCTCGGTCACGGTCCAGCGGGCGCCGGGCAGCACGGCATCGACGAGCACGCCGACCATCTCGCGCAGGTCGGCGTCGGTGGTGGCCGCGCCGGTGCGCACGCGCCACAGGTCCACCTGGTGCGGCTCGCCCACGTGGGTGCGGTCGACGACGTCGCGCCGGTAGACGAGGCCGGGGACGACGAGCAGCTCGTCGACGTCGTCGCGGCCCGCGTACTCCTCCAGCGCGGTCGGCAGCTCGGCGCTGGTGTGGCTGCGGAGCATGACCGTGGGGCTGACGTAGCGGGTGTAACGGCGGGCGCGCGTGATGTCGCCCGGGTCGTAGCCGAGGCGGTCGTAGTTCTCGCGCACCGCCACCAGCGGTGGCCGGCGCAGCACGCGGACGGTGCAGCCCCACCGCCGTCGCAGGGCGGCGACTAGGGCGTCGAGGAGCATCTGCAGCGCGTGCGGGCCCTGCGCGGGATCGGTGAGGTCGCGCACCGCGAGCGCGCGGGCGAGCTGCTCCGGCGTCAGGTGGTCGGAGGTGTGGGCCGGGACGGGACGGGTCGAGCGGGTCGAGTGGTCGGTGAGCGGCATGCGTGGGTCTCCAGGTGGGCGGGACGGAAGGAGCACCTCCCCCGGCCGCGCCTGCGGAGCCCGGGCGTCACGGACGCACGACGAGAGCCCCGCGGCCTCTCGGCCGGGGGCACGCAAAACGTCGACCCTGCACGCCACCAGGGTAGCGAGCGCCCGCCGGGACCGACAGGTGCGGTCCCGGCGGGCGCGCGCGACCTCAGCGCGCCAGCCGCAGCGTCACGACCTGGAACGGCCGCAGCCGCAGCCCGACCGTGCTGCCCTCGACGCCGGTGACCGCCGACGGTGCCACGACCGTGTCCTCGCCCAGCGGCCGCTCGTGCAGGTCGGTCTCGACCGCACCGGCGAGGTCGAAGGAGGCGGTGAGCTGCGCCGTCGAACGCCGCCCGTACGGCTCGTAGAGCCGGACGACGACGTCGCCGCTGCCGTCGTGCGCGAGCTTGACGGCCTCGACGAGCGCGCCGCCGTCGAGCGTGACCAGCGGGTCGACCGGCGCACCCGTGACCTGCCGCAGCGGCAGGTTGGTCGCGTACCCGGCCGCGACGGCGTCCTCGACGCCGGCGCCGGGCAGCAGCACGAACCCGAAGCGGTGGCTGCCGTGGTCGGTGCGCGGGTCGGGGTAGCCCGGGCCGCGCAGCAGCGAGGCGCGCACCAGGTGGAACGTGCCGCCGCCCTCGCGCGGGTGCCGGGTGAGGTCGTAGCCGTAGGTCGCCTCGTTCGCGAGCGCGACGCCGTACCCCGGCTCGGCGACGTGCAGCCAGCGGTGCGCCCACACCTCGAAGCGGTAGAAGTCCCAGCTCGTGTTGGTGTGCGTCGGCCGGGTGAGGTGCCCCATCTGCACCTCGAAGCGGGCGTGGTCGGTGTGCACGTCGACCGGGAACGCGAGCTTGAGGAACCGGTCGCGCGCGGCCCACCCGACCTCGACCCCGACGTGCAGACCGGGCGCGTCGGCGCGCAGCGTGAGCGTCTGCACGACCGGCTTGCCCTCGAGGGTGCGGTGCACCGCGACGGTCGCCGACGTCGCGTCCGACGACGTCTCGACCCGGTCCGCCGCCGTGATGTCGACGACGCTGTTGCGGTAGAAGGGGTCGACGTCCCAGGCGTCGTACTGGTTCGGGAAGTCCTGGTGCAGCTGCAGCAGGTTGCCGCGCTGCCCCGGCGGCACGACCTCGCGCCCGGCCTCCTTGTCCCAGATGCTCGTCACCAGGCCGTCGCGGTCGACGACGACCCGCAGCGCGTCGTGCTCGAGCACGACGCCGTCGCCCGTCTCGCCGACCTGGACGGCGGCGCCCGCCTGCTCGGCGACCGCACCGCCCAGCGCCGGCACGCCGCGCCGCGCGAGCGGTCCCGCGTTGAAGGTGATCGGCTGGTCGCCGTCGCCCGCCAGCAGCTGCTGGCTCTCGGCGACGATCGCACGCAGCCGCTCCTGCACGCGGGCGTGCTCGGCGAGCATGTCGCGGTACACCCACGAGATCGAGCTGCCCGGCAGGATGTCGTGGAACTGCCCGAGCAGCACGGTGCGCCACAGCTGCTGCAGCTCCTCGGCGGGGTACGGGTGCCCGGCGCGGACCGCGGCGGTGGCGGCCCACAGCTCGGCCTCCCGCAGCAGGTGCTCGCTCTCGCGGTTGGCCCGCTTGATGCGCGCCTGCGTCGTGTAGGTCGCCCGGTGCATCTCCAGGTACAGCTCGCCCACCCAGACCGGCGGCTCCGCGTACTCGGCCTCGGCGGCCTCGAAGTAGTCGCGCGGGGGCGCGACCGTCACGCGCGGCGAGCCCTCGAGGTCGGCGGTGCGGCGCGCCTGCGCGAGCATCTCGCGCGTGGGGCCGCCGCCGCCGTCGCCGTACCCGAAGGGCACGAGCGAGGTGCCGGCCACGCCCTTGTCGCGGAAGTTGGTCGCGGCGTGGTGGAGCTCGCGCGCGGAGAGGTCGGAGTTGTAGGTGTCGACCGGCGGGAAGTGCGTGAAGATCCGGGTGCCGTCGATGCCCTCCCAGTGGAAGCTGTGGTGCGGGAAGTCGTCGACCTGGTTCCACGAGATCTTCTGGGTGAGGAACCAGCGCGCGCCCGCCAGCCGCGCGAGCTGCGGCAGCCCGGCGGAGTAGCCGAAGGAGTCCGGCAGCCAGACCTCCTCGCACCGGTGCCCGTAGGCGCGCTCGAAGTACGCCGCGCCCTCGACGAGCTGGCGCACCATCGCCTCGCCGCCGGGCAGGTTGGCGTCGGACTCCACCCACATGCCGCCGACCGGCACCACGTGCCCGGAGGCGACGGCGGCCTGCAGCCGCGCGAACAGGTCCGGCTGGTCCTCCTCGAGCCAGGCCGAGTGCTGCGCGGCCGGGAACGCGAACACGACCGGCTCGCCGTCGTCGACGAGGCGCAGCACGTTCGCGATCGTCCGCGCGACCTTGCGGCGGGTCTCGCGGACCGGCCACAGCCAGGCGGAGTCGATGTGGGCGTGGCCGGTCGCGACGGCGCGGTGCGCGCTGCCCTCGGCGGGCCGGGCGAGCACCTCGCGGAGCCGCTCGCGGGCCGCGACGGCGGTGCCCGGCACGTCCTGCAGGTCGAGGGCGTCCATGGCGCGGTCGAGCGCGACGCGCAGCTCCGCGCGCC